>Ga0137432_1000071_pt1 | contig 78483 bp, 76 predicted proteins | sample EasRivERMZT820_2_FD_102337 | JGI IMG/M metagenome (GOLD analysis project Ga0137432, IMG submission 102337) | Soil microbial communities from meander-bound floodplain in the East River, Colorado, USA - East River MetaG ERMZT820_2 | ecosystem: Environmental > Terrestrial > Soil > Floodplain ... | reverse complement strand
CGAGCTCGGCATTCACGCTCAGCGCCGACGGCGCCGTGGTGCGCACACCCGGCAGCCAATTCATCACGCGCGTGATCCAATCCGGCTGGAACCGCAGCTGGGTCGAGATGCCGCCCACAAAGCCCGAGGACGGCTCGAATCCGAGGGGCGGCCTGGTGAAGCTGCTCTGCTCGTTCTGGAAGATCCCCATGAGATTGACCTGGCCCTTCGCGCCCAGGTCGTACCGCGCCGACAGGCCATAGGTCGTTGTGGGCGCGAGCGAGAACGCCGCGCGCTCCTCGAATTGCGCCCGGACTTGCGCACTGCCCTGGAACAGCGCGTCGGGATTCTTGAATTGCACCTGTCCCGTCGTGTAATCGATCGTGTAGTCGATCTCGCGCTGGAGCAGCGTGTTCCGCACGTAGATGTGCTCGCTGCCCTCCCGGATTTGGAAGCTGTTGAGCGACAGCAGCGAGCGGTCTGCGGATGCGGTCGCTTCGACGTGCATGAGCAGCGCGAACACCGACGGCGGGCCCTGGGAGCTGAGGTAGGCGCGCGGCGTGCGGTACAGCGAGTCGTTGCGCTCGACGGCGACGAGCTTCGTGCTGTCGCCGAACGGCGCCAGGTGCGGAAACACGACGAACAGGTCGCGGACGGGATCCCCCCCGTTCGGATCGCGCGTCCGGGGAAACAGCCGATTGTACTGATCGAACCGCGTCGGATCGTTGTCGAGCGCGACGCCGAGCCGCTCGAGGTAGGTGTCGCCGGCAGCCGACTGCTCCCGCTGGTTCACAGTGATCGCGAGCTGCACGCTGGCGCGCTCGATTTCGCGCCCGCCCACGCGGTACGCGCTGCGGATCTCGAAGCGGAATGTCGGCGAGGTCACGTTCACCGCCGGCTTGGGATCGTACACGAGGCGCAGCGTGTCCATCACCGTCGTGTCGGCACTCGCATCGACGGGGAACGTGCCGATCGTGTCGGCCTGGCTCGCGGTGATGTACGAAACCGCGAGGTAGTCGGCCTGATCGAGCCGGTTGGCGAGCGCGAACCAGGTGCCGCTCGGATCGACGTAGTAATCTTTCCCTTCCTGCAGCATCTCCCACTCGAAGGGCCCCTCACGCTGCGCGGCGCAATCGACGGCGCTCGCACCCGGCCCGCACGCCACCGCGCGCACGCCGCCGACGTTCTGATTGCCTTGCGCGCCCGGCGCGAACGCGCGCCGCCGGAACACGCGCAGCGCGCCGACCGTGAGCGAATCGGGCCGGGCGGTCTGATCGAGCTGCAGAATGTCGATGGCCGGATACCCCGGCAGCGCGGCGGGATCGACGACGAAGAAGAACCGCCCCGGCTCGAAATCGAGATCGCGCGCTTCACGGTCGATGGGCTGCCGCGTGACATCGCCGACAGTGTAGAACCGGTCCTTCACCATGTTGCCCTTTTGCTGCGCCAAAATGCCGCGAAACTCCATTGGACCGACCTGGGCGATGGCCTGTACGCCGAAGTTGTTCGCGGGCACGGCGGCGGTGATGAAACGCGACGGCGGCGCCTGGAATGTGACGTTGCCCGCTTCGACCCGCCGCAGGATCTCGTCCTCGAGGCCCTCGTACCAGACGTGGAGGTTGTTGTTGGCGTCGAACTCGCGCTCGCTGTCGAAGTCGACGTCGAGGTGCAGGCGCTGCCCCACCACGCCCGCAGTGCGGATCGCGTACTGCGGATTGGGCGTGATCGTTGGGAATCCGCCGGAGCATCCCGAGAGCGCGAGTAACCGCTCCTGTGACGTGCAGCTGAGATTGCGGAACTGATCGGCTTTCAGCTCGAAACGGAGATTGAGCTGCATCCCGATGTCGGCGTAGCCGAAGACGCCGCGACCCGGCGTGACGCCTTCGAAGGTGGTTGGTGGAGCAGGTGGTGGCACCGGGGGTGCCGGCGCCGCGCCGAGTGCCGGCGGCGCGGCCTCAGCCCACCACGACCGCCGGCGCGCGCGCACGGCGTCGACCCACGCCCGCGCCACGAGCGCCGGCGGCACGCGCGAGCCGAGGCGGCCGCCCGGCAGCAGCGCGGCATTCCGCGGCGCAACGAGCGGCGGAACGCCGAACGTGTACGCAGGAGCCTGCGCATGTACCCGGGGTACGACGAGCGTGACGACGAGTCCGACTAATTGGGCGAGACGCCGCATCCCTTGTAGAGACTTGGGGTTCCGAATATAATGGCGCGACCAACCGTGCGCATCCTCAGCCGTTACATCCTGCGGCAACACGTCCCTCCGCTCGGCTACGCGCTCGCGGCGCTCACGTTCGCGATGCTCGTCAATCAGATCGCGAAACAGTTCGGCAACTTCGTCGGCAAGGGGCTGCCGTGGTCGGTGATCTTCGAAGTGTTCGCGCTCTCGATTCCCTTCATCGTGGCGATGACGTTGCCGATGGCCGTGCTGGTCGCGGTGCTGTACACGTTCAGCCACCTCGCCGCCGACAACGAGGTCACGGCGATGCGCGCGGGCGGGATCAGCCTCGGCCAGCTGCTGCGCCCCGTGATCGGCGGGGCGCTGCTGATGGCGCTGATCTCGCTGGTCTGGAATGACCAAGTCCTGCCGCGCTCCAATCACGAGCTGCGGACGCTCCTCGTCGACATCCAACGGAAGAAGCCGACATTTCAGTTGAAAGAACAGGTAATCAACGAGGTCGTGCCGGGCCAGTTCTTCCTGCGCGCCGCCCGCATCGACCCCGCCGCCAACACCCTGACTGATGTGACGATTTACGATCTGGAGGACCCGGAGCGGCGCCGGATCATCAGCGCCGATTCGGGTCGAATGGCATATACCCCCGGCGGCACCGATTTGTATCTGACGCTGCGCGACGGCGAGGTGCACGAAGTGAAACGCGCCGAGCCGCACCAGTTCAATCGCACGTTTTACGTCGTCAACCGGATCAAGGTAGCCGGTATCGGGAACACATTCGAGCAGACGCAAAACGACGACTATCGCGGCGACCGCGAGATGACAATCTGCGCCATGCAGGCGGTGGTCGCGCGCGCCCGGCTGGACATGGCGCGCGTGCAGCAGGAGGCGCAGAACGCGGTGCGGGCCGAGCTGCGGCGCATCACCAAGTTGGCGCCCCTGCCTCCGTTCGTCGCCGACTCGGCGCGCACGCCGCATGTGAGCGCGTATTGCCGCCTGGCCGGGGCCGTCAAACGGCTGGTGCTCCCGGACAGCGCGCACGCCGCGCAAGCACCCGTGCGCGGCCGGCAGCCGCGCACGGCGACCAATGCTCCCTTCACCTCCCAGCAGACCGCGACGGCGGCCGTCTCGGCGTACCAGCAGCGGCTCCGGGCCGCGCGGCAGCGCGCCGCGATCTACCAGGTCGAGATCCAGAAGAAGCTCGCGATCTCGGCCGCGTGCGTGATCTTCGCGCTGCTCGGGCTGCCGCTCGCGGTGCGGTTTCCGCGCGGCGGCGTGGGCCTGGTCATCGGCACGAGCCTGGCGGTGTTCTCGGTCTACTATGTCGGGCTGATCGGCGGCGAGGAGCTGGGGGACCGGCTGATCGTGCCGCCGTTCTTCGCGATGTGGACGCCCAACCTGATCTTCCTCGCCGTCTCGTTCCCGCTCATGTGGGCGGTGGGACGTGCCGGCAGTACGTCGCACGGCGGCGACTGGGATGAGGTGAAGCATTGGCTGTTCGGGTGGACCAAGAAACTGCGGATTGTGGAATTCGGAATGCGGAAGTGACAATGCGATTTCGTTCCCTATTCCGCATTCCGCATTTCGCAATTGGGAACACGCTCGACCGTTATCTGCTGAGCGAATGGCTGCGCGTCTTCCTCGTCACGCTGATCGGCTTTCCGATACTGGTGATCGTCATCGATCTCACCGACAAGCTCGACTCGTACCTGAGCCGCGGCGTTTCACGGGGCGCGGTGGCGCTGTCCTACGTCTTCGACCTTCCGGAGAAGATGTTTCTGGTGCTGCCGGTGGCCGTGCTGTTCGCGACGGTGTTTACGGTCGGGGCGCTGGGACGCCATTCCGAGCTGACCGCGGCGAAGGCGTCGGGGATATCGTTTCACCGGCTGGTGCGGCCGTTATTTGTGGCAGCCGCCGCCGCCTTCATCGGGGGACTGCTGCTGGGTGAGATCGCGCCGGTGGCCACGTCGCGCCGTCTCGAAATGCTCGGAGAGAAGGCGATCCGCTCGACGACGTCCCGCTACAACTTCGTGTACCGGGCCGACCGCGGCTGGGTGTACGCGATCCGCTCGCTCGAGCTGCGCACGCGCGAGATGACCGACCTGCTGCTCGAGCGCGAGGGCGCAGGGCCGGCCTATCCCACCATCATTCTGGCCGCGCAGCGCGCGGCGTATTCGGATACGGCCCCCCCCCGCCCCCGCGGCCGGGCGCCCGTGGCGGGCGCGCACTGGACACTGCATCGCGGCACGATTCGCTATCTAGAGGGCAGCCAGCCGGAGAGTGAGGTGGCGTTCGAGTTCGATTCGCTGCGCTCGCGCACGCTGAGCGAGCGACCGGTCGATTTGCTCGCCGAGCCCAAGTCGCCCGACGAGATGCGCTACTCAGAGTTGCGTCGTTACATCGAGGCGCTCACGCGCAGCGGCTCGAACGCCAAGAAGCTGCAGGTCGAGCTCGCGCTGAAGATCGCGATTCCGTTCATTTGTCTGTTGATCACGCTGTTCGGCGCGCCGCTCGCGATCTCGACGCCCAAAAGCGGCGCCGCGTGGGGCGTGGCCGCGAGTCTCGCCACCACGTTCATCGTGCTGCTGATGTTTCAGCTCGCCAAGGCGATCGGCTCGGGCGGTGTACTGCCGCCGCTGCTGGCCGCGTGGACGCCGAACATTCTCGTTGGTGTCGCGGCCGTGTATCTGCTGCGTAAAGCACCCACCTAGCGTCCTTGACGTTGTCACGGCCCGGGACCACTTTCTCCCCGGTCGCGATGGGAACCACAGCCCCGATTTCGCCCCCTCGAAGGAGAGGTCCATCCATGCGCTGGATCGTTCGTTCGTGCCGCGCCCTCGTGGCGACGGCGGTTTTCTCGATGCTCGCAACAGGCCTGGGTTCGGCCCAAGGCGTGACGACTGGCGCGATCGGGGGGAAAGTCACCGATCCGCAGGGGCAACTTGTTGCCCAGGCGGCGGTGCAGATCACGCACCGCGGCACCGGCTACACGACGGCGGTGCGCACGCGCGACAACGGGCAGTACCTGGTGCAAGGCCTCGAGGTCGGCGGGCCCTACACCGTGACGATCCGCGCGATCGGCTTCGAGCCGTTCATCCGCGAGAATGTGGACGTGAACCTGTCGGAAACGACGCGCGTCGATGCCCGGCTGATCGCGCAGGCCGTCGAGCTGTCGGCGGTGACGGTCAGCGTCCCGGCGACCGCGGACTTCGCGCCGACGCGGCAGGGCGTGACGGTGCAGATCTCCGACACCATGGTGCAACGCATCCCGACGTTCAGCCGTGACTTCATCGATCAGCTCAAGCTTGCGCCTCAGGTCGTGTATCCCGCGAGCGGCGCCGCGAGCGGCGCGGGCGCGTACAACCGATACAACACGATCACCATCGACGGCGCCAATCAGGGGGAACGGTTCAACCTGGGCGGCAGTGGTGGCGTCCCAGGGGGTGCTGCGGGCGGCAAGATCGTCTCGCTCGAGGCGGTGAAGGAGTTCCGCGTGATGTTCACCCCGAGCGACGTGCGGCAAGGAAACTTTGCCGGCATGCTCGTCAACGCGGTGTCGAAGAGCGGCACGAACGAGTTTCACGGCGGGGCGCTCTACACGAACCGCAGCAGCGACCCTGTGGTGGGCGTCGAGATGGTTGGCGAACGGCTGCGCAGCCCGTCGTTCGACGTCAAGCAATACGGCTTCCACATCGGCGGGCCCATCATTCGTGACCGCCTGCACTTTTTCATCGCGCCCGAGTGGCAGCAGCGCGCAGAGCCCGCAACCGGCCCCTATTACCTGGACGGCCAGCCGTCCCCGGCGCCGGACGATCCGGGGATTCCACTCGACTCCTTGAATCGCATTATCAGCGTGATGCAGACGACCTACGGCTTCGACGTGGGCTCGGTGGAGCCCGTGCAACGTGAGACGCCGCTCGCGAATCTGTTCGGGAGAATCGACTTCCAGATCTCGCCGCAGCATCGACTGGCGTTCCGGCAGATCATTAATCACGACCAGCAGGACCAGTTCTTCCGCAGCGCCACGAATAATTACAGCGCCGATCCGCTGACCCAGAACAATGGGTTCCGGTTTACGACCAACCAGTTCGCCTTCGACTCGAAAAACACGTCCTCGACGCTCCAGCTGTACTCGAACTTTTCGCAAGGCATGTCGAACGAGCTGATCGTGGGATACAGCACGATCAAGGACGCGCGCGCCGTGCCGGTACAAGCTCCGGAAGTCACGGTCGGCGTTCAGGTGGGAACGGCGCGGCGCGCCGTGACGTTCGGGACCGAACAGTTCTCGCCGAACAACCTGTTGGATCAGAAGATCTTCGAAGTGGTGAACAACTTCACGATGCCCATCGGCCAGCACACCTGGACGTTCGGCGCCCGCCTCGATCGCACACACATCTTCAACAACTTCGCTCAAGCCTCGTACGGCGTGTACAAGTTCTTCAACACCGACAGCCTCGCCGGGGGCCGCCCGAATGGGTACGCCGTCGCCTATGCCAACAGCCGGAATGCGGCGGACATCCCCGCCGACTTCCACGTCAACGTGTACAGCCTGTACGCACAGGACCAGTGGGCGGTCAACGACCGGTTGACGATCACCGCGGGACTCCGGGCAGACATCCCCTCGCTTCCCGATAGTCCCCCGGAAAACGACACCCTGCGGGTCAAGATAGACTCGGCGGTGTGCGCCAAGGCGACCTGTGGTGTCTTCTCGGTCAGCACGAGCGCGACGCCAAAGACAGGCGTCCTGTTCTCACCACGCATCGGCTTCAACTACAACGCTGGCGGGAGCAGTCGGAACCAGATCCGCGGCAGCATCGGAGTGTACACCGGGCCACCGCCCTACATCCTGCTCGGCAACGCATACGCGAACACCGGCCTGGGGCTCGTGCGCCTCTCTTGCACCACGCCCGCCAACGTGCCGACCTTCGAGCTCGACGTCAACGCGCTGCCCACGGCCTGCAACGGCCAGGCCGAGCCCGGACCTGGTCAGGCGGGGACGCTGGGCGTCAACACGACAGATCCGAATTTCAAGTATCCCCAGTTCTTCGGGATTTCCGGCGGATTCGATCGTGAGCTGCCCGGCGGGGTCGTGCTGACGGTGGAAGGGCTGTATCGCAAGGCGATGAACGCCGTGGTGGTCCGCGATCTGAACCTCATCGGCCCACGCATGGTTGGAGGCGCCGTGTACCGCGATCGCGACGGCCGCGTGCTCTATGCCGACACCGTCACATCGGCCGGCGTGGTGACGAACCTCAACCAGCGCTGGCTCACCTCCCTGCGTGGTGTGGGGTTCACGGAAGGCATCATCGACGTGACCAACGAGTCGGAGGACTACAACTACTCGATTTCGACGCAGGTGCACAAACGGTTTACGTCTCGCTTCGAGGGGACCGTCGCGTACACATACCTCAAGTCGATGGATGTCCAGAGCCTCACGTCCGACCGCGCCATCTCCAACTTCCGGTTCGGGCGGCAGACAGCCACGGCGCTCGACGACTATCAAGTCACGAACTCGAACTTTTCGCGGCCGCACCGCTTCCTGGCCTACGGGACGTACAGCTTCCCCTTCCTCACCGACGTCACGCTCTATTATGAAAGCACCTCGGGTGTGCCATTCGTATACGTGGCCGGCGGCAGCGGCACAACCGGCGACTTGAATGGTGATCTGGTCAACGGGAACGACCCGCTCTACATCCCGCGCAATGCAAACGACCCGAACGAGGTTCAGGTCGGCGCGATCGCCGGTGGAGTGTTCGTCCCGAGCCCAACGCAAGCACAGGCACTCGAGAAGTTCATCAGCTCCCAGCCATGCCTGGACCGGCAGCGCGGCCGCATCATGGAGCGGAACAGCTGCAGCTCACCGTCCCAGAACCGCTTCGATCTGTCGATCCGGCAGGGGTTGCCCACACTGCGGGGGCAGCAGTTTTCGGTGCAGTTGGACATCTTCAACTTCCTCAATCTTCTGAACAATGATTGGGGCCAGATTCGGCTGCCGACCCTCGCGGCGACGAACAACAATCAGTCGGCGTTGACGGTGATCGGCCGGACGCCGGGCCCGCTCTCGGTTTCACAGCCGCAGTTCACGTTCGACTCGCGGTTGTACCAGTCGAATCCGGCCCAGCCGAATTATCTGGAGCCGAAGCCGTTCGAGAACCGGACCACGGGGAGCACTTACCAGCTGCAGCTTACGCTGCGGTACTCCTTCTGACGGGCGGGCGGCCGGACGGCCAGATACAGGGAGGGCGCGAGCGATCGCGCCCTGCTTGTTTCAGGTAGCGGAGATCGCGGGCGGCGGCGCGCGGTTGCGCCACCGCATCCACAACAGATACGCGGGCACACCGGACAGAATGATTCCCACGTCGACAGCAAAGCTCAGCGTCTCGCGCACCAGGTAGTTGCCGAGCAGGAACAGCGCCGCGACCAGAAACACGAGCGGGACGAAGGGATAGCCCCACGTCCGGTAAGGCCGGTCGAGCCTGGGCCGGGTACGCCGCAGCACGAACACGCCGGCCACGGCCAGCGCGTAGAACGGCCAGATGCCGATGATGAACTGGTCGGCGAGCGCGGTGAAGGTGCGAATCAAGATGAAGATCGTGCCCATCACCGTCATGAGCACGACCGCCGCCGTCGGCGCGTGATTCTTGGGGTCGACGCGCGCGATCGCCGCGGGAATCAACCCGTCCTCCGCCGCGGCGAAAAAGATGCGCGGCGCGGTCATCATCGAGCCGTTGAGCGTGCCGAACGTGCTCACCGCGATCGCCGCCGACACCACCACGACGCCGGCGGGGCCGATCACCAGGCGCGCGACGTCGGCCGCGACGAGCTCGGCGGTCTTCATTTGCTGGATGGGGATCAGATACAGGTAGACGAGGTTGGCGGCGAGGTACAGCACCACCACGGTCAGCGTCCCGATCAGCAGCGCGCGTGGCAGCGTTTTCTGAGGATGCAGCACCTCACCCCCGACGAAGGCGAGATCCGCCCACCCGTCATATGCCCACAGAATGGCTACCATCGCGAGCAGGAACGGCGACAGCCCGACCACGGCGCGCTGCGCGAGGATCCCGCCCTCAGGCAGATCGGGCGAGGGCCTGCCGAGCGCAAACCCCACCACCACCAGCAGCGCCAGCGCGCCGACCTTGAACACTGTGCTCAGGTTCTGCAGCACGGCGCCGCGGTGGATGCCGAAGAAATTCACCGTTCCGACGAGCAGGATGTAGCCGGCGCCGAGCAGCTGCTCGGCGCGGATGTCGACGGGACCGATGCTGGCGGCAATCGCCGCCGGGTCAGCGCCGAGGGTGCGGAGGGTGTACGCCGAGGCCGTGATGCCGATCGCGCCGAACGCGCCGGGGCGAATCACCCACAGCTCCGCCCAGACGAAGAGGAACGCGGACAGCTTGCCGAACGATTCGCGCACGAACACGTACATGCCGCCCGAGCGCGGGAACGCGGCCGCGAGCTCCGAGTAGGTGAGCGCGCCACACAGCACCACCACGCCGCCCACGACCCACGCCAGCAGGAACAGGGGCACGTCATCGATCTTCTGCGCGACGCCGGCGGGCGTGCGGAAGATGCCGCTGCCGATGGTGGAACCCACCAACACTGCGACCGCGCTCCACAGGCCGAGTCGCCGGATCAGCCGTTCGCCCCAGCGATCGGCCGGCATCAGAGGTGCAGACATGAGGTTCGGGAATATACATTTCGCCGCCTATGACGCGACGCTTTACGACACTCGCCTGGTCCGCCGCCGTCTGCACCTATCTGCTCATTGTCCTCGGCGCCGTCGTGCGCATCACGGGATCGGGCATGGGGTGCGGCGATCATTGGCCGCTGTGCAACGGCCACCTGTTTCCGCCGTTCGACGACATCGGAACGGTGATCGAATGGAGTCATCGGCTCGTGGCGGGACTGGTTTCTATTCTGGTCGCGGCCCTCGCGGCAATCACTTGGTGGCTGCGTCGGGGAGCACGGAGCACGGAGCAGGACACTCCCGGACGGATGAGTTACGTCGCCCTGGGCCTGCTCGTGGTGCAGGTGCTGCTGGGAGCCATCACCGTGAAGCTCGAGCTGCCCGCGTGGAGCGTCGTGATGCATCTCGGCACGGCGATGCTGCTGCTTGCGACGCTGGTCGTCGCTGCCCGTCCTCACCCCCTGACCCCCTCTCCGTTCCGGAGAGGGGGGACCATGCTACTGATCTCTCTTACTTTCGTCACGGTGCTGTTCGGCGCGCTGACGGCGAACCTCGGCGCTGCGGCCGCCTGCGGCGGCTTCCCACTGTGCAACGGCGAGATCTGGATCACCGCCGGCCCGCTCGCGCTAATCCACTGGGTCCACCGCCTGCTGGCCTACGCTCTTGTCGTCGTCGCCGGGGTGTGGGCGATGCGGATGCCCGGCAGGGGACCCAAGCTCGTGCTCGCGCTCATCGCGCTCCAGGTGGTTGTGGGCGCGGCGACGGTGCTGGCCGGCCTGCCCGGCGGCTTGCAGGCGCTGCACGTCGCGGTGGGAACGGCGGTGTGGGCGGGTGTGGTCCTCGCCGTCGTGGCGGCTCCATCCCAAAAAGAAGCGGCCCCGAGGAGTTCCCCGGGGCCGCAGATCGACGGGATGCGCTGATTACGGGTTGCGGACCGTTGCTCGGAACAGGCGGGCAGGCTCGTCGTGATCGTCCCACGACTCGATCAGCAGATGGTATGTTCCCGCTGCCGAGAAGGTTACCGTGAATGTTTCGGGATTCGCCCCGGTGGCCGCACCGAAGCCGCCTATGAATGCGCTGCACGCCGCATTACAGACGTACATATCGAGGTCGGCAGCACCATCCCAGTCGATCGTGAAGGTGATGGTGTCGGCCGCGGCGACCGTAAACGTGTAGAAGTAGTCGATCACCGCCGCCCCCGTGCCGTTCGCGCCGGCCTTAAATCCGTCCCAGACTTCGAGATCCGCGCCACCATCAGCCGGCAGCGTGATGACCACATTCCCCGGCGCTGTGCGGTCCCCCACGGGCTGCACATTCATCGGCGACGGCGTCGCGATAGTCACTGCGAGTCCTGTCGCGTAATCCAACCGGACGCCGGTGATCGAAAGCGTGGCGGGCTGCGTCGCCTCCGGCTGTGGCACCCGGACCATCAAGGTGTCGGCGTTGCGTACGAGGATTTCGCCCTGGATGCCATCGCCAAAATCGATATTGGCGGTGTCCGTGAACGAGAGTGTCGCGCTCGAGGTCAACGTCAACGTGTCGCCGATGATCGGATCGGTCGTGGAGATGCCTCCGTTAAACGCGACCGGCATCGTGGTCACCTGAATGGTGTCCTGAAGGCCGCCGCCGCTCGCCACCACGCACGAGCTGGCCAGCGAGACCGCCGTCACGATCGCCTGCGCGGAAGTGACCGGCACCGGGTGATAGCTCGTGTCCGTTGCGACGGTCACGTCGGCCGTGCACGGCGTGAACGTGATCGGCACCTCGAGCGGGGTAGCGCGCCCGTCGACCACCGACGCGTTGACGGTCGCCTGGCCTCCGATCGGGAGCTGGAGGTAGGAGAAACTGGTCACTACGTTCGAAGGCGTGCCATCGAGATCGGAGAATGGGTCAGTCTTACACCCCCCGACGGGGAAAGCCGCGACGGCCAGGACGCCGAAAGCTCCGAAAAGACGACGGTTCATTCAAACCTCACTGGATGATTGCTGCACACGTGAATTAGAAGCGCGCGACGTCCTCAACACCTTCCGGACCCAGGAGCGATTGCCAGTTCGGCCGGCTGGGTTCCCGGCGGTCGTCGGTCCATATCAGCGCGTAGTTTCCGAACTGCGTCAAATCCATGAACACGTACTTCAATGCGCGGTCCCGCGAAAACTTCCACGCCTCGTAGGGCAGCGTGTTGCCCGCCTGCGGCCGCTTGAGAATCTCGGTCGGCGGCCCGTTCTTGATGAAAATCCGCCCTCGATCGGTCCGCCAGCCCGGGATTTCCGCCGCGCCGCCCTCGCGATAGCGGCGGTTAGCCTCCGCGATCCGCGAGTAGAAACTCTCCTGCTCTTCGTTCCGCGGAGTCCCCGGAGTCGGGTCCCGCTTGGCCCAGAAGCGCCGCAGGAACGAACGCTTGCCCTCCGTCGTCAGCGACGGATAGATACCCGTTTCGTCCGACGTCATCAGGTAGATCAGCGGCCCGTACAGCGTATCGAGCTGCGCCTCGGTCATCGCTTCGAACTTGTCGGCCGTGGCAGCCGGCGCGGTCATGGCCACCGTCTCGAACCCGCCCATCCGAAACGGCGCCTGGCGTGACAGCGTCGTATCGCGTCCCTGCACCACGACGTCGAACCCGTAATCCCCCGGCGGCAACCCCGCGAGGTCCACCATTGCCCTGGTCACGCCGCCGCCGGCTTCGAACGGCACCCGCTGTGGCGGCGTGGTCACGAGCGGCGTGCCATCCGCTTTCAGCACCCGCACGCTCACCGCAGCCGTTTCCGCCGCGAGCCCTCGCCCATACCATTCGAGGTAGTAGCCGAGGCTCGCCTGATTCGGAGTGAGCAGCGGCCGGACCGCGGCCTCCAGGATCACTCCGCCCTTCCGTAGCTCGCCCGCGCCCCGCGCGCTATCCGCCGCCGTGGCCGCCCGCATGCCCGTCGCGAGCAGCACGTCGGAGGCGGCGGGCCGGGTTGCGAAGGCCGTCAGCGGCGCCTGCGCCCGGGTGATCCGGCCGGTGGCCGAATCGTGCACTGCCACGTCGATCGTGTATCGTCCCGGACTCGCCGCGAACGTGAAGTGCTCCAGCGACGAGCCGCGCGGCGTGCCGAGCAGCCGGGCTGGAATGCTTCGCGTCCATGAATTGGCGACCAGCTCGAGGCTCGCGCTATCGCGAACCGTCAGCACGACCCGATACGCCGCTACCGCATTCGGGCCGCGCGTGAGGCTGTCCAGCGCGCCGAACGGCACGCGCGCGAACCCGTCCACGACTGTCTGATTGCCCGCGCTCCGGTAGAAGCGCGTCGTTCCAATCTCGAGACTCTGGGCGACGGCGCTGGCAACCGGATGCACCGCCAGCGCCGCCGCCACAAGACCTGCCTGCTTCGTCAGCATCTACGTCTCAGCGTGGGGCCGCTTACCACCCCACGGTAAATGTCAGGAAGTTGGTGGACCCGACCGTGCCCAGGCTTTTCCACGCGTAATCGAATCCAAGCCGCGTGTTGCCGCGGTTGTACTCGAGACCACCGCCGAACGCCAGACCGTCCGACGTAAACGAGCCGCTCGATTCCCTGGTCGGGAGGCCGAGCACCAGGTCGTTGGTCTGGTTATCCGGCTGAATCGTATAGCTGCCGCGGGCGGCGAGGGAGAAGCCGCGCTGGCCGATGTTCTGCATCGAGTACTCGAAGCCGGCGCCCGCGCCCGGCTTCGTGTTGTTGGGCTGCGTGAACTCCGACAGCACGGTGAGACGGTTGTTGCCCTGCGCCACCAGGTCGAGCGCCACGCCCACGCGGAACATCACGGGCAGCGTCCAACCGGTGGTCGAGAGCACCGCGGACTGCGGCTCCTGCGGGATGTCGACCGTCCCGAGCGGCGGCTCACGAGTCACGCCGACGATGAGATCTTCGCCGCTGTGCTGCAGGTTCGTGCCGAGGTTTTGAATGACGAATGAGGCCCGGATCGGCCGCGCCCCCACAGACGCGTGGAAGTTCGTCCCGAAGTCCACCGCGACGCCCGAGGCCTTGGCGGTCCCGAGGCGGTCATTGATGAATTTCAGCGTGAGACCAGCCGAGAAGCGATCGGAGAAGTTCTGGGCGTACGTGCCCGAAATGAACGTCTCGCGGACCGAGTACGTCCGGCCGTTGCCATCCGGAGCATCCAGCGTATAGATCGGCTGGTCGCTAAACCCGAACGATCCCATGCTCACGCCGATGGCGCGCGCGCCGCCCGAAGTGGGGAACGCAATGCCGACCCAGCTATACCGCGTGTCGGCGAGATACGAGCTGGTGGACACCATCACCGCGGGACGGGGCAGCTGGGCCAGCCCGGCCGCGTTGTAGTACATCGCCGTGACGTCGGTCGCGAGCGCCCCGTACGCGCCGCCCAACGCCGTGCCCCGCGCGCCGGCCCCCAGGAGCAGGAACTCTCCCGAGGCACCGCCGTACGCGGTGTTGTCTTGCGTCCCGGTCTGCGCGGACACCGGCATCGCCAGTGCTGCCGCGAGAACCATCGCGCCACAGGCCCGCCACAGATGTTTAGTCATGTTGTATCTCCTCATGGCGCGAAGTTGACGACGGTGAACCGGCCGACCTTGGTGTTCCCGTCGGGCGCTTCGACGTGATAGAAGTACACGCCGGACGCCACGAACTGGTTGTTGCGGTTGCGGAGGTTCCAGGTCAGCTGGCCGCCGCCCGTCGCGTCATTATGCGTCAGCACGTTCACCAGCACGCCGCTCAACGAATAGATGCGGACGATCGACTGCGCCGGAAGGTTGACGAAGTTCAGCACCTTCTGGTTGGCGCTCGCCTCGAGGGCGTTGGTGACGTAGTACGGGTCCGGGACCGTGTGAATGCGCTCCATAGCGGCCGCACTGGTCGTGCTCGGATCGAGCGTCGATCCGGTGTAGTTTACGCGGATGCGGAGTCCGGGAACCGCCGCGGGCCGGAGCTCCGGCACGTATGCAAAGTCGCCACCCGCCGCCGAGCCCGTGACCGTGCCGGTGTAGTAGCGCGCGTTCCACACCTCGCCGGCGGCCGGCAGCGCCGCCATCTGCATCACGAAGAAGTGACCCGCGAGGTAAAAGATGAACCCATTGCCGGTGACGGGCAGCGCCGCCGAGCCGCCATGGTCTGACGCGCCGAACGCTACTGGCGTCAACGTCGGAATGCTGTCGAGCAGGGCCGGCGTCTGCGCCGCCCCGCCGCACAGGGCGTTCAGCGCGGGAGACTGGTCGACGCACAACGGGTCCGTCCACGTCAACACGTTGTTTCTCGTGTCCGGCGTCGAAGCCTCGATCGTGGTCGCGAAGGACGCCTGGGTCAAAAGCCCCCAGGAAGCCTGAATCCGCGGGCTGAACGGCACCTTGACCTTGTGGGTCACGTCCACCACCGAGTCGATCCGGTTCGTGCCCCAGTACACCTTGAAATCGGCCGCGCGCAGTACCGAGGCGAGCAGCGGCTCGATGCGCCGGTAGAAGTTGTTCGGGACCGTGTTGTACGCCCGCGGGTGGAAGATATCGACCCCGGGCATGTCGCCGGCGGTGCTGGCCGGCGCCGCCGAGATACAACCAGCCGGCGACGTGAGACACGAGCCCCCGTTCGGATTCGGCGTGTTCTCGTTGGGGGCGCCTGCCCACCAGCGCGGGCCGTTGTAGGAGGAGTTCGCCGGATTCAAGTTGATGTCGGCGCGGCCCCACATCGTCATCCGGTACGCGCCGGGCGTCTTGAGATTGACCTCACCGTACAGCGAGTACGTCTGATCCCCGCCGAACCGCCCGGACTTCGCCGAGTCGATTGCTGTCGCCTCGAACGCGGCCGCTCCGGCGTCATGGTCGTCGTACTGTTGTTGCGGCAAGCTCACCGTAAAGCTCACCGGCGCGCCCGCGCCCTGGCCCGTCATGTAATACGTGGCCGGGAACGCCCGTCCAGGATTGAAATCGAAACTCGGATACCCGGGATGGACGGAGTCGATGCGCACCGTGAGACTGCCGTTCCCCAGCAGCTCGGGCAGGAACGCAGCGAGACCCACCTCGATCGCATCCGTGGGCGGCATCGGACCGGAGAACTGACCGGTCGCCGGATCGATCGTGGGCAACGGTGCCGCCGCGTTGAGGACCGACCCATCTGCGCCGAGCAGTTCCGCCGCCGACAGTGTCCCGGCGGCTTCCTGTCCTGACGGCGCGCGCGGCGTCACGTTTCTCGTGATCCGCGCCGACTCGAGCGACGTCGGACCGGACTTCACCGAGTTCACGTCGAACGCCGTGACCGTGTAGACGTAGCTGAACCCGTTGCGGACGTCGTTGTCCGTGAAGGCGAACGACACCCCGCTGTTGCTGAGCGCCGGGAAGCCCGACCCTCCGCCGGTTACCGCGGTGTCGGCGATGATGTTGAGCACGTCGCCGCTCGCGAGCAGGACCCGATCGCCCGCCTTGACCTGGATCACCTCGCCGCTCAGCTCGGTGGGGAACCCGGTCGTCTTGACGTATGTCGAGTCGAAGACAACCGGACAGTCGCCCGCCGGAGGCACGGCGTTCAGGCCCAGCTCGGGAGCGCACTGCACCAGACCGTCCCCGTTCAGATCGCCGTACACGATGGCGCCCGTGAAATCGATGATCGTCTTGCCGGAGTAATCGAACTGCGCGAGCAGCGTCAGCTCGCTGGCCGAGCGCCCGCGATAGATCCGGTAGCCCTCGACGTCGAAGCGCCGGAAGTTCGGATCGTACAGCGCGTTCTGGGTGCTGTCCCCGGCCGTGTCAAAGTTGAACGGCCGGCTGGCGATGTTGAAGTACAGGTCGCCGTCGGTTTCCGTCGTGCTCGGTTGCCACACGACCGTCGCCTGATTGTCGCCCGGCACCAGGAAGAACTGCGGCGCCGCCGGCGCGTTCGGGAGCAGGAACTTGGCGTCGAACACCGCCTGCGCCACCAGCGCCTTGCTCAACAGGGAGCGCGGCGTGGTCACGACTTCGTTCTGGTCGATCCGGCTGTTGCTGTTGACATCGCTGGCTGACACCCAGCCCGCGATGCGATCGATCAGGCGCACGCGCGCCGGGTTGACGAACAGCGTGTCGCCCGACGCGGGGATTCCGGGCGCCAGGTCGCCGCCCACGACGATCCCGGGAGCGTCGACGGGAGCGGCGTGGATGTACGCCACCACGATCGTGGCTGACTGCCCGGGCGCCAGATCGAACGGCCCCGACGCCTGAAAGAACCGGGCGTCCTGGCGCGTCTGCGCCAGATAGCACAGCCGCAGCTGCCGCGCCGTCGCCGGATTGCCCGTATTGCACTGGGTGTCGCCCGAGCCGAGGTAGCCGGACAGGCGGCGGTAGAGCAGATGGTCACCCACGGCGTCCGGGAAATCGCCGCCATTGGTGGTGTTCCCGAACATCGTGAGGCCGACTTCGACGCCCGGCGACGACTCGGGCGACTTCAGGTACTTCACGCCCACGAAGCCGGGGCCCGCGAAGAACGGCGCCCCGAACACGGTGTTCGGGAACGTCCAGCCCACCTCGGGCAGCCAGTCGCCCGAATAGGTCGAGCCGATGTTGAACGGCAGGAACGCCGTCGAGTAGTTGTGATCGAAGACGGCCACGTCCGCGTCCATGGCGAACGCGGCGAACAGGTCCGTCAGCGTGTAGCCGTTGTCCGGAATGTTGAGACCGAACTTGGTTTCGTTGAGATCCTGGAACTGCACCCCGACCGCGGCGACCTCGCTCTGAATCGCGGGATCGAGCCCGGAGTACATGGCCGCATTGCGCGCGGTCACGTTGTAGAACGTGAAGACGAAGTAGATGATGTCTTCGTTGCCGACCGGGAAGTTCCACGCCATCGACCGCTGCTCGACCATGATGCCCATCGGGTGCTCGCGGCCGCCCAGCTGAATCGGGTTGCCTTCCCAGTAGCGCACCCACGAGTCGCCGTCGGAGATCTTCTCCTGTCCGAGCAGCGCCACATCGTAAATGTTCGTGTCGCGCACGAAGGCGCCATTCGGCCAGGCGGCGAAGTCCGCCGGGTCGAGCGAGTTGAAAATCGAGCCGAGCGCGTCGCCGCTGGCCTGGTCGCCGCGCGGGTCGAAGAACCACGCGCCCGCGGTGTCGCCGGCCCACGCGAAGCCCGCCGCGGGATCCACCACCGCCGCGAGCTGGAGGCCGGAGTTGAAGATGTATTGATCGACCGTGCCTTTGGGCCAGAAGCCGCCGCCGCCCACGGGCGAGCCCGAGAACGCGACGCAGACCTGGCCGACGTTATCGATGCCGCACTGGACGCGGTTGGCCTCGAGCAGAAGGCCGGACGATGCAAACAGGTTGAGCGCACGGCGGCCCGGGCGGGCGGGCTTGGCTGCCGCGACGGTAGCCACTCCCACCAGCGCCACGCAGACGAGCACGCTCGTTCGCACGAAGCGAGTCCACACAGTTGAACGCATGATCACCCCTCGAAAGTTAGACTGCCAGGCGGCGCCGGTCTCGAGACCGGCGCCGCCCCGAATCGCGCTAGAACCTCAGTTCCATGCCCAGCCGGACGTTGCGCGGCTGCGAGTAGAAGCGCCACGAGCCGAAGAACGCGTCGTAATACGTGTTGAACGCCCGCTCCTGCTCGTCGAGCGCGTACACGCCGTCGGCGTTGCCGAAGCGCGCTTCCACGCGGCGCAGCGACGCGCAGTTGAGCTGCGACGACCAGCTCGAGCAGGTGGTGAGGTCGATTTGCTTCGTCGCCTCGTCGAACGCGCCCGCATCGTTGGCCTCGTTCCACAGCAGCTGGTATTCACCCGTCGCCGTGGCACGCGTGTCGTTCGGAATCCCGATCGTCTCGGTCCGGTGGAGCTGGTTCACGACGTCTCCGGTCTCCGCGAACAGGCCCACGATGTTCCGCCAGTTGAACAGGTTGCGGATATCGGCGTACAGCGTCGCGTCGATCCGGCCGACGTGGATGCCCTTGTTGAGCCGCAGGTCCACGTTCTTGGTCCACGGCATTTCGCGCGCATTGAGGGTCTGTCCTTCCGGAACGCGGCCGCCCAGTCCGAACGCCAGGCGCGGCGCGGTTTGGCCAGAGCCGCTGTTTATCAACTGGGTGTACGGCAGGCCGCTCTGCACCCGGAACGTCGCGAACACGCCCAGGTCCCGGAAAATCGTGCCCATCGTCGTGCCGCTCCGGTAATCCGTCGGCAACTGCAGCGCAACCGACCCGACCAGGCTGTGCGTCCGGTCGTCGTTGGTGCGCTGCGCCGCTTCCGGCGGCGGAGTCCGGTCGCCCAGACCCGAAACCTGCCGCGCGAACGTATTCAGATACGAAAATGGATCCGAGCCGGTGTTCTTCGACACCTGGAAGGTGTAGGCCACCGCCGTGCTCAGGTTCGTGCCCACGCGCACGTCGAGCTTGGTGTCGATCCCGCGCGCGTTCCCGAAGTCGCGGTTCGTCAAGACGTTGATGCTCGTGATCCTGGTCGTATCGCGCGGATCCGCGAACGGCAGGACACGGGCGGCGAAGTCGGAGACCTTGTCCTTGTTGTACGCCGACACGTCGAGCACCAGGTCCTGGCTGAACGCGTGCCGCACGCCGAACTCGAACAGGATCGACTTGCCGAAATCGAGGTCACGCCCGACGACGTCGTTCGTGTTCGTGAACGACAGATCGTTGTTGATACCAGTCGCCAAGGTCGAGAAATCCGGCGATTGCACCTGATGCGAGTAGGAGAGCCGGAATCCCGTCTGCTCGGTGATCGGGAACGAGACGCGCAGGCGCGGCGAGATCGAGGAGTGCCCGACCGACTGGTCGAACGTCCGCGCCAGGGAGTTGGCATACGCCGTGTCGTCCGTCGCGCTCGTCGCGTTCCAGTACGCCGGACCGGCTGACGAGACGAACAGCGGAGTCTTGGCGAACAGCGCGTTGGCGTTGTAATAGTCCCAGCGCGCGCCGAGCTCGAGCACGACGTCGCCCAGGTCGAGACGGTCCGACGCGAACAGGCCGTACTGCACCGGATCGACGACGTAGGCGTCCATGAAGATCTGGCGCGCGACGTTGCTGCTCCAGAACGACAGGTCGGTCTGCTTGGCGTCGCCGCCGAGCGTGAAGCGGTGATAGCGGTTCGCCTGCCAGTCGACGACCAGCCGGCCGGTGAGGCGTTTCTCTTCGAGCGTCGTGGCGGCGACGGCGAAGCCGTCGGTGGCCCAGCCCTGCGCGGCAGAGACCCCGTAGGGATTGAGCCGCGCGCGCTGCGTCACATCGGGCGCCAGCTCAGGCGTCAGCGGAATCCCGCGCGTGCCCGAATTGGTGCGCTGATCGCGAATGATCTGGTCGGTGATCGGGAACGGGAAATTGTCGAGCCCCTCGAACTGGAGGGTGCCGAAGTACATCCCCATCGACGGGCTGCGCGTCTCCGCCTCGGTCGCCGGGTCCAGCGGCGCGTTGATTCCTTTCTCGGTCGCATACGACAGATTCGCCGTGATGGCGAGCGATTTCTCGGCGCTGCGGCTCACCTGATGGTTCAGGTTCAGGATCCCCATGCGCGTCCAGTTGTGCTGGCCGCGATAGATCGACGGGTTGTCGAGGTTCGTGCCCGGGGTGAAGCGCCGCTGGTCACCGGTCGCGAGGCCGGTGATCGAGATGCTCGAGCCGCTGCCGTAGGTGTACAGCAGCTTCCCCTGGAGTTGCTGCTCGCTCGACCAGTCCATCGGCCGGCGCACGCCCTGGCACTCGAAGCCGTAATTGCTCTGGATGCTCTGCGCGACTGTCGAGCCGCTTGACCCGAGGTTGCCGCACTGTCCCGCGTGCTGCGCGTAGATTGGAAGCGTCTCGGTCGCCACGTTGCCGAGTGTGTCGACCGTCGAGACGGTCGTGTCCACGCCCGCGCGGACGAACACGGGCACGTCCTCGGCGCCGGCGCCGCGCACCTGGGACGTCTGCCCGCGCAGCACGGCGGAGCCGAAGAAGCGCAGGTTGGTGACGCCGGGCACCGGTCCGCCGATCGAGCCCTCGAACCGATTCAGCCCGAGGCTCACGTTGTCCCCGAACGGCGCATCGGTTTCCCAGCTGCCTGCGCCCTCGAGCCGGCTGCCGCCGGCTCGCGTCGTGTACGACACGAGACCCGACTGCGCGTCAGCGAACTCGACCCCGAGCGCGCCCGTGGTCACGGACGCTTCTTCGATCGCGTTCGTGCCGATCGACACGGCGGTCGCACCGCTCTGCGTCGAACGAATCGGCGCGCCGTCGATGTAGACGTTCGCCTCACCGGGACGGCCGCCGCGGATCGACACGCCCGCGCTCGCGCCTGACTCGACGACGCCGGGCGTCAGCGACAGAATCGCGCGCACGTCGTCGACCGGCAGCCGATCGACCATATCGCCGGCGACGATGCCCTTCGAGGTCACCTGGTCACGCGGCACGAGCGGATTTGCCGCCGCGCTCACCGTGATCCCCGTCAGCACGACCGCCGACGACTGCATCTTGATGTCGGTCGTGATCGTCTGACCGCCGAGCACGCGCGCGTTGCGCACTTCCGACGGCGCGAAACCGATGAACTGCGCGCGCAACGTATACGTGCCGACCGGCACGTTGTTGATGAAGTAGTAGCCCTTGTCGCTGGTCGTCGCACCAAACGAGGTGCCGACCACGAACACCTGCGCGTTCGCGACCGGCGCTCCTGCTTGATCGGTAACCGTACCCTCGACTTTTCCCGTCGTCTGCTGCGCCGCGAGCGACGCGACGCCCAACACGAAGAAAAACGTGAGAGCAGTCCTCACACGATGCATCATGGATCTAGTCCTCCCAATGCGTGAATGCGCGTGAACTTCCGGACAGAATTGTGACGTCGGCAACGTCACCTCCCTTCGGTCTGAACCCACAGACGGCATGAATGCTGCTTGGGAAGCTGGTCGCCCCGCGCAAAACCGTCAAGACAATGTCACGTCAACACCTGGCCGACCAAGGGGGGCGAAATTGCCCCGGATTCGTCCGGCCCGCAAGAGGGAGCCCCCGTTCCTAGACGAACAGCAACTCCTGCTGGGGGCGCGACGGCGTCACCTCCGCCCCCCCCTCCCCCATGTAAACATTGATCTCACTGCGCATCCCGAAGCGCCCGGGGAGGTAGATCCCGGGCTCCACCGAGAAGCCCACGCCCGGGATCAGCGTGCGCTCGTCCGCCGTCTCGAAATTGTCGAGATGCGGGCCCGACCCATGCAAATCGCGGTCGATGGAGTGCCCCGTCCGGTGCACGAAATACTCGCCGTATCCGGCCTTCGAAATCACGCCGCGCGCCGCATCGTCCAGCGCGGCCCCGGTGACCGGCTGCCGCTGCTGCCAGCGCTCCCGCAGAAGCGTGACGGCCGCGTCGCGCGCGCCCCGGACGGCTTCCCAGACCTGGCGCAGCTCCGGGCTCGGCTCGCGGCCCGCGAACCCCATCCACGTTTGATCCGCGAACACGGTACCGAGCGCGACGCCGGCCCACAGATCGAGCAGCAGTACCTCGCCCGCCGCGAGCCGACGGTCCGCGCCCGCCTTCGGCTCGTAGTGCGGGTTGGCGGCATTCGCCTGAAATCCGACGATCGGGGGATGGTCGGTGACAAGCCCGGCGCGCGCGAATGCGTCCATCACCTGCGCTTGCACCGCCGTCTCACGCACCTCCGCACCCCGCGCCAGCTCGCTTCCCGCCCAGCGCAGCGCGTCCTGCGCGATCTGCGCGAGTGCCTCGGCCGCGCGCCGATGACCGGCGAGCTCGCTCGCCGACCAGCGCGCTGCGAACCGCGTGATCAGCGTGCCCGACGAGATCACGCGCGCCCCGAACCCTTCGATGAGCTGGATGACGCCATGCGGAACGCGGTCCAGATACGGCACCGCGTCGGCTGGAGAGATTTCCATGGCCACGGTCTTTCCCCCAACCAGCGCGCGCAGCTGCTCGTGCAGCTCGCGCCACGCGGCGTAGGGGCGCACCTCGCCGGGAAATCCCTCGAACGATGCCAGCTCGATCCGGTGCGCGACCGCGATCGGTTTTCCCTCGCGCGGCAGCAGGACGAAAAACCGCCGCGTGCCCATCCCGTGGATTCCGAGCACGCGCGTGGCCGAAGGGTTGATGCCGTGGAAGTCGTACAGCAGCCACCCGTCGGCGCCGAGCTCACCGAGCAGTTGGCGCAGCGCGGAGAAATCGAATCCCTCGAGCAGGGTCACTGGTGCCGCGGATCGGGCGCGGAGGCGCGCCATTCACAGCCGGTGCCGCCGCGCGCGCGGCAGGCCACGTGCACCATCGCGCCTTCGTAGCCCACGAGCAGGCGCAGCAGCTCGACGAGCCCCGCCCCGTAGAAGCCGCACGCCGCACCGTCCGGGGTCGCCTGAATCGCGATCGGATCGCTGACGCGCGCCACCGGCATGCGATGGTCCCAGGCGAGCTCGGCGCCGAGCACGGCGCGCGACGCCCGCCGGGCGGCCGCATGGCCGAAGATCCGCGAGATCGCGTACATCCGCTTCACCGCACGGCGAGCGGCGCGCCGGCCGGCGTCGGCGAAGACGAGATCGGCGTCGGGCCGGCGGCCCACGAGCCGCAGCAACGCCTCGACGTGCGAGTCATCAACGCGCGCGTCCTTGCGCACGAGCTCCTCGAACTCGGTGAGCTGCATCTGTACGGTGGGGGACAGGCCAAGCCGCTTGACCAGCAGCTCGTCGGCGAACTCCGTGAGCCCGTCTTCAACGGGCGTATCGAGATTCTTGACCGCCTCGAGGACGGCGAGCGGGACGATGCTGTGCACCACGAAGCGCGAAACGTAGCATAGGCTCCCCCATTGCGGAACTCACGTTCCGGCATGAGCCTTCAAAGGAACTGGTATGCCTGACGCCCCCCCCGACCTCAAACGTGAGAGCTTCGAGCGCGAAGCACTCGTGCACCTGGACGTGCTGTACCGGGTCGCGCTGCGGCTGACCGCGAACCCCTCTGACGCCGACGACCTGGTCCAGGAGACCATGCTCAAGGCGTACCGGGCGTGGGATCAGTACGAGCAGGGAACCAACGCGAAGGCTTGGCTGCTCACCATTCTGAGGCACGCCTTCATTAATGAGTACCGGCGCCGCACCCGCCACCCGGAAACGGTGGACGTGGACAGCATCGAGCCGTTCGCGGTGTTCTCCGAGGTGCAGGACGACGACCCGCAAGGGGCGTTCTTCGACCGGATCGTGGATGACGAGGTGCTCCGCGCGATCGATCAGCTTCCCGAGGCGTTCCGCGAGACGCTCGTGCTGAGCGACGTTGAAGGCATGTCGTACCAGGAGATTGCCGGGATCCTCGGGGTTCCGATCGGCACCGTGAAGTCTCGGCTGTTCCGGGCACGGCAGCTGCTGCAGGGCAAGCTCTACGATTACGCCGTCGAGATGGGATACATCAAAGGAAGTCCCGCATGAATTGTCGCGAATGCGTCGATCATCTGTATGAGTTTCTCGACCGCGAGCTGACCCCCGAGCTCGAGCGGGAGATCCGGGACCACCTGGAAGACTGCCCGCCCTGCAATGAGCAGTACGACTTCGAGGAGCTGTTCAAGAAATTCCTCCGGGCCCGGTGCCGCACTCAGGGCGCGTCGGCGGAGCTCAAGAAGCGGGTGCTGCGCGAATTGTTCGGCGAGTGAAATGGCTGACGCGGCGCGGCGTGGTCGCGGCGCTCGCGGTCGGTCTGGCAACGGTATCTGGCTTCGGATGGCGGGGAGTGGCGTTGCTCCTCGCCTTTTTTGTTTCATCGAGCCTGTTGACTGCGGCGGCGCGGGGCGGCGAGGGCGCGCCGAAGGGCGTCCCCAGGAACGCAAGACGGGTGATCGCCAATGGCGGTATCGCGGCGCTGGCAGCATTAGCCGGACATTGGGTGGCGTTCGCCGGTGCGTTAGCGGCCGCCAATGCGGACACGTGGGCCACGGAAATCGGCAGCCACTCCCGCACGCGGCCGCGGCTGATCACCAACGGCACGCCCGTCCCCGCGGGTACCGATGGGGGTATCACGCTGCTGGGAACGGCCGGCGGTATCGCCGGCGCTCTGGTCATCGCCGTCCTGGCGCGCGTGCTCGTTCCAGGCGGGTTTCTGGCAGCGGTAGCGATCGCCGGGATTGCGGGCATGGTGCTCGATTCTCTGCTCGGCGCGACTCTCCAAGGAAGGCGCACGTGGCTGGACAACGACGCGGTGAATCTGGCAGCGACCGCCGCGGGCGCGGGGCTGGCAGCGCTCATTGGGATGCGGTCGTAGTCGGGGCCGGCCCAGCGGGCTCGGCCACCGCGCTGTTGCTCGCCCGCGCCGGTGCCAGGGTCCTGCTGCTCGATCGCGCCCGCTTCCCGCGCGAGAAGCCGTGCTCGGAGTACCTCAGTCCTGCGTCAACGCGCGTGCTCGACCGTCTGGGCTCGGATGTGCTCGCAGCCGTGGCCGCCGCCGCGCCCGCGCACCTCACCGGGATGAAGGTCGTGGCGCCGAGTGGCGCGGCCGTGGTGGGACGATTCGAGACGTTCAGCTTCGCCCTCCCGCGTACCCGATTCGATACGATCCTGCTCGAGGCGGCGCGCGCGCGCGGAGTGGACGTGCGTGAGGGCGTGAAAGTAGAAGAGCTCGTGTACGAGCACGGAGCAGTTGGTGGCGTGGTCGCTCGGGATGCGAGAGGCGGGATGCGGGATGCGTATCGCGCACGAGTCGTTGTGGGCGCCGATGGATTGCGATCGGTGGTCGCGCGGCGACTCGGCAAAGTCATTCGCACGGCCCCGTATCGCATCGCGTTCACCGCGCACGTCGCGGGCGCGCGCGCGGTGGACGAGCTCGGCGAAATGCACGTCGGACGTCCCGGTTACGTAGGGCTTGGCCCGATCGGAGATGGCGTGACGACCGTCGCGCTGGTGCTGCCGCTGTCTGAAGCGCGCCGCGGTGAGCGCTTCTTTGAGGAGCTCGACCGCTTCCCCGCGGTGCGTGGACGATTCGATCCCCGGCGCATCGTCCGCCGCGTGCTCGCCACCGGTCCGTTCGCGCGCTGGTCGCGCCGGCCTGTCGCGAAAGGCGGCGGCGCGCTGCTCGTCGGTGATGCGGCGGACTTTTTCGATCCGTTCACCGGCCAGGGGATCTACAGCGCGCTGCGCGGCGCCGAGCTCGCCGCCGCGGCGGTCCTCGAGTCGCTCGCGACCGGCGCCGGCCTGGACGGCTACGCGCGCGCGCGCCACAGAGAGTTCAGGGGGAAATGGATTCTGGAGCGCATGATCGGCATCGCCGTCGGCTGGCCGGCGCTGATCGAGCACGTGGTGGGGCGCATGGCGCGCCGTCCGCATCTTGCCGATCTGCTCGTGCGCGCCACCGGCAATTGCATTCCTGCGCGCGCGGTGTTGACGCCCCACGTGCTCGCCGGACTCGTGCTGTGAGCCATCCAGGCCAGGGTTCGCGCGGCGTCGAGCCACCGCTCTTTCGGCAGCTGCTCGGACGCTTCGCGACTGGGGTCACCGTGATTACCGCGCGGAGCGCGAGCGGTGAACCCATCGGGATGACCGCAAACTCCCTGTCGTCGGTCTCGCTCGAGCCCCCGCTCGTGCTGGTCTCGGTCGAGAAGGCACACGAGATGCACACGGCGCTGATGGGCGCGACCCACTGGGTGTTCAACATCCTCTCATCGGAGCAGGAGGCGCTGTCGCGCCGGTTCGCCGGCGCCGAGCCGAACCGCTTTCTCGGCGTGAGCTACCATGAGAACGACCGCGGCATCGCCGTGATCGATGGGAGCGTGGCGCATATCGAGTGCGCGAAGCACACGGCGGTCCCGGGGGGCGACCACACCATCTTCATCGGGCTGGTCGTGGGCGGTGACGCCACCGACCGGCGCCCGCTCCTCTACTATAGAGGCGGGTACGCCGGGCTCAGCCGCTGATGCGCACCGTAGACCGCAGCCGCATCGCCGCGCCGTTCGACCGCGTGTTCACCGCCGCCAGCACCGTGACCCGCTGGCCCGACATCCTGCCCCACTACCGTTGGGTCCGAATGCTCGACGAGGGCCTCGTGGAAATGGCTGCCTGGCGTCCGTTCGGCCTCGTGAAGTATCCGACCTGGTGGGTCTCTGAGATGACGATCGACCGCCCGGCCGGCGAAATCCGGTATCGCCACGTGCGGGGTATCACGCGGGGCATGGATGTGGTCTGGAGGCTGGTCGAGGATGGTGGAGGTTCTGGAGGCGCCGTCGACGTCGAGATCGTGCACACCTGGGACGGACCGCGCTGGCCGCTGATTGGAGGCCTCGCCGCCAATCTCGTGATCGGTCCGATCTTCATTCATGGCATCGCATCCCGAACGCTGGCCGGGATAAAACACGCCGCGGAGAACGCATGAACAGTTCTCGTCGGGTCGTCATCACGAGGATTGGAGCCGTCACACCGATCGGCACGGCCGCGACCGGGTTGTGGGATGGACTCGAAGCGAGGACGTCGGCCGTGCGCACGATCTCGCGCTTCGATCCCACGCCGTTTCGCAGCCGCATAGCCGCGGAGATTCCCGACTTTCGCCCGCAGGATCATCTCGACGCCAAGCGCGCCAAGCGCCTCGACCGTTTTTCACAGCTCGCCGTCACGAGCGCGCGCTTCGCGCTCGAGGATTCGGGCGTCGTTCCGGAGCGGGAAGACCGGGACCGGGTCGGGACGATGATGGGCTCGGCGCTCGGCGGCGTGGCGTTCGGCGAATCGCAGGTACCGCGCTACCTGGCCGAAGGGCCGCGCGGGCTCGACCCATCGCTCGCGCTCGCGGTGTTCTGCGGGGCCGCGAGCTGCAACATCGCGATCGAGTTCGGCTTCACGGGTCCCAACGCGACGAACGCGATGAGCTGCGCGTCCGGGACGATCGCCGTGGGAGAAGCATTCCACGTGGTGCGCGACGGGCGCGCAGACGTGATGCTCGCCGGTGGCGCGGAAGCGCCGATCGCCCCCATGACGTTCGCCGCGTTCAGCATCATCCGCGCGATGAGCACGCGCAACGACGACCCCACGACGGCCTCACGTCCGTTCGATGCGAGCCGCGACGGCTTCGTCATGGGCGAAGGCGCCGCGGTCCTGGTGCTCGAGGAGCGGAGCCGCGCGCTCGCGCGCGGCGCGAAGATCTATGCCGAGGTGGTCGGCCACGCGTATACCAACGACGCGTATCACATGACGGCACCGCGGCCGGACGGGCGCCAGGCGGCGCGCGCCATGCAGCTCGCCCTCGCCGATGGTGACGTTGCGCCCAGTGAGGTCGGCTACATCAATGCCCATGGCTCCTCGACCCCGCTCAACGATCCGACCGAGACGTCGGCAATCAAACAGGTGTTTGGCGACCACGCCTACCGCCTGGCCATCAGCGGCACCAAGGGCTATTACGGCCACGCCCTGGGGGCGAGCGGGGCGATCGAGGCGGCGATTTGCGCCCTCGCGCTGGAGCGGGGGTGGCTGCCTCCCACCCTGAACCTCGAGCACCCCGATCCCCGGTGCGACCTCGACTGTCTGCGGGGGGGCGGGAAGACGGCAGCGCCGGCAGCCGTCGTTTCAAATTCATTCGGTTTCGGAGGAATCAACGCCGCGCTGGTGTTGCGGCCTGATAGCAGCGCCCGGTAGATTGGCCCGGCTTTCACTTCCAAGAGGAACACGTGAATTACCGGACACTCCGGGCTCCCGCCGCCGAGTTCATCGGCACCATGCTGTTCGTCTTCGTCGGAGCCGGCAGCATCGTCGCGAACGTCAGCGGGCCAGCCGGCTCGCTCGGCATCGCGCTGGCACACGGCATCGGTCTCGCGGTGCTCGTGACGATCATGATGCCTATCTCTGGCGGCCACCTCAATCCGGCCGTCAGCATCGCGCTGTGGATCGGCAACGTGATCGACGCCAAGACGCTCGGTCGCTACGTCGCCGCGCAGCTGCTCGGCGCAATCGTAGGCGCGCTGCTCATCAAGGGGCTATTCCCCGCCTCGCTGGCCCGGATTTCGTCGCTCGGCACGCCGCAGCTCTCCGGAGCGATCGGATTCTTTGACGGCATCGCGCTCGAAGCGCTGTTCACCTTCATCCTGGTGAGCGCGGTGTTCGGGACCGCGGTGTCCCCGCAGGCACAGCGCATTGGTGGATTCGGGATCGGACTGGCGCTGCTCGTCTGCGCATTGGGCGGTGGCGCGCTCACCGGTGCGGCGCTGAATCCGGCGCGCGCTTTCGGACCCGCATTGGTCTCGTGGGACTGGCATGGGCAAGCGGTCTACTGGATTGGTCCGGTGCTGGGGGCGGCGCTGGCCGCCGTGGCGTGGAAGTTCCTGCTCTTGCCGCGGAGTGCCACGGACCTGACCTAGAGCTGTTCGGCGAGGGCCGGCGCGAAGTACGTGAGGATGATATCCGCGCCGGCCCTTCGAATTGCGGTAACCGACTCCCACATCGCGCGCTTCTCATCCAGCATGCCGCGCTCGGCGGCCGCCTTGATCATCGCGTACTCGCCGCTCACCTGATAGGCGCCGAGCGGCGCGCCGAACCGCTCCTTGGCCCGGCGGATGAGGTCGAGGCAGGGCCCGGCGGGTTTCACCATCACGATGTCCGCACCCTCATCCAGGTCGAGCTGAATCTCCTTCATCGCCTCGTCGCCGTTGGACCCCGCCATCTGGTAGCTCTGACGATCGCCGAACTGCGGGGTTGACCCAGCCGCTTCGCGAAATGGACCGTAGAACGCGGACGCCATTTTCGCGGCGTACGACATGATCGGCACGTGCGAGTACCCGCCGCCATCGAGCGCTTTCCGGATCCCGGCGACCCGGCCGTCCATCATATCGCTCGGCGCCACGATGTCGGCGCCGGCGCGTGCCTGCATCGCGGCAACCTTGCCGAGCAGATAGACGGAGGGGTCGTTGTCGACCTCGCCGTCGCGGATGATGCCGCAATGGCCGTGATCGGTGTACTCGCACAGGCAGACGTCGCCGATCACGAGCAGCTCTGGGACGGCGCGTTTCACGGCGCGGATCGCTTGCTGGACGATGCCGTTGTCGTCGTATGCCTCCGAGCCCGTTGCGTCCTTCGTCGCGGGAATGCCGAACAGGATGATGCCGCCGAGTCCGAGCGTGGCGGCACGTTCAGCGTCCTTCACGAGCTCGTCGACGGACACCTGCGAGACACCCGGAAGAGCGGCGATGGGGCGGCGCGTTCCTTCCCCATGCACCACGAAGTGCGGCCACACCAATTGGGATGGCACGACATGCGTCTCTTGCACGAGACGGCGCAGGGCGGCGGTGCGACGCAGACGTCGCATCCGACGAATCGGAAACGGTGCGCTCATCGGGCGAGTAAGCTCGCGGCGCCCTCACCTTCGAGCAAGCGCGCGACCGCTTCGCCCGTCTTCTCGGGACGTTTGGGATCCACATCAGCGGAGGCGGTAAGCTGAACTGACCCGTCCTGAGCTGTCACCCGCCCGTGCAGCCTGCTCCCCGCTCCCTGCTCCCTGCTCCCGACGTAGGCCGCGACGGGCGCCTGACATCCACCTCCGAGCGCAGCGAGCAGCGCCCGCTCGGCGGTGACCGCTGCCGCGCTTGCAGCGTCGTGCAGCGACTCCAGCGCTTTCCGCGTCGCGCGGTCATCCGCGCGAATCTCGAGCCCCAGCGCGCCCTGCCCAGGCGCCGGCATCACGTCGAGCGGATCGATCAGAGATGCCTTGTTCCCGAGCTCGAGCCGCTCGAGCCCCGCAATCGCGAGCAGTGCCGCATCCAGACCATCTCTGTTCTCGACTTTGCGCACGCGGGTTGGGACATTGCCGCGCAGCGGCACAACCTGGAGATCGGGTCGCAGGAAGCGCACCTGGGAGATGCGGCGCAGGCTCGACGTCCCGATGCGAGTGCCCGCCGGCAGATCGGACAGGGACGTTCCCCCCACCAGGGCTTCGCGCGGGTCGTGACGCTTGGGGATCGCCGCGAGCGCCAGGCCGTCAGGAAGCGCGGTGGGAAGGTCCTTGAGCGAGTGCACGGCGACATCGATCCGGCCGTCGAGCAGCGCTTCCTCGATCTCCTTGGTGAAGAAGCCCTTGCCTTCGAGCTCGTGCAGTGGCCGATCGACCTCCGCATCACCCTGAGTCTTGATGACGACCAGCTCCGCGGGCACACCCTGCTCCGCCAGGCGGGCGCGCACCCAGTCCGCCTGCCAGCGGGCGAGCTGGCTGCCGCGGGTACCGATCTTCACGCGAACCGCCTCACGAGCGACTCGACCAATCCAGGAATGGTATGAGGTTCGGCTTCGATGATGTCGCGCAATCCAAGCTCGCGCGCGGTCCCCGCGGTGACAGGGCCGATCGTGGCGCTCACAAAGCGGCCGGAGGTTGCGGTTTCAGGTCCGACGAGATTCACAAAGCTTTTGACCGTCGATGATGAGGTGAACGTCACCGCATCGATCCGGCGGGCGACGATCTCCGAAGCGAGCGGGCCGAAATCTTCCCGTACGGGGGCCGTGCGGTACACGGGAATACTCTCCACCGTCGCGCCATGGTGCCGAAGTCCCGCGCCGAGCACTTCACGGACGTCTTCGGCGCTTGGTACCAGGACGCGCGCGCCGGCCAGTGAACCGCCGCTCGCCTCGATGAGCGCGTCCACGAGCGCTTCGGCGACGAACTCGTCCGGCACGAGCGTCGGGACGACTCCGCGACTGCGCAGCGAGTCGGCCGTCACGCTCCCGATGGCGGCGACCCTAGTCGTGGAGAAGATCCGCGGCGTCAGGCCCCACGCCACGAGACGATCGAGCACGATCTGCACCGCGTTCTGGCTGGTGAACACCACCCACCGGTAGGCGGAAAGGCCGCTCAGTGCGGCTCGCAGCGCCGCGAGGTTCTCGACGGGCTGAATCCGGATCACGGGAGCCACGATCGCTTGGGCGCCATGGTCCTCGAGCGCGTGCACCAGATCGGCAGCCTGTTCACGCGCCCGCGTCACCACGATGCGGCGTCCCTTCAATCCGCGTGTCATGAGGCGTTGCAATCTCACCGTGGCGTATCCCATTATCAAGCAATGCTCCGCTCATTTCGTGCGGCACTCAGCCGCTTCTGCCTGCGCCGCGCGGCTGCCACCCAGCGCGAAGCCCCGCGGCGCGCGCTGTTCTGGCTGCGCCTCGCCTGTCGCTTCGCCCCGGGGTTCGCCGACGCATTCCCGGCGCTCGTGCATCTGTCGCGCGCACTCGAAGATCGCTGGGGCGCCGTCGAAGCCGCGCGCGTGGCCACCGCGCGGTTTCCGCACAACGCCGACGCGTGGATGCTGCTCGGCGAAGCGCTTCAGATGGTGTATCGGCAGGACGACGCGCTGGGCGCGTTCGAGCAGGCGCTGACGCTGGAGGAGCGCGCCGATGCGGCGATGGCCGCCGGCGGGCTGTATCACCGGATGGGACGATTTCCGGAAGCGGCGGCGCGATTCGCGCGCGCCTACGCCGCGGGCGGCGGCGCTACGGCGCTGTGGAACAACGCGCAGGCGCTATACGATTCGGGAGATCACGGCGCGGCGGACGAAGCGCTCAACCTGTGGGCCACGCAGGTCCCGAACGGGCACGATCGCCTGCCCGAAGCGCGGGCGGAATTACGGGCGAAGGCTGCGGCGCGCGCGCAGATACAGTGACAGCGTGTAGCCGATCAGAATCACGCCGGTGATGACGTAGGCGGCGATCATATAACCGGCGTTCTGCGGCACGGTCTCAGGCATGCAGGTCTCCCGACGCTTCCAGCTGCTCCCGCAGATAGCTCAACCCATAGCGCTGCATCACGAATCCGACGTACAGCAGCGTGAACACGCCCAGCGACATCAGCCACGTGGCCAGCATGCTCGGCGGCAGCGAAGGGGCGCTCGGCTTCAGCACGATCGGCATGGGATGCAGCGTGCGGAACATGTAGACGCTGAAATGAATGAACGGCACTAACACCATCCCGCAGATCCCAAGCACGGCCGCGAACCGCGCCCGTTCGGCGGGATCGTTGACCGCGTTCCGCAGCAGCAGGTACCCCACATATAGAAGAAAGAGGAACAGGGTGAGCGTGAGGCGGGCGTCCCACGACCACCAGGTGCCCCAGATCGGTTTGCCCCAGATGGGGCCCGTGGTGAGCACAATCGCGGCGAATACGGTGCCCACTTCGGCGGACGCCGCGGCGAAGCGGTCGAGACGGGGATCTTTGAGGAACAAGTAGAACACGCTCGCGAGCCCGACCAGGATCATCGCCGTTTCAGCCCAGATCGCCGCCGGCACGTGCACGTAGAAGATTTTTTGCGCGGCGCCCTGCATGCGCTCCAGCGGCGTGTACGCGAACGCGCGCACATACACTCCCGCGAGCAACACCAGGGCGATGCCGTTGAGCCAGTGACCTGCGCGCAGCAATCTCATTCGTTCACCGTCGCGGGAAAGAGCAGGAGAGCGAGGCCGACGAAGACGATGTCATACGCGGCCAGCATCTTAAGCCAGCCGATGATGTCGCTCAAGGGACGGCCCGCCAGCAATGGCCCGGTCGCGCGCGCCGCCCACATCAACGGCGGAATCATGAACGGCAGCACCAGCACGGCGAGCAACAGCTCGGACACACGCGTGCGCACCGTCATCGCGCTGAACAGCGTTCCGACGGACACGAATCCGATCGTGGCGAGGACGATCACCGCCGCAAGCGGCCCCGCGTACGGCAAGACGGTGATGTTGAAAAAGAGCGCCAGTAGGGGCACGCCAATCAGCTCGACCGTTCCCACGAACAGGAGATTCGCGATCAGCTTGCCAAGGTAGATGCTGCTGCGGCCGATCGGCGCGAGCAGCAGCCCGTCGAGCGCCTGATTCTCGAGCTCGAGCTGAAACGCGCGATTGAGCGCGAGCACCGCCGCGAACGTGAGCGTCACCCACAGGATGCTGGGCGCGAGATCGACCGCGGCCACCGCGGTCGGATCGCGCGCGAACGTGAACACGAGCAGCACGAGAATCACGAACATGGCCGCCGATACGATCGCGGTCCGGGAGCGGAACTCGATCAGCAGATCCTTGGATGCGACCGCCCACGTGTGGCGCACGACGTCAGGCAATCGCATCGCGGTACTCCTCACCGACCTGCTGCGCCCCGCGTCCGGCACGCGGCGCGAAATGCACGAACCGTCCCGCGCGCATGAACGCGACATCCGTCGCGAGCCCCGTGCCCTCCTCTACGTTATGGGTGACCAGCACGGTGGCGCGCCCCGCGGCGGCATGCTGTGCGAGCAGCCGGCCGAGCGTCTCCGCGGCCGTGCGATCCAGCCCGGTGAACGGCTCGTCCAGCAGCAGCACCGCGGGGTTGTGCACCAGCGCGCGGGCGATCGCCACGCGCTGCACCAAGCCTCGCGACAGTGCCCGCACTGGACGATCGGCGTGCTCGTCGAGCCCCAGGCGGGCGAGCAGCTCACCGGGAGGCGGCACGTCGTACAGCGAGGCCCAGAAACGGAGATTCTCGTTGACAGTGAGCTGGTTGTAGAGCTGCGCCTGGTGACCGATCCAGCCGATTGCCCGGCGCCCGCCCTCGACGTGCGCCCGTCCGCGCTGCGGCCGAATCAGGCCCGCCAGCACCTTGAGGAGCGTCGTCTTGCCGGCCCCATTGGGTCCGAAGATCGCGAGTGTCTGGCCGGGCCGCACGCTGAAGGAAACGCCGTCGAGCGCCCTGACCGATCCGAAGCTGTGGTGTAGCTCCTCAGCCCGCAGCATCGATGGCGGCCGCGAGCTCACTCAGTTCGTACGGTTTGACGAGGTAGCGACTGTGCCCCAGATCGAGCACGTTCATCAGCGGCTCCATGCTCACGTACGCCGTCGTCACGACGACGGGGAGCGTTGGCCGGCTTTCGCGGATGCGCTGCAGCAGCGCGATGCCGTCGGTGTCGGGAAGGCGCATGTCGAGCACGAGAACGTCGGGCTTGAACGCGTCCAACTGGCGCATCGCCTCGGCCCCGTTCGGCGCGTACGCCATCGAGTATTTGCCCTGAAAGAAGCGCTCGTAGGAGTACTGCAGAGCGGCCTCATCTTCAACAAACAGCACCTTCCGCGGCGGCATCGGGCCAATTTACGTTACGAGACGCCGGTCTCCAATTCGAACAGGTCGTCCAGCTTGGTGAGCACGAGCAGGAAACGCAGCTCCTCGTTCGCGCCCCGCAGGCACACCGTCAGACGGCGTTCGGCGGCCTTGCGCTGGATCAGCATCAGCGCGCCGAGACCGGCGCTATCGACCGAGCGAGTCCCCGAGAGATCGATTACCAACCGTCCCGCGCCTTCGGCCAGCCCGTCGAGGATATCCCCGGCGGAACGGCGAAACGCAGTGCGGGAGTCGAGATCGAGCCGCTCCGGCGCAGCGATCGTTTTCTCTACAGGTCGTGTAGACATCAGTGAGTTCTCCACGGCCTCGCCTTATGCTACTCCAGTGCCATATTCTCTAAGACGCGGTGCATCAACCGCTTGGCACCAGGTGGTGAGCGCGCTCACGCTGTCAGGTTGCCGCATACCGAGCGGGCCGGTGCAACTTGCTAGAGTCACCCTCTTCCTTAATATCCGGAATCATGGCGACTGACAGGATCGAAACACTCCTCGACGAGCAGCGACGCTTCCCTCCCCCCGATCACTTCAAGGCCCAGGCGCACGTTCGTGATACGACGCCGTACGAGCGCGGCCGGCGCGATCCAGAAGGTTATTGGGCCGACTGGGCCAAGCAACTCGAATGGATCCGGCCCTGGACCCAGGTGCTCGAATGGAAGCCGCCGCACGCCAAGTGGTTCCTCGGCGGCAAGCTCAACGCCTCCGTGAATTGCCTGGACCGGCACGTGCGCGCGGGCCGGGCCGGACGGGTGGCGCTCATCTGGGAAGGCGAACCGCAGGGAGAGACCCGGCGCATCACCTACGGCGAGCTGCATCTCGAAGTCAACAAGTTCGCCAACGTGCTGAAAGGCCTGGGTGTCCGCAAAGGCGACCGGGTCGCGATCTATCTGCCGATGGTTCCGGAAGTCGCGGTCGCCATGCTCGCCTGTGCGCGGATCGGCGCGGTGCATACGGTCGTGTTCGGGGGGTTCTCGGCAGAGTCGCTGCGGGACCGGATCAATGACGCGGGCGCCAAAGTGCTGGTCACCGCCGACGGCGGTTACCGGCGCGGCGCGATCGTGCCGCTCAAGCAGAATGCCGACGATGCGCTCGCCGATACGCCGACGATCGAGCGTGTCGTCGTGCTCCGGCGCACCGGCCAGACGGTCACCTTCAGGACCGGACGCGACCTGTGGTGGACGGAGTTGATGGCGCGCGCCGATCACGATTGCCCCCCCGAAGCGATGGACGCCGAGGATCCGCTCTACATCCTGTACACCTCAGGCACGACGGGAAAGCCCAAAGGCATTCTCCATACGACCGGCGGCTACCTGACGCAGGTCTACGCCACCACCAAGTGGGTGTTCGATCTCAAGGACTCCGACGTGTTCTGGTGCACGGCGGACGTGGGCTGGGTGACGGGTCATTCCTACGTAGTGTACGGGCCGCTCGCGGTGGGCGTGACGGAAGTGATGTACGAGGGCGCGCCGGACTATCCGGGCAAGGATCGCTTCTGGGACATTTGCGCCAAGCACGGCGTCACGGTGTTCTACACGGCGCCCACGGCGATTCGCGCGTTCATGAAGTGGGGCAGCGAGCACCCCGGGCGGCACGACCTCAGCAAACTACGCCTGCTCGGCTCGGTCGGAGAACCGATCAACCCCGAAGCCTGGATATGGTATCAGATGCACATCGGGGGCGGCCGCTGCCCCATCGTGGACACGTGGTGGCAGACAGAGACCGGCGGGATCATGATCACGCCGCTGCCCGGCGTCACCGCCACGAAGCCCGGATCGGCGACCGTGCCCTTCCCCGGCATCGAAGCCGTATTGCTCGACGGCGAAGGAAAGGAAGTGAAGGTCGGCGGAGGGTATCTCGCCATCCCGAAGCCGTGGCCCGGCATGCTGCGCACGATCTGGGGCGACGATGAGCGCTACCGCCAAGTCTATTGGAGCCGGTGGAAGAACACCTATTTCCCGGGCGACGGCGCGAAGCGCGACGAGGACGGCTACTTCTGGATTCTGGGCCGGATCGACGACGTCCTCAACGTCGCCGGGCATCGCATCGGCACGATGGAAGTCGAGAGCGCGCTCGTGGATCACTCCGCGGTCGCCGAAGCCGCCGTCGTGGGACGCGCGCACGACCTCAAGGGTCAAGCGCTCGCGGCATTCGTCACATTGAAGGAAGGCAGACAGGGGACCGATGCGCTGCGCGAAGAGCTGAAGCAGCACGTCTCGAAAAAAATCGGCGCGCTGGCCAGGCCGGATGACATCCTCTTTTCTGCTGACCTCCCCAAGACACGCAGCGGCAAGATCATGAGACGGTTGTTGAAAGACATCGCGGAGGGCCGTGCCCTGGGCGATACGACTACGCTCGCGGATCCGGCGGTGGTGGCGAAGCTGCGGGATCAGTACGAATCGCAGGAGACCTGAGCGAGACTAGCGCGACGATCCAGACCGCGGTGATAACCACGGCGCTGCCCACGCACCAGCGGCAGATCGCGTGGATCACGAAGAGCTCGAGATAGGTGAGATACGCGGTAAACAGCACACCCACCGTTGCGAGTCCCACAAGCAGCTGGTTCCATTTCGGCTCGAGCAGCGCCGCCGGCCGGAGCGCGACGAGGGCCACGACCAGAATCGCGAGATAGCCGACGACGCCGTAGAACGCCACCGGCACGCCGAACAGCACCGCGTACTGGCTGGCCTGCACCGTGTCGCACCCTCCGGTGCCGCATTTGAGCGGCCCACCAAGCCCTAACGCGTGCAGCCAGAGGTACAGCGCGACGAACAGGCCGACGAGCGCGAGCAGCGCGATCGCCTGGCGGTACCGCATCAGTTGCGAGCGGGAGCGGTGCGCGGCTTCGGGGGCGACTGCGCGATGATGCTGTCCACGACGGCTTTGAAGTCGTCGGACGTCGGCAGCCGGCGGAAGTTCAGCTGCTTTCCGTTCGCGAAGAACGTCGGGGTCCCATTCACCAGCAGTTGATCGCCTTCCTGCCGGCTGAACTCGATGCGTTGCGCGTACCGGCCCTCCTCCATGCATTGGTCGTACGCGTTCAAATCCAGCCCAGCGGTTTTGGCAAGATCACGGAACAGCCGGGATGGATCCTTCCCCGTCTGCGCCCACTGATGGTTGTGAAACAGCTGGTCGAGCATCTCGAAGAAGCGGCCCTGCGCCCCCGCGCATTGCGCCGCGTGCGCGGAAAACCGCGAGTAGCGGTGATTGGGCAGCGGGTAATCGCGGTAGCGCCACCGGACTTTGCCCGTATTGATCAACTGCTCCTTGATCGTGGGCATCTGAATCACGTCGAACGACGCGCATACCGGGCACTCAAAATCGAGATACTCCGTGATTTCGATCGGGGCGTCACCCTGGCCGAGCGAGTAGCCGCGGAAGCCATCATCGACGACCGTGGGCGGCGCGCCCGTCGCAGCCGCCGACGCCCCTCCGCCGTCGGACTTCAGCATCGTGAACGTCCCGATCGCGAGCACTACGGCTACCCCTGCCAACACGACATAGAATCGATTCATTCTTGGTTGTCCCGTCTCCAGGGCTCGTCGTCGTCCGGATCGTCGAGCGAGAGCTCACGCATCGCGTCTTCTACGATCCGTCGGTTCTCCGCAACTTCCGGTGTGTCGTACGTGCTGCGCACCTCGTAGTGAAACAGCTCGCTGCGCGCGTTGCCGAACAACTTTTGCAGCTCCGGCGCCGCGTCGAGCAGGCGCCCCGTCCGATCCAGCTCCTTTATTCGCTCGGCCAACGCCCGCAGCAGCGCGACCAGGCGTTGCGCGCGTTCTGGTCCATAGACTTCATCGCTCATCGGCCCCTCCTGAAACACGGGAACCCGTGCTCCTGTTGTGGCATTATACAACACAACCGATTATCTTGCGGCGCGTTTTCAAGAGTTTCTAACCCGAAAGGAATCCTCCTGCATGGCGAAAAAGCGTGGTGAGCCCCGGAAGTACGCGATTCCCACGAGCTTCGAGCAGGCACGCGACGAGTTGTTCTCGCACATTCTCCGCTGCGGCGTGCTGGAAGCGGCACCCGAACACCAGAAGGAATGGTTCGACGACACGTTGCTGTATCTTGCGGATCGCTTTTCTGACCTGACCGAGACCGAGTTGAACGAGTTGCGCGTTCTGGGCGAGCGCTATTGCCGTCCCGTGGTTCCGCGCACCGCCCCCGTCGGCGCCAACGCCTGACGCAGGACTTCGTTCTCTGGTAGGAAGGGCGCCTGATCGACGGCGCCCTTTTCGTTTCTAGGCGCCACGCCACCAGCTCGGAAACCGGCGCCAGCGCCACCCGGCCGCGAGCCGCACCCCGCCTCCAAACCCGCTCTCGATGAACCAGCCGTGCCGCCGACCCGGCGTCTGTTCGACCCCGATGATCAATACCACGGCGCCGCGCCCCGGTGCACCCTGCGCCCCGAAAAATGCGCCGCCGACCCCAGCATAGAGCCCGGCACCTGAGCGGGCCGATGCATTCAGCAGCAGCTGGAGCGTGAGCTGCGCGCGCACCGCCGCCGCCTGGTCCGGCGACACCACGCCTCCCGCGACGGCAAGCGCGATCCGGCTGTCGCTATTGGGGCGATGCGCGACGCCGAGCTCGGCGCCCGCGAAGGTTTCCCGCGCGAACGCCGCCGCGGCGCCGAGACTCAGCTCCGTGGTCGTGAGCTGCTGGGATTGAAGTGCCAGAATCGGCAGGAGGCACAACAGGCTAGGCAATGGTGACGTCGTAACTGATGGAGATGTCGGGGGCGAGCGACGCGACCACCGTGCAGTACTTCTCCAGCGACAGGTCGATCGCGCGCCGTACTTTCCCTTCTTCGGCTCCCTCGCCGCGGACCGAGACGTGGAACGCGATCGCGGTAAAACGGCGCGGCTGCGCTTCACGGCGGGTCCCCCGCACGCTGATGTCCAACGCTTCGAGCTTGATGCGCTGCTTTCTGAGAATTATCACGATATCGGAGGCGGTGCAGGTTGCCGCGGCGAGCAACAGCAGCTGAACGGGCGAGGTTGCGACGTTGGTGTCGCCGTCCACGAGAATAGACGCCTGGCCCGGCCCCCCGCCTTCGAACTGGAGATCCGTGAGCCAGCGCATCGACACTTCGGCGATGCGTGGTGCGGGGGGTGGCTCCGCCATCAGTTCCCTCGCCGGGTGGTCAGCCCGATGAACACGCGGTGACGATCCAGCGCGTCCAGCGCGCGGTACTCCAGGAGCCAGTTGAACGTCGAGCGATATCGCAGCTCGAACCCAACCGAGAGATTGATCCAGAGGTCGGGGCACTGCGGATCGTCACCGCACGCGTCGTGCCCCGCGACCGAGAATCCCAGGCCGACGTACGGCGTCGCGACCTCTTCATCATTCGTGAAGCGCCACAGGGCATCGAAGCTGCCGGCGTACGTGTTGGCTCGATTCAGAACGCCGAGATCGAACGAGGGGCGCAGGCGCAGCCGGTCGGTGAACAAGTCTCCCATATCCAGTGTCGTGCCGAGGATGAACTGGCCGTCGCTGGCCACGTCCACCCCGCCGCGTACACCGAAGCCGAAGACTCCGATGCGCGTGCCGCTGTGACGACTGTTCTTCGGCGGCACGAAGTCCTGCGCCGTCGTGAGTTGCGCGGCCAACCCGGTGCCCAACAGCACCAGCAATCCGATTCGCATCTTGATGCCCGCTCTCAGGGTCAAGGTGTGGGCTCGCGTTTTCGCGCGGCGGTTCGGCCGTAATCCCAGATAGCGTACACTGCAATCGCCGCGGTGGCCCATGCCAGCGGGCGCACGTGGGACGATTCGGCGATCGCCGCGACCAGGGTCAGCAGCTGGGCGATCGTCACGGCCTTGCCGCCCGCCCGCGCCGGCACCGCGACCGGCCGGCGCAGCAGCCACGTCGCGACGAACCCCAGCACCGCCAGCAGATCGCGCAGCAGGACGCCGACCAGCTCGTACCACTCGAGCAGCCCGCGCCGGGCGATCGTCACGAATGCCGTCACCATGAACGCCTTGTCGGCGATCGGATCGAGCACCGCGCCCACGCGGGAGGAGCCCAGGCGCCGCGCCAGAATGCCGTCGGCCACGTCGGTCGCCGCCGCGAGCGCGACAATCGCAATCTGCCACGCGGGTGAAGCCGCCATCGGAAACAGAACGGCGAGCGGAAACCGCACGACCGTGAGGGCGTCCGCTACCGCGAATCGCGGTTTCACCGTACCTTAGCCTCCGTGGACCTCAAGCTGCTGAAGCAAGCGGCCATCTTCCAGGATCTGGACGACGGCGAACTCGCGCGAGTCGCGGAAGTCTGCCGCGAACAGAAGTTCACCGTCGGCCAATACGTCTTCAAGGAAGGCGAGCCGGGCAACCGCCTCTTCCTGATTTCGGAGGGGGAAGTCCGCATCTCCCGCACCATTCCCGGGTCAGGCGAGGAAGCGCTGGCGGTCCTGAAGCCCGGTGCCTGCTTCGGGGAAATGTCGATTTTTGACCGTTCCGAGCGCTCGACCGATGCCATCGCCAACACCACGTGCACGCTGATCACGATCTCCCGCTCCGACTTCGAGCTGCTCCTCGACTTCAATCGCGACATCGCCTACAAGGTTCTCTGGTCGGTCGTGCGGCTCCTGTCCGCGCGGCTCCGCGTGACGAACGACAATCTGCGGTCGTTCCTCGCGATGTCCATGTTCTAAACGGAGACTCCGGTGAACGCATTGACGCCGTATGCGGCTTTCATTATGCGTCTGGCGGTGGGCGGCGTGTTCCTGCTTCACGGCATCGGAAAATTCCAGCGCGGCATCGGCGCGACCGCGGGTTTCCTGGCCGCGCACCACATTCCGTTCTCGACGATTTTTGCCGTCATTCTCATCACGGTCGAGACCGTGGGCGCCGCCTGCGTCCTGCTGGGAATCCTCACGCGGGCCTGGGCCATCGCGATGGCGGTCGTCATGGTCGTCGCGATTGTGGCCGTCAAACTGCCGGGCGGCCAGAATTTCGAGCTCGAGGCGCTGCTGCTCGCGGGAGCGGTGACGCTGGTCGCGCTCGGCGACGGACCACTCTCCGTCGCCGTGCGCTTCAAGCAGAGTTCAACCTAGTGCAGAATTCGTAGCACGCCGGCGCCCGCACCGGCTCTCAGGAAGCTCTCGGGATCCGTCGCGGGAATCGCGACGCCGGTTTGCTTGCGCCAGCGCTTGGCGCTCGCTTCCATGTACTCCTCGAGCGAGCCGGCGGCCCACTCGGCCGCGTCGTCCTTCATCTGGCGCACGATGTCTTCCCACGTTCCGACGTAGGTCGATCCGGAGATCGTGCTCACCCGGTGCAGCTCACCGGTCGAGCCCTTCTTCATGCCCTGCAGCTCGGTGAGCAGCGTGCCGAACAGCTCGAGCTGGCGCGGATCGCGGATCTGGCCGTCGGGCCCCATTGCTTCGATTTCCGAGAGCAAGAGATCCTCCGGGGCGGCGTCGCCCGTGAGCTCGTTGAGCCGCTCGTTCCAGGGCACCAGCTCGGGATCGTCGTCGGGAAGCCGGTAGACGCTCTTCTTCAGCTCGACCAGTCGCCAGATCGCGAGCGCGTCGTAGTGCTCTTCGGGGCCGGTCCGCTCGAGATGAAACAGCGCCGCCTCGTACTCGCCCCGGTCGTACAACAGATTCGCGAGGTAAATGCGCGCTTCGCCCAGGCTCGGATCCAGCTCCAGCGCGCGCCGCAACCAGTGCAGGCTGCCGCCTTCATCCGCGAGCCGGTGGGCCGCGTATCCCACGCACGCCGCGGCATCGGCGGAGTCGGGATGCGCGCGTAGCGCGCCCTCAAAGAAGCGGCGCGCCTGGTCGAGCACGCTCTCGCGAAACAGCGCGCGGCCGACCTGCAGCATCAAGTCGTGATCGTCCTGGAAACCGAGTGCGAGGACGCGGTCGAAGCAGGCGAGCGCGCCGGCGCGATCGCCGAACTTCAGCAGGACCTCACCCAACCCCGCGAGGGTATCCTCGTGGTCGGGATCGAGTCCGCGCGCCTCTTCGAACGCGCGCCGGGCCCAGGCGTACTCCTCGCGCGCGAGCCGCGCGTACCCCAAGCCGACGTGCAGCTCGACGGCGTGCGGATAGAGCGCCAGGCCCTCGCGCAGCGTCTCGATGGCCTCGTCGTATTGACCTTCGTTGTAGAGCTGATGTGCACGTTCGTCGTATTCGTCGGAACTGAGGAACTGGTCCGACATCGAACGGGTCCCCCCGGGAAGGTTGTGCTATGATACGAAACGGAGCACTCTTACACAAGCGACCATGTCTCTAGGATTTTCCCCGATCGACGGCGGCTCGGCGACGTCTCCCGGCGGTTTCACCGCCGCCGCGGCGCACGCCGGATTGAAAGCGGACGGCGCGCTCGACGTCGCGTTGCTCGTCAGCGCGACCAGTTGTGCGACGGCCGGTGTCTTCACCAAAAACGCGCTGCGCGCGGCGCCCGTGATCTACGACGCCGAGATGCTGGCAGACCGGCCGGGACGCATCCGCGCCGTCGCGATGAATGCGCGCGTGGCCAACGCGTGCACGGGCGCCCCCGGCCTCGAGGCGGCGCGCGCGATGGCTCGCACCGCCGAAGAGGCAGCCGGTCTGCCGCCGAGGTCAGCGCTCGTGCTCTCGACCGGTGTGATCGGCGTGCCGCTCCCTGTGGATAAAGTCGCGCGCGGCCTGCGCGAGGCCGCCGCGAAGCTGTCCCCGTCCGCGGGTGTCGATGCCGCGCGCGCCATCATGACGACCGATACCCGGCCCAAGCACTGCGCGGTGCGTCTCGAAACGCCCAGCGGTCCGATTACCATCGGCGGCATGGCCAAGGGCGCGGGGATGATCCATCCCGACATGGCCACCCTGCTGGGCGTCCTCACCACGGACGCGGTCTCCGAGGCGGGCACCCTCCGTCCGTTCTGGAAGCGTGTGGTCGACCGCTCATTCAACGCGATCTCGATCGACGGCGACACGAGTACCAACGATTCGGCGCTGCTGCTTGCCAATGGCCATGCCGGAATCGACCCGTCGCGAGATGGCGCGACGTGGAAGCTGTTCGAGGAGGCCGTGACCGACGTCGCGCGCACCCTTGCCATGGCCGTGGTCGAGGACGGCGAGGGCGCGACGAAGCAGCTCCAGATTCAGGTGGTTGGCGCTCAGACCGAGACGCACGCGCGGGAAGTGGGGCGCGCGATCGCACGTTCGACGCTGGTGAAGACGGCGATCTACGGCGGTGATCCCAACTGGGGACGGGTGCTCGCGGCGGCGGGCGCGGCCGGCGTTGCGCTGGTCGCCGACCGGATTACGCTCGAGGCAGCCGACGGCGACGCATGGCTCGTGCTCGCGACGGGCGGCGCGACCGCGCTCCCCGATCCGTCCAAGGCCCGCGCGATCTTTGAGCGGAAAACCATTCGCCTCCGGATCGACCTGGGACTGGGTCGATCGGAGGCGGTGGTGTGGACCTGCGATCTCTCTCCGGACTACGTCCGGATCAATTCCGACTACACATCCTAAAAACTAGACGTCTAGACGTCCAGGCGTCTAGGGACGCGTCACGGATTTCCAAGCGTTTCGCGAGCGGCCGCGAGAAACGTCGTGGCGCGCATGCCGGCATTCGCCATCCCGCCGGCAAAGGCCTCGAGCGTCGCCTGCGCTCGGCGCCGGTACGCGAGGTCGTGGGTGACGACCGCCAGGTGGGCGAGGAAGGCCGCCGCGGCGGCATTGGCCCCGGGAAGCACGTCGTCGAAGACATGCTTCGTGCGATCACCCAGCACCGTAGGTGACGCCGGCTGTCCGGAAGTGGAGGGTTCGACCGCGTCATAGTAGCCGCCGAGGGGATCGGCGTAACGCTGCTCGAGCATGACGGCGAGATCGATCGCGATATCGAGATAGCGCCGGTCGCCGGTCAGCTGGTGTGCCGCCAGGCAGGCGGATGCCACCTGCACCTGATCCTGCAACAGACCGGGCGGTGTCGTTCCGGAGGGCGACTGCCCACCGCCAACCGTGTGGCGCACGCCCCACCCGCGCGCGTACGAGCGCTGCAGCAGCATGTCGAACGCGGCTCGCGCGCGCGTCTCCACCGCCGCTTCACCCAGCGTCGCGGCTGCGAGCATCGCGTTCTCCATGATGAATGCCTGTTGATCGGCGAACACCGCGTCGCCGGAGAGCGACGCGACATCGGGGAGCTCACGGGCCAGCGCGCGCAGCAGCGCGCGGCCCGAATCGCGGTAGCGCGCGTCGCTCGTCACGACCCACGCCTTGGCGAGCGCGCCGATCAGCGCCGCGCGCACCAGCTGGGGCGCATCGTCCCCGGCGGCCATGTTCGCGGTGTCGAGCATGAGGTCGAGCGCGCGCCGCGCCACGGTGAGGGCGTTGGTGTCCCGAAAGCGGGCGTACTCCGTGAGCAGCAGCGACGTCGCCTCGACATGCGTGACGCTGTTTCCCGTCATCCCCGCCCGGACTGCGCCGTCGAGATCGCGCGCGACCCTGGCAATTCCGTCGCGGAGCAGCGAGGCGCGAAGCAAACCGGGCGCCTCGCCCTCACTCGTGAGCATGAATTGCCGCATCCGAGCCGCCTGCTGCACGATGAACGGACGCTCTTCGCGATACCGCTTCGCGATCTCGGGCAACAGCTGTTTCAGACCGCGGCCGGTGACCGGATCGTCGGCGGGGAAATAGGTTCCGCCGAAGAACGGCGACCCATCGGCGGTCAGAAACACGGTGAGCGGCCAGCCATGCAGTCCCGCGAGACGCTCGACCGCCGTCTGGTAGTTTTGCGCGACGTCGGGACGCTCGTCGCGGTCCACGCGAACCGGCACGAACAGCGCGTTGATGAGGGAGCCGATCTCAGGGTCGGTGTAGATGGCGCGGTCGGTCTCCACGCACCAGTGGCACGCGTCGTTGCCGATGTAGAGGAGCACGGGCCGATCGAGTCGGGACGCAAGCGCGAACGCCTCCCGGCCCCACGGCTGCCAGTTGACCGGCTGCCGTGCCGCCCGCGCCAGGTAGCTCGTACCGGACTGGGCCATGCGGTTGGTAAACGGCCCGCGCTCAGCGAGGCAGGCCGTCGTTACAGCAGCGAAGAGGACAACGAGGCCACGCACGGGGGAGAGTACCCCGTCTCTGGTACAAGCGTGCCCGCTATATTGGGCCGCATGAGCGACGTGACCATAATCCCCAAGTCCAACGGCCCCCTCATCATCGAGGGTCCGGTGCGAATTGTGACGCCCGAGGGGCAGGTGTTGACCCCCCCACCCCGCAAGGACGGCAAACCGGCGGAAGTCGTTGTGCTGTGCAGATGTGGGGGCTCTGCGACGAAACCGTTCTGTGACGGAACGCACAAACGGAATGGTTTTCAGGACGGCCAGCTTTCCCCCGCCTAGCGCCGCCTTATTATGTTGTCTGCGCTTGCAGCTTCCCGTTCCCCCCGACCCGTGCCCCTGAACTGGAGGAGCGACCGACAATGGCTAAGGGAAAGAGCCCAATGGCCGCGGATGAAGGTTACTGCGTGAAGTGTAAGGCGAAGCGGAAGATCTCGAACCCGCAGCAGGTGAAGATGGCCAACGGCCGCCCCGCGCTCAAAGGTGTCTGTCCGGTATGCGGGACGGGAATGTTCAAGATTCTGCCGCCCAACAAGTAACCTCCCGCTACAACTACTTCAGCGCGCCCCCGCCCCCCGTTCAAGGCCGGGGGCGCGTTGTCTTGTAGCGCATCGTGTAGCAGGCGGCACCCACGTCCCGGCAGTAGTACGCGAGCAGCTGCAGCTTCACGAACCTGTCGTCCGAGGTGCGAATCGCGTACACGTGGTTCCTGGTCGTGAGCAGATGAGAGAGCATGCTGTAGGAGTACCACTTCCCAATCGCGGGATTCGTGCTGTCACCCGCGAATCGAGTCTGCGCGTAGCCGTCGCCGGGCACATCCTTCACAGAATCGAAGTCGACTGGCCCGAGGTCGAGCGCACCAGCTTCAGGCGCCGTGATCATGGTGTTGCGGCGAAACGCGACGTCCCACGGTCCGGAGTCGACCACCGCCTGCCGCGCAAAGTGAAAATGCTGCCAGCGCTCGCCGCTCGACGCATCCAGCGTGTACAGGCTGTCGGCCGTCGGGCCGAGCGGGTATGGCGGAAAGTCGGGTTCTGAGAACGAGCCGATCAGGAGCGAGGTAACCAGAAGCAGGAACGCTCCTGTGAGCACCAGCACCAGGATGGGTGGTCGCGTCAAGACTCAGCCATGAACGGATACCACGGATCCCTGGGCGGCACGAAGTTCTCCTTGATCGTCCGGGCGCTCGTCCAGCGGATCAGGTTGAGCATGCTGCCGGCCTTGTCGTTCGTGCCGCTCGCCCTCGCACCGCCGAACGGCTGCTGTCCCACCACCGCACCGGTCGGCTTGTCGTTGAGATAGAAGTTGCCCGCCGCGTAGCGGAGCGCGGCCGATGCTTCATTCAGCGCGGCACGATCCTGACCGATGACCGCGCCCGTGAGCGCGTAGGGCGACGTCCGGTCGACCAGCTCGAGCGTCTCACGCCACTGCCGGTCCGGATAGGCGTACACCGACAGCACCGGCCCGAAGATCTCCTCGCACATCGTGCGGTAATACGGATCCTGCGCCTGGAGCAGCGTCGGCGGTACGAAATAGCCGTCGCTATCGTCGCAATCCCCGCCGAACAGAATCTTCACCTTGGGATCGCTCCGCGCGCCGTCGATGTACTGCTTGATCTTGTCGAACGCCTTCTTGTCGATCACCGCGCCCATGAAGTTGCGGAAATCGGTCGGGTCGCCGACGTGTACCTCGGCGAGCAGGGCGAGAACGCGATCGCGCACCTTGGGCCAGATCGATTCGGGGACGTAGGCGCGCGACGCGGCGCTGCACTTCTGTCCCTGGTACTCGAACGCGCCGCGCACCAGCGCCGTGGCCAGCACCTCGACATCGGCGCTCGCGTGCGCGAGGATGAAATCCTTGCCGCCCGTCTCCCCCACGAGCCGCGGATAGTCGGCGTAGCTCTTCAGATTCGTGGACACCTGCTGCCACAGCGTCTGGAAGACTTCGGTCGATCCGGTGAAGTGAATCCCGCCGAGGTGCCGATCGCCGAGCAGGAGCTCGCTGATCTGCGTGGCGGAGCCCGGCACGAAGTTGATGACGCCGGGCGGCAGCCCTGCTTCTTCCAGCAGCTTGAAGAGGAGGTAGTTCGAGTACGACGCGGTGGCGGCCGGCTTCCATACGACGGTGCACCCCATGATGGCCGGCGCCGTCGACAGGTTGCCGCCGATCGCCGTGAAATTGAACGGCGTGATCGCGTAGACGAACCCTTCGAGGCCGCGATACTCCAGCGCATTCCAGGTGCCGGGCGCCGAGATCGGCTGGACCGCGTGGATTTGCTCGGCGTAGTGCGCGTTGAAGCGCCAGAAGTCGATCAGCTCGCACGCCGCATCGATCTCCGCCTGGAACGCCGTCTTGCTCTGGCCGAGCATCGTCGCGCCGTTCACCATGGCGCGCCACCGCGTCGCGAGGAGGTCGGCGGCCTTGAGGAACACACCGGCCCGGTCTGCCAGGCTCCACGTGGACCAGTCCCGCCATGCCTCGCGTGCCGCCTTGATGGCGTTCGCGATCTCCTCGGGCCCGGCCTGGTGGACCTTGGCCAGCACATGGCGATGGCAGTGCGGCATGACCGCATTGATCGTCTTGCCGGTGCGGACTTCCTTCCCGCCAATCACGACGGGAATCTCGATCTGGCGGCTGCTGAGGTCTTTGAGCGCCTGCTTCAGCTCGCTGCGTTCCCGGTTTCCGGGCGCATAGGAGAGGACTGGCTCGTTGACGGGGGTAGGAATCTTGGCTTGGGTCATGGCGGGAAATCTAACCGGGGAACCCCCGGGTGTTCTGGAGGTGAACGATGACCATCGACCCTCGGACCAAAATCGGCCACGTGCATTTGACGGTCAGCGATCTCGATCGTTCCCTCGCCTTCTACCGCGATGTCCTGGGGTTCGAAGTCACGGCCCGCTACGGGCGTGACGCCGTCTTCGTCGCGGCCGGCGGCTACCATCATCACATCGGCCTGAATACCTGGGCCGGCCGCGGGGCGCCACCGCCACCGCCTGGGACCACCGGGCTGTACCATTTTGCCATCCTCTTTCCCGATCGGACCGCGCTCGCCGCAGCCGTGCGGCGCGTCCTCGAGCACCAGATCCCGCTCGAGGGTGCCTCCGATCATGGCGTGAGCGAGGCGATCTATCTGCGTGATCCCGACGGCAACGGCATCGAGCTGTATCGCGACCGGCCTGAAAACGAATGGCCGCGCGGTCCGGACGGCAGCATCCAGATGCACACGCGGCCACTCGATCTGCAGGCGCTACTCGCGGCTTAGGTTTTTCGGTCCGCGTCGCGCTGCGGCGGGAGCGGCAGCGCAATCGTGAACGTCGTCCCGGTGGCGAGTGCGGATTCGACGGTCAACCGACCACCGAGCGTTTCTTCCGTAACACTCCGAGCTTTGGCGACGTTGGCGCCCGCGCCGCGGCCGCGGACGACCAGCTCGAGTTCCCTTCCCTTCTGCTCGAGACGCACCGTCACAGGAGACGGCGCCTCACCAGTCGTTTCCGCCGCGCTGCGGACCAGGTTCACGAGCACGTCGAACAGCGCGTTCGGATCGCCGCGCAGATAGCTCGACTCGAGCGCCGTGGTAAACTCGAGGTCGATGCCGCGATCCCGCAGCAGCCGGCGCTCGAGCGTGAGACAGGAGCGGATCACTCGAATCGCGTCGAACCGCTCGGGCCGGCCGGCCGGAGTCGCACCGCGCGTCGTGCCCCGCTCGCGGACCGCGCGCAACAGCTCCGTCGTGCGGTCGATGTCATCCAGCACCTGCCCGAGATCGTCCAAAAGCGAGAGGCGCCGATCCGCGGCGAGGTCGACCCAGCGGCCAATCGACTCCATCGACAACTGAAGACCGGCGCGGGCTGCCGTCAGCGGATTGCTCGCCTGGTGCGCCAGGATTCCGGAGGACACCCCGCCGGGCTCTTGCGCTCCACCGATCGCTCCGAGCGCGAGGCCTGCCAATTCCAGCGCGAGCCGCTCACGGCTCCGGCGTTCGCGGCCGCCGGGCGGCGGTGCGGGCGCGCGTGAGCGAACCGGCGCCAGGATCCACCCGTCCGGTGTCTCGCCGGGCGAGCCCACCCAGCGGGATCCAATGGGAATCGGGACGTTCCAGCGGCGCAGCGTCGCGCCGAGGTCCAACGTGGGGGTGGGGGATTCGAGATCAGGTTCGCTGGTGGCGCGGGGAACGGCTTCGTGCGCCCCGGTGACTTCCCACAGGATGACGAGCCGGCCCAGAACCGCACTGGCCTGGCGCAACACCTCACCCGCGTCCCCTCGATTAGCTGCTGCGGTCAACGATCTCCTCCTGGCATTCCCAATCGTGAAATTGGGAGGCGTCGGGTGAGTTGCGGGGGGCGCAACACTAGAACTTGTACCTCAAGTCACCGTCGTCAAGCGCATTGACACCTTTCCAACCCGAGACTAGCGTGGGCCCATGACTACTCCTCCGTCGGGTTTCCCTTCCCGGCCGTCGGTCGGCCGGTCGTCGTTTGCCGTCGCGATGAAGGATTACACGTTCATCCGTCCAGGCATCGCGGTGACGCTCAGCGCTTTGACGCTGGCGCTCGCGCTGGTGATTGGGCTTTGGCTGATTTTTTCGCTCCGAGGGGCGGCCGCGACGGTGACGCACGGGGCCAAAACGGTGGAAACACTGCACCGCTACAGCGCCGGACTCGAGGTCTGGCGCCAGATGTCGACCGCGACCGACGCCTCCTATCGCCGGCCTGAAGCCATCGCGCAGCGCGACAGCCTGGGACGCGAGCTGCGGGTCCAGCTCGCCGGACTGGCCAACGCCATGGAGGATGACCGGGAGCGGGATCTCGTCCAGAACGTGCTGCTCGGCCTGACGAGCACCGGGCCCTCGGCCGGAACCCAGGCGCGCGAGGCGATGATCGTGCTGTTGGCCAAGCAGGATTCGGCGATGTTCCACGCGGCGCAGGCGTCGCAACAAGCGGTATTGCTCTCCGCCGTGCTGCTGGGGCTCACGATTATCGCCGCAGGCATGCTGATCCTCCCCATGGCGTGGCTGTACGTGCGCCACAAGCGGGGAGCGGCCATCGAGGTGAAGGTTTGACGCCGAAGGCTGCCGCCCAGCCACGGACCATCTCTACAATCGAAAGCGCTCGCGATCGTGAGCGCCTGCGCACCGTCGTTCTCCATGAGCATGAAGACCTCGCCGCGCTCGTGGCCGAGCGGATCATCGAGGTCGTTCACCGCGAGACGCGGGCCAAAGGCAAAGTCGTCCTCGGGCTCGCGACCGGCAGCACACCCCTCGGCGTCTACGAAGAGCTGATTCGCCGCCACCAGGCGGGCGATATCGATTTTGCGCGGGTCATCACGTTCAATCTCGACGAGTACTACCCGATGTCGCCCGAGAGCGCGCACAGCTATCGTCGCTACATGTGGGAGAACTTCTTCGCGCATGTGAATATCGCGAAGGAGAACGTGCACATCCCCGATGGTACGACGCCGCGCGAGCGGGTCGCCGAGGCCTGCGCGGCATACGAGGAAGCGATTCGCGCCGCCGGCGGCATCGACTTCCAGCTGCTGGGCATCGGCAAGACGGGGCACGTGGGGTTCAACGAGCCCGGCTCGGACGCCGCCTCGCGCACGCGCATCGTCACGCTCGACACGTTGACGCGCAGAGACGCCGCGGCCGATTTCTTCGGCATCGAGAACGTGCCGCGCGAGGCGATCACGATGGGCGTCGCGACGATTCTCGATGCGAAAGAGGTCGCGCTGCTCGCCACGGGCGAGCACAAGTCGGGAATCGTCGCCCGCGCCGTCGAAGGCGAGATCTCGACCGACGTCGCCGCGACGTTCTTGCAGCGGCATCCGAACGTCGCGGTGTACCTCGACCTTCCGGCCGCGGCCGAGCTCACGCGGATCAAGACCCCCTGGCTGCTCGAGGGGGTCGACTGGACGCCGGCCATGACGGAGCGCGCCGTCGTGTGGCTCGCGGACCGCAGCAACAAGGCGGTGCTCAAGCTGTCCGCCAAGGATTACGCGGAGAACCAGCTGAGCCCGTTGCTCGCGCGCGCCGGCTCGGCGGGGCCCATCAATGGCCAGGTGTTCAACCGGCTGCGCGACAAGATCCGAGGCCGCGCCAAGCTGCCGACACACGAGCGGGTGCTGGTGTTCTCGCCCCATCCCGACGACGACGTCATCTCAATGGGCGGGATTCTTCGCAAGCTGTGGGAGAACGAGAACCAGATCGTCGTGGCGTATATGACGAGCGGCAACATCGCCGTGTTCGATCACGACGTCACACGCCATCTCGACTTCGTCGAGCGCGCCGCCGGCGCGCTTGGCCTCGATGCCGGCGTCGTGCAGCGCGCGCGGGCCAGCGTGAACGCGGGGATGGAGCAGAAGGCGCCGGGGGATATCGACATCCCCGTGGTGCAGAATCTCAAGAAATTCATTCGGGAGTCCGAGGCGATTGCGGCGCTCGCCGCGGTCGGCATTCCGCCCAACGCCGCGCGGTTTCTCGATCTGCCGTTCTATCAGACCGGTGAGGTGCGCAAGCGGCCGCTGAGCGACGACGACGTCGCGATCGTGTTGAAGTTGATCGAAGAGACACGGCCCGATCTGATCTTCGTCGCCGGCGACCTCTCCGATCCGCATGGCACGCACCGCACGTGCAAGGCGGCGGTCGAGCAGGCGCTCGCGCGCTACCAGGCAGCACAGCGTCCCGAGGTATGGCTGTATCGGGGCGCGTGGCAGGAGTGGTCACTCACCGACGCCGACGTGCTGGTCCCGCTGTCGCAGGACGAATTGCACGCCAAAGTCCTGGCGATCTTCCGCCACCAATCACAAAAGGACACCGCTCCCTTCCCTGGATACGATGAAAGGGAGTTCTGGCAGAGGGTGGAGGCGCGGAATCTGGAGACTGCCGCCCGGGCGGACCGGCTGGGCCTGCCCGAGTACTACGCAATGGAAGCCTATGTAATTCAACGCGTTTAGCCGCGCATCGTTGCACCACAGACTCCCCGTTCATTATGTTGGCGCCGGATTCGTCCCCCTTTTCGGAGGAGGCCAACAGATGAGCTCGTCAACCACGAAGGCACTGAGCCTCGGGATCGTCGCGGCAGTCTGGGCGATCGTTTCCCATCTCGGCAAAATCAACCTGCAGCTCTGGCCGGTGTTCGTCGGCCTCGCGTGCTTCGTCGGCGCGGGCGGCGGCGTCAGCGGGCTCCAAAAGTCGCTGGCGGGGACCATTTCGGGTGTGGTGTGGGCGGCGGTGTACGTCGCCGTCGCGACCGCGCTCGGCCGGCAGGAGATCGTGGACGCGCTGGTACTTGGCGCGGTGGTGTTCGGCATGGTGTACCAGGCCCGGTTCCCGATGCTGAGCTACACGTCGGGCGCGATTGTGGGCGGCGCGACCTATCTCGCGATGGGGTTCCGGACGTTCGCGATGAACGGCGCGCTCCGCGTCGTCATCGCGCTGGCGATCGGTTGCGTCCTGGGTATCGTGGCGGAACGGCTGGCGGAGGCTCTGGGGCGGATGCGCGTCGTCCCGGCGATGTCGAACCGCTAGAAAAACCAAACCCGGAGCCACGCGCTGCACTCCGGGTTGGCGAGGCCGGGCCAAGTGGCCGTCGACACTTGGACCACGACCTACGAGACCGAATCTAAGCTCGCACGTTTCGGGCAAGGTGCCCGGGGCGTGCGAGCTTTGTTAGAGAACCGTCCGGTCGACTTCGGCGGCTGTTGCCGGGTGAGCGGCCAGGAGGGATTCTTCAGAGCATGAGGTTCTTCCCCACATCGACGCGTTTCCGGGTGCGACGCGGCGCGGTCGTCGCGGCCCTGCTGGTGCTCGCGTTCGGCGTCGCGGTCGCGCTGGCGATTCAGGCCTACGGCGTGGCGCGCTACCATCGAGCGCAGGCGGATCGCGTACTGCGCGACTACGCCGCGCTCGCCGCCGCGCGCGTCGCCAACCGTTCAGCCCTCGACTTGCACTGGTACTCGATCATTCCCGTCCTCAAGGACCTGCAGCAGGCACACCAAACCAGCCCGCAGCGTCCGTTGCCGCTCCCGAAGGCGATGTCGGTGACAGCGATGGAGCGCCCCTATACGCTGCAGTCGTCGATTCGTTTCTCGTTCCGATTCGATTTGCTGACGAAAAAGCTCGAGACCGCGGGCCAGCCGATCTCGGCCGCGACACGCGCGTGGCTGCCGGATACCCTGATAGCGCACACGCGCACGATCTACGACACGTCGTGGCATCAGGGCGCGATCCTCGGCCAGCCGGGCGGGGAGCGGCGCTACATCGCGTACACCGTGCTGCGCGACAAGGCGGGGGTGCTGCGAACCGCGCTCGGTTTCGACGTCGACCCGGCGTCGCTGCGGCCCATCATCAGCTCTATAATCAAGAAGTTGCCGCTGCTGCCGCCGCCTTTGACGGGTGGCGTGCAGTACGACTCGATGGGCTCGATCATCATCACCGACCGTTACGGCATCGAGCTGTACCGCTCCGCGGTGCAATACACCTCACCGTTCACGGCTCGCGACACCCTCGGCACAGACATGGGCGACCTGTATGCGCAGACCACGCTGCGCGCCGAGGTCGCGGATCAGCTCATCATCGGCGGCCTGCCGAAGTCACGCCTGCCGCTCATCCTCGTTCTGCTGGCAGTCACCGCCGTTCTCATCGGCACGGCGCTCGTCCAGCTGCGGCGAGAATCGCAGCTCGCGCGGCTGCGCAGCGACTTCATCTCCGGCGTGTCACACGAGTTACGCACGCCACTCGCGCAGATCCGGATGTTCTCCGAGACGCTGACGTTGGGACGCGTGCGTTCGGACGACGAGCGCCACCGTTCGCTCGCCATCATCGATCAGGAGGCGCGCCGGCTCACGCACCTGGTCGAGAACCTGTTGCACTTCTCGCGCTCCGAGCGCCAGACCGCGCACATCACGCCCGAGCCGACCAAGCTGGCGCCGCTCGTCCAGGAAGTCATCGACGGGTTTTCGCCGCTCGCCGCCGCGCGGGGGGCGACGCTGGCGGCGTCCGTGCCCGAGGATCTGATCGTGCCGGCAGATCCCGGCGCGGTGCGACAGATGCTGCTCAACCTGCTCGACAACGCGGTGAAGTACGGCCCCGCGGGACAGGAAGTCCGCATCGGCGCGTCACGGGACAACGGCGTCGCGCGGCTTTGGGTGGATGACGGCGGGCCCGGCATCCCGCGCGCCGACCGCGAGCGGGTGTGGGTCCGGTTCTGGCGCCTCGAGCGGGATCGCGACTCGGCGGTGGCGGGCAGTGGCATCGGCCTCGCCGTCGTGCGCGAGCTGGCGAGTCTCCATCACGGCCGGGCGTGGATCGATGAGGCCGATCCGGCGACGGGCGCCGGCACGCGCGTCGTCATCGAGCTCCCCGCATGATCGCGACGGCCATCGGACCCAAGCGGATCCTCGTGATCGAGGACAACCCCGACCTCGCGTACGGGCTGCGCAACAACCTGGAGATCGAGGGCTACGAGGTCGAAGTCGCCAAAGACGGCACGAAGGGGTTGAACCGCGCCAAGACGGCAAAGCCCGATCTCGTCGTGCTCGATCTGATGCTGCCGGGGATGGACGGGTTCCGCGTCCTGCGCGCGCTGCGCGAAGAGGGGCACGGCATGCCGGTACTGATCCTGACCGCCCGCGGCGAAGAAGCCGACAAAGTCCGCGGGCTCCGGCTTGGCGCCGACGACTATGTCACCAAACCATTCGGGGTGCTCGAGCTGCTGGCGCGCATCGAAGCGCTGCTGCGCCGGGTAGTGGCGCCCAAGAAGAATGGCGGCCCGCCCGCGCCGGTGTTCGAGAAGTTCGGCGACATCGAAGTCCTGACGCCGTCGCGGACGGTGCTGCGCGATGGCTCGCCCGTCTCGCTCACGCCCAAGGAGTACGATCTGTTGCTGGCGCTGATTAGCCGCGACGGAGCGTGCATCACGCGCGGCGAGCTGCTGACCGAAGTGTGGGGCTACAGCCAGGAGGTCATGAGCCGCACGGTGGACACGCATGTCGCCGAGCTGCGCCGCAAGCTGGAGCGCGACCCCGCCAACCCGAAGCACATCATCACGGTGCGGAAGACCGGGTACCGTCTCGCCCGCTGACTAGCGCGGACCGGCCCATGAACGACTCGCGCACGTCAGAGCTTCGTCGGAAGGCAGAAGTCCTGGGACGCCTCCACACCGAGGGCCCGATGCTCGTCCTCCCCAATGCGTGGGACGCGGGCAGCGCGCGGATCTTCATCGAGGCAGGCTTCCAGGCGCTCGCGACGACCAGCGCGGGGATCGCGTTCAGCCTGGGGCTTCCGGACGGCGAGCGCATTTCGCGCGACGAGATGCTGGCCGCCGTCGCGCGCATCACGCGCCGGATCGACGTGCCGATCACCGCCGACATGGAAGCCGGGTACGGCCTGACGCCGCAAGCCGTGGCCGAGACGGCGCGTCACGTCATCGACGCGGGCGCGGTGGGGATGAATCTCGAGGACCGCCTGGAAGGCAAGCACCTGATCGACTTTTCGCTTGCCGTCGAGCGTGTAGGGGCGGCTCGTGCCGCCGCGGATGCCGCCGGCGTGCCCCTCGTGCTCAATGCGCGCACCGATGCGTTCGAAGCCGCCGAGCTGCGGCCCGAGCAGCGGCTCGAGGAGGCGGTGCGGCGCGGGAATGCATTCCGTAAGGCTGGCGCAAACTCTGTGTTCGTGCCGTTCGTGGGCGACCGGGACACCATCGAGCAGCTCGTACAGTTGATTCGTGCGCCGCTCAACGTGCTCGGCACCCCGAACGCGCCGACGCTCCGGGAGCTCGCGGCGCTTGGGGTACGGCGCGTGACGTTCGGGTCGGCGCCGATGCGCGCGACGCTGGGACTGGTGCGGCGCATGGCGCGCGAATGGAAGGAGAAAGGGACGTACGGGACACTCGAGGCGTACGGAATACCGTTCGCCGATCTGCAGAAGCTGTTCGCCTAGTTCAGCTCGACGTGCAGGTGATCGGCGGTGCCGACGTGCCGCCGCGTGTCGAATCCCATCAACCAGAAGTAGAACTGCACCCCGCGATTCTTGATCGCGCCGCGGCCCGTGGTGCGCAGATCGACCGCGTGGATCCAGCCGTCGGACTGTTTGTAGTGCCGCGTGCGGGCGTTGGTCGGCAATCCCATCTTCGCGTAGTCCTCGGGTTGGCGGCCCAGATCGGTGATGAGCATGTCGCGGTCCACGAGAATCAGCGTCGACAGGGCGAGCCGCAGCAGAGGATGCACCGCGCGGTAGTACGCGCGCACCGGCGGCGACTTGGCGTTGACGCTGGCGAGATAGAGTAAGGAATAGCTGCAGTAGAAGACGACCAGCGGCAGGGCCACCCATTTCGCGATTGGCAGTATCAGCGCCCGGCCGCCACGACCACCCCGCTTGGTGAATTTGCGAGCAAGCCACACGGCGTACGCCGTGATCACGCCGGCGGTCAGGAACGCGGCCGTCAGCAGCGCGACCCACACCGGCGTGTCCCCATGCTCGTAAATGAAAACCGAGCCGCGCACCAGCACGGCGAACGGCAGCGCAATGATCAGGGCGATCTTGAGGAAGCCGAGTGCCACGTCGCCGGCGAGGGCACGCCACTCGGCAGCAGTCGAAGGCGCCGCCTGGCGCAGCGTCTTGCGCCATTTGCGCTTCCACTCCCGCGCCGCCTCACGCTTGAGGCGCTCGAGCCGTACAGCTACGCCGTCCATGGGACAAATCTACGAGCGTTCGTTGTGCAAAGAGTCACGGGCTCCTCGTCTCTGGAGGCATCCTCCTACCGGAGCCTCTCCGTGAGATTGCTTCTCTTCCCGCTTCTCGCCTTCGTGTTTCTGAGCTGCCGTGACGCAGAGCGCCGTGCCGCGTCGCGCGCCAGGATGTCGGACTCCACCGCTCAGGGCTATAACGCCTTCCAGGAACAGCGGCGCCTCGGCTATGACGCGAATGGCAACGCAGTTTCAATGCGGCTGTCTGCCATCACGGTGACTGGCGAGGCGCCCCTCCCCTTCAGCGCTCCCGCCGACGCTTCCGCGAGCATGCTCATCCGGGAAGCGACGTGGTTCGTAGTTCGTCGCGGGCGCCGTGTATTCAGTCAGCGCACCGCATGATCATGCGCCTCTTGCAGGCTGCGGTTACGCGGGCAGATTCGGAGTCCACCTCTTCTTGGGATGTCCGCAATGCGTCGCGTAACCGCTGGGCTGCTGCTGTTGTCGCTCTTCGTGTTCACCGCCTGCTCTGATGACGCCACGACGTCGCCTGAGCACCCGTCCTTTGCCGCCGGCGGTCAGGGCAACGGCAACGGCAAGAGCTCGCTCGACCTGATCGAAGAAGACTACGTCAGCGGATTGCTCGACAAGAACAACGTCAACAAGTACCGCGCGTACGCCGTCGAAGCGCCCAATCTCCTTCCTGCCAAATACAAATCGACCGTCATCGGGAAGGATGCGACCTACTCGATGGTGCAGATGGCGCTCGATTGGGATCAGCTCTCTACGAGTACGCAGCAGGAGATTCTCGATCTGCGCGGCGATGGCTTTGGTCAGCTCAAGGAAACGGTGCTGACGCCGCATTTCGCGCTGCATTTCACGACGCAGGGCAATCACGCGGTGCCGGCGCAGGATGATAACGGCAACGGCGTCTCGGACTTCATCGACGCCGCGGTCGAGAGCTGGGAGTTCATCTGGAACCGGGAGATCCAGCAACTCGGCTACCCCGCTCCCAAGGGCACACCCGCCCAGCGCTTCCACGTCTACTACCGCCAGATCCCCTACTACGGTTACACGGTGCCCGAGAATATCGGCCCCTGCCCCGGCGTCAGCGGCGGTTCATTCCCCTGCGCGACCGCCTCGGGTTGGATCGTCGTCGAAAATGATTTCTACGGGGGCTTTCCACCCAATGACGAGGATGTGACGGGCAACGAAGTCATTCGCAGCGGCGCGCTGAAGGTCACGCAGGCGCACGAGTTCATGCACGCCAGTCAGTTCAACATCAACGTGCTCCAGTCCGGCTGGCTGTTCGAGTCCCACGCGACGTGGGCGGAAGACGCCGTGTACGACGGGCTCAACGACTGGCGCTGGTATATCAATCGCTTCCTGGCCACCCCTGACTTCCCGATCTTCAACCGTTTCGTCTATGGAGCGGCGTTCTTCCAGAACTGGCTGAGCGAGACGCGGGGCGTGGATGTGACACGCCAGATCTGGCTCGCCGCCCGCACCAAGTCCACGCCGGACGCCGTACGCGATGCGGCGTTTGGCGGCTCGTGGGAGGGGATGAAGGCGTTCGCGCCCGCCGAATACACGCTCGACATCTCGGACTTCACCTCCGACGGGCCGAGCGTCATTCCGATCCCTCGTAACCGGATCCAGGCCAGCTATTCGACGTATCCGGTTGCCGTCGACGTACCGGTGTCAAAGGGGAGTGTGGTCACACGCGCGCCGTGGGGGCTGGGTGCGAACTTCGTCGAGTTCGTCGCGGGGCCCAGCGGCACGATCACCGTGGCGTTCGACGGCGCCGATGGATTCGTTTGGCGCGCGTTCGCCGTCGCCAGTGATGCAAAGGGTCGCAACTCGGTCATCGCGATTTCGCTCGACGGTGCCTCGGCGGGCTCGGTCGCGATCAGCGGATTTGGCACTAGGTGGAAAAAGGTGACCCTCGTACCGACGATTGCCGATCGCCCCGGAGCAGAAGTGCAGTACTCCTATCGCGCGGAGGTGAACTGATGTTCGACTGGCGCGCAAATTGCGTGAGCCGCGCGGCAATGACCATCGTGCCGTTGGCGCTCGCGGCGCTTGCCCTGCAAGGCGCGGTTTTCCCAAAACGGGGTCAAGAACCCGTCGTCGCCTTCGTCGACGTGAACGTCGTCCCGATGAATCGCGACGGCGTTCTGGAGCACCAGACGGTCGTCGTCCGCGGCAACCGCATCGCGGAGATGGGTCCGGCGGCTCAGGTGCGTGCGCCCGCGGGGGCCACCACCGTGAACGCCAGCGGGAAGTACCTCATGCCGGGCTTCGCCGAGATGCACGGCCACTTTCCGAATCCCAATGCCGGCCCCGAGCTGACCGAGAACGTCCTCTTCCTTTATGTAGCCAACGGCGTGACGACGGTGCGCGGGATGCAGGGCCAGCTGCCGCACCTCGAGCTCAAGGCACGGGTCGCGCGCGGCGAGCTGCTCGGTCCGCGGCTCTGGGTCCCCGGGCCGGCGTTGTCGGGAAACTCGGCTCCCACGCCCGAGGCCGGCCGGCGCCTGGTGGAAGAGCAACAGGCCGCCGGGTTCGATCACCTGAAAATCCATGAAGGGCTGAGCCGCGCGACGTACGACACGATCGTCGCGATTGCCAAGCGAGTTGGCCTGCGATTTGGCGGGCACGTTCCGGATGCGGTGGGCGTCTATCACGCGCTCGAGTCGGGACAGGCTTCGATCGACCATCTGGACAACTACGTCGAGACCATTGGCGGTCCGGATTCCGCCAATGACGTCCGGCTGCAAGCGGTCGTGGACGCGACGTGCAAGGCGCGCGCGTGGACCGTGCCCACGCTGGCGCTGTGGGAAACGTTCATGGGCACCGAAGATCTCGACTTGCTCGCCGCGCGACCCGAAGTACGCTATGTGCCCCAGGCGTGGCGCACCAACTGGATGCAGCAGCTGTCGCAAATGCGGCAGGGGAACCAGCTGTCACCGCGGCAGCGCGAGACCACGCTCGCGCTGCGCCGCCGCATTCTGAAGGCGCTGCAGACGCGCGGGTGCCCCATCGCGTTCGGCACCGACTCACCGCAGTTGTACAGTGTTCCTGGTTTCTCGATTCAGCGCGAAATGAGCAGCATGGTTGCCGCCGGGCTCACGCCGCAGCAGATCCTCGTTTCGGGGACACGCAACGCGGCCCGCTATTTCGGTTCGGAGCAAGAGTTTGGCAGTGTCGCCGCAGGTCAACGAGCCGATCTCATCCTTTTGAATGGGAATCCCCTGACCGATCTGGCGAACGTCGGACGTCGGGTCGGTGTAATGGTCAACGGCCGCTGGTTGCCGGAAGCCGAGATTCAGGCGCGGCTCGAGCGTATCGCGGCGGCCTACCAATAAGGAGGAACTGAGACATGGCGTCACGCGCAGAGCGGTTCAAGAAGGCAGCCATCAAGGCTGCGAAGGTAGCCAGAAAATGGGCGGAGACCGCCGGACGCGAGGCCGACCGGTTACTGGCAGAAGCCCAGAAGCGGGCGGAGACTGAACAGCGGCAGATGAAGGTCAAGGCAGCACTGAAACGCACCGGGAAAGTGCTGAAGGCCGTGGGTCGCGCCGCGATCGTCGCGGGCATCGCAGCCGGCATTGCGTCAGCACGAGCGGAGAATCGCGCCCGCAAGCTCACCAAGAAAGCAAAACGCTAGTCGTCGGCTCCCGAGAGTTTTAACAGCTTCTTCCACTGGGGAGCCGTCACGGGGCTCACCGATAAGCGGCCCTGCCGGACGATCGGCAGGTCCGTAAATGTCTTGTCGGCCTTGATCTCCGCCAGCGTCACCGGCCGCGGCAAGCGGCGGTGCGCTTTCAGCTCGATCACGAACAGCCTTGGGTCCTTCTTTTTGGGGTCGGCGTAGGGCGCGGAGACGACCGTCGCCCACCCGACCACTGCTTTTTCATCGCCGGTGTGATACACGAGGACCTGATCGCCGGGATGCATCGAGCGCAGATTGCGGAGCGCGACGGGATTCTTCACCCCGTCCCACACCGCCGTCTGCTCGCGCGCCATGTCGTCGTAGCTATAGGTGCTCGGCTCGGTCTTCACCAACCAGTAGTTAGACATGCTTGTCCGCCCATTGCTGGATCGTCGTGGCCAGTTCTTCCAGAATGTCGCGCTCCGTCTTTCCGGTTCGCTTCGGCACTTTGAAGGAGTGATCCCCTTCCTCTATTAGGTGCAGGGTGGCCCTGCTGCCGAGGCGCTTCACGACGTCTTGGAGCAGGTCGAGCGTCGCAAACTCGTCGCGCGTGCCCTGCAGGAACAGCATCGGAATCTGGACCGCCGAAAGATGCTCGGCGCGCTCCACTCCGGGCCGGCCGGGAGGATGCAGCGGAAACCCAAAGAACACGAGGCCGCGTACGCCCGGCAGCGGCTCTTTGGCCTGTGCCTGCGAGGTCATCCGGCCGCCGAACGACTTCCCTCCGGCCAGGAGCGGTACCGTGGGAGCTTCGCGGCCGGCCTCGCGCACCGCTTCCCGCACCGCGGCTTCAGCCACGGCTGGTGAATCGGGGCGGCTCTTGCCGGCCTTCATGTACGGGAACTCGAAGCGATGCGTCGCGATGCCGTGGGCGCCGAGCGCCTGCGATGCCCGTTCCATGAACGGATGGTGCATGCCCGCCCCAGCGCCGTGCGCAAAGACGTACCTGTACCGGGGGGGGACGTCAGTCGCCAAGGAGCTCGTTCAGGCGCTCGAGGACACTCATGAGCTTGGGCTTCACCTCGAGGACCTTGATGCAGGGATCGGAGCCCAGTTTCTCCATGCGCTTGCGGGCGTTCTTGATCGTCCAGTTGCTGTTGTGGAGCTTGGCGTTGACCTCGTCCCAATCGATCGGCATCGATACGGGTGCGCCTGGCGACGGGCGCACGCTGTACGCCGAGACCATCAGCTGCCCGGCGCGATTCTGGAACGCGTCGACGTAGACCTTCCCATCCCGCTTGCTGATTGTGCGCTGCGTGGTCGCGATGTCGGGATGCCGGTCGGTAACGAGCCGGGCGAAGAGCATCGCGAACTGCAGCGATTGGTCGTAGGTCATTTGCCGGCCGAGCGGCAGCATGATGTGCAGCCCCGATTTGCCGGTTGTCTTGATGAACGCGGGCATTTCCACCTGCTCGCACAGCTTGTGCATCGTCTTCGCGAGGGCCACGACGTGCTCGAACGGCGCTTCCTTGGGATCCAGGTCGATGAGGCACCAGTCCGGACGCGTGAGATCATCGATGCGACTGTGCCAGATGTGCAGCGGGATCGTGCCCAGATTGACGAGGTAGACCAGCGTCTCGACATCACTCGCCACGAAATACTGAATGTCGCGCTGCGTGTCTTCGCTCCAGATCGGAATCGTCTGAATCCAGTCCGGCACGAAACCGGGCGCGTCCTTCTGATAGAAGGATTTGCCGTTGATGCCGTCGGGAAATCGCGTCAGGACGACCGGCCGGTCTTTCAAGTAGGGCAGCAGCCAGGGCCCCATCGAGCGGTAGTACTCGATGAGATCGCCCTTCGTGTACTTCTCGTCCGGCCAAAAGATTTTGTCGAGGTTGGAGAATTTCACTTCCCTGGGGAGTGGGGAGATGGGAGATGTACGTTCCGGTGGCACCGTAGCGTCCTTCTCCCTTCTCCCATCTCCCTGTTGTCCAGGCATGACGACATCTTCGGGCTTCTTGTCATCTCGAAAGCGTAAGAAGACAGATTGCCGCAGCAGCCCATCTTTCGTGATCTCCTTATACCGCACATCGCACACGAGCGTGGGCTCGACCCAGCTGTGATCCGGTCCTTTCGGGAGCTGCCCACCAGGTGGCGGCTCACAGGGCGGCGTCTTACGGACGAGTGCCTCGAGCTGCCCGCTAATCTCGTCCAGCTGGGCGCCGGTGAAGCCTGATCCCGCGCGCCCGCAGTAGATCAGCTTGGCGCCGTCGTACGCGCCGACGTGCAGTGAGCCGAATCCGGAGCGCGCGCCTTTCCCTTTCGTGAACCCGACGACGACGAAGTCGTCGATGCGATCGGCGCGAATCTTGAGCCAGTCGCCCGATCGGCCGTTGCGGTAGGGACTGTCCGCTTTCTTGGCCATGATGCCCTCGAGCCCGAGCTTGACGACCTGCTCGTACAATCCGTCGCCGTTCTTCTCGAAATGCTCGGAGTAACGCAGCGGCCCCGTTTCGGGCAGGACCTTGCGGAGAATCTCTTTGCGCTGGACGAGCGGTAACTTGCGCAGGTCGTACCCGCTGAAGGCGAGCAGATCGAAGACGTACAGCGTTGCCGGCGCCTCGATTGCGGCACGCCGCGCTTCGCGCGCACCGAGCTTGGCGCGAGCCTGGAGCATGTTGAAGTTCGGCTTGCCTGCATCGTTCGTGACGACGAGCTCGCCATCGAGAATCACGCCTTCGAACGGCATCGCCTTCACGGCGCGCGCAATCTCCGGAAACGACTCCGTGTAGTCGAGCCCTTTGCGCGAGTACAGGATCGGCTCGCCCTCTTGGCACGCGGCGCGCATGCGGTAGCCGTCGAGCTTCACCTCGAAGACCCACCCGTCTCTCGTGAACGGCTCTTCCCGCGTCTCCGCCAGCATCAGCTCGGTGTCTTCGATGCGCAGCGCCCGCCGGGGCGCTCCGAGTTTCTCGAGCTCCTTCTTGATCGGCTCGGCGCGCTGCTTGGCGGTGCGCAACTCGTCGTTGCTCAATCCCGACAGCACGGACTCATTCGAGTACGGCTCGGTGGCGACGTACTCGTCGCGCTCCTTGATCAGGAGCCATTCTTTCTCGGTTTTCTTGAGCTTGATCAGCGTCCACCGGCCGTGAAGTTTGTAGCCCTTGAGGTTGAACAGCAGCTTGCCTTTTTCGAGACCCTCGTAGGGGTCCTCCAGCGGCTCCCACACACCACGGTCCCACACGATGACGGTGCCGGCGCCGTAGTTTCCTTCTGGAATGACGCCTTCGAACTCCCCGTACTCGAGCGGGTGATCTTCGACCTTCACGGCGAGCCGTTTGTCCGCGGGATTGGCCGAGGGACCCTTGGGGACGGCCCACGACTTGAGCACGCCGTCCATTTCGAGCCGCAGGTCCCAGTGCAGGCGGGTCGCGTCGTGCATGTGCACGATCAGGAGCCCGCCAGGCTTGGGCGCCGGCCGGGGGCTGAGCCCTCCCGGTTCGGGGGTCTGATCGAAGGCGCGCTTTTCTCTATATGTGCTGAGCGCGTCCTGATCTTTCGTGCGGGACTTCCGACGGGGAGGCATGAAGGCGTATCATACCCCTATATGGCTGCCCATTCCATTGGTTCCGCCACGGTCTCGTTCGGCCTCGTGTCCGTGCCCGTGCAGTTGTACGCTGCCGGCGAGTCGAAGGCCTCGATCTCGTTCAACCTGCTCCACAAGAAAGACGGAGCCCGTCTCAAGCAGCAGTACCTCTGCACGAAAGACGGCGAAAAGGTCGAACGCAGCGACATGATCAAGGGCTACGAATTCCAGAAGGGACAGTACGTCTCCTTCACGCCCGACGAGCTGAAGGCGCTCGAAGAGCGTGGCAACGGCGCGATCGAGATCAAGGAATTCCTGCCCGCCCAGCAGGTCGATCGGATCTGGCTGGACCGCACGTACTACCTCGGCGCGGACAAGGGCGGTGAGCGCGCCTACAGGTTGCTCGCCGAGGCCCTCGAAGAATCCAAGCGCGTCGCGATTGGGCAATACGCCGCGCGCGGCAAACAATACTTGATCATGATCCGCCCGCTGGAAGGCCGGCTCGTCATGGAGCAGCTCCGCTACGCCGACGAGATCCGCGCGATCGCCGAGATCCCGGTGCCGAAGACGGACGTGAAGGACCAGGAGCTTCAGCTCGCGATCAAAGTCATCGATCAGGGCGCCACGGACGAGTTCCATCCCGAGAACTACCACGACACCGTGCGCGAGCGGATGATGGAGCAGATCGAGCGCAAGGTCGAAGGCAAGCAAATCATCGAGGAGCCGGAAGAGGCGCCGAAGACCAGGGTCCTGGACCTGATGCAGGCGCTCAAGCAGAGCCTCGGGGGCGCGGCAGCGAGCGAGAAGCGCGAGACCAAGGCGGCGTCCAAGCCCGCCAAGCGCAAGAAAGTCGCTGGAGGACGGTAAAGCATTATCTTGGGGCGACCATCACCCCGAGGTTGCCGTGCAAGACACGTTCGAGGCGCCGTCTACCGGGTTAAGTGCGACAACCTGGATCGTCGTATGTGCCGTCATGGTCTTCTACATCGCCTCGATGTGGAAGATCTACACCAAGGCCGGCCAGCCAGGCTGGGCGGCGATCATTCCGATCTACAACCTCGTCGTCTTGCATCAAGTGGTCGGAAAGCCGGTTTGGTGGGTGCTGTTGTACTTCGTTCCCATCGTCAACATCATCATCTCCATCATCGTCACGCACGCGCTGTCTCTGAGCTTCGGCAAGGGGACCGGCTTCACGCTCGGCCTCATCTTCCTCGGCTTTATTTTCTATCCAGTCCTGGCGTGGTCGGATGCCCAGTATCTGGGGCCAACCGCAGGAACTCCCGTGCCAGTTTAGGCCCCATTCCTTTTTCTTCGTGCTTGAAGAAGACGAAGGCATCGGTCCAGGCGCTCCCCAGCGCCTGGACTTTTGTCATCCAGTCCCTGAGTCCCGCTTCGTCATAGCCTTCGTCGCGTAGCCGGATGTAGCCGAAGTTCGCCGTCGAGACGAGCGGCGTCGTTCCCTCCTCAGTGTCCGCGATGCACAACGCGGTGTTTGTGCCGCGCAGCAGGTCATAGACGTCGTCTGACCACCAGGATGCGTGACGGAACTCACACGCGGCGCGGACATCTGTCGGAAACTGTGTGAGTAGATCACCGAGCCGGGCGAGGTCTTTCTTGAAATTGGGGGGTAGTTGAAACAATACCGCGCCCAGTTTGGCATTAAGTTTGCGAATGACGTCGATGAAGAGCCGGAGTGGTTCGTCTATGTTGCGCAGGCGCGCAAAGTGTGTAATCCGTTGTGGCGCTTTCAGAACAAAGGTGAACGTCTCCGGTGTCGCCGCATCCCAGCCGGCGACCGTTTTGGCGTCGGGCGTGCGATAGAAAGAGTAATTGATTTCGACCGTGCCTAATTGTTGGGCATAGAACTCGAGCCATTGCTTGCTCGGGAGCTTGGGCGGATAGAAGCTGCCCCGCCACTCAGCGAAGTTGTAGCCGGACGTACCGACGAGGAGCCGCGGCATCAGCCGCAAAAACTAGTCTCACCGATCTGGATGGGGGAGTCGTCAATGAAGAAGCTCAAGGTCACACTGATTGCGTTCGCGTTCGGGCTCGCCGCGTGCGGTACGTCCGCCGAGACGGAGCGCAAGCTCGCCGAGCTCGAGCAGGTCAATGTCCAGAAGGACAGCCTCATGCAGGAGGTCGCGATCAGCTCCCGGCTGATCAGCGACATCAACCTGGAGCTCGAGAAAGCGAAGATCCGCAACAACCGGCTGCAGGTCTCGAGCGAAAGCCCGATGACCGCATCGACCGACACACTCATGGCCAGGCTGCGCTATGTCGTGGCCCGGGTGTCGGAAGTCGAGGGCGCGCTCGCGGCGAGCCGCCAGCGCGTCACGAATCTCACCTCGCTGTCCGACAGCCTGCGCACCGCGTACGACTCGACCGTGAGCAACCTCCAGGCGGTCATCGCCACGCAGAAGAACACCATCGACTTCCTCACCGACCGGGTCAACACCCTGACGGCGGAGAACGTCGCGCTGCGCGACAGCCTGGCCACGGGCTACTACGTGGTCGGCACGCGGGACGAGCTGAAGAAGAAGGGCATTCTGACCGAGCAGGGCGGCGGCCGCGTGCTGTTCGTCCTGTGGCGTACCGGCAAGACGCTGCAGCCGGCGCGCAACCTCGATCCGCGGGACTTTAGCGCGATCGATACGCGGCAGGTGACCCAGATTCCGCTGCCCAGCGCCACGGGCCAGTACCGCGTCGCGTCGCTGCAGGATCTGTCGTATGTCGCCGAAGAGCGCGAGCACAATAAGTACGTCGGGACGCCGGTGCTCACCATTACCTCGCCCGCCGATTTCTGGCGGACCTCCAAGTTCCTGATCATCATTCAGGAAAGTGGGGAGAGCACCGTCGCTGGTGGTGGACCCCAGGTGACCTCCGAGTCCCAAGTCACCAGTCGCTAGACGTAGTTGCGAAGTTCCAAGACGGCGAAGTGGCTTCAAGCTCGAAGTTCAGAGCTTGAAGCCACTTTGCCGTCTGCGCAACTTTGCAACTATGAATGACCGCTGCCCCTGGCCCTCGGATAATGCGCAGATGATCGCCTACCATGACGAAGAGTGGGGCGTGCCGGTTCACAACGATCGCCAGCTCTTCGGCAAGCTCGTCCTGGATGGTTTTCAGGCCGGTCTCTCGTGGGCCATCATCCTGCGCAAGCGCGACGGGTTTCTGAAAGCGTTCGACGGCTTCAATCCCGACAAAATGGCGCGCTACGATGCGAAGCGCATCGCGAAAATCCTGCGCGACCCCGGTATCATTCGAAACAAGCAAAAAGTGAAGTCCGCGGTCGCAAACGCCCGCGCCTTCCTGAAAATGAAAGACGCGGGCGAGTCGTTCGACGAGTTCTTGTGGCAGTTCGTGGGCGGCCAGCCCAAGGTCAACGCCTGGAAGACCCTGCGCAAACTCCCCGCCGTCACGAAAGAATCAGAAGCGATGAGTAAAGCGCTGGTCGAGCGGGGCTTTCGCTTCGTGGGGCCGACGATTGTCTACGCCTTCATGCAGGCGGTCGGGATGGTCAACGACCACCTCGTCACCTGCTACCGCTATCGCGAGCTGACTACTTAGCGCGTTCCAGGTACTGACCCGAGCGCGGGTCCACGCGCACCGTCTCGCCGGCAGAGATAAACTCGGGCACCTGCACCGTCACCCCGTTCGACAGCTTCGCGGGCTTCGAGCTCGCCGTCTTGGTCGCGGTTTTCATCACGGGCGACGTTTCCACCACCTTCAGCTCGATTACCCCCGGCAGCTCGATCGCGATCGGCCGCCCCTCGAGCCACTCCACCTGCACGACCATCTCGGGCTGCAGCCACGGCGTGTCCTCACCGACCGCGCGCTCGTCGAGCGTGAACTGCTCGTACGTCTGCTGGTCCATCACATGCACGCCGCCCTGATCCTGGTAGAGCACCTGCATCTCTTTCGTGTCGAGCCGGGCTTCCTGGAGAAAATCAGTGGCCGCGAGGCGCTGATCGAACGTGTTGCCCGAAACGAGACCGCGGAAACGCACCTGCACGAACGCCCGCAAATTGCCGGGGGTGCGGTGCGTGAAGTCCATGACCCGGCACGGCTGGCCGTCGATCATGAGGACGTGACCCTTGCGAATGTCGGTGGCTTTCATGGGAGCGGGAACTTACAACCGCTGCCTTAGCACTCCAAGGGGGAGAGTGCTATCTGCTTGCCCCACAACCTCTCGTTTACTAGCGTGAGCAGCCTCACACCCGTTGGCCGTGTCGCATTGCAGCTTTCCGCAGCGAAGTCGTCAACGCCGAGGAGACGGTTTTTCAGGTAAGGCTTTACGGAATAGTCAGATAGATGACCGGCATCATCTTTGCCTCTCTCGATGTCGCAAGGAGGGAAGCATGATCAGGCCCATCATCCATCGGCAGCTGACCCGCGGTGACCTCGCCTGTCTCGTCGACGAGATCGCGCGGTTGGATGTCAGCGAAGGCCGAGAAGCCGACCAGGCGCTGCAAGCCGGCGCGGTCGACACAGTGCTCGATTCCCCCGCCGCCCTCGAAGCGGTACTCGGCCGCGGCGGCGCGCCCGCGCCGTTGCCCCTCACCCTCCTGTGGTACATCCCGATTCGCGCCCAGCTGCGGCTCCGCGGTGTGACGGATATTCTCCTCGCCGACTACGCCGCGACGCTGCCCGTTGTGTTCGCCACCGCGCAGTCGCACAGCGCGATCGCGCGACACGAGGCCGGCATGGCGGAGTGGTGGCAGTTCGTCGCCGCGTTGCCGCAGGGCACCGTCGCGCAGGCGGAGGCCGCGGCGGACGCGGCGGCCCTGGCGATGTGGTGGGCTGGGTGCTTCCCGGAATGGGTCGAGCGCGGTGGAGCGGGCGGCACGGTGCGCGCGTACGTCACCTTCGCCGGCCGCATGCTCGCGCTCGCCGCCGATCTCCTCGAGACCTCGCAACCCGAAGAGGCCGCGCTGTGCGCGCGCGCCGCTGATGCGCGCAACGAGCTGCACGCGGCGCTGATCGAGGCGCGGTCCGACTACCTCGGCGACGATCCCCACAGCAGCGAAAGCCGCCTCAACCGTTTCTTGAGGCGGCTCTCGGAAAACAACTGACGTACGGGCACGCCTACTCCCAGCGCGTCACTTCCTCCTGGAATTGCTTGGACCGCTCCGCCAAATCCGCCGGCGTAATGGTCGGATCCTGCTTCACGGTCTCGACACGCTGCAAGTTCGACACAGCCTTGCCGTAGGTCCCCTCGATCGCGAGCGCCGCGCGGTACTGCTCGCTCGCCTGCTCGAACCGGCCCGTCAATTCCAGCGCCATGCCGAGGTTGTTGTGGAACGTGGCGACGTTGTCTTCGATCTCGATCGCGCGCGCCAGCGGGCCGATCGCATCTTCGACCCGGCCCAGCCGGATGTAGAGCGCGCCCAGATTGTTCATCGCCCAGACGTCGCTGTCGTTCTTCTTGACCGCGTGCTGGTACGCCACGATCGCGTCATCGCTCTGATCGAGCGCTTCGAACGCGCGACCCTGAAGCCGCAATGGCTCACTCGAGGTCGAGTCGAGCTGGATCGCGGTCTCGATGTGCACCAGCGCGCTTTCCGGCTTCTCAGACTCGAGCAGCACGCGGCTCAGGTTCAGATGACTCTTCACATGGGTTGAATCGAGCGCCAGCGACTGCACAAACGCGCTCTCCGCCGTCTCGCGATCGCCCGACTTCCACGCCGCGAGGCCGAGCATGTAGAAGCCCCAGGGGTTCGAGGGCCGGCCCTCGGTGTAGGTCTTGAACAGCGCGGCCGCGTCGTCGTAGCGCCGGTCGCGGAAGGCCGAATCGGCCAGCTCGAACGTCACCGGACCACTGATGACGCGAGGCGTGGACCCCTCGGTGTTGACGTTGGTGACCGGGACATTGCTGGTCGGCGTGACGACGCGCTCGCCGGCGGCCGCCTGGTCGGGGGTGCGATCACCGCACGCGGCGAAGGCGTATGCGGCGACCACGGTGCACACGATGCCGGTCATCATGATGACCGGAAACTTGAGCGACCGGTTGGTCTGATCGATGGAGAACTGGTACGACATGGCTCCTCCTGGAGCAGGGGTTCGCTCCTGGGAAAAGCAGACCACGGACCAGACGCTAAGTCATTGAATTACAAGGAAGTCGTTGGGCCATTGTGTTTCAACGAACACGTGCGCGACGGCTAGGAGGCGTCTTTCTGGACACCCAGGCGCCGCATGATCTTGAGCAGGCTGGCGTGATCCGACAGGCCGAGTTCCTTGGCTGTCCTGGTGACGTGCCACTCGTTGCGCTCTAACGCCTGAATGACGATCTGGCGCTCGGCTTCGACCTTCTGCTCTTCGAACGTGCGTGCATCTGCCGTGCGGCGTGCGGCGTGCGGCGTGCGTGTGTTGCGGATCTCCGCGGGCACTGTGTCCTTGGTCAGCTCATCACCGTCGGTCGCGATCAGCATCCGCTCGATCACGTTGCGAAGCTCGCGAATATTGTTGCGGCGCCAGTCGTAGGACATCAGCGCCTCGAGGGCGTCCGGTGTGACGGTCTTGGGCCGCATTCCGAATCTGGCGCTGGTCCCTTCGACCAGATGCTCGACGAGCGCCGGCACATCCGACAGCCGGTCGCGCAGCGGCGGGACGCGCAGCACGTGGACGTTGAGCCGATAGAACAGATCCTCGCGGAACCGCCCTTCACTCACTTCTTTCTCGAGATCCCGGTGCGTCGCGGCTACGACGCGCGTGCTCACGACGATCGTCTTGTTGGCGCCGATGCGGGTGACTTTGTGCTCCTCCAGCACGCGCAACAGCTTGGCCTGCGCGGCTGCGGGCAGATCGCCGATCTCGTCGAGAAACAGCGTGCCGCCCGTCGCGGCTTCGAACGCGCCCTTGCGCGTGGCGTTGGCTCCCGTAAACGCGCCCCGCTCGTGCCCGAACAGCTCGCTCTCCACCAGCTCGTGCGGCAACGCAGCGCTGTTGATCGCGACGAACGGACCCTTGGGATTGGCGCCGAGCCGGTGCAGCTCCCGCGCGACCAGCTCCTTCCCCGTCCCGCTCTCGCCGACGATCAGCACCGAGCTGGGTACGGGCGCGACGCGCACGATGGCTTCCTTGAGCTTCGCCAGCGCGGGACTGGTACCGACCAGCGGCGATTCGAGTCCGAACCCACGCCGCAGTAGCGTTACCTCATTCGTGAGCCGCCGCCGCTCGATCGCGTTCTCCACCTCCTGCGCAACGCGCTCCATCGGCTCGGCCTTGTCGATGAAGCTGTAGGCGCCAAGGCGGATCGCCTCGATGCAGCGATCGTAGTCGCCCGTGCCCGTGTACACGATGACCGGGACCCGCAGACCCAACCGCTCGATGGAGCGCAGGACCTCGAAGCCGTCCATGCCCGGCATCTCGAGATCGAGGATCACGCAGTCGATCGAGTCGCGCGTGAGGCTTTCCAACGCCGCTCGGCCGCTCTTGGCGATGAGCGTCTCATAGCCCCGCAGCCGCTTGAGATCGTACGCGTACTGCTCGGCCATGGCTGGAACGTCGTCGACAATCAGGACCAGCGTCATGAAGGTGTTGGGATCTCCACGATGAACTTGGACCCCTCCCCAAGCTCGGTTTCGACCTTCAGGGAACCGCTGGAGTCGAGCACCAATCTGCGCACAATCGACAACCCCAGCCCAGTGCCACCGGACTTCGTCGTGTAGAAGTCATCGAAGGCGCGATCGAGCTCGCTCTTGCTCATACCTCGACCCGTATCGCTCACCGAGATTCGTACAACCCCTCTTCCCTTCTCCGTTTTGACGGTCACCGTGCCGCTCTTCCCGTCAAGACTGTCGACCGCGTTGCTGACCAGGTTCTCGATGATCCGGCGCAGCACCAGCGCATCCGCCGAGACCGAGGGAAGGCCGTCGGCCAGCTGGGTTTTCACGCCGGTCGACCCGGCGACGCTCTCGCGCACGACGGCGTTCACATCAGTTGCCTTGCGGTCGGATTGCGGAGATAGCTTGGCGTAATTGGCTGCGAGCGTCTCCAGATAACTGATGCTGGACTCGACCGTTCCCTGCCGTTCGGTGAATACCTGCCCCAACTGCCCCGGCTCCTCCCGTGCGACCTGGGTCAGATGGCGGAACACGTTGCGCAGCGGCGCGAGGCCGTTCTTCACGTCGTGATTCACCTGGCGCGCGAGGTCGCCGATCGCCGCGCGCCGTTCCATCTCACGCATCCCGGCTTCGACTGGCGTGCTGATGCGCGTAGAAAGCCAGCCGGCGAGCAACAGCGCCGCCAATGCCGCGACCAGCACGGCAACCAGAAACCAGAGATTTACGTTGCGCTGCAGCGCAGTGAGCAGAGCCGAGGAGCGCGTGATCTCGATGCGGGCGCGCTCGACTCGACCCGGACCGTCGGCGGCATCCACATAGGGCAGCACGATTTCTCCGACCACCAGGCGAGCCGTATCGGCCACCGCTGTGTCCATCGGAAGTGCCAGCTGAACGCCGAGCTCCGGATCGCGCGTGAGTCGCGCGAGCAATGCCGAATCGACCGTGACGCCTGCCACCAGGCGAAATGGCTTGCCCGAAATCGAGAAGGAATCACTCGTGACGAGCGCGAGGAACGGCCCCTCAGCGGCAGCAGCCCGCACCAGCGTGGTGGCGTGGACTGGTGGACCGAGCCGGTCGAACTCGTTGCGGAAATGGCCTGACGAGAGGATACGCCCGTCGTCGTCCTGGAGCTGGAGGAAATCGAGCCCGGCCAGCCGCATCCCGTCGCCGGCGTAATCGAGCACGTACTCCCGGTTGTCCCCTCGCACCACAAAGTTCCGGAACCGGATGTCGTCCCCGAGCGCGGTTTTCATCGCGGCGAGCCGTCCGGCGACGCGATCGGTTTCGCGGGCCAGGTCCGCGTTGATCACGTTGACGAGCGTGTTCACGCGCCGCTCGTACTCGCCCGTGATCCGGCGCGCCATCTCCCGGCGGATACCGAAGCCGAACACGAGCAGCGGAATCAGCACCACCACCCCGAACGCGGTCAGGAGGCGGGTGCGGAAGGTCATGGGGCCAGGTGGACGGTGCCGTCTTGATCCAAGGCCCAGCGCGCGACTCCCCTACGCACGATCGCGGTGGGGCGTGTCTCGACCAGCGCGGTGATTGTGGCGGACCATTCCGGCAACAACGCCCGCGCCGTGCGGCACGGGTCTGCGGTCGTGCGCGGCAGCGCGACGATGTAGCCCCAATCCGTTCCCGCGGCGACCGCCGCCGTGAGGTCGTCGTTCGACCGCGCGGTCGCCACGGCGCGGGTGAGCGCCGCGAGCCGGCCGGCCAGCTCGCGCGCCGTAGGGTCGGATCGCGCATAGAGGATGCGGCGTTGACCGGCGTTGACCGGCGGCGAGCTCGTATTGCCACCGATACCGCAGGGCCGCAGATCAAGCCACCAAAAACCGCCTTCCGGATTCCGCGCCTCGGCGCGCACCGCCTGCTCGAGGCCGTCGAACCGCGTGCCCCCAGCCTCCGGTGTGACGTAGACGTAGGTGCGATCCCACGGGAGCGCGACCACGGCCCGGTCCTTCAGCGTGGCGGCATAGTCGCGCAGCGCGCGATCGCGCGTGACGAGCAGGTCGACGCCGGCGTCCAGCAGATCCCTGGCGTCTGCGCCGGCTGCGATGCGGAACACCAGCGTATCCCCGCGGGAGTTCTGTGCCCGAATCTCCTGAGCCGTCGTCGTCGCGCTCGTGGCCCAGTACGCACCGGTGCCGATCGGCCAACTCGTATCCGGCGCCGGCTTCACGATCGCCAGGCCTGGATCGCCCAGGATCGGCGGGACCTCGTTCGCCTGCTTCGCGAGCATGACGGTAACGACGCGAGTCTCGAGCGCGCGCAGCGTGTACCCGGCGCCGCCGCGGCCGAACACGACGTCCTGCGCCGTGACGGGCACGCCGTCCCAGAACTGTGCGCCGTCGCGCAGCCGGAACGTCCAGCGCCGGCCATCGTCGTCCTTCACCCACTTCTCCGCGAGCTGGGGCGTCGCCTTGCCCTCGCAGTCCAACCGGACGGGGGTTTCGTACAGATGCCGGAACACGAGGCGCTCGCCGTCGTTGGTCGGAATCGGGGCGTGGCGCGGCTCGACCGGTTCCGTCAGCCCGATCCTGATGACCGGGGCGCGCGAAGCGGCTGCGCCGGTCGAAAGCAGGCAGCGCTCGTTTACGGTCGCGCCCGTCGTCTCGGTTGCGACCCCGACGCCGCCCGTACCAACGCGGGGGTGCGCGCAGGCCCCGAGGATCACCAGGCTGAGGATCGAGAACCGGTGTGCTGGCATGAAGGAACGATACACTACACTATCTCTGCATGGGATTCGCACGCAGCATCCTCCTCAAGGCTTCTCGCAGCCAGTGGCTCGCGCGTCAACTCCGCGAGCGTCGCTTCTTCCAGCGCGCCGTCAAACGCTTCATGCCCGGTGAAACGCTCGACGCCGCGCTCGATGCGACCAGTCAATTCGCGAAAGCCGGGCTGGGCAGTGTGCTCACGGAGCTGGGCGAGCAGGTCACGAACCGGGCCGAGGCGGCCGCAGTCCGCGATCATTACCTCGGAGTGCTCGAAAAGATTCAACGCCGCAAGCTCCCGGCCCATATCTCCGTGAAGCTCACGCATCTCGGGCTGGACGGCAGTCAGGAAGGATGCGTGCAGGATGTGCTGAAGCTCGCCGCGCGGGCCGAGCAGGCGCGTTCGTTCTTATGGATCGACATGGAGGAGTCGCGCTATGTCGACGCGACACTCGAGGTCTATCGTCGCGCCAAGGCCGAGTGGCCCAACGTGGGCGTCTGTTTGCAGGCGTATCTGCGCCGCACGCCGAAGGATCTCGAAAGCCTGCTACGGATGGCGCCGGCGATTCGGCTCGTGAAAGGCGCCTACAATGAGCCGGCCGACATCGCCTTTCCCAAGAAAGCCGATGTGGACGAGGCGTATCGCCAGCTGGCAGAGCGCCTGCTCTCCGAAGCCGGCCGCCAACGGGCGAAACCGGTGTTCGGCACCCATGATCTGACGATGGTCGAGCGCATCCGGAAGACGGCCACCGACCAGCGCGTGGACGCCTCCGCATACGAGTTCCATATGCTGTATGGGATTCGGGCCGAGGAGCAGCGCAAACTGGCGGTAATGGGCGCCGAAGTCCGCGTCCTGATCAGCTACGGGAGCGCCTGGTTCGCCTGGTACATGCGACGGCTTGCCGAACGCCCGGCGAACATATGGTTTGTGCTCCGTCACGTCGTATAGATTACGCCTATGACCTCGACCATTGCCCGCCCGCGACGCGAGAGCCGTGACGCTGTCGTTATTCGGTTCGCGGGCGATTCGGGGGACGGCATGCAGGTGACCGGGAGCCAGTTCACACTCGAGACGGCGCTCGCCGGCAGCGACTTTTCGACGTTCCCCGACTTCCCAGCCGAAATCCGCGCGCCCACCGGCACGACGTTCGGCGTCTCGGCTTTCCAGATCCATTTCGGCGGTCGCGACGTGATGACCCCGGGCGACGCCGTCGATGTGCTCGTCGCGATGAATCCGGCAGCGTTGACGGTCGAGATCGAAGACCTCAAGGTTGGCGGCACGGTCATCGTGGATACCGCCGCCTTCACCGACCGCAACCTGAGCAAGGCCGGCTACGCCAAGAACCCCCTCGAGGACGACACGCTGGCCCGCTATCAGGTTCTGAAGTTCGACATTACGAAGCTCACGGCCGATGCGGTGAAGCCGCACGGCCTGTCGTCACGCGAAGCGCACCTGTGCCGCAACATGTGGGCGCTCGGCCTGCTGCTCTGGATGTACGGCTACGAGCGCACGGCATCGGTCGAATGGCTCAAGAAGAAGTTTGCGAAGAAGCCGGTGATTGCCGAGGCCAACGTCGCGGCGCTGAATGCGGGCCACGCGTTCGGCGAGACGGCCGAGATGACGGAGCACCTGGTCGGATACGTCGTGCCCAAGGCCGACGTCCAGCCGGGCCGCTATCGCACGGTGACCGGAACCGAAGGCCTGGCCTGGGGACTCGTGGCCGGGCTGCGCGCCGCCGGCATCGAGAAGCTCGTGTTCGCCGGGTACCCGATCACCCCCGCCTCGGCCCTGCTGCACACACTCGCCCATCTCCGGGCATACGGCGTGGTCACGTTCCAGGCGGAAGATGAGATCGCGGCCGCCGGTGCCGCGCTCGGCGCCTCCTATGCGGGCGCGCTGGGCGTCACCTCGAGCTCGGGTCCGGGCATCGCGCTCAAGACCGAAATGATCGGGCTCGCAATCGCCACCGAGCTGCCGCTCATCGTGATCGACTCACAGCGGGCAGGTCCCTCGACGGGGATGCCGACCAAGGCCGAGCAGTCCGATCTGTTCCAGGCGGTGCTCGGCCGAAACGCCGACGCGCCGCTCGCGGTGCTCGCGCCCGTCTCGACGGCTGATTGCTTTGACATCGCGATCGAAGCGGTGCGCATTGCCACGAAGTACATGACTCCTGTGATGGTGCTGAGCGACGGCTATCTCGCGCACGCCGCGGAGCCGTGGCGCATCCCGCGCGAAGCCGACTTGCCGCGATTCCCCATTTCGTACCGGACCGATCCCGAAGGTTTCCATCCGTTCCTGCGGGATCCCAAGACGCTAGCGCGTCCCTGGGTGAAGCCCGGCACGCCGCAGCTGGAGCACCGCATCGGCGGGCTCGAGCGCGACTACGACTCCGGCCACATCTCCTACGATGCGGACAATCACGCGCGCATGACCAAGGCGCGGGCCGACAAGATCGCGGGCATTGCGAACGACATTCCGTTGCAGACCGCCGCGCTCGGCAATGACAAGGGCAAGCTCGCGGTCGTCGGATGGGGATCGACGTTCGGCGCGATTCATCGCGCCGTGCAGATCGCGCGCGACGAAGGCCGCGACGTCTCGCACATTCACGTGCGCTATCTCAGTCCGTTCCCGCGGAATCTGGGCGACTTGCTCAAGCGCTTCGAGCGCGTGCTCGTGCCCGAGATGAACAATGGCCAGCTCGTGAAGCTGCTCCGCGCGGAGTATCTCGTGCCGGCGGAATCGCTGCCCAAGGTGACGGGCAAGCCGTTCCAGGTGACGGAGATCGCACAGGCGATCAGGAAGATGCTATGACGGTCACGACGATTACCGACGCGCAGCTCGCGCCCAAGGATTACGCCTCGGATCAGGAAGTCCGCTGGTGTCCCGGATGCGGTGACTACGCGATTCTCAAGGCCGTGCAGAAGGCGTGCGCGGACATGGGGCTCGTGCGCGAGCGCACCGTGTTCGTGAGCGGGATCGGGTGCGCGGCGCGCTTTCCTTACTACATGTCCACGTACGGTTTTCACACCGTGCATGGACGGGCGCCGGCGATCGCGACCGGAATCAAGCTCGCCAATCCCGAGCTCGACGTGTGGGTGATGACCGGAGACGGCGATGGCCTGTCGATCGGCGGCAACCACATGCTGCACGTGCTGCGCCGCAACGTGAACCTCAACATCATCCTGTTCAACAACGAGATCTACGGCCTGACCAAGGGCCAGTACTCGCCGACATCCCGGCGCGGCACGCGTTCGCCCTCCACTCCGCTGGGCTCGATCGAGAATCCCGTCTCGGCCTGCGCCTTTGCGCTCGGCGCAGGCGCGCGGTTCGTCGCGCGGTCGATCGACACGCAGCAGGCACATCTGATCAGCGTGCTCAAACGCGCGCACGCGCACACGGGCGCGTCGTTCGT
>Ga0137432_1000066_pt1 | contig 79943 bp, 63 predicted proteins | sample EasRivERMZT820_2_FD_102337 | JGI IMG/M metagenome (GOLD analysis project Ga0137432, IMG submission 102337) | Soil microbial communities from meander-bound floodplain in the East River, Colorado, USA - East River MetaG ERMZT820_2 | ecosystem: Environmental > Terrestrial > Soil > Floodplain ... | reverse complement strand
TTCCGCTACATCGGCGTGCGCGACTTCCTCGAGGTCAACTTCGACCACGTGCCGGTGTTCAACCCGTTCCCCGCCTTCAACCTCGCCGACTCGGCGATCTGCGTCGGCGTCGCGGTGCTCGCGCTCGGCATGCTGCGCTCGTCCAAGGAGCCGTCGAAAGCGACCTCGGAGGAGGCGCCGCGGGAGCCGGCGCGGGAGCCGGTTCCTCCGACCAGCTGAAACGCGCGGAGGTTCGTCGCTTGGCCACGCTCGACACCGTCCTCGGGCCGCTGCGACTCGCCAATCCGCTGCTGTCGGCGTCGGGCACGTTCGGCCACGAGGACGAGATGGCCGCGTGGATCGGCCTGCGCGAGCCGGGCATGGTCGTCCTGAAGACGGTCACGCTCCACCCGCGCAAGGGAAACCCGCCGCCGCGCATCGTCGAGGTGCCGGGCGGGATCCTGAACTCGATCGGGCTCCCGAACGAGGGCGTCGACCACCTGATCGCCGTCACGCTCGCGCGCATGCGCGGCCGCTGCGCCGCGCTGATGGTCAACGTCGCCGGCGAGCGCCTCCCCGAGTTCGGCGTCATCGCCGGGAAGCTCGCCCGCGCCCACCGCGAGCGGCCGGACGACTTCCAAGCGATCGAGCTCAATCTCTCCTGCCCCAACGTCGAGTCGGGCTTCCCCTTCGCGAAGAGCCCCGAGCTCGCGCGCGAGTGCGTGCGCCTGGTCCGCGAGCAGACCGACCTGCCGCTCTTCGCCAAGCTCTCGCCGAACGTCGCCGACATCGTCGAGATCGCCGACGCGTGCCGCGCGGGCGGGGCGGACGGCTTCACGCTGATCAACACGGCGCTCGGCATGGCGCTCGACTGGAAGACGGGGCGCCCGAAGCTCGGCGCGGGCCACGGCGGTTTTTCCGGGCCGGCGCTCAAGGCGCAGGCCGTCTATCTGGTGCACGCTGTCGCGAAGAAGCTCGCCCTGCCGATCATCGGTGCGGGGGGCGTCGAGACGGCCGAGGACGTCATGGAGATGCTGGCTGCGGGCGCGCACGCGGTGCAGGTCGGGACGGCGACGTTCCGCGACCCGCTCGCGTTGCGGAAGATGGCGGAGCGGCTGCCCGCGCTGCTCGACGAGGTCGGGGCGCGCGATCCCGGCGAACAGACCGGCCGCGCGCACCGCGCGGCGCGGCGCGACGGCGGGACGGCGCAGGGATCCGCCGCGCCGTGAAGCTCGCGCAGTTCCGCGCCGACGACCTGAAGCGCGCGATCGAGATCTACCTCGAGACGGCGTGGGGGACGACGCCCTGTCCGCGCCTGCCGAAGCTGCCCGACACCGAGGGGCAGCGCGTCGCCGCGCTGCTGCCGCCGAAGCTGCCCGGCGTCTTCCGGCACGAGCCGGCGCGGCCGCCCGAGAAGATCGTCGACGAGTACACGCTGCAGCTCGGCAACCGGCGCTACGGACTGATGAAGCTCGTGCTCGGCGAGCACCTGATCGTCGGCGAGTACTTCCTCTCGGTCGACACGCACGACTGGATGTTCAAGCCCGACGCCGCCGATCCGGAGGAGCAGCGCACGTGGGAGGAGACGCTGCGCTACAACGCCGACCTGAAGGAGCAGATCGAGCGGCGCTGGAACGAGGCGAAGCTCCCGACGCTCCACGACCTGCGGACCTTCCTGTCGACCTCGCAGGTCTGCCCGGCCACGCGGCGCGGCCTGCGGATCCTGATCGTCGACGACGACCGCGTCGCGGCCGAGACGCTGGCCGCCTTCCTCGACTCCCGCGGTTTCGACTCCGACGTCGCGCACGACGGCGTCGAGGGGCTCCTGCGGGCCGACGCGACGCGCCACCAGCTCGTGATCATGGACGTCGACATGCCGCGCAAGACCGGCCTCGAGGCGACCGCCGAGCTCAAGGCCGACCCGGCGCGCGCCGCGATCCCGGTGCTCCTCTCGTCGAAGCGGCCGTTGCAGCGGACCGCCGCCGACGCCGCCAACGGACCCTTCGAGCTGCTCGTGAAGCCGCCCGCCGGCGCCAACGCCTTCCTGGTCAAGCCGTTTCAGGCCGACGTCTTGCTGTACTTCGTCGAGTCGCTCCTCAAGACGTCGGGAACGGGCCCACCTCCCGGTGCGTGAGCGAGGCGACGGCGACAACCTGGCGCGCGGCGTCCAGGTTGACGCACCCGGGGGACCCCGTTAAAGGTCTCCGTTTCTTCCCGTAGCGCCGCTCCCTTCGCTCGCCGAGCGGCCCGGCCGGACCGATCTCCCGATCGGCACCACGTCGCGGCGACTTCGCGGGCGGCGTCCCCCGCGGAACGGCCATGCCCGAGAACGAACCGGTCACGAAAGACGTCGAGTTCATCGAGCGCTTCGGCCGCTGGATCGGCGAGGTGTTCGAGAAGCTCGGCGAGAGCTCGGGCGGGATCCTGCGCCGCTTCCTCCGCTCGCGCAACGCCCGCCTCATCGACCGCTACTCCGCGGTCGTCAAGCGCATCAACGTCTTCGAGCCCGCGTTCGAGAAGCTCACGCAGGACGAGATGAAGGCGAAGGTGACGGCGTGGAAGGCCCGCCTGAAGGACAAGTCGCGCGACGAGCAGCAGTCGATCCTCGACGAGATCCTGCCCGAGGCGTTCGCCCTGGTCCGCGAGGCGAGCAAGCGCACCATCGGGCTGCGCCACTTCGACGTCCAGCTGCTCGGCGGGATCGTCCTGCACGAGGGCAAGATCGCCGAGATGGCGACCGGCGAGGGCAAGACGCTCGTCGCCACCTGCCCGACCTTCCTGAACGCGCTCTCGGGCCGCGGCGTCTACATCGTCACCGTCAACGACTACCTCGCGCGCCGCGACGCCGAGTGGATGGGGCCGATCCACCAGTACCTCGGCCTCACGGTCGGCTGCATCCAGTCGACCATGGACCCGTGGGTGCGGCAGCCCGAGTACTCCGCCGACATCACCTACGGCACCAACAACGAGTTCGGCTTCGACTACCTGCGCGACAACATGAAGTCGCGCGCCGACCTGCAGGTCCAGAAGCACCTGCACTACGCCATCGTCGACGAGGTCGACTCGATCCTGGTCGACGAGGCGCGCACCCCGCTGATCATCTCGGGCATGCCCGAGCAGTCGACCCGCAAGTACTACGTGGCCGACGGCGTCGCGCGCCGCCTCGTGAAGGGCAGGCACTTCGAGGTCAAGGAGAAGGAGCACACCGTCGTCCTGACCGAGGACGGCATCGAGGAGGCCCAGAAGCTGGTCGGCGTGCCGACGTTCTACGACGGTCCGCACATGGACTGGCCGCACCACATCGAGCAGGCGCTGCGCGCCCACAACCTCTACCACCTCGACAAGGAGTACGTGAAGCGGATCGGCGAGGACGGCGCGCCGGAGATCATCATCGTCGACGAGTTCACCGGCCGCATGATGCCGGGGCGGCGCTGGTCGGACGGCCTGCACCAGGCCGTGGAGGCCAAGGAGGGCATCCGCATCCGCGAGGAGAACCAGACCCTCGCGACGATCACCTTCCAGAACTACTTCAAGCTCTACTGGAAGATCGCCGGCATGACCGGCACCGCCATGACCGAGGCGGCCGAGTTCAGCAAGATCTACGAGCTCGACGTCGTCCAGATCCCGACCAACGCGAAGAACGTCCGCGTCGACCGCGACGACGTGATCTATCGCGCGCAGAAGGAGAAGTTCCCCTTCGTCGTGCAGGAGATCGTCGCGCTGCACCAGGCCGGCCGCCCGGTCCTGGTCGGCACCGCGAGCATCGAGAAGAGCGAGCTCTGCTCGCGCTACCTGACCGAGCCGCAGCTCATGACCGACGTCGTGCTGCGCCGCGCGAAGCACGCCGAGGCGTCGCTCGACAAGCTCAAGATCGCCGAGGATCTGAAGGAGAAGGTGCGCGACATCCTCGCGCGGCCGGCGCGGCTCGACGGCGCCAAGGCGCGCCAGGTCGCCGACGAGGTGGTCGAGGCGTCGCCGCGCTCCGACCTCGCCTTCTGGATGGACGGCGTGGCCAAGGCGGCCGAGGCGCTCGACGCGATCCGCGCCGGCGTCCCGCACAACGTGCTCAACGCGAAGAACCACGAGCGCGAGGCCGAATTCGTGGCGCAGGCCGGGCGCGTCGCCGCCGTCACCATCGCCACCAACATGGCCGGCCGCGGCACCGACATCCTGCTCGGCGGCAACCCGGAGTTCCTGGCGCGCACCGAGATGAAGGCGCTCGGCCTCGACTGGAAGGTCGAGACCGCGAAGTACAAGGAGCTGCTCGACAAGGCGCGCGCGCAGTGCGAGGTCGAGAAGAAGAAGGTGATCTCGCTCGGCGGCCTGCACGTGCTCGGCACCGAGCGCCACGAGGCCCGCCGCATCGACAACCAGCTGCGCGGCCGCTGCGCGCGCCAAGGCGACCCGGGCTCCTCGAGCTTCTACCTCTCGCTCGAGGACGACCTGATGCGGATCTTCGCGAACGACCGCGTGCAGCGCATCCTCGAGCTGGTCGGCATGACCGAGGACGTCGACATCCAGAGCGGCATGGTGTCGCGCTCGATCCGGCGCGCGCAGAAGCGCGTCGAGGACCGCAACTTCGAGATCCGCAAGAACCTCCTCGAATACGACGAGGTGATGGACAAGCAGCGCCGCACCGTCTACGGCCTGCGCCAGGAGGTGCTCGAGGGCTCGGACGTGAAGGAGCGCATCCTCGACATGATCGGCGACGACGTCGAGCGCCTGGTCGCCGTCTACGTCAACGAGCGGCCCGAGAAGAAGGACTACGAGGAGGCGGCGCGCGCGGTCAACCAGAAGATCGGGACGGCGGTCGACGGCGGCTCCTACTTCGGGCGCTCCGCGGAGGAGCTGAACGACGCGATGGTCGCCGCCGCGCGCGAGCTCTACGAGAAGCGCGAGGCGCTCTTCGGCGTCGAGACGATGCGCCGCATCGAGCGCGGGCTCCTGCTGCAAGTGATCGACACCAAGTGGAAGGACCACCTGATCAACGTCGACGCGCTGCGCTCGGGCATCGGGCTGCGCAGCTACGGGCAGATCGACCCGAAGAACGAGTTCAAGAAGGAGGGCTTCCGCCTCTTCGAGGAGATGCTGGCGTCGATCGGCGACGAGGTGCTGATGGTGCTGTTCCGCCTGAAGCCCGAGGCGCCGCCGTCGGCCGGGAACGCTCCTTCGCCCGCGCCGCTGCCGCCTCCGGCGCCCGCGACGGGCGGCGGCGCGGCCATTCGTCCCGCGCCGGCCGCGCCGGTCGAGCGGCCGCGCGTCGAGCCGCGGCCGTTGCTCGACCGTCCCGCGGTCGTCCCGAAGCGTCCGCTCGAGATGCCCAAGCCCGCGGCGCCCGCCGCCGCCGCCGCCGCCGCGAAGCAGCCGGTCGACCTGACGCGCAAGGCGATGGATCAGGCGTCGGGCGGCGCGCCGTCGTTGCGCAGCGTCAACGCGCCGATCGGCCGCGCGCCGCCGCCGGGCGCCGTGCCGCGCGTCGGCCGCAACGACGACTGCCCGTGCGGCAGCGGCAAGAAGTACAAGAAGTGCCATGGAGCTTCCGCCGCTTGACGCGGCAGGGAGGCCCGCCGCCGATCCCGGCGCTGCCGCACGCGCTCTATTCCGCAGCGGCGCTGCTCTTCTGCGTACTCGCGGCGCCGTGGTTCGCCTGGAGGTCGCGGCGCGACCCGGCGCTGCGCGCGTCGCTCGGCGGGCGGCTCGGCCGCGGCGAGCGTCGAGCGGGCGAGCGACCGTGCGTCTGGTTCCACGCCGTCTCGGTCGGCGAACTGCGATTGTCGCGCGCCCTGATCGACCGCTTCGCCGAGCGGCGCCCCGACCTCGACGTCGCCGTCAGCGCGACGACGGGCGCCGGGCTCGCGCTCGCGCGCGAGCTGCACGGCGGGAAGCCGGGACGCTTCGTCCTGCAGTTCCCGCTCGACGCGCGCTTCGCGGTGCGGCGCGTCTTCGAGCGCGTGCGGCCGGTCGCGCTGGTCCTGGTCGAGCTCGAGCTCTGGCCCAACGTGCTCGCCGAGGCGCGCGCCCGTGGCGTCCCGGTCGCGGTCGTGAACGCGCGCGTCTCGGAACGCTCGTTCCGGCGCTACCGCCGCCTCGAGCCGCTCGCCCGCCTCTTCGCGCAGGTCGACGCATGGTCGGCGCTGGACGAGGGGGTGGCGCAGAGGCTGCGCGCGCTCGGCGTCGCGCCGGAGCGCGTCACGGTCCCGGGCAACCTCAAGCACGATGCGCTGCGCACCGCCGCCGACCCGGCGAAGGTGGCGCGCCTGCGCGCCGAGTGCGGGCTCACGGACGGCGCGCGCGTCCTCGCGGGGGGCAGCACCCACCCGGGCGAGGAGGAGCTGCTGGTCGCGCTGCTGCCGCGGCTCGAGGCCGTCGCGCCGGGGCTGCGCCTGCTGGTCGCGCCGCGCCACGTCGAGCGCGGCGAGGAGGTCGCGCGGGAGGTCGAGCGCGCCGGGCGGAACGCCGTGCGGCTCACCGTGCTGCGCCGCGCCGGGACGACGGCGCCCGCCGGCTCGGTCGTCGTCGTCGACACCATCGGCGAGCTCGAAGCGGTCTACGAGCTCGCGGAGGTCGCCTTCGTCGGCGGCTCGCTCGTGCCGCGCGGCGGCCAGAACGTGCTCGAGCCGGCGGCGCTCGGCAGGCCGACGCTGTTCGGACCGGGGACCGAGAATTTCTCGCGCGAGGTCGCGCGCCTGAAAGAGCGCGCGGCTGCCGTCGAGGTCGCGGACGGCGCGGCCCTCGGCCGCGAGCTCGCGCGCCTGCTCGGGGACCCGGCCGCGCGGCGCGACCTCGGCGGGCGCGCGCAGGAGGCGGCGGCGGGCCTGCAAGGCGCGACCGGGCGCACGCTCGAGGCGCTCGCCGCGTGGATCGGGCGGCACTGAGGGGAAGCCGAGGCTTCCGATCGGCGCGCCGGACGGCAGAATCGCGACCCCTTTCCACCCACCCCGCCGCGATTCCGCGGGCGCGGACGACCACGGAGACCTCGATCGAAATGGGCAAGCGGACCCTCTTCACCTCCGAGTCGGTGGCCATGGGCCACCCCGACAAGCTCGCCGACCAGATCTCCGACTCGATCCTCGACGCGTGCCTCGAGCAGGACGCCGTCTCGCGCGTGGCGTGCGAGACGCTGCTCACGACCGGGCAGGTGGTCATCGCCGGAGAGCTCACGACCACGGCGAAGGTCGACTACATGCAGGTCGCGCGCGAGACGCTGAACAAGGTCGGCTACACCGACGACCGCTTCGGCATCTGCGGCGACACCTGCGGGGTCATGGTCTCGATCCACAACCAGTCGCCCGACATCGCGCAGGGCGTCGCCAAGGACCGCAAGGTCCACCTCGAGCAGGGCGCCGGCGACCAGGGGCTCATGTTCGGCTACGCGTGCGACGAGACGCCCGAGCTGATGCCGATGCCGATCATGTTCGCGCACCGGCTGATCATGAAGCTCGCCGACCTGCGCTTCTCCAAGAAGATCAAGTACCTCCGTCCCGACGCAAAGAGCCAGGTGACGATCGAGTACGACGGCCAGAAGCCGAAGCGCGTCGAGGCGGTCGTGATCTCGACGCAGCACGAGCCCGACGCCGAGCACGAGAAGATCACGGCCGACATGATCAAGCACGTGATCAAGTCGGAGATCCCGGCCAAGATGATGGACGCGGACACCAAGATCCACGTCAACCCGACCGGCCGCTTCGTCATCGGCGGCCCGCAGGGCGACACCGGCGTCACCGGCCGCAAGATCATCGTCGACAGCTACGGCGGGATGGGGCGGCACGGCGGCGGCGCCTTCAGCGGCAAGGACCCCTCGAAGGTCGACCGCTCGGCCGCCTACGCGGCGCGCTGGGTCGCGAAAAACGTCGTCGCGGCGCGTCTCGCCGAGCGCTGCGAGGTGCAGGTCGCCTACGCGATCGGCGTCGCGAGGCCCGTCTCGGTCTCGATCGACACCTTCGGGACGGCCAAGGTCGACGAGGAGAAGATCGAGAAGGCGATCCACCGCCACTTCGACCTGCGGCCGGGCGCGATCATCCGCGACCTCGATCTGTTGAAGCCGATCTACTTCGAGACGGCGCGCCACGGCCACTTCGGGCGCAGCCAGTTCAGCTGGGAGCAGACCGGCAAGGCCGAGGCGCTGCGGAAGGACTGCGGGGCCTGACGGAGGCGGCCACGACGGTGGAGCCGGCGGCACCCACGACGGCGGAGCCGGCGGCACTTCGTCGGGCGGCGCCGCCACTGTGCGTTACGTCCGCGCGCTTTCGCACTATGCTTCCCGGTCCGATCCTGCTGCAAGGAGTCCCCATGAAAGCCTCCTCGACCCGCCGGGCCGGCTTCACGCTGATCGAGCTGCTCGCGGTGATCGCGATCCTCGGCCTGCTGATGGGCCTCGCCGTGCCGCTGATCAGCAACGCCAAGGCGACCGCGAACCAGCACGCCTGCCAGGAACAGCTCCGCCAGCTCGCCGGCAACCTGCAGCTCTGGGCCGACACGCGCAACCGGGGCAACTTCCCCAAGGAGTCGGGCCCGCGCATGCTCCTCGTGCTCCTGAAGGACGGACAGATCTCCGACAAGGAAGCCGACTCGCTGTTCCGCTGCCCCGGAACGAACGACGAGACGCGCTCGGCGGACGATCCGAAGACGCCGGCGTCGGGGCTCAAGGACTTCCAGAGCTTCGACAAGACCTGCATCTCGTACGCGGGCCGCGACAACAAGACGTTCGCGATCAACAAGAACAAGCTCGGCGAGGAGGTCCTCGCGTCGGACGACAACGACAACGGCGACGGCACCGGCCGGGCGAACCACAAGCACTTGACCAACATCGTCTACGCCGACTCGCACGTCGGCGCGATCGACGTGAAGGACTTCAAGTCCGAGCTGCCCGAGGACCAAGATTGGGTGACGGTCGGCCCCGACTCCCCGAGCCCCGAGCTCAAGAAGATGCTGTCGGAGTGAGGCAGCGAGCGTTTCCTTGACACCCGAGCCGGTGCGGCGCTGAAATGCCGCGCCCTTCCGATCGAACCTGGCTGCGGAGGCTGAACGGACCCATGCGACTCGCGCTCCTGATCGCCGCCTTCACGCTCTTCACCGCGCCGCTCCACGCGGACGTGCGCTGGACCCTCGACTGCAAGGTCGACCGCGTCGGCACGCTTCACCTGAAAGGCGTCGAGGGCGACGGCGACTACGCCTTCGTCTGCCTCACCGTCACCAACAACACCGGCAAGGAGGTGCCGCTGAGCCTCGGCGCCTGGGCCGACACCGACGTCGCCGGCCGCAAGTACCGCGGCACCAACGACCCGGTCGTGAAGGAGGCGGTCGAGAAGCGGACCGGCAAGACTTGGAAGACGCTCGAAGAGGCGCGCGGCAAGCTCGCCGACAAGGGGACCGCCGAGGTGCTGATCAGCCTCGGGAAGATCGACCCGAACGTCGACGTGCTGAGCGTCCACCTCACCGGCCTGATCGACCGCGTCTACCGCGACCGCCGCAAGACGTGGGTGGAGGACCGCGCGCTGGTCCTCACGTTGACGCGGCCGGGCGACGAGTTCCACCGGCAGGACGCGCTGCTCAAGCTGACCGACCGGCGCTGGAAGGTCCTGACCGAGGCGAAGGAGCTGCGCAAGGTCTGACCCGCGCCCCCTCTCCTGAACCACGCGCGGCGCCGCGGAACGGCCGTTCTGCGGCGCCGCTTCCGTTCCCGTTCACTGGCGCGCGCCCGCGCGAGGTCCTAGCATCTTCGCTCCCCAAATCCGGGACGCGGCGCGCGGACGGACGCGCCGACGCGGCGCAGGCCAGGAGAGCGACGCATGGCAGACACCCAGGGCACGTCGGGCGGCAAGGGCCATCCGGTCACGCTGATCCGGGGCGACGGCACCGGCCCCGAGCTCGCCGAGGCGACCCGCCGCGTCCTCGACGCGACCGGCGTGAAGATCGACTGGGACGTGCAGGACGCGGGCGTCGACGTGAACGAGCGCGAAGGCACGCCGCTGCCCGAGCGCGTCCTCGAGTCGATGCGCCGCACGAAGGTCTGCCTCAAGGCGCCGATCACGACGCCGGTGGGCGGCGGCTTCCGGTCGGTGAACGTCGCGCTGCGCAAGGAGTTCGACCTCTACGCCTGCCTTCGCCCCTGCAAGACCTACCGCGGCGTGCGCACGCGCTTCGACGCCATCGACCTCGTGATCGTGCGCGAGAACACCGAGGACCTCTACGCCGGGATCGAATTCCAGAAGGACACGCCCGAGGTCGCGCGCGTGGTCGAGTTGATCAAGGAGCTCCAGCCGAAGGCGAGGATCCGTGAGCACGTCGGCATCTCGATCAAGCCGATCAGCTACGAGGGGAGCCGCCGCATCGTCGAGTTCGCCTTCGACTACGCCGAGAAGCACGGCCGCAAGAAGGTCACGGCGGTCCACAAGGCGAACATCATGAAGCACACGGACGGCCTCTACCTCGAGGTCGCCCGCGAGGTCGCGAAGCGCCACCCGAAGATCGAGTTCGAGGACCGCATCGTCGACAACATGTGCATGCAGCTCGTGCAGAAGCCCGAGCTCTACGACGTGCTCGTCCTCACCAACCTCTACGGCGACATCGTCTCCGACCTCTGCGCCGGCCTGATCGGCGGGCTCGGAGTCGCGCCCGGCGCCAACATCGGGACGAACGGCGCGATGTTCGAGGCCGTGCACGGCAGCGCCCCCAAGTACAAGGGCATGAACAAGGTCAACCCGACCGCGCTCGTCCTGTCGGGCGCGCTCATGCTCGAGTACCTCGGCGAAAAGGCGGCCGCGGCGCGCGTGGAGAAGGCGACCGCGGCGGTCATCGCCGACGGCGCGAACGTGACCTACGACCTGCGCCAGCCCGGCGACGCGCGGCCGGTCGTCGGCACGAAGGAGATGGCGGACGCGATCATCGCGAGGATCTAGTGCCGCGTCGAATCGACGCGTGGGAGCGCGCGGAACAGGGCGGAAAGGACGGGGCGAGAGACATGGCGAAGGTCACCGTGGTCGGTTCGGGCTTCGTCGGGATGACGACGGCGCAGCGCATCGTCGAGGACGGCCTCGCCGACGTCTGCCTGATCGACGTCATCGAGGGCAAGCCGCAGGGGATCGCACTCGACCTGATGCAGTCGGGCCCGGTGCGCGGCTACTCCTGCCGCGTGCAGGGCACGAACGAGCCCAAGGACACCGCCGGCTCCGACCTCGTGATCGTGACCGCCGGCGTGCCGCGCAAGCCGGGCATGGACCGCAGCGACCTGCTCGGCGTGAACGGCAAGATCGTCAACGCGGTCGCCGACTACGTGCGCGCCGGCTCGCCCAAGGCGATCGTGCTGGTCGTCACGAATCCGCTCGACACCATGGTGTACCAGGCGCGCGCGCGCCTCGACTTCCCGCCGGAGCGCGTGATCGGCATGGCCGGCGTGCTCGACTCGGCGCGCTTCCGCGCCTTCATCGCGATGGAGCTGAACGTCAGCTTCGAGTGCGTGCACGCCATGGTGCTCGGCGGCCACGGCGACTCGATGGTGCCGCTCCCGAGGTACTCGACCGTCTCGGGCATCTCGATCGAGGAGCTCCTCCCCAAGGAGACGATCGACCGCCTCGTCACGCGCACGCGCAACGGCGGCGCGGAGATCGTCAACCTGCTCAAGACCGGCTCGGCCTACTACGCGCCCGCGGCGTCGGTGGTCGAGATGGCGCGCTCGATCCTGCGCGACGAGCGCCGCCTGCTGCCGTGCGCCGCCTGGCTCACCGGCCAGTACGGCCAGAAGGACATCTACCTCGGCGTGCCGTGTGTGCTGGGGGGGAAGGGCGTCGAGAAGGTCGTCGAGCTCAAGCTCTCCGACGCCGACACGAAGTCGCTCGCGAACTCGGCCGACGCCATCCGCAAGGACCTCGCGCTGCTGAAGCAGATGGGGCTCTTGAGCTGACGCCGGTGCGCCGCAGCGCGTGATCCCGGCCGCGCGCCGACCGGCGGCTCCCGCCGCGGACCGCGCGCGTCCTCACGAGGGGAACCCGTGAAGATCCACGAGTACCAGGCGAAGGAGCTGCTCAGCAAGTACGGCGTGCCCGTGCTGCGCGGCCGGCTCGCGCACGACGCCGACGGCGCGGCGAAGGCGTTCGAGGAGCTGGGGTCGAAGGTCGCCGTCGTCAAGGCGCAGGTGCACGCCGGCGGCCGCGGCAAGGCGGGCGGCGTGAAGCTCGTGAAGTCGGCGGCCGAGGCGAAGAGCGCGGCGGCCGGCATGTTCGCGAAGCCGCTCGTCACCCATCAGACCGGGCCGGCCGGCGCCAAGGTGCGCAAGGTCTGGGTCGAGGAGGGGTGCGACATCGGGCGCGAGCTCTACCTCGGCGTCGTGCTCGACCGTTCCGCGCGCAGGCCCGTCGTGATGGCGAGCGCGGAGGGCGGCGTCGAGATCGAGGAAGTGGCGGCGCGCTCGCCCGACAAGATCCTGCGCGAGTGGTTCGACCCGCTGCTCGGGCTTTGCGGCTACCAGGCGCGCCGACTCGCGCTCCAGCTCGAGCTCCGCGGCGACGCCTTCAAGGCGGCCGTCCCGCTGCTCCAGAACGCCTGCCGCGCCTTCGTCGAGTCCGACGCCTCGATGGTCGAGATCAATCCCCTGGTGGTGCTGAAGTCGGGCGGCATGGTCGCGCTCGACGCCAAGGTCGCCTTCGACGGCAACGCGCTCTGGCGCCACAAGGACGTCGCCGCGTGGCGCGACAAGGACGAGGAGGACCCGCGCGAGCTCGCCGCGAGCGAGCACGGCCTCTCCTGGGTCTCGCTCGACGGAGACGTCGGCTGCATGGTGAACGGCGCCGGGCTGGCGATGGCCACCATGGACGCGATCAAGCTCGCCGGCGGCTTCCCGGCCAACTTCCTCGACGTCGGCGGCGGCGCCACCAAGGAGCAGGTCTCCGCCGCCTTCAAGCTGATCCTCGGCGACTCGAAGGTGCGCGCGGTCCTCGTGAACATCTTCGGCGGCATCGCCAAGTGCGACGTGATCGCGGGCGGGATCCTGGCCGCGGCGCAGGAGGTCCACCTCGCCGTGCCGCTGGTCGTGCGGCTCGAGGGCACCAACGTCGAGCTCGGCCGCAAGATGCTGGACGAGAGCGGCATGAAGATCGTCACCGCGAAGACGATCGACGAGGCCGCGACGCAGGTCGTCGCGCTCTCCAAGGGCGGAGGGAAGCGATGAGCGTCCTCGTCGGCAAGGCGACGCGGGTCATCTGCCAGGGGATCACCGGCGAGGCCGGCCGCTTCCACACGCAGAAGGCCGTCGAGTACGGCACGCGCATGGTCGGCGGCGTGACGCCCGGCAAGGGCGGGACGACCATCGACGGCATCCCGGTGTTCGACTCGGTCGCGCAGGCGGCGAAGGAGACGGGCGCCGACGCGAGCGTGATCTACGTGCCCGCCGCCTTCGCGGCCGACGCGATCCTGGAAGCCATCGACGCCAGGATCGGGCTGGTCTGCTGCATCACCGAGGGGATCCCGGTCCTCGACATGGCGCGCGTCCACGCCGTCCTCGCGCACAGCACGACGCGCCTCATCGGACCCAACTGCCCCGGCATCATCACGCCGGGGGAGGGCGGCACCGGCTGCAAGATCGGGATCATGCCGGGCTACATCCACAAGCGCGGCAACGTCGGCGTCGTCTCGCGCAGCGGCACGCTCACCTACGAGGCGGTCTGGCAGCTCACGCAGCTCGGGCTCGGCCAGTCGACCTGCATCGGGATCGGCGGCGACCCGCTGCCCGGCACGAACTTCGTCGACGCGCTCGCGCTCTTCCAGGACGACCCCGACACGCTCGCGGTCGTGATGATCGGGGAGATCGGCGGCTCGGCCGAGGAGGACGCGGCCCGCTTCATCCGCGAGCGCATGACCAAGCCGGTCGTCGGCTTCATCGCCGGCCGCTCGGCGCCGCCGGGCAAGCGGATGGGCCACGCGGGCGCGATCATCGCGGGCGGCAAGGGGACGGCCGACGAGAAGCTGAAGGCGCTGGAGGCGGCCGGCGTCCGCATCGCGCCCAACCCCGCACTGCTCGGCGCGACGATGAAGGAGCTCCTGGCCGAGCGGCGCTGAGCCCCCGGGGAGAGCGCCCGGGGATATACTCCCGCGCCGGTCGTCTTGCGGCGCGTCGCGCGGAGTCGCCCGCGACGGGCGACGATCGGAGACGAGGTGATCTTGACTCCCCTTTTCGGCATGCCGAGCCTCGGCGAGCTCCTCGTCATCCTCGTGATCGTCCTGCTGATCTTCGGCTCGCGCATCCCCGGCGTCATGCGCAACCTCGGCAAGGGCGTGAGCAGCTTCAAGAAGGGCCTCGAGGAGGGCCGCGACGACGACGATGCCAAGCGCGGGAAGCTCCCTTGAGCGGAGCCGCCGCCGCCGACGCGCTGGTCGTCCTGGCGGGCGGCCGCTCGAGCCGCTTCGGCGGCGACAAGGCGCTCGCGGAGCTCGACGGCGAGACGCTGGCGCTGCGCGCGCTGCGCCGCCTCGCGCCGCTCGCCGCGCGACGCGTGCTGGTGCGCGCCGCCCCGCTCGCCGGCCTTCCTGCCGACGTCCTGCAGGTCGCCGACCCGGCGCCCGGCGCCGGCCCGGCGCAGGCGCTGCGCGCCGCCTTCGCGGCGCTGCCGGGCGCGCGCTGCTTCACGGCGCCGTGCGACGCGCCGGAGCTCGAGCCCGCGCTCTACGCGCCGCTCGCGGCGGCGGCGGGAGCCGACGGCGTCGCCTGCGCGCGGCGCGGCGGCCGCCTCGAGCCGCTGGTCGCCGTCTGGAGCGCGCCCGCGGCGGCGCGCTTCGCCGCGGAGCCGGCCGGCGAGAGCGATGCGGTGCACGCGGCGCTGGCGCGCGCCCGGGCCGCCTGCGTCGACTTCGACGGCGGCGACCGCCGCTTCTCGAACGTGAACACCCGCGCCGAGCTCGCGTCGGTCGCGGCCGGACGGAGCGAGGCATGAGCTCGGTGGCGAAGACGGGCGTGGCCAAGGCGCCGCGGCCCGACGCGAAGACCCTGCTCGAGCCGGTCCAGGCCGAGCTGCAGCGCGTCGACGAGCTCTATGCGCGGGCTCTCCACGCCGACTCGCCGCACGTGCAGAAGCTGGTCGAGCACGCGTCGCTCTTCCGCGGCAAGCAGCTCCGGCCGGCGCTCGTGCTGCTGGCGGGCCGCGCCTCGGGCGAGGTGACCGACGCGCACGTCACGATCGGCGCGGTGGTCGAGATGATCCACACCGCGACGCTGCTGCACGACGACGTGCTCGACCACGCCACGACGCGGCGCAACGTCCCGAGCGTCAACGCGCTGCACGGCAACGAGGTGCCGATCCTGCTCGGCGACTTCATCTACGCCGAGGCGTTCTCGCTCGCCAACGCGCTGGCCGACCGCACCGCCTCGCTCGACCTCGCCAAGACCACGCGCCGCCTCTGCACCGGCGAGATCGACCAGAACTGCAACCGCGGCCGCTTCGACCTGCCGGTCGAGGAGTACTTCCGGATCATCGAGGACAAGACCGCCGCGCTCTACCAGGCGAGCGCGCGGCTGGGCGGCCACTACGCCGGCGCGAGCGCGCGGCGCGTCGCGGCGCTCGACGAGTACGGCCGCCTGCTCGGCATCGCCTTCCAGATCGTCGACGACTGCCTCGACCTCGCCGGCGACGAGCGGCGCGTCGGCAAGTCGCTCGGCACCGACCTCTCCGAGCGCAAGATGACGCTGCCGCTGATCCGGCTGCTGGCGCGCGTCGGCCCGGAGAAGGCGGCGGAGGTGCGTGCGCTCCTCGGGGACGCATCGGTGACCGACCCGCGCGCCGCACTCGCCGCCAGCGTCGACTTCACGCTCGACGTCGCGAGCGCGCGCGCCACCGCCGAGGAGTTCGTGCGCGACGGCCTCGCGCAGCTCGAAGCGCTGCTTCCCTCGCCCTCGCGCACGACGTTGCGGGCGATGGGGGAGTTCGTCCTGGAACGCGACAAGTAGCACGACCGCCCCGTCCGTCGGCGGAGCCTCAGTCGGCGAAGCCCGAGTCGGGGGAGAGGCCCGCCTGAAGGCGGGCGGCGACGACGGTGTTGTGCACCAGCATCGCGACCGTCACCGGGCCGACGCCGCCGGGGACCGGCGTGAGCCAGCCGGCCACGTCGCGCACCGACTCGAGCTCGGCGTCGCCCACGACCTTCTGCAGCGGCGAGCCGTCGGGCGCGAGCAGCGGGCGGCCGTGCTCGTCGAGCTGCGGCACCTGCCGGATGCCGATGTCGATCACGACGCAGCCGGGCTTGAGCATCGCGCCGGTGACGAGGCCGGGCCGCCCGACCGCGGTGAAGACGACGTCGGCGTGGCGCGTCTTGGCGGCTAGGTCCTGCGTGGCGACGTGGCAGATCGTGCAGGTCGCGAACTCGTTCAGCATCATGAAGGCGATCGGCTTCCCGACCACCTCGCTGTGGCCGATCATCACCGTGTCGGCGCCGCGCAGCGGGCGCCCGGTCGCGCGCAGGCAGCGGATCGCGGCGAGCGCGGTGCACGGCACGAGCTTCGGCATGCCGTAGACGATCGAGCCGATGTTGGCGGGGTTCAGCCCCTCGACGTCCTTGTCGGGATGGATCTTCGCCTGCACGCGCATCTGGCGGATGTGGGGCGGGAGCGGCCGCTGCAGGATGATCCCGGTGACCGAGTCGTCGCCGTTCAGCTGCTGCAGGCGGGCGACGAGGTCGCCCTCGGTCGTCGCCGCGGGCAGGTGCTCGAGGTCGAAGCGGATGTCCATGCGCTCGCAGGCGCGCCGCTGGTTGCGGATGTAGACGGCGGAGGCGGCGTCGTCGCCGACGTAGACCGACTTGAGCCGCAACGGCCGCGCGCCGAGCTCGGCGCGCTGCACTCTCACGCGTTCCAGGATGCCCGCCGCCAGCGACTTCCCGTCGATCAGTTGCGCGCCCATGCGACTAACATACCGGGCCGCATGCAGCGCACGGCGAAGATGGGGCTCACTTCATGACGTGGCGGCCGGAATGGGAGGAGCCGCAGCGCCGGGGCTTCGGCTTCGGCCGCGGGCCGGGCGGGTGGGGCGTCGCGCGGACGCTCGTCGTCCTCTGCGTCGTCGTGACGCTGGTGAACATGGTGCTCGCCGCGAATGCGACCCCCACGGCAGGGGGCCCGGTGACGCTCGCGCCGTGGCTCGGGCTCACCCTGCACAACGCGGTCTGGATCTACCCGTGGTTCAGCTACGTGCTGGTCCACGACGCCTTCGGCGTCATGCACGTCCTCTTCAACTGCGTGCTGCTCTGGTTCCTCGGCATCGACCTCGAGCAGAAGCTCGGGCGCGGCCGCTTCCTCACCCTCTTCTTCGGGGCGTCGCTGCTCGGCGCCGTCGCGCACGTCGTCGCGCTGGCGGCGCTCGGCGGCAGCGAGTCGAGCGCGCTGATCGGCGCGTCGGGCGGGATCTTCGGGCTGCTCTTCTTCATCGCGCGCGACACCCCCGACCGGCCGTTCGTCTTCTGGCTCGTGCCGGTGCCCGCCAAGGTGCTGGCCGGCCTCTACGTCGTGCTCGAGCTCTTCCCGCTGATCACGCAGGGGTTCGCGGGCGACGGCGTCGCGCGCCTCTGCCACCTCGGCGGCGCCGCGTTCGGCTTCCTCTGGTACCGCCGCCAGTTCAACGCCTTCGACGGATTCGCTTCGCTCGCGTCGAACTGGCGCGCGCACGCGCAGGAGCAGCGGCGCGTGCGCGCGGAGGGCGACGACGCCGAGATGGACCGCCTCCTGCGGAAGATCCACGACTCGGGGATGGGCAGCCTCGACGCCCGCGAGCGCGCGTTCCTCGACGAGCGCAGCCGCCGGATGCGCGACGGCGGGACCTGAGGTAAGGTCCGGCCCCGCCTGGACTTCCGCGTGCCGCTGCGGGTCCCGGCCTGGAGGTGCTCCCGTGCCCCGTTCGCTCGCCCTCGTCGGTCTCCTCGCGTGCGCGTTCGCGCCGGCGCCGCAGGAGAACCCCAACCGTCCCGAGCTCTCCGACCGGCAGAACGAGTTCATGAAGGAGGCGCAGCGGATCGTCGACCTGCACGACCCGCAGGCGCTCACCAAGTACGTCACGCGCGAAGAGCAGATGGCGAAGGACATCATCGACCAGTTCTGCTACCGGTACGCCGACACCGGCGACGGGACGATCTTCGACGAAGTGAAGCCGCTGATCGTCCAGATCGACCGCAACGAGGGCGGCACGCGGCTGCAGAAGCGCCTCGAGTTCCTGCTGACGCTCAAGGAGGAGCGCGCCGTCTGGAGCGACCTGCAGCGTCGCTTCAACGACGCCTACATCGTCTACCAGGAGGCGGAGACCAAGAAGGAGGAGGCGGTCTGGAAGAAGGCCGCCACGTCGCTCGAGGAGGTGATCGCGATGGCGGTCAAGCTCGGCGACCTCGAAGCCGCCTCCTTCGCGCGCTACCTGCTCGGCAGGTGCCACGACGGCCTCTCGCAGTACGCGAACGTCGTCGCCGACTTCAAGAAGTCGATGGAGGAGTGGGTCGCCGCAGGGCGCGTGCAGGTCAACGAGTACCCCTGGATGCGGGAGCGCGTCACGCAGCTCTCGAAACAGGGCTACGACCCCGACATGAAGCCCAAGGAGGGCAAGGGCGAGCCGGGCGCGGCGCCGACCCCGGCCGGGAAGACCTACTCGAAGACCTCCTACAAGGAGGGCTCGCAGTTCCAGGAGTGGGTGGGCGAGTACAAGGAGATGCAGTCGTTCGACCAGTTCCCGTCGACGTCGCCGTGGAACACCGACTTCCTGAACCTCTGGCGCGAGTTCAACTTCGGCGAGAAGGGCGGCGCCTTCCAGCTCGGGACGCTGGCGGTGGTGGCGCCGTTCGGCCAGCCGCTCAAGGTCGTGCGCGACGGCTCGCACGCGTTCCTCCGCCAGGGCGAGGACAAGAAGAGCGACGTGCAGGTGAAGGTGCTGGACGGCAAGCCGACGCTCGCCTCGATCAAGGCCGAGGGCAAGGACCCGGAGCGCTACGCGGTCTTCCTCTGCACCGGCGGGCAGAACGCGATGTTCATGCAGACGCCGATGAACTACCAGACGCTCGGCCGCTACCGCTCGGGCTGGTATCGCGAGTCGAAGGTGCTCGGCGAGACGCTCGTGATCCTGGACGACAACTCGAGCGGCGTGCTGGGCGATGCGCTCGAGTCGCGCGACGGCGTCACGCCGGGCAACCCCGAATGGGTCGACCTCGACGGCATCCTGGTCGGCAAGAAGCTGATGCCGTGGGGCGACGTGCTCCCGATCGGCGGCAAGTGGTACCACGTCGAGCTCGGCGACACGCGCGGCAAGCAGATCCGGACGCGCGAGCTCGACATCGAGACGGGCCAGGTGGTCCTCAAGTGGAACGGACCGGTCGCGCCGCGCCTGCTGGTGATCGGCGAGATGCACGAACTCAAGGGCTGCTACTACGACGTCGCGGGCGGCAAGCCGGTGACGGTGCCGGTCGGCCACTACCAGATCGAGTACGGCGAGATCGAGTCGGGCAAGGCGGGGCAGATCAAGCAGGCGTGGATCTACCGCGGCGCGTCGAAGCAGTTCGACGTGGTCGCGAAGCAGGCCACGACGCTCGAGATGGGCGGCCCCTACAAGCTCGAGTTCGAGTTCGAGCAGAAGGGCGGCGACCCCAAGCAGGTCACGGTGAAGGGGAAGTCGCTGATCGTGCGCGAGAAGAGCGGCGCGATCGTCGGCCGCATCTACGACGAGGTGCTCTACCCCGAGGTGTGGACGCGCACCGGCACCACCGGCAACGGCTCGGCCGGCAAGGCGATGGCGAAGATCGACTCGATGGCACGCAACGCCGACGGCTCGGCGATCTGGTTCCCCGCCAACCACGTGATCGACCGCCCCGGCAAGGACGCCAAGATCCAGGTCATGCTCAAGCTGGCGAAGCACGCGCTCCTCGGCGGACCGTTCGCCAGCGACTGGAAATGAAAGGGCGAAGGATCCCCGGATGCTCGACATCAAGTTCGTCCGCGAACACCCCGACGTCGTGCGGGCCGCGGCGAAGACGAAGCGGATGGACGTCGACGTCGACCGCGTCCTGGACGTCGACCGCCGCCGGCGCGAGCTGGTCGCGAAGCTCGACGCCGACCGCGCCGAGCAGAACCGGCTGAGCAAGTCGATCGGCGCGCTCCCGGCGGCCGAGCGCGCCGGCGCCGCCGAGGCGGTCAAGTCGCTGAAGAGCCGCCTGAAAGAGGGCGAGGAGGGCGAGCGCGCGCTCACCGCGGAGCTGCGCGAGCTGATGCTCCGGCTGCCGAACCCGCCCGCGGCCGAGGTCCCGGACGGCGCGAGCGACAAGGAGAACGTCGAGGTGCGGCGCGTCGGCGCGCCGCGCACGTTCGACTTCGCGCCGCTCGACCACGTCGCGCTCGGCGCGAAGCTCGGCATCCTCGACGCGGAGCGCGCCGGCCGCATCGCGGGCGCGCGGCAGTACCTGCTGCTCGGCGACGGCTGCCGCCTCGAGCACGCGCTCCTGCGCTTCGCGATGGACCTGATGCAGGCGCAGGGCTTCACGCCCGTGCAGGTGCCGCTGATGGTGCGGCGCGAGGCGATGGAGGGGACGGCCTATTTTCCCGGTGGCGAAGAGCAGGCCTACAAGATGGAGAAGGACGACCTCTACCTGATCGGGACGTCCGAGGTGCCGCTCACGTCGATTCACGCGGGCGAGGTGCTCGACGCGGCGTCGCTGCCGCGCAGGTACGTCGCGTGCTCGCCCTGCTTCCGGCGCGAGGCGGGGGCGTACGGCAAGGACACCAAGGGGCTCTACCGCATCCACCAGTTCTGGAAGGTGGAGCAGGTCGTGATCGACCGCTCCGACGAGGCGCGCAGCCGCGAGCACCACCAGGAAATCGTGAAGAACGCGGAGCGGCTGCTCGAAGCCTTCGAGCTGCCCTACCGCGTCGTCAACGTCTGCGGCGGCGACCTCGGCCAGGCGCAGGTGCAGAAGTTCGACATCGAGACGTGGATGCCGTCGCGTGGCTTCTACGGCGAGACGCACAGCGCGTCGCGCTTCCACGACTTCCAGGCGCGCCGCCTCGAGCTGCGCTACCGCGACGAGGAGGGGAAGGTCCGCTACTGCCACACGCTCAACAACACGGTCGTGGCGTCGCCGCGGATCCTGATCCCGCTGCTCGAGAACCACCAGCGCGCCGACGGTTCGGTCGCGATCCCCGCGGCGCTGCAGCCCTACCTCGGCGGCCTCTCGGAGCTGCGGCCCGTCGGCTGAGCCCCGCGCCCTCCGCGCGGCTAGGCGCGACCCTTAATTGCCGTGGCCGCTGCCGAGCAGGCTGTCCTGACCGAACTTGTTGCGGTAGCTGTCGAGGAAGTCTTCGATCGTCTTCTGGTCGGCGCCCGAGAGGTTGCCGCCGCTGCCGACCGTGAAGTTCTTCCCGTTGCGCGGGTCGAAGGGGTTGTTGCTGTTGAAGCGGTCCTGGCCGAGCGGGTTCTTCGGTTGGTTGGGGCCGTCGAGGTTCGGCGCTCCGGCGCCCGCGCCGGGAGCGCCTCCCGGAGCCATGCCGCCGACGCCGTTCGTCATCCCGCCGGGGCCGGCGACGCCGCCGGTCATGTCGCCGCCGAGCACGCCGCCCGGGCCGGCTCCGCCGCCGCTCCCGCCGCTGCGCGCCGTGATCTTGGTCGGCAGGTAGGGGCGCACGTTGAGCGCGAGCTGGTCGGCGTCGCGGAAGGAGATGAGGCGGTCGTACGAGTAGATCTTGCGCTCCTCGGCCTTGTTCTCGACGAAGCCGCCGACGAGCTCGGGCGACGCCTGCAGCTCGAGGTGGAGCTTGATGGCGGCCGGGATCTGCTTCTTCTGCGTCATGTCCCAGTCTTCGGACTCCTCGGCCTTGTCGCCGAGCTCGCTCAGGTAGGTGACCTCGAACGCCGCGACGCGGTCGTGGATCTTCTCGTACGTGCCGCCCTCGAAGGGCTGGTCGTCGACGTAGACGTCCTCGCGCCGCCACAGCTCGAGGAAGTCGGTGGAGAAGCCGCTCGGGCGCAGCCGGTAGCCCACCTCGTTCACGCGGCTCGCGATGCCGGCGCCGAGGTCGTTCTTGAGCGACGGGTCGGCGAGGCGGCGCGACGAGTCCTTCTGGCAGACGAAGTCGATGCGATCGCCGCGCAGTCCGCCCGGATGATCCGACTTGCCGAGCAGGACGTTGCCGTCCTTGATGTTGAACAGGTGCATCGAGCGCACGTCGCGCTCGAACATGTCGAGGATGCGCGGGCCGTCGCGCACCGCGGCCATCTCGATCGCGATGTCGTCGTGCGCCTTGAGCGTCCCCTGCAGCGTGGCGACCAGCGCGGTGAGGATCAGCGCCACGATCGCCATCGCGACCAGCAGCTCGATCAGCGTGAAGCCGTCGCGGCGCGCGGCGCGGCCGAAGCGGGCCCGGGGGATGCTCATGGGGAGGCTCGTCATCGTTGGATCCCTCATCGGAACTTCGGCGCGTCGGGCCGCGAGACTACCGTTACTTGCCATTGCCGGGCTTGGTCGTCCCGGAGCTGTTCCCGCGGCCCGGCGTGGTCCCGGAGCCGGACGAGCCCTTTCCCGTGCCCTTGCCTGCCCCCGATCCGCCGCCGGTGCCCTGGTTGGGCGGGACGCTGTCGCCGGCGTTGCCGGCCTGCTTCGAGTTCGGGTTGGGGAGCGGCGGGATGTAGGTCTCGACGATGATCTGCCGCTCCTCGCCGTTGTCGAGGTGGTAGGTGCAGCTGATCTTGACGTAGCGGGCGCGGAAGCGCTCGTCGATCGCGGCGTCGGCGTCCTCCGCCTTCTGCGCCTCGTCCTGCTTCTCCTTCTTGGTCTTCTCGGCGTCCTTCTCGGCGTCGGTCTGCTCGCCCTCGGGCGTGATGTCGAGCGAGAGGTCGACCGCCTGGCACTGCCACTCGTAGCGGATGCTGGCGTAGGCGAGGCGGTCGTCGCCGCCCTCCTCGCGGCTCATGGTCGAGAAGTCGCCCGAGCCGGTCTGCCCCGGCTTCTGCGTGCGCGCGATCTCGGAGAGCAGCGAGCGCATCCGGCCGACGCACAGCTCGGAGAACTTGGCGTCGAAGGAGTTCTTCTCCGCCTCGCGGATGACCGTGAGGCAGGGGAACACGGCGAGCGCCATGATCACCATGGCGGCCAGCACCTCGAGCAGCGTGAAGCCCGCGTCGTGTCGCCGGGAGTTCATCGGAAGGCGTCGTCCCGCAGGATCTCGGGCTCGATGTAGCGGTTGAGGACGCGCGCCTGCCCGAGCAGGCCGGCCACCTGGACGCACGCCCAGCCCGTGACGAGCCGCCGGTCGGGGTCCATGTCGGGCGACCAGAAGCGCGCCAGGTGCGACGGCAGCGTGCCGTCGGGCTGGATCGCGATGTCGACGCGGCCGCGCGTCGCCGGGGACGATTCGCCGACGGTGACCGACTCGATGCGGACCTCCTTCGGCACCGTCCGCCACGCGACGAGGTGGAGGGCGGGGTCGTCCTCCTCGGTGCGGCGCTCGTGCTCCTTCCCCGGCTCGGGCTCGATCACGGAGCGGTAGTACTGCGTCGAGCCGGCGTTCTCGCCGAGGTCGATCTGCACCCAGGCGACGCGCCCCGACGTGATCGCGTCGAGGCGCGTCAGCTCGACCACCTTCGAGTAGTCGCTCGCGGCCGAGCTCAGGTTCGACTCGGCGCCGAACAGCCCCCCGATCTTCATGCTCAGGCCGAACACGATCGCGATGATCGTGATGGTCACGAGCAGCTCGATGAACGTGAATCCCGCGCGGGCGCGGCGTCCGTCGCGTCGAGCCGTCGCCATCGGGGACACCGGGAACTCCGCCGCGCGCAACGCGCGTCAGCGGTTCCCGCCGCCGTCCTTGGGCGGTTCGAGCGAATGCCGGCTGCCGATGTCGCGCTGCAGGCCGAGCTCGAGGCCGAAGCTGTCCTCCTGCCCGCCGTCGCCGTAGGAGATGATCTCGAAGCGGCTGCCGTCGATCTTGATGACGAGCTCGTGGCCCCACGGGTCCATGAGCTGGTCCTCCTCGAGCCACGGATCGTTGTTGTTGAGCGGGTCGGCGTCGAGCAGCACGCGCAGGTCGCGCGGGATCTCGTTGTGCTTGCGCTTGTACATCTGGATCTTGTCGTCGACGAGGTCGACCTTCCCCTTCGCGGTCATCTGCTTCGCCTCGTCGACGTGTCCCCAGATGTTCTTGACGACGAGCGTGCCGAGGATGCCGAGGATCGCGATGACGACGAGCAGCTCGATCAGCGTGAAGCCGCGGTCGGCCCGCGAGCGGCGGGTGGGGGCGGTTCGGACGTCCAAGTCTGCGTCTCCGTGCGGAGCGGGCGAGGGCTGGGGAGCGATCATGGCGGAACCCCTTGGCGGAACTCCAGGATCCGGGCGGCGCCCCGGGGCGCCGATCAGGTAGCCAGCTTTCCGAGCTGGAGCATGGGAAGAATCACGGCGATCACGATGAACGCCACGATCACGGCGATGAAGACGATGAGCGCCGGCTCGAGGATCGCCGTCATCCGCTGCGTCGCGATGTCCACCTCCTCATCGTAGGACTCCGCGAGCTGGGAAAGGATTCCCTCGAGCTGCCCCGATTGCTCCCCGATGGCGATCATGTGGCCGACCACGGGGGGGAACATCTTGCTTTTCTGCAGGGGGGAGGCGATGTCCGCGCCCTCGACGATCCGGTCGTGGATGATCCCGACGGTCTCGCTCAGGACCGCGTTGTCGACGACGTTCTGCACGATCTTCAGCCCGTCCAGGACCGGAAGACCGCTCTTCAGCAGGGTCGAAAGCGTCACGGCGAAGCGCGAGATCGCCTGCTTGCGGAACAGGTCGCCGACCACCGGCATGCGCAGCTTGAGCTTGTCGAGGAAGTAGGCGCCCTTCTCGGTGCGGCGCAGGGCGCCCGGCAGCAGGAAGAGCGCGACGCCCGCGGCCGCCAGCAGGAGCCAGTAGTCGGAGAAGAAGTCGCTGGCCGCCTTCAGGATGCGGGTCGGCAGCGGCAGGACGCCGCTCTTCTGGGTCACCAGCTTCAGGATCTTCGGCACCACGAAGTTCATGAGTACGACGACGACGATCGAGCCGACCACCACCATGATGATCGGGTACATCAGCGCCGCCATCACCTTGTTGCGCATGCGCGCCTGGCGCTGCAGGAAGTCGCCGATGCGCACCAGCACGTCGTCGAGGCGGCCCGACGCCTCGCCCGCGCGCACCATGTTGATGTAGAGCTGGCTGAAGACCGACGGATGGTTGCCCAGCGCGTCGGCGAGCGGCTCGCCGCCGGTCACGCGCTCGCGCACGTCGCGCAGGATCGCCTCGAAGCGCCGCCCGCTGGTCTGCTCGATCAGGACGCGCATCGACTCCGTCATCGGCGTGCCCGACTTGAGCAGCGTCGCGAACTGGCGCGTGAACGTGGAGAGGTCCTGCGTCGAGATGCGCACGCGCCGGCGGAACAGGTTCCGCCCGATGCGCGCCGCGCCGCCGCTGGAGTCCTTCTTCGTCGTCGCGCTGCCGGTCAGGTCGCCGGCGAGGCGGATCGAGGTGACGTGGACCTTGTCCTTGCGCAGCTTGTCGCGCGCGGCGCGCGGCGTGTCGGCGTCGAGGATGCCGGTCTTGTTCTGGCCGGACTCGGTGAGGGCGGTGTACTCGTAGATGGGCATCGGGCCGGCCGCTTCCCTCGCGCGAGCTTCAGTCGATCTGCGTGACGCGCAGGACCTCGTCGATCGTGGTCACCGCGTGCAGCACCTTCTGGATCCCGTCCATGCGCAGCGTGCGCAGCCTGCCGCGCTCGATCGCCGACTTCTTGATCATGGTCGCGTTGGCGCGGTCCATGATCTGGTCCTTCACCGTGTCGTCGATCTCGAGCATCTCGTAGATCGCGATGCGCTCGACGAAGCCCGACCCGAAGCAGAACTCGCAGCCGGCGCCCATCGCGACCTTCCCGTCCGGGAAGTTCTCGGGCACCAGCCCGCACGCCTTCAGCTTCTTCTCGAGCGACTTGTCCGGCACCACGAACGCCTTGCAGCGCGGACAGATCTTGCGCAGCAGGCGCTGGGCGATGACCAGCAGCAGCGACGACGACACCAGGTAGGGCTCGATGCCGATGTCGAGCAGACGCGTGACGGTCGACGCCGAGTCGTTGGTGTGGACCGTCGAGAAGACCAGGTGCCCGGTGAGCGCGGCGCGGATCGAGATGTCGGCCGTCTCGCGGTCGCGCACCTCGCCGACCATCATCACGTCGGGGTCCTGGCGCAGGAACGAGCGCAGCCCGGTCGCGAAGGTGAGCCCCTTCTTCTCGTTCACCTGCACCTGCGAGATGCCCTCGATGTTGTATTCGATCGGGTCCTCGATGGTCAGGATGTTGAGCTTCTTGCAGTCCATCCGCTGCAGCGACGCGTAGAGCGTCGTCGTCTTGCCCGATCCGGTCGGCCCGGTGAGGAAGATCATCCCGTGCGTGTGGCTCAGGTACCTGCCGAGGATCACCAGGTGGTCCTCGTCGAGGCCGATCTCCTCGAGCTTCAGCACGCGCGCCGTCTTGTCGAGCAGACGCAGCACGATGCGCTCGCCGTTGCTGGTCGGCACCGAGCTGATGCGGACGTCGACGTCGCCCTGCCCGAGGCGCAGCGAGGCGCGGCCGTCCTGCGGCAGGCGGCGCTCCGCGATGTCCATCTTCCCCATGACCTTGACGCGGCTGACGATCGCGTCGTGGACCTTCTTCGGCGCCGCCTCCATGTCGTAGAGGATGCCGTCGATGCGGTAGCGGATCTGGACGCGGTCGGGGTAGGGGTGGATGTGGATGTCCGAGGCGCGCATCTTCAGCGCCTGGAACAGGATCATGTTGACCAGCTTGATGATCGGCGCCTTGTTGGCGACGTCCAGCAGGTCCTCGCCCTCCTCGATCTCGGCGGAGAGCGAGACGATGTCCTCCTCGTCGAGGTGGTCGAGCGCCTCGTCGACGAGGTCGCCCTGGTGCTTGTAGCTGCGGTTGATGAGCGTCGTGATCTCGGCGCGCGGAGCCAGGACCGGCTCGACGTCGCAGCCGACCAGCGCGGCGAGGTCGTCCATCGGGTGGACGTCCATGGGCGCGCAGGTCGCGACCTTCATGGTGCCGTTGGCGCGGCCGACCGCGCAGAGGTTGTAGCTGCGCGCGAACTGGACCGGGACCTTGCGCAGGAACTCGCCCGGCACCACGTCGATGCGCAGCTCGGGCCGGAACTCGTAGCCGAGGTACTCGCCGAAGAGCTGCAGCATCCTCGCTTCGTCGAGGTAGCCCTTCTGCAGCAGGATCTTGTCGAGGCTCTGCCCGGTCTCCTTCTGCAGGCGCAGGCAGTCGTCGATGCGGTCCTGCTCGAGGCCGCCGACGCGCTTCAGCAGGTCGGGGAGGGTGGCGGGCATCGGGTCACTTGTCCGGCTTCGTCTCCGCCTTCGTGTCGCTCGTGGTGGGAGCGACGGCGCGGTCGGAGACGCTCGCGTAGGAGGGGAGCTCGAAGTACTTCTCGAGCATCATCTCGCTCACCTTCTGCGAGTCGGGGTCCTTCGAGGTGAAGAAGCGGTTCAGCATCTCCACCTTGCCGCCGAGCTTCTCCGCCTCCGCCTTGTGCTTGGCCGAGAGCTCGTCGAGGGCTGCGAAGTCGTCCTTGATGATGTGCGGCGTCAGGAAGAAGTAGAGGTTCGTCTTCTTGGTGTTGTCGGCCGAGTTGCGGAACAGGAAGCCGATCAGCGGGATGTCGCCGAGGATCGGGACCTTGTCCTCCTGGCGCCGCTTGTCGTCGGTGATCACGCCGCCGAAGATCATCGTGTGGCCGTCGGGCAGCGTGACCTGCGTCGTGATCGTGCGCTCGAGCGACGGGGGCGGCAGGCCCGGGCTCGAGGCGGTTCCCGAGAACGACGACACGTTCAGGCTGATGTTGAGCGAGAGGTAGTCGCCCGCGCTGATCGTCGGCGAGATCTTGAGCGTGATGCCGGCCTTCTTGTCGCCGCCGAAGCTCGTCTGGTCGGAGTTCTGACCCTGCGTCGTCGTCGCGAGCGGCACGGAGTCGTCCGCCGTCACCGTCGCCGACTGCGTGTCGTTGGTGAGGATCGACGGCAGCGAGAGGATGTTCGCGTTCTGCTTGGTCGCCAGCGCCGTCAGCACGAACGGCAGCGCGAAGTCCTTCGGGTTGAAGATGCCGCCCGTGAGGCCCTTCGCGAAGTTGTCGGTGTTGAGCCCGCGCGTGTCGGGGATGCCGTCGCCGTTGGTGTCGATCAGGGTGGTGAGGCCGAAGCTCGTGATGCCGAAGCCCGTCTTGCTGGTGGTCGAGGTGTTGACCGCGGCGAGCTCGACGCCGAGCGTCTCGTCGAGCGAGGCGGTGATCTCGATGAGCGCCGCCTGGATCAGCACCTGCTGCGACCGGATGTCGAGCTTCTTGATGATCTCGAGCATCTGCGCGTAGCGCGTCTTGCTCGCGGTGATGACCAGCGAATTGGTGTCCTTGTCGGGGACGATCGCGATCGGCTGCTCGCCGGTCTGGCCGGTGCCGCCGGTGCCGCCCGTCCCGCCTGGCCCGCCGCCCGGCCCGCCGCCGCCCGGCCGGTTGCCGCCGGGCGCGCCGGTGCGTCCAGTGCCGCTGCGGCTGCGGTTGCCGCCTTCCACGACCTGGGTGAGGACGTCGGCGATCTCCTCCGCCTTGGAGTTGCGCAGGCGGTAGACGTGCGTGTCGCCGCGCGGGTCGACCTCGACGTCGAGCATGTCGACCCAGCTCTTGATCTTCTCCATGGTCTTGGGGCCGGCGGTGATGAAGATCTGGTTCGAGTGCGGGTCGGCGATGACCGCGGGCTCGGGTTCGACGTTCGGCCCGCCCGTGGTGCCGCGCCGCGCGCCGCCGCCCGCCGGCGCCGCTCCTCCACCCGGCCGTCCCGTCCCCATGTAGGCGTCGATCAGGTCCTTCAGGACGGGCTGGATCTCGTCGGCGACCGCGTGGTTCAGCTTGCGCCGCACGACGCTCGGGTAGGCGTCTTCGGGCTCCCGGTCGATCTCCTTCAGCAGCCGCACGATCCCCTGCAGGTTGTTCGCGAACCCGGTCATCAGGATGGTGTCGGTGCCCTCGATGTTGCGGATCGCCTCGGTCGCGCTGTCGGCGAAGTAGAGCTGCAGCGTCGTGACGGCCTCGCGCGCCGGGAGGTACTTGGTGTTGATCGAGGTCGTGACGAGGAGGCCCGGGTTCTCCGCGAGCTTGTCGAGCTCGGAGGGGAGCACGATCTGCGCCTGCGTCTTGAGCGCCGTGTTGGCGCGCCCGCCGCCGCCCTGTCCGCCGAGCTTGCGCAGCGTGAGGAAGCCGGCGTCGCTCGGACCGAACTGGACGATCAGGAAGTCGAGGTTGCGCAGCACCGCGCCGAAGTAGACGTCGAGCCGAGTCTTCGGGACGCGCATCGACCCAAGCTGCAGGATCTTGACGTCCTTCAGGTCCTTCTCGTCGAGGTGGATGACCTTCCCGGTGAGTCGCTGGTACTGCGTGACGAAGTTGATCAGCGAGTCGCCCTGGTCCTCGTCGAAGGTGAAGATGTAGCCATCTCCCTCGGCGATGACCTGCTGCGCCCGGGAGGATGCGGCCAGCGGGAAGAGCAGGGAAAGGGTGAACGACGCCCCGACCAGGAACTTCCTTCCAGCGGTATGCACCCATCCCCTCCTTCGGCAAGCGGGTGAGCGAAGGCGTTCGTGGCTTCGACCTAACTGCATGAGAGCCAAGAAGTTAGGCCAAGAAGGCGGCGGATCTTAGCGGCCATGTTCTCGCCTTTCCATGAAACCGTCGCGCGTCCGCCGGCGTTTTCGCGTGGCGCGATTGGACCCGTCGTCGCGCACCGTATTCCCCGACGACGCTCCGCGAGAAACGCGTCGCGTCGCTTTGCTTGCGCCTCGCGCGTGACGCCCGTAGATTCCTCGGCCCTTTGTCGCGACCCCGGAACCCTTGCCACGGCCACACCAGCACACGCTCCCACGCTCATGCGCTTGTCCCAAGTACTGCCCGAGTCGGCGATTGCATTCGGACTCGGGGGTCTCGACAAGTGGGGGGTCATCGGGAAGCTCACCGACCTGCTCGTCGAGAGCGGGCAGGCGAAGCCCGACTGGCGCGACGCGATCCTGAGCGGCCTGCTCGAGCGCGAGCGGCAGTGCAGCACCGGGATGCAGGACGGCTTCGCCATCCCGCATTCGCGGATGGACGAGCCGATCCAGACCACGCTCGTCTCGCTCGCGATCGTGCGCGACGGGCTCTCCTTCGACGCGATCGACGGCCAGCCGACCCGCGTGGTCGTCTGCCTGATCACCCCCAAGAAGCAGAACCGCGAACACCTGCGCGTCCTGGGCTGCATCGCGCAGCTCTTCGACGGCGCGGCGTTCCGCGCGAAGCTCCTCGAGGCGAACACCCCGGCTGAAGTCCTGGCGGTGATCCGTGCCGAAGAGGAGCGGATCGGCAGTTGAAGTTCCCGAAGTGATCCCAAGCGGCGTTGGGCCCGGCCGGACGACGGGGCCCGCCATGGTTCAGGAAGCCCAAGAGGCAGCCGTTTTTCGACCTGGAGTCCCATGATCCGAGTTCAACCCAAGGAGGGCGAGCCGCTCGAGAAGACGCTCCGCCGCCTGCGAAAGATCTGCAACAACGAGGGCGTGACCAAGGCCGTCAAGCGCCACAGCTACTACGAGAAGCCGAGCGTCCGCGAACGCCGGCGCGTGCGCGAGCGGCTGAAGACGATCCGGCTCGCCGCGAAGCTGAGGTCCGGCCCCCCCGAGTGAGTCAGCCGCGCGGCACCGTGTCGCCGACGAAGGGCGCGATCCGACGGCGGATCGCCCGCTCGAGCGCGGTGATGCAGTCGCGATAGACCTCGAGCGAGCCCCCGATCGGGTCGGCGATGTCGCGCCCGTCCGGGTCGAGCAGCTCGATCCTCTCCGCCGCGGCCGGCGCGAGCGCCGCCGCGGCCCGCGCGTGGTCGGCCGTCATCGCGAAGACGTGGTCGGCCGCGCGCACCATCTCGGCGTCGAGGCGCCGCGCGCGGTGGCGCGTCAGGTCGATGCCGCGCCGCGCGAGCAGCTCGACCGCCTCCTCGCTCGCGTGCACGCGCGCCATCGCCGTGGTGCCGGCGCTCTCCACGACGCCGCCGAACTCGAGCAGCCGGTCCGGCCCGATCGCGAGCGCCTCGGCCCACAGCGCGCGCATCAGGTGCTCGGCCATCGGGCTGCGGCAGGTGTTGCCCGTGCAGACGAAGAGCACGTGGCGCGCGGCGACACGCCGGATCATCGCGCGGTCGATCATCCCCTCGCGGTGGATCAGCGCGCGCGACCCCTCGAACGAGACGACCGCGCTCGCCTCGCCGAGCTGCGCCGGCCCGCCGTCGAGGATCAGCCCGACGCGGCCGTCGAGCGCGCGCGCCGCTTCCTGCGCGTCGCGCGCATCGGCCTCGCCCGACCGGTTGGCGCTGGTGAGCAGCAGCGGCGTGCCGACCTCCTTCAGCACCGCGAGCGCGACCTTGTGCGCCGGCACGCGCAGCCCGACCGTGCCCTCGCCGTCGCGCCGCGCCGCGATCAGCGTGAGCGGACCTGGCCAGAAGCGGCGCGCGAGCTTCTGCAGCCCGAACGGCGTCAGATCGCCGATCCGCGCCGCCTCCTCGCGCGACGGCGCGGCCCACGTGAACGGCCTGCCGTCGTCGCGCCCCTTCGCGCCGCGCAGCGCCGCCTCCGCCGAGGGGAGCGCCGCGAGGCCGTAGACCGTCTCGGTCGGGAGCGCGACGACCTCGCCCCGACGGAGCCGCTCGACCGCCGCCGCCACGGGGGCGCGGTCGGTCTCGACGTCACGAACCTGCAGCAGCTCCGTCTTCATCGTCGGGTTCCGGCGGGCCACAATGCTCGGCATGCCTCCCGGCGAAAACAAGGGCAAGCGGTCGCGCCTCGCATTCCTCGGCACGCTCGCCAGCGGCCTCGCGCACGAGATCAAGAACCCCCTCTCCGCGATGTCGGTGAACCTGCAGATGCTCCGCGAGGACCTCGACGGCTCGACGCAGACGCGCGACGCCCGGCTCTTGAAGCGCGTCGCGGTGCTCGAGAAGGAGGTTTCGCGGCTCGAGGAGATCCTCGACGGCTTCCTGCGCTTCGCACGCGGCTACCAGCTGAAGCCGGTGCGCCGCCAGCTGAACGAGCTCCTGCGCGAGGTCGCCGAGTTCTGGGCCGCCAAGGCGCACGCGGCCGGCGTGGAGGTCCAGCTCGTCCTGGAGGAGGGGCTGCCCGACGTGATGGTCGACGCCACCTACTTCAAGCAGGCCGTGCTGAACCTCCTGAACAACGCCTTCGACGCCGTCACGAGCGCTCCGAAGGAGCAGCGCAGCGGCCGCGAGCAGATCCTCGTCTGCACCCGGCGCGCGAAGGGGGGCGTCGACGCGCTCGTGATCGACAACGGTCCGGGCATTCCCGCCGACGTCGGCACGCACATCTTCGACCCCTACTTCTCGACCAAGGCGGGCGGCAGCGGGCTCGGCCTGCCGACCGTGAAGCGGATCGTCGAGGAGCTCGGCGGCACCGTCAGCTACGACACCGAGCCGGAGCGCGGGACGTCGTTCCGCATCTTCCTCAAGGAGGCGGCGCCGCAGCCCGCAGCGACAGATTGACCGAGGCGGAGGGCGCCCACCCGGGAGAGCGCCAAGTTGGCGGGCGCGCCCCCCGGGAGCTCCCGGGACGATTTGGCATCCGGTTTGGTATCGCGGCGCCCTCGCCACCGGCCGGCCGCCCCTCGCGCGCCGGCCTCGTTCGTCCCGGCGGTTCCTGATTCGGCGGATCGGAGAAAGCCTCATGTCCGGCAGCTCGAAGGTGATCGGCATCGACCTCGGCACCACGAACTCGGTCGTCGCGATCATGGAAGGAGGGCAGCCGGTCGTCATCGCCAACGCCGAGGGCAACCGCCTCACCCCGTCGGTCGTCGGCTTCCTCGACAACGGCGAGCGCATCGTCGGCCACTCGGCGCGCCGCCAGAACGTGACCAACGCGAAGAACACCGTCTTCTCGATCAAGCGCTTCATGGGTCGCCGCCACAACGAGGTCGCGACCGAGGAGAAGATGGTCCCGTACAAGGTCGTCGGCGGCCAGGACGAGCTGGTCAAGGTCGACGTGCGCGGCAAGCAGTTCACGCCCCCCGAGATCTCCGCGATGATCCTCAACTCGCTCAAGGAAGCGGCGGAGACCTACCTCGGCGCGAAGGTGACGCGCGCGGTCATCACCGTCCCGGCCTACTTCAACGACTCGCAGCGCCAGGCGACCAAGGACGCCGGCGCCATCGCCGGGCTGACCGTCGAGCGCATCCTGAACGAGCCGACCGCGGCCGCGCTCGCGTACGGCCTCGACAAGAAGAAGCAGGGCCGCGTGGTCGTCTTCGACCTCGGCGGCGGCACCTTCGACGTCAGCATCCTCGACATCGGCGACGGCGTCTTCGAGGTGCTCTCCACCAACGGCGACACCCACCTCGGCGGCGACGACTTCGACCAGGTGCTGATCAACTACGTGGCGGAGGAGTTCAAGAAGGACAACCGCATCGACCTGCGGCAGGACGTGATGTCGCTGCAGCGCCTGCGCGACGCCTGCGAGCGCTGCAAGTGCGACCTCTCCGCCTCGATGCAGGCGCAGATCAACCTGCCGTTCATCACCGCCGACGCGACCGGCCCCAAGCACCTGCAGATGAACATCACGCGCGCCAAGTTCGAGCAGCTGATCGACGGCCTGCTCGAGCGCTGCAAGGGCCCGTGCGAGGCGGCGCTGCGCGACGCCAAGCTCAAGCCCTCCGACATCGAGGAGGTGATCCTGGTCGGCGGCTCGACGCGCGTGCCGTCGGTGCAGGCGCTCGTGAAGCAGATCTTCGCGAAGGAGCCCAACCGCACGGTCAACCCCGACGAGGTGGTGGCGGTCGGCGCGGCGATCCAGGCCGCGGTGCTCACCGGCGAGGCGGCCGACCTCGTGCTGCTCGACGTCACGCCGCTCTCGCTCGGCATCGAGACCAAGGGCGGCATCTTCACGCGCCTGATCGAGCGCAACACGACGATCCCGACCACCAAGAAGGAGATCTTCTCCACCGCGAGCGACGGCCAGACGCAGGTCGAGATCCACGTGCTGCAGGGCGAGCGCGACTTCGCCACGGACAACCGCACGCTCGGCCGCTTCAAGCTCGACGGCATCCCGCCCGCGCCGATGGGCGTCCCGCAGATCGAGGTGCAGTTCAACATCGACGCCAACGGCATCCTGAACGTGACGGCGCGCGACCTCGGGACCAAGAAGGAGCAGTCGATCAAGATCGAGGCGAGCTCCGGCCTCTCCAAGGACGAGGTCGAGCGCATGCGCCGCGACGCCGAGAAGTTCGGCGCCGACGACAAGAAGCGGCGCGAGCTGGTCGAGATGCAGAATCGCGCCGAGGCGGCCGTGAACGAGGCCGACCGCAACCTGAAGGAGCACGGCGAGAAGCTCCCGCCCGACGTCAGGAAGTCGATCACGGAGAAGCGTGACGCGCTCGCGAAGGTGAAGGGGTCGAGCGACGCCGCCGAGATCAAGAAGGCGATGGAGGATCTGCAGCAGGCGCTCTACAAGATCAGCGAGCAGCTCTACAAGAGCGCCCAGGCCGGCCAGGCGAAGGGCGGCGCGCCGGGCGGCGACGCCGGCGGCGACGCGGGCGGCGGAGCGAAGGGCGGCGGCGCCCAGGGTGGCGGCACGCAGGGCAAAGGCGGCGGCAGCGGCGACGACAACATCGTCGACGCCGAGTTCGAAGTGAAAGATCACTAGTTACCGCGCCTTTCGGCGCGTGGCTTCACGCGCCGTCGCGGGCCGCGATGGCGGCCCGCGGTTCGCAATCGTGAGCGCGAGCGCGCCGGGTCCCACCGGCGCGCGACGCTTTCGGCGAGCTTCGATGGGCCGCGCCAAGTCGTTGTCCTCGCTTGACTTGCGCCGGCAGGTCGGGAACATCGCCCAACTTCGGCCGGCCGCAGGACAGCGCGTGCGACTCGCGTGATCTCCGTTCGAAACCTCACGAAGCGCTTCGGCGACGTGCTCGCCGTCCACGACGTCACGTTCGACGTCGCCGACGGCGAGGTGATGGGGTTCCTCGGCCCCAACGGCGCCGGCAAGTCGACCACGATCCGCATCCTGACCGGGTACATCCCGGCCACCTCGGGCACGGTGGAGATCGCGGGGCGCGACGCCTTCACCCACTCGCTCGAGATCCGGCAGCACCTGGGCTACCTGCCGGAGAACGTCCCGCTCTACCCGGAGATGCGCGTCGAGGAGTACCTGCGCTTCCGCGCGCGGCTGAAGGGCGTCACGGCGAAGGAGACCCGCGGCCACGTCGAGCGCGCGATGGACCAGTGCGGGCTCGCCCACATGCGCCGTCGCATCGTCGGCCAGCTCTCGAAGGGCTACCGGCAGCGCGTCGGCCTCGCCGACGCGCTGGTCGCGCGGCCGCGCCTCCTGATCCTCGACGAGCCCACCGGCGGCCTCGACCCGCACCAGCGCAAGGAGGTCCTCGAGCTGATCAAGGGGCTCGCGCACGAGCACACCGTGCTGCTCTCCTCGCACGTGCTCGCGGAGATCGAGAGCATCTCGACGCGCGTGATGATCATCCAGCGCGGCCGGCTCCTCGCGTCGGGCAAGGTCGACGAGCTCGCCGAGCGGCTGCAGGAGGCGCCGCGCGTGCGCCTCGAGGCGAAGGGGCGCCGCGACGCGCTGCTCGCCGCGCTCGCGCCGGTCGCGCGCGAGTGCGCCGGATCGCCCGAGGTCTTCGAGCTGCGCGACGGCTGGCTGCAGGTGACTCTGCAGCCGCCGTCCGGCCGCGACCTGCGCGAGCCGCTCGCCGAGCGGCTGCGCGCCGCCGCGATCCCGCTGCGCGAGCTGTCGCGCCAGGCGTTCACGCTCGAGGAGCTCTTCCTGCGCATCACCGCGCAGGCGGCGCAGCGCACCGGCGACACGCCGTCGTCGGCCGGCCCGAACGTGCCGGGCGCGTCGGCACCCGTGCCGTTGCCCGCGACCGCGGCCGACACCAAGGCGGCCGCGCCGTGAGGATGCTCCGCCAGTTCGCGATCCTGCTCGCGCGCGAGGTCGAGTCGCTCTTCCTCTCGCCGCTCAACTACGCCGTCATCACCATCGCGCTCGTCTTCAACGGCTGGTCGTTCTACTACGCGCTGCAGGGCGCGCAGGGGAACGTCGAGGGGGCGGTGCGCTTCTTCTTCGGCCAGTCGCCGCTGGTCTGGCTGGTGATCGTGCTCGTGCCGCCGCTGCTGACCATGCGCCTCTTCGCGGAAGAACGCCGCAGCGGCACGCTCGAGATGCTCCTCACCGCGCCCGTCTCCGAGGTCGAGGTGGTGCTGGCGAAGTTCGGCGCCGGGCTGGCCTTCTACTTCGCGGTCTGGCTCCCCTCGCTGCTCTACATCGCCATCGTCAAATCGTACGGAGCCATCCCCGACGCCGGGCCGCTCGCGACGAGCTACCTCGGCATCTTCCTGGTCGGCGCGCTCTTCACTGCGGCCGGCCTCTTCGCGTCGAGCCTCACCTCGACGCAGATCCTCGCGGCGCTGCTCGGCACCGTCTTCAACCTGATGCTGCTGGTGATCCCGCTCGCGTCGCAGTGGCTGCAGGTCGAGAGGATCGAGCGCCTCTTCAGCGAGCTCTGGATCCTGCGCCACTTCGTCGACTCCTTCTCGAAGGGGGTGCTCGACAGCGCCCACCTCGGCTTCTACGTCGTGCTGACCGCCGTCCTCCTGTTCTGGACGGTGCGCAGCCTCGAATCGCAGCGCTGGCGATGAGCGACGCACCGCCAGGCAAGGGGGCGACCTACACGCGCGGCCGGCGCTTCGCGATCGGCGTGAACGTGCTGATCGTCTCGCTGCTCGCGCCGTGCGTGGGCGGGCTGCTGCTCTACCTGCTGTTCCGGCCAGAGCTGCGCCGCCGCGTCGACCTCACCGCGCGCGCGACCTTCACGCTGTCGGAGCGCACGCAGAAGGTGCTCGAGGGCCTCGCGCAGCGCGCCGAGCCGATCGACGTCTACACCTGCTTTAGGCCGACCAACATCAACGACGCCGGCAACTTCGTGCCGGGCCTCGACCGGGTCGAGGACGCCATCGGCACGCACTGCAACGACGTGCTGCGCGAGCTCGAGGTGCACGCGCGCGGCAAGCTGCGCCTGCACGTCTACGACCCCAACGCCTCCGGCCATCTCGCGCGCGTCGAGGAGCTGAACCGCCGGATCGGCGAGCCGGCCGACAACGTCGCGGTGGTCGACTCGGGGCAGCGGTTGCGCCTGCTCAAGCTGAAGGATCTCGCGGAGTTCGACCAGGGCGCTGCTACGACCCAGTCGTACACGCGGCCGACGCTCTCGGGCTTCCGCGACGAGGAGGCGCTCGCGCAGGCGATCCTCTCGGTGACGACGGCGCAGGCGCCGCGCGTCGGATTCCTGCGCGGCCACGGCGAGCGCGAGATCGGGAGCGCCAACGGCGGCACGCCGCTCAGCAAGTTCGCGCGCGGCGTGCTCGCGCAGAACTACGAGGTCGCCACCATCGGGCTGGCCGAGCACGAGTCGATCGCGCACGACGGTGAGAAGCGGATCGACGTGCTCGTGGTCGCCGAGCCCACCAAGCAGCTGGTCGACCACGAAGTCGCGACGATCGTCCGCTTCGCGAAGGAGGGCGGCGCGCTGCTCGTGCTGCTGAACCCCGACTCGGCGACCTCGCTCGACACGCCGCTGCTGAACGAGGTCTACGGCCTCGCGCGCACGCTGAACCCGGTCTGCCAGGAGACGGCGCTCGGCGAGTGGCACCGCGACGCGAACGTCTTCGAGACCGACCTCTACTCCGACCACCCGATCACCAAGCCGCTGCGCCTGAAGCACATGCGCACGCGCTGGGAGAAGACGTCGGGCCTCACGCCGCTCGGCCGCAGCGAGCAGTCGAAGATCGTCCAGAACCAGCTGGTCTGGACCGGACCCAAGGCGTGGCTCGACCTGCCGGTCGCGAACCCGGCGCCCGGCCAGAAGGGCAACCTCCAGTTCGACCCGGGCCAGGAGACGCAGAGCCAGCAGATCCTCGGATACGCGTGCGAGCTGCAAGGCGGCGGGCGCGCCGTCTTCTACGGCAACGCCTCGCTCTTCGACGACCGCCTGCTCGACGCCGCCAACGGCGACCGCGACCTCGCGCTGAACACGGTCGACTGGCTGGCGCAGCGCGAGCAGTACATCGCGATCGCGGCGCGGCCCTTCGACGAGGTGCGCGTCGACCTCACGCCGACCGAGTCGACGACGATCCTGATCTACGTCGTCTTCGGCGTGCCGGGGCTCGCGCTGCTCCTCGGCGTCGCCGTCTGGTGGATGCGGCGCACCTGATGCGGCTGCGCACGACGCTGATCGTCCTGCTGCTCGGCCTGCTCGCGGCGCTCGCGATCTGGAAGCTCGGTCCCGAGCGCAGGAAGGCGGAGACGCGCACGCCGCTCGCGGCGCCGGAGCTCCTCGACCGCTGGGACGAGATCGAGCTCCATCTCTACAGCGACGAACGCTTCAAGCTCATGCGCGAGCCCGGCGGCGGCGTGTCGCTGCGCTTCGGGCGGGAGAGAACGGGCGGGCCCGACTTCTTCTACAAGGACCCCGCCGACCTCGACCGCGTCGACATGCTCGTGAACGCGGTCCGGCAGAGCGTCCGCGAGCCGCTGCAGGGCGACTCCGACGACCTGCTGCGCATGGGGCTCGACCCGCCGCGCTGCGGCGTGAAGATCAAGACGGGCGAGCGCGTCCTCGACCTCGGCTTCGGCATCGACGACCCGGCGGGGGCGGGCGTGCTGGCGCGCTCCGCGGGCGAGAAGCAGGTCTTCCGCACCGGCGCCGTCGTGCGCGACCTCCTCAAGGCGGCGAACCTGGACCAGTGGCGCTCGCGCACCGTCTTCGGCGTCGACCCGATCGCGGTGACCTCGATCTCGATCGCGCGCTTCGACCCGAAGGACCCCGAGAAGAACGAGTACATCACCGTCGACCGCGAGGGCGGCGTGCAGAACTGGCGGCTGAAGGAGCCGCGCTCGCTGCTCGCCGACGCGCAGGCGTGCGCGAGCCTGGCGCAGCAGCTGAGCGTGATGCGCGTGCAGAACTTCCTCTCGCAGACGTTGAACGGACGTTCTCCGGACGACGAGCAGGTCCGGAAGGTGACCGCGCTGCCCGACCGGCCGCTCATGACGGTCACCGTCGCGGCCGGCCCGCACGCGACGGTGCTGAGCGTCGGGAGCTACATCCAAAACCAAGGCTACGCCGCCGTCCTCGACCGGCGCGGCGCGGACACCTGCTTCGCGCTGCGCAAGGAAGACGTCGATCCGCTGCTCGAGCTCAAGGTCGATTCGCTGCGGCCGCGCCGCCTGTTTCCCCGGATCGAGTCCACGCTGGTCGGGCTCACCAAGGGCTCGCCCGACGAGAAGGTCGTCGAGTGGCGCTTCGCCCGCCAGGGCGACGTGCCGGCCGGGAAGTGGGAGATCGTCGAGCCGTTCCACGCGCTCGCCAACGAGGGCAAAGGGGACGGCTCGTTTGCGCAGCTGGTCGTCGAGCTCGATCGCATCGAGGTGGTGGAGTTCCTCGACCCGAAGACCACGCCGTTCGAGCCGCAGGCGCTGCTGAAGCTGAAGTACTTCAGTCGGCCGATCACGCGCGAGGACAAGTTCCAGGTCGCGCTCGCCGGCGGGCGCGCGCTCGTCCGCGACCCGAGCCGGCCCGACGAGCTCTTCGCCGTGAAGGGCAAGCTCGCCGAGATCCTCGCGCTCGACAAGGAGCTCTTCCGCGACCGCCTCGTCTTCCCGCGCCACGACGAGATGAGCCGCAAGGTCCTGCGCTGGCGCCTCGAGCCGGCGAAGGGACCAGCGCTTGAGGTCTACCGCCCCGACCTCAACTCGACGCCGGTCGCCGAGACGGGGACCGACGCCTCGATGGTCGCGAAGGTCACCGCGGCCGCCGCCGCGCTCTACGGTGCGGCGTGCGAGAGCTACGTGCGCCTGAAGGACGTGCCGGGCGACCCGTTCACCCACCCGGACTTCAAGCTCACGCTCACGACCAAGGAAGGGTCGGAGACGCTCACGGTCGGCGCCGGAGGGACGGACGTCTTCTACTGCCGGCTCTCGCCGCGCCTGCCCGACAACGTGGTGATGGTCGTGCGCCGGGCGCAGCTGCAGAGCCTGATCGACCTCATTCGCTGATCGGGGCGCCGATCGGGGCGTTGACAGGGGACGGCGCGCCGGCGAGCGGGGAGGCGACGCCCGTCTCGACCGCGCGCAGTTCGAGCGCGACCTGCCCGAACCCGAAGCCGCGCTCGAGGCGCACCGGGAGGCGCCGCTCGTCGGCCGAGATCGCGACGTCGTAGAAGCCGAGGAGCGCGCCCACCTCGCCCGCCTCCGCGCTCTCTGGGACGAGCTTCTCGTAGGGCCGCACCTCGACCCGCCACAGCCACGCGTCGACGAACTCGCCGGCCGGCACGCGCACCGTCGTCCGATCGATGCAGCGCGCCCGGTAGCAGAACGAGCGCATCGTCATCGCGACCTTGAAGTCGTGCGGCAGAAGGTCGGGGTCGAGGCGGCGCAGCCGCATCAGGAGCGAGAGCGGGTCGATCGGCGCGCGGAACTGCGCGAGGATCGCGACCCACGGATCCTCGTCCCACGGGTGGTAGTAGAGGCAGGGCGTCGCGCGGTAGGTGAGGGCGCGCGCGTTCTTCTTGCCGTCCTCGTCGACCTCGAGGAAGAAGCTGCGCGACGCGCCGTCGCCGTCGATCCGCGCGCGCGCCATCGCGCGCACCGAGTAGAAGACGTCGAGCACCGAGTTGGTGCCGCCCGACGCGACGATCTCGACGCCGGCGCCGTCCTCGCCGGGCGCTTCGAGCAGCGTGGTCGCGAGCGTCGCGTGCCCGACCGGCAGCCCCGCGAGCGTGATCTTGAAGTCGAGCTTCTCGTCGGCCAGCGGCGCGGCGGGCGCCGGCGGGGCGAGGCGCAGCGCCGCCTCGAGCTCGGCCGTTGGCGCGACCGTGCGCCCCTCGGGACCGGTCACGCACGCGGACGCGAGCAGGAGCGCCGCGACGAGCGCGCGCGCCGCGGGAGGCGGCGAGCGGCGGGCGGCGAGTCGGTCGTGCGAACCGCCGCGCATGCGGCCGCTCCTGTCCGATGTAGGGGACCCGCGCTGCCATCGTCCGCGCGCGCGGCGACGCTTGAGGAGGCGCGTTACGATCGGACGCGATGTCGCAACCGAGCCTCGAACCCGATGCCGACCTGCCCCGTAGCGCACTCACGGCCGGCGCGCCCGATCGCCCCGCGCTGCAGACCTACGAGACGCGCTTCGACCTCTCCTTCCGTCACGGACCCTGGACCTTCCACGAGTTCGCGCGGCGCCCCCTGCAGGAGCTCTCCGTGCTGCTGGGGAAGCGCGGCGCGGAAAAGCTTTCCGCGGCCGACGCGGCCTTCGTCGATTTCGAGGCGGGCAGCCATCCGCGCGGCGGGAGCTGCCTCTTCCTGGCCGGGATCGGGCGGCTGCGCGACGACGCCTTCGTCGTGACGCAGTACCTCGCGCGCACGCCCGACGGCGAGCGCGACGTCCTCGAATGCGCGGCGCGCGACCTCGACAGCGCGCCGCAGCTCGTGACGTTCAACGGCCGCTCGTTCGACGTGCCGCTGCTCGCCGAGCGGACCGCCGCCGAGGGGATCGCGTGGGCGCCGGCGCGCGACCACTTCGACCTGCTGCGCATGGCGGAGCGCCTCGTGAAGCGCCGCTTCGCCGACGCCCGCCTCGTCACGCTCGAGCGCGAGCTCCTGCGCTACACGCGGGTCGACGACCTGCCGGGCGCCGCCGCGCCGCGCGCCTGGCTCGAGCTCTTCGAGGAGGGGAGCGACCGCCTGCTGCAGGGCGTGCTGCGTCACAACCTGCTCGACGTCCTCGCCCTGCCGGCGCTCGCCGCCGAGCTCTCGTTCCGGATCGAGAGCCCCCAAGATGCGGACGAGCGCGAGACCCTCGCCGACGTGCGCGCGCGCGCCGGCAAGGACCGCTCTTCGCTCGAGCGCGCGCTCGAGGACGACCCCGACTGCTTCCGCGCGCTGCTCGAGATGTCGAAGCTCGTGGAGCGGGAGGACGGCGACCTCGACGCCGCGCTCGACTTCGCGCGCCGCGCGCAGGACGTCGCGGAGCCCCACCTGGTGGACGCGGCGCGGCGGCGCATCGTCCAGCTCGAGCGGCGGCTGCGCCGGCGCGGCGAATGAGGCGCGCGCCGGGACGTCCCGCGGGAACGACGCACGTCACGGCCCTCGCTGCGGCGCTCGTCGCCGCCCTCTCCATGACCGCGTGCGAGCGCCCGGCCGCGCCGCCGCCGCCGCCGCAGGAGCCCGCCGCGCCGCGCCGCATCCTGGTCGTCACCCTCGACACGACGCGCGCCGACCGGCTCGGCTGCTACGGCTGGAAGGCCGCGCGCACGCCCTTCCTCGACGAGCTCGCGGCGACCGGTGTCCGCTACGCCATGGCGCGCTGCGCCGCGCCGATCACGCTGCCGGCGCACGCGACGATCCTCTCGGGCGTGCTGCCGTGCGCGCACGGCGTGCGCGACAACGGCCTCTTCGTGCTCGATGGCGCGGCGACGCTCCTCTCCGAGGTCGTGAAGGAGCGGGGCTTTTCGACCGGCGCCTTCGTCGGCAGCTTCATCCTGGACGGCCGCTACGGCCTCGCGCAGGGCTTCGACGTCTATCACGGTCCGCCGCCGTCGCGGCTCGGGCTGCAGCGCGAGGTGATCGAGCGGCCCGCCGCCGCGGTCGTCGACGACGCGCTCGCCTGGCTCGAGAAGCTCGACCGCGGCGCGAGCCTCTTCCTCTGGGTCCACTTCTACGACCCGCACGCTCCGCACGCCGGCAGCTACGACGACGAGATCGCGAGCTGCGACGCGCAGCTCGCGCGGCTGCGCAAGCGCCTCGACGAGCTCGGCCTGAGCGAGGGGCTGCTCGAGGTCGTGACCGCCGATCACGGCGAGGGGCTCGGCGAGCACGGCGAGGAGACGCACGGCGTCCTGCTTCACGACGCGACGATGCGCGTGCCGCTGCTGCTGCGCGGCGGCGGGCTGCCGCGCGGGCTCGTCGTCGAGACGCCGGTGACCCACGTGCAGATCGCGCCGACGCTGCTCGACTGGCTCGGCGTCGCGCGCTCCGCGCTGCCGGAGGCGGGCGCCGCGGCACTGCCGATGGTGGAGGTCAGCGCGGAAAGCGGCGAGGAGGCGCCCGCGCTGCTCGAGACGCTGCTGCCGCTCGACCTCCATCGCTGGGCGCCGCTGCACGGGATCGTGCTGAAGGGAATGAAGCTGGTGCGCGGCCGCTTCGACGAGCTCTTCGACGTCGCCGCCGATCCGGGCGAGACGAAGGACCTCGCGAAGGAGCGGCCCGAGGTCGCCGCCGCGCTCGCGCGCACGATGGAGGCGGCGTTCGCGGCGCAGCCGAAGCTGCCGGCGCCGCACGACGCCGAGCTCACTGCCGCGGAGCGCGAGCGCCTGCGCGAGCTCGGCTACGCCTCCGGCGCAGCGCCGACGGCGACGGGGGACGACACGCTGCCCGACCCGCGCGAGGCGATCGCCGCCTTCCGAGAGCAGACGCGCGCGCTCGATCTGCTGTCGCAGGCGCGCGGGCTGCTCGGGCAGGACGCCGCGCTCGCGCGGCCCGGCGAGGGGGCGGCCGACGAGGCGAGGCGCGCGCGCGCCCGTCCGCTGCTCGACGAGGCGCGTGCGCTGCTGACCGCGCTCGCGATCAAGTACCCGCGCGATCCGTCGATCGCCTTCGACCTCGGCAACGTCGAGCTCTCGTCGGGCCGGCCCGCCGAGGCGGTCCCGCGCTTCGAGCTCGCGGTCGCGGCCGACCCGTCGAACTCGGCCAACCACTACAACCTCGCCGTCGCCTACGCCGGCGCCGGCCACGCCGCCTTCGCCGCCGCGGAGATGGAGAAGGCGATCCGCTGCGAGCCGCTGCTCGTGATCGCGTGGCGCTGGCTGATCTTCGCGCACGCCCAGCGCGGCGAGCTCGGCCGCGCCGCGTGGTGGGCCGCGCAGTGCGAGGCGAGCGGCGCACTCGAGGCCGGCGAGCTCGCGTCGTTCCGCGCGAACCGCGAGCAGCTCGAGACGCGCATGAAGGCGGCCGGCCAGAAGCCCGATCCGTCGCCGACCTGGCCGCCGAAGGACCTGCGGCCCGAGCGGCAGCGCGCCGAGGCCGGCGCGGCTCCCGACGGAGGGAAGTGACGTCATGTGCGGCCGGATCCGCTCGACCTACATCGCCGACAAGCTCGCCGAGAAGCTGCGCGCCGAGCTGCGCGCCACGCTGGCGCCTTCGAACAACGTCGCCCCGACGCAGGAGGTCCTCGCCCTCGTTCGCACCGAGCGCGGCCTCGCCATCGACAAGTTCCGCTGGGGCCTGATCCCGTCGTGGGCCAAGGACCCGAAGATCGGCAACAAGACGTTCAACGCGCGGGCGGAGACGATCACGGAGAAGCCTTCGTTCCGGGCTGCATTCCGAGTTCGCCGCTGCGCGATCCTCGTCGACGCCTGGTACGAGTGGGCCACGATCGACAGCAAGCGCGTCCCGCATGCGTTCACGGTGGAGGGCCAGGACGTCGTCGCGCTCGCCGGCCTGTGGGACACCTGGAGGTCGCCCGAAGGCAAGGTCGTGCAGTCGTGCACGATCATCACGACCGAGGCGAGCGAGCAGACCAAGGCCTTCCACCACCGCATGCCGGTCGTCCTCTCGCCCGACGCGCTGCAGAAGTGGCTCGACCCGAAGGCGGAGGAGGGGGAGCTCCGCAAGCTGCTCGTGCCGTACGGCGGCGCGATCGGGATCGAGAGGACGGAGCTGTGACGCCGGCGATCGCGCGCGGCGCGCCGGGAAGGGCGGCGCGGCAACGGGCGTCGAAGCGAAGCGATGGAGACGATCCGATCGTGGAGCGGGCTCGAGTCGTTCTGGGTTCGCTGTCTCGCGCTGCTCGCCTTCGCGCTCGTCGTCTCCTCGATCGACCTCGCCCGCCACGGACGGCGCGCGACGCGCTGGCGCGAGTACGCGCTGCTGTTCCTGGCGGCCGCGGCCGGCGCCTTGTGCGGCGCCGCCGTGGACGCGGTCACGTCGGCCGTGAGCCCGGACTACTTCGTCATCGCGAAAGGGATCCGCGCCGGTGAGGGTTTCCGGCTGCGTGCCGTCGCGCTCGGTGCGCAGGCGGGCACCGGCTACGGCGCCCTGCTCGGCGGCGTGCTGATGTTCTCGGCGGGACGCGACTTCTCGCGCGACCCGCCTGCGGTCCGGCGCATCGTGCGCGCGTGCCTCACGATCCCGGCTTGGGGCCTGGTCGCCGGGGCGGCAGCGCTGATTGCTGCGTCGATCGCACCGATCTCGCTTCCGTGGTTCCGTGAGCTCGACTGGATCCCGGACGACGCCGTCCGCCGGATGTCCGCCGCGTGGCTCTGCCACCTCGGCCTCTACGCCGGCGCGCTCTCCGGCGCGATCCTCACGATCCGCGATCTGCGGCGCCTGCGCGCCGCGCGTCGCCACGCCCACGCGACGGATCGCGCATGATGGTCAGCGCGAGCGGGGGCGGGAGAGGGCGCGGGGAAGGGACGTGGGATCGAACTCCTTCCAGATGAACTCGGCGTCTGAAGAGCAGAAGCTCTTCCCGCTCTGCTTCACGCTGAAGGCCGCCGAGTCCGGCGTCTGCCGCGCCTGGCTGCACGCGCAGGCGCTGCGCGAGGTCGTCGACCTGATCGTCGCGCACGCGCTCGACGGCGCGTGCCTCTTCGACGTCGGTCACGCGATGGTCGAGTCGGGGACGAACGACGTGCGCAGCCTCGAGGGCATCGCGGCGGAGGCGGGCGTCGGTCTCACGACGCTCGATCCCGAAGTGCACCTCATGAAGACGGCGCAGCTGCCGCGGCTCCTCGAACGTTTCGAGCACTACAACCTCGCGCTGCTCGACGTCCCGTCGACCTTCACTCCTGACGAGGCGTATCAGGCCGTCCTCGATTCGGCCGAGTGCCTGGGACACGCCTCGCCGCCCGTCCTCCATTTCGCGCGGCGCTCGAGCCTCTTCCTCCACAGCCACGACGACTGCTACCTCTACCTCGAGACGCGCTCGCGCGAGCGTGCCCTCGCGCACGGTGCGCGTCTCCTGCAGGAGTACGTCGCGGCGCTTGCCGGCGGCGCGGCGGGCGAAGTCGCGCCGCCGCCGGTCGAAGTCCTCGAGTCGCTGCTCGCGGCGACTGGGAGCTGCTCGATGTTCGATTCGAACTCCACGCTCGACGGGGGCGTGCTGCGGCTCGGCCACGATGGCCGCAACTACCGGCTCGGCGATGCGCCGAAGCCGCCGGACGCGTGGCTCGAATACGACGTCGCGCACCGGCATTGGCGCGCAGGGTGAATCGGGGCCGGAGGTCGCCGCGCTGCCTATCGCGACTTCCCCGCCTGCAAGACGACGTCGGCCGTCGCGCGCACGGGGATCTCGATCGAGCTCTCGGTCGGCTCGCGGCCTCGCATCTGGAGGATCGCGAGCGCGACGCCGGGCGTGAGGTGCTCGATCTGGAAGACGCCGCCGCGGATGCGCACGGTGTGGACGCGATGGGTCTGCGCGTAGCGGCGGACGTCCTCGGGGGCGGCGGTGGCTCCGGGGAGGAGGGTGAGCGTGCCGTCGAGCGGCTCGTGCGACGCGTCGTCGCTCGCCTCGACATGACCGCGCAGTCCGCCGACGGAGACCTGCGCGTCGACGCGCGTGGCCGTGTCGGCGGCGACCGCGAGCGACTGGCGATGGAGTTCTTGACGGCTCGACGTGCTGTAGACGTGGAAGGTGTAGTCGCCGGGAGCCACGCTGCGCAGCGCGAACTCGCCGCGCGCATCGGGAATGCTCCGCGAGGTGACGCGCGCGGAGGCGGCGGCGCCGTCGGCGGGGCGCAGGATCACCTGGAATCCCGGCGCCGGCTGGCCGTTGATCAGGACGGAGCCCTCGACGCGGCCGACCGCGGGCAGCTCGAGCGCGAGGTCGAGCTCCTTCGACTCCCCTGCGGCGAGCGTGAGGTCGGGCGGCGTCGGCGTGCGCTCGTCCTCGAAGAGCGCGGCGACCTTGCGGTCGATCGCGTCGGTGCCGCCGGCGAGGACGGCGCGGACGACCCAGCTGCCCGGCTGCATCCGCTCGAGCCGATAGGCGCCGTCGGATGCGACCTTCACGGTGCGCAGGCGCAAGGATCCGCCGACCGCCACGACCGCGACGTCGCGCTCGAGGCCCGCGGGAATGTTGCGGACGTGTCCTCGCAGGCTCGCCGCGGCCGGCAGTGCGATCCGGAGATCGACGCGATCGCCGCGCAGGTCGAACGGCTCGGTCTTCTCGCGGCTCGTCCGCTCGTGGCTCGCGGAGAGGAAGTAGCGGCCCGGCGCCGCGGAACGGATCTCGAAGCGGCCGCGCCCGTCGCTCGCCGCCGACGCGACCACGACGCCGTGCGCGCCTGCCGGTGCGAAGGCCCAGGAATACGGCGAGCCCTTCGAGTCGCGCGCGTCCGACCCCGCCGCCGCGATCTCGTCCACGACGACCAGGTCGACGGTGGCGCCGGCGAGCGGCGCGCCGTCCTCCTTCGAGACGATCGTGCCGCCGACGACGATCCCGCGCGCGACCTCGATGCGCAGCTCCGGCGCCGGTGCGCCGCACCGCACCTCGATCGGCGCCGACCCCGCGGGGCAGTGGTCGCCCGAAGCCACCTCGACGACGTAGCTCCCCTCGTCGAGACCGGCGAATTCGAAGGTCCCGTTCGGATGGTCGGCGAGCGGCGCAGTCGCCGCGGACGCGCGGCGCGGCGCGCCGGCACCCGGGCCCGCGTCCAGCGCTTGCAGCCGCGCCTCGAGCTCGAGCGCGACGCTCTCGTCGTTCGCGCGAGCGGCCGGATCCCCGGCCGGCCGGCTCCGGTCGCGCAGCGCCGCGATCCGCCGGCGCAGCAGCCGCGCGGTCGCGTCGGACGTGGCGAGCTCCGCGGGCCCGAGCGCCCGCAGACTCGCCGCGTACCGTCCGAGCGGTGCGCCCGTGGCGGCATCGACCACGACGCCCCGCACGAAAAGACCCGAGCCGAGGCGCAGCACCACTTCTTCGCGCGAGGTCGCGGCGTCGACGACGACGCCGGTCGCGGTCGAGAATCCGAACGCGCTCGCTTCGAGGGTCAGCGCCCCGGGCGGCAGGTGCTCGAGGCGGAAGCGACCGTTCGCGTCGGCCGCGATGCGTCGATCGAGCGGGGTGCCCGAAGACGAGCCGCGGACGCGGACCCGCGCCGCGGGGACGGGAGCGTCGTCCGGCGCGACGACGCGACCGGTCAGCTCGAGACCCGGGGCAAGTCGGATGGGACCGACCTCGACGTCGCGTCCGTCTTCGACGAGCGCAGCTTCGCGCAACGTTCCGTCCTGCATCCCCGGCGCGTTCGCCGTCACTCGATAGGCGCCGGGCATCAGGTTCGAGAATTCGTAGAAGCCCGCGACGTCGGTGGACGCCGGCCGCAGGAGCTCGGAGCGGTCGTTCCAGCGCTCCAGCGGATGGCCGAAGGCGGGTTGCAGCAGCACGGCCGCGCGCGGCAGCGGACTCCCGCTCGCGTCGGTGACCCGACCGGAGAGGCCGCCGCCGGAGAGGAGCGGGAGGTCGCCGACGTCGATCCGGCTCCACTCGCTCTCGAAGGCGTGCTGCACGAGGTGCGGCGCTTGACCGGCGGCCTGCGCGAGCAGCGTGATCCAGACGTCGGCGCGATTCGGCGCGTCACCTTGGAATGCGAAGCGTCCATCGGCCGCCGTCCGGACCGAAGTCGAAGGCGAGCGCGGGTCCCCTTCGACGAGCTCGACGCGGCGCGAGTCGGGATGCAGCTCGAGACCCACCGTCGCGCCGTCGACGGGTTGGCCGCCCGCGTCGAGGACGCGCCCTTCGATCAAGAGCCCTGGCGAGGACTCCATGAGCTCGCTCGACCGAGCGACGCCCATCTCGCCGTCGCGATGGGCGCCGGGGCCGCCGTCGTCCCCCGACTTCGGGACGGTCGACTCCGGGCTCGCGGAGTCGGAGGGAGAGCTCGCGGGAGCGCGCGCGCCGGCGGTTTCGCGCTCGTGGCCCCGAGCCCGCTCTTCGTCGCGCAGGAAGCGCGCGACGACGCCGCTCACGAGGAACACGATGCTGGCGACGAGGAGCAGCGAGGCGATCGCGGACGGGGTCGCTCTCTTCTTCACGCGCGCCCGACGATAGGCATCGTCCGAGACGCGGGCGACGGCGAAGACGCGCCCCCTGACTGCGGCCCTGACTCCAGGATGACGCGAAGGCGGACGCTTGTTGACGGAGGAGGCGGGCATCGGGAAGGTACGCCGATCCGGGAGGTCGCGCCATGAACGCAGGAATCGCGATGCGGCTGATCGCTGCGACCGTCTGCTCGCTCGCCGGCGCTCACCTCTGGTGCGGCGACGCGCGGAGCGAGACGCCGGAGGGCGTCGCGCGCGACGGCGACCGCGGCGCATCCCGGCGCGACGCCGGAGTCGCCGGTTCCGACGCGAAGTCGCGCGCGAGTCCGAGCCCCGCGACGTCACGAGAAGGGGAGAAGCAAGACGAGAACTCGACGTCGCCCGGAGCGAGTCGTCCGTCCGACGGCGTCGAACCGAGTGCGACTCGATCGAACGTGCCGGCGTCGGCCCGCCCGCAGCCACGCGCCGATCCCTCCGCGGTCGCGGCGCTCCCGCCGGTCGTCGGTCCGATCGCGCCGCGCATCCCCGAAGCGCTCGCCCGCGTCGCGTTGCGCTTCGTCGGCAAGGACCCGTCCGCCGACGCGCTCTGGCGCGAGGCGATCGACGATCCCGGCCTCTCCAAGGAGGCGCGCTCCGACCTCATCGAGGACCTGAACGACGAGGGCTACCCCGATCCCGACCACCTCACCGCCGCCGACCTGCCGCTCATCCTCGAACGCATCCGGATCATCGAGCGCCTCGCCCCGCACGCGCTCGACGACGTGAACGCCGCCGCGTTCGAAGAGGCCTACAAGGACCTCGTCGACATGCTCGTGGGACTGCACCGAGGCGCGTCCGGACGGAAGTGACTGCGGCGGCGTCTGCGTCACGTCCGATTGGCAGGGGAGGCAGGAATCGAACCCGCAACCTATTGATTTGGAATCAATCGCTCTGCCAATTGAGCTACTCCCCTGCACGGGAGACTTCGGTCACGCGCAACGTCTCGCGCATGATTGGCACCGAACGCATCCTGCAGTCGCCCGCGGGCCGCGCTCGGGGGGCGAGATTCAATCAAGCGGACGCGCCGGATGCCAGCGGGCAGAGGAGCACATGAGCCGAGCGTCCGAATCGGCGGGCAGGCTGCTCCTCGTCGTCACGTCGAGCGCGCTCACGCTCGCGGCGTTCGAGGCGGGCCTGCGTGTCGTCGGTTCCGGCGAGCTCCGTGCGAGCGATTTCCTGGGCGACGAGCTCGCGACTCCCGGACTCTTCCTCCCGGATCGCCGCCTCTTCTGGCGGCTCGATCCGGCGTGCAGGAACTACGACGTGAGCCCGTCCTCGACGCGCGGCGCGTGCCCCGACTGGCCGCCGGAGCCGACGGAGTACCGGATCGCCTGCGTCGGGGACTCGTGCGCATTCGGATTCGGCGTGCGCTTCGACCAGTGCTTCGCGGTTCGGCTCGCCCGTGAGCTCCAGACGCGAACCCCCGACTGGAGCGTCGAGCCGGTGCTCGCGGCCTGCCCGGGCTACTCGACTCTGCAGTGCCTGCGCTGGTTCGAGCAGCTCCAGCCGACGCTCCGACCCGACCTAACGATCCTCTACTGCGGCGCATGGAACGACTACGTGCCCGCGGTCGAGCGGAGCGACGTGCAGTTCGAGGAAGCGACGGACGAAGGCTCCGGCGAACTCGCGCTCCTTCGCCTCCTCGGCCGCGCGGCGGCCCCCGTCCACGGTCCGAGCCGCGCGGATCGGATCGCCGCGTTCCGTCGGGGCGACGCGCCGAACGGGCGACGCGTGCCGCTCGCGGAGTTCCGCGAGCACCTGCGCGATCTCGTGCGCGTCGCGCGACGTTCGTCGGAGGCGGTGGTGGTCGTCGTCCCGCCGCTGCCGGACGAGACGATCCGGAGCTTCCCGATCGCCCTCGAGTATCGCGACGCGCTGATCGCCGTCGCACGGCAGGAGTCGGCGCCGCTCGTCGATGCGCCGGGGCTTTTCGAGCGCGCGATCCGGGAAGGTCCGGAGGGTCCTCTCGTTCCGTCGACACGATCGTCGAAGGACCCGCGCTTCACGGACTGGGTCCATCCGTCCGCGCACGGCCATCGGATCATCGCGGAGGAGCTGCTGCGCACGGTCGTGGCGGCGCCTCCGGCGAAGCTGCGCGCCGCGCTCGAGCGGGGCACGCGTGCCGGAGAGCCGCGAGCTCCGCTCCACGCGTTTCGTCCAGCCCGCGTCCCTGCGCTGCAGGTCGCCTCGCTCACGCTCGAAGACGCGAGCCTTCCGCGCGGCCGCGAACGGTTTGGCGTCTGGGTGGGGGAGTGCTGGATCGAGTCGTCGCACGTCGTCGAGCTCGGACCGTCGGAGCTCCGCGTCGAAGTTCCGCCGCGGCTGCCGGCCGGTCGCCACCTCATCTGCTGCCTCGGCCGCCGTGGACCGATCACCGCCGCGCAGGCGCTCGAAGTGACGCCTCTCGTGCTGCGCGCGACGCTCCTCGATCGGGACGACGCGCGGCTCCGGATCGCGCTCGAGACGTCCGGCCCGTCGAGGTGCCTCGTCCGCGTGTGGGGTGCGCCGGCGCGGCTCGCCCGACCGGCGCCGACGCCGTTCGGCGAATTCGCCCTCGGCGCCGACACCGACGGCCGGATCGACGGGCAGCCCGACCCGACCTTCCGCTTCGAGCGCCTGCGCCTCGCGCTCTACCTCGGGAAGACCGACGACGCCGGCTGCTGGCGGGGAGAGATCGACGTGCCGGCCGCGCTCGTTCACGGGCTCGAAGCGATTCTGTTTCAAGGAGTGGTGACGCGACTCGACGATCCGACGGTGGGTTCGGTGACGGAGGTCGCCGAACTGCGCCGGTCGTGGTGAGCACGACGCGTTTTTCCGGAAGCAGTTCGCGGGGATCGGCGATGCACGGTCGAGGACGCACCGGAAGATCGGCGCTGCTCGTGATGGCGACGGCGGTGTCGGCCTGCGGCGGCGGCGGCGGGGGCGGCGGGGGCGGCGGCGGCGGCTCGGTCGCGACGCTTGCCAGCCGCTACCCGATCGACGGCGTGGTCGACTTCACGGGCCTCGCGACGACGACGGCGACGCTCCCGTTCCAGAGCGGGACGCATTCGACGACGTTCACCTACGCCATCGTGAACGACGACCGCGACCTCTACGTCGCGCTCGAGTGGACCGACCCGACCTTCGACCACGGCTACGACTTCACGGGGCCGCAGGACATCGACGGCGTCGACCTGCTGATCGACGCCGACGCCGACGGGACCTACGAGACGGGCGAGGACAACCGCTTCGTCATCACCGCGACCGCGGTCGGCGCCCAGTACCTCGACCAGCACAAGAGCGCGAGCGGCGCCGACGTCTGCGGCGACGGGCTCGGCTGGCTGACCTACGACGCGGTGAACCAGCGCTACCAGGCGGAGCTGCGCTTCCCGCTGGCGGGCGACGCGCAAGGGGAGGACGCCGACCTGCTCGCGGCGGCGGCCAGCGGCACGCTGCCGCGCTTCAACTTCATCGTCTTCGACCACCTGCAGCCGACCGTCCCGGCGGGCGATTTCGCGTCGCTCTTCCCGAGCGATACCGATTCGTCGGCGTGGGGGACGCTGCCATACACGGCGATGGGCCCGCTCGCCCGTCCGCAGCTCCCGACCAACCTCACCGGCCTCATCGTCTTCACCAGCATCCAGGACGACCCGCAGGGCGAGATCTACACGTTCGACCCCGCGACCGGCGTCGTCACGCGCATCACGAACAACTCGGTGATGGAGGACAACGTCTCCCTCTCGCACGACCGCCAGTGGATCGCCTTCCACGGCGCGCCGACGCGCACCGACTTCGCGAACTACGAGATCTGGAAGGTCCAGGTCGATGGGACGGGACTCACGCAACTCACGAGCAACTCGATTCTCGACGGCCATCCGGGCTGGTCGCCCGACGATTCGACGATCTGCTTCGCGTCGTTCCGCGACTCAGGGCCGGCCTCGATCGTCCTGATGGACGCGGACGGCAACGAGATCGCGGACCTGACCACGGCGCCCGACGACGACAACGACCCCGACTTCCTCCCCGACGGCCGCATCGTCTTCAAGACGAGCCGCTTCAACGCGCTGCCCAAGGTCAAGATCGCGACGATGCTGCAGGACGGCAGCGACGTGCAGCCGGTCACCTTCGACCTCTTTTCTCCGAACAGCTCCGACCACGACCCGGTCGGCGACGCGACCTTCACGATCTTCGAGCGCTTCACCAAGGGCACCGACTACTCGACCGACGTCGAGGCGCTCTTCTCGCCGTGGAACCTCGTCGAGGCGCGCCTCGACGGCACCGGCGAACGCGACGTCGTCGCCGACGGCTTCGTCAACTGGCTCCCCGTCTACGACCCGACCGGCCAGTACATCGCCCACCTGAAGAGCCCGGGCTACACCGAGATCCACCTGATCACGCGCGCCGGCGTCGACCTCGGGCGGCTCGTGCCGAATCAGACGCAGGTGAGATACCTCGACTGGAAGTGAGCGTCGCACGCCGGAGGCGCCGGCGTCGTCAGGAGCGCGGCCGGTAGACGTTGGTCGCTTTCGGCAGCAGCGCCGCCACGAGCTCCGCGATCTTCGCGAGGACCGCCGGCTCCTCGCTGCCGGCGAAGACGTAGAGCTTCCAGAGGTCGCGGTAGCTCTTCTCGAGGTCGCCGAGGCGCGGCACCCGATCGGCGAACTTCGCGAGCGGCGCGACCGCGTCGGCGCCGGGGAAGCGGACGTGGGTCGCCGCCTCCTTGAGCTGCATCCGGCGCGCGGGGCAGTAGAGCTGGAGCGGCGGCGGCTCGAGGCCGGCGTGGCGCAGGCCGTCGGCGACCTGCTGCTCGAAGGCGCGACGCTCGACGTGCCGGCCGGGCGCGAAGAAGCGCGCGAGCAGCTCGTCCTGCACGTCGCGGTTCGCGTAGAGCGGGAAGACGCAGGCGCGCTTGAGCAGCCGGCGCGTCTGCAGCCGCGCGAGCAGGTCGCGGGCGCGCGCCCGCTCCTGCGCGGCGGCCGCGTTGCTCTCTCCCGCGCCGCCTGCTCCGTCGGCGACGTGCCGCTCGAGCAGCGCGAGCAGCGAGTGGTCGGTGGTGTCGAAGAGCTGCTCGCGCTGCAGGCCGCCGTGCAGCAGCGCCGTCTCCACGACCTGCGCGATCATGGCGCCGGCCGCGACTTTGGCGTGGTGGTAGTAGACGCGCTCGCTGAAGAAGTAGCGGGCGTCGAGCACGCGCAGCAGCTCGGAGAGGATGTCCTCGCGCAACAGGCCGCGCTTCTCCACGTCCACGAAGAGGTGGCCCGACGCGCGGTCGACCATGAAGTAGGAGAGGATGCGGTCGTCGTAGACGAGCGAGAGCCCCGTGAAGTAGGCGTCGCGCTTCAGGTAGTCGAGGATGTCGGGGCAGATCGTGTCGGAGAGGAGCTCGCGCCAGCACGCCGGGACCGTCGGCAGCGGCGGCGCGCCGCCGCCCGCCGGCGCGCGCTTCGGGTCGAAGTCGTCGGGCAGGAGGACCGCGAGGACCTCGCGGCGGATGCCCAACTTGTCGAGCGCAACGCCGACCTCGGTCGCGGGGGAGAGCGCCGCGAGGTAGCGCTCGGCGGTGTCGTGGCGATCGAGGATGCCGCGCACGTCCTCGATGTTGTGGCCCGACGGGATGTGGGTGATGTCGTGGACGAGCGCGGCGGCGCGCAGGATCCTCTCCTCGTCGGGCGCGATGCCGAGCAGCCCTTCCGGTCGCAGGACCCGATTCTGGTTGATCGCCGCGATCAGCCGGCTCGTGAGGTGCGCCGTGCCGAGCGAGTGCTCGAAGCGGGTGTGCTGCGCGCCGGGATAGACGAGGCAGGCGGTCCCGAGCTGCCGCACGCCGCGCAGCCGCTGCATCTGCGGCGTGTCGAGGAGGCGCAGCTCCTCGTCGGAGAGGTAGACGTCGCCGTGGACGGGATCCCGGACGACCGAGTAGCGTCGGCGCTCGCTCATCGCGGCGATCGTATCCGGTGCGCCGCGCGGGTCTTGGATCGGGGAGCCGTGGCCTACATCCGTCTCGTCGACGTCGCTGCCGCGACCGGTCGCCTGAAGCGCGCCTACGACGCGGCCATCGCGCGCGCCGGCCGCGTCTGGAACATCGTGCGGACGATGTCGCCGAATCCGCCGGTGCTCGACGCCTCGATGGGCGTCTACCTCGCGGTGATGCACGGCGAGTCGCCGCTCACGCGCGTGCAGCGCGAGCTGCTCGCCGTCGTCGTCTCGCGCATGAACGACTGCTTCTACTGAGTGGAGGCGCACGCCCTCGATCTCCGGTCGGAGATCGAAAAGACCCTGAAGAAGTCGGACGTCGATGCGCTGGTCGCGGCGATCAAGGACGATTGGCGCAAGGCCGGGCTCGCGCCCGCCGACCGCGCGCTCTGCGTCTTCGCCGAGAAGCTGACGCGGACGCCGGGCGAGATGGAGCGCGCCGACGTCGAGCGGCTGCGCGCCGCCGGCTTCGACGACCGCGCCATCCACGACGCGACGCAGGCGGTCGCCTACTTCAACTACATCAACCGCGTCGCCGACGGGCTCGGAACGGACCCCGAGGACTTCTATCCTCCGCGCGATCCGAAAGGCGCGTGAGGGCGATGGCGCGTAGGCAGATCGACGTGAGCGAGGGCGGCGACGAGCTGCGCATCGCCTTCCCCTACGAGCCGCGCCTCGTCGACGTGGTGCGCGGACTGCCGCGCCGCCGCTTCGACGGGCTCACCAAGCAGTGGGTCAGCCCAGCGGAGGACGTGAAGGAGGTGGTCGAGCTCCTGCTCGACCACGGCTTCGCGCTGACGGCGGCGGTCGTCGCCCTCTACCGGAAGAGCGGCGGCACGGCGCTCCCTGGCGAAAGCGGCGGCGACGGCGGAGGCGGCGGCGACGGCGGGACGCTCGACGCCGCGGGCCTGGCGAGAAGCGCGGACGACCGCCCGACGCTCTTCGATCGGATCGTCGCGAAGGCGGCGGTGCCGAAGGAGGGCGCGCCGGCCGCAGCGTCGGGGCCGGCCGCGTCGCTCACGGTCAGCGAGCTCAACGCCCGCGTCCGCCGCGCGCTGGCGCGCGCCTTCCCCGAGACGCTCTGGATCGTGGGGGAGATCGCCGGCTACGACAAGAACCAGCACCGCGCCCACGTTCACTTCGAGCTGGTCGAGAAGGCGCCCGAAGCGGAGGGCGGCGCGATCCGCTCGACCGTGACGGCGGTCCTCTTCGAGCGCACGCGCCGCGAGGTCGAGCGCGTCCTCGCGCAGTCCGAGGCGCCGTTCGAATTGAAGGACGGGATCGAGGTGCGCCTGCAGGTGCGCGTCGACCTCTACGAAGCGCGCGGCAGCTACCAGCTCGTGGTCGAGGCGATCGACCCGGTCCACACGCTCGGCAAGCTGGCGCAGAACCGCGCCGCGGTCCTCGCCGAGCTCGACAAGCGCGGGCTGCGCGAGAAGAACCGCGGACTCCCGTGGCCCGACGTCCCGCTGCGCGTCGGCCTGATCACGAGCGTCGGCTCCGACGCCTACAACGACTTCGTGAACGAGCTCGCGCGCCCGGGCTTCGCCTTCGTGTTGACGGTCGTCGACGTGCGCATGCAGGGCGCCGGCCTCGAGCGCGGGTTGGTGCGCGCGATCGAGCGCTTCGGCGCGCGCGCCGGCGAATTCGACGTGCTCGCGATCGTCCGCGGCGGCGGCGCGCGCACCGACCTGCTCTGGTTCGACAACCTCGCCGTCGCGCTCGCCGTCGCGAACTGCCCGATCAAGGTCGTGAGCGGCATCGGGCACCAGCGCGACGTTTCGGTGGTCGACCTGATCGCCCATCCCGAGAAGACGCCGACCGCCGCCGCCGCCGCGATCGTCGCGCAGGTCGAGGCGTTCGCGACGCGGCTCGAGGAGGGCTTCGCCCGGCTCGCCGACCGCGTCGCGCGCGCGCTCGACGACGAAGGCGCGCGGCTCGCCGCCGCCGGCGAGGAGCTCGAGCGGGCGACGCGGGGGGCGCTGCGGCTCGAGCGGACGCGCCTCGCCGCCGCGCTGCGCGGGCTCGTGCCGACGGCGCGGGCGCGGCTGCGCGAGGGGCGCCGGGCGCTGCTCGACGCACGCGTGCGGCTGCTCTCGTTCGCGCGCGCCAAGGCGCGGCTCGAACGGGCGGCGCTCGGGACCCTCGCGGGCCGCTTCGACGCCGATCGGCTGCGCATCTTCTTCGAGCGGCGCGACGCGCGGCTCGCCGACCTCGACCGCCTCGCCACCTCGCTCCACCCGAAGAGCGTCCTGCGGCGCGGCTTCGCGCTCGTGCAGGACGAGCAGGGCCGGACGCTGCGCGTCTCGACCTCGGTGCGCCCCGGCAGCCTGGTCGTCGCGACGCTCGCGCAGGGGCGGCTGCACGCCCGCGTCGAACGGAGCGAGGACCTGCCTCCCGTTTCGCCATGATCGGAGCCCCGCTCCAGGAGTCGTCGATGGCCCGCGAGAAGAAGGAACGCGTGAACGAGCCCGAACCCGAGCCCGACGCCGTGCGCTACGGCGCCGCCGTCGCCGAGATCGAGCAGATCCTCGCCTCGATCGACCGGGACGAGATCGACATCGACGAGCTCTCCCAGAAGGTCGAGCGCGCCGTCGAGCTCCTGAAGGTCTGCCGCGCCAAGCTGCGCGCGACCGAGCTGCGCGTCACCGAGGTGCTGAAGGACGTCGCGCCGGAGGAAGAGGAAGACGACGCGGGCGAGGAGGCCACGACGTCGTCGCGCGACGCGGACGACGAAGCCGCGGCCGCGGACGACGACGCGAAGGGGGACGCCGGCGGGAGCAAGGCGTCGAAGCCGCCGAAGCGCGGCAAGAAGGGACCCGCGGAGCCGCCCGACCCTCACGAGGAGCTGCCGTTCTGAGGGCGGCGCGCCCGACTACGGCACCTCGATCAGCACGTCGTTCCCCTCGACCTTCACCGCGTAGACGCCGAGGTTGCGCGTCCCCTTGTGCTTGTGCGAGCCGTCGCAGAGGTCGAAGCGCCACTTGTGGAGCGGGCAGGTGATGTACTTGCCGAGCACCATGCCGTCGCCGACGGAGCCGTCGGCGTGGGGGCAGCGGTGGTCGACGCAGAAGAGGCCGTCGCGATTGTGGATCAGCATGTACTCGTGCTGATCGACGACGAGGTGCTTGCGGCTACCTTGGGGGATCTGGGCCAGTTGCGCGACCGGGGTCCATTTCATGGGGCAAACAGTTGAGCAAGCGCGGGAGGGCAATCAAGCCGACGCATGCCGAAGCGCCGGGAAACACCGAGCGCGCGGCATCGGTGAAGTCCCGCGGTTCCGCGCGGCCGGTCGCGTTGGTCACGGGAGCCGCGCGCCGGGTCGGCCGCGCCATCGCGCTCGCGCTCGGCGACGCCGGATTCGACGTCGTGGTCCACTTCCGGCAGTCGGGCGACGACGCCGAGAAGACGGCGGCCGAGCTCGCGTCCCGCGGCGCGCGCGCCTGGCTGGTGCGCGCCGACCTCGCGAAGCTCTCCGAGATCGAGGGGCTCTTCGGCGAGGTCGGCGAGCAGGCCGGCCGCCTCGACCTCCTGGTGAACAGCGCTTCGACGTTCTTCCGGACGAAGTTCGGCTCGACGCGGGAGAAGGAGTTCGACGACCTGATCGCCTCGAACCTGAAGGCGCCCTTCTTCTGCAGCCAGTTCGCGGCGGCGCTGATGGAGGCGGGGGGCGGCGGGCAGATCGTCAACGTGCTCGACGCGGCGGTCTTCCGGCCGTTTCCCGGATACCTCCCGTACAGCGCGGCGAAGGCGGGGCTGCATGCGCTGACGCTCGGGCTGGCGCGCGCGCTCGCGCCGAAGATCCGCGTGAACGGGGTCGCGCCGGGGCCGGTGCTGCTGCCCGAGGAGTTCGACCGCGCGCAGAAGCAGGCGGCGATCGACACGACGCTGCTCAAGCGCGCCGGCACCCCCGAGGACGTCGCGCGCACCGTCGCCTTCCTCGCGACCGGGCCCGACTACATCACGGGCGCGGTGATCCCGGTCGACGGCGGCCGGTCGATCGCCTGAACGCGCGACGCCGCATGACTATCGCCCGCACCGTCGGGCTCCGTCGCGCCCGCCGCATTCCTTTCCCCCGGGAGGGATGGATTCCCCCGGTGCACGGAAGGGGCGGGCGGCATTCCCCTCCTCATTACTATGGCGCGCCCGTTCCGGCCGATCCCAGTGCGGACCATGAAGACCAAGCGACCCCCCAAGACCCCCCGTACCGCGAAGGCCGGCCGTGACGCCGCCGCCGTCTCGGCGCCGAGCCTCTCCAAGTTCGTCGACCTGTTCGGCGTGCCGATGGACCTCGGCGGCGCGCGCCGCGGCACCGACATGGGGCCGAGCGCGCTGCGCATCGCCGGCCTCGAGGAGAAGCTCGAGCAGCTCGGCTTCGACGTCACCGACCGCGGCGACCTCCACTGCGACTCGCGCGAGACGAGCAAGGTCGGCGACGCGAGCGCGCGCTACGCCAAGGTGATCGCGACCTGCTGCGAGGAGCTCTACCGCCGCGTGAAGGCGTCGGCCGCGAAGGGCCATCGTCCCCTGGTCCTGGGCGGCGACCATTCGATCGCCATGGGGAGCGTCGCCGGCGTGGCCGGCCACTTCCGCGACCGCGACGAGTCGATCGGCCTCATCTGGGTCGACGCGCACGCCGACATGAACTCGCCCACGACGAGCCCGTCGGGCAACGTGCACGGCATGCCGCTCGGCGTGCTGCTGGGATACGGCACGCCGGGCCTCGTGAACCTCGGCGGCTTCCATCCGAAGGTCCGCGCCGAGCACACCGTCCTGATCGGCATCCGCGACCTCGACGTCGGCGAGAAGGACCTGGTCCGCAAGAGCAAGGCGCTCGTCTTCACCATGAAGGAGGTCGACCAGCTCGGCATGAGCGTGGTCTGCCAGAAGGCGCTCGAGCGCGTCACCAACGGCACCGCCGGCTTCCACCTCTCGGTCGACCTCGACGGCGTCGACCCGATGGTCGCGCCGGGCGTCGCCACCGCCGTGAACGGCGGCCTCAACTTCCGGGAGACGCACCTCCTGATGGAGCTGGTGGCCGACTCGAAGAAGATGCTCGCCATGGACCTGGTCGAGCTGAATCCCGTCCTCGACACGCGCAACCGCACGGCGGAGTTCGCGGTCGGCCTGGCGCTCTCGGCGTTCGGCCGCCAGATCCTGTGACGCGCCCGTGAACGGCGGGGCGGCGCCGCTCCTCGCGCTCGAGGGCGTCACGAAGAGCTTCCGCCGCGGCGACGAGGAGGTCGTGGCGCTCGCGGGCGTCGACCTCGCGGTCGCGCGCGGCGAGCTGCTCCTGATCATGGGGCCGTCGGGCTCGGGCAAGAGCACGCTGCTCCATCTCCTCGGCGGGCTCGAGCGGCCGACGCGCGGCCGCGTCGTCTTCCGCGCGAAGGCCGACGGCGCCGCCGCATCGAGTGACGGCGACGACCTCGCGCGCCTCGACGACGAGGCGCTCGCAAGGCTGCGCCGGACCGCCATCGGCTTCGTCTTCCAGGAGTTCCACCTGCTGCCGACGCTCTCGGCGGAGGAGAACGCGATGCTGCCGCTGCTGCTCGACGGCGGCGCGACGGCGGCGGCGCGCGGGCGCGCGCGCGCGATGCTCGAGCGCGTCGGCCTCGCCGCGCGGCGCGACCACCTGCCCGACCAGCTCTCCGGCGGCGAGCGGCAGCGCGTCGCAATCGCGCGCGCGCTGGTCGCCGATCCGCCGCTCCTGCTCTGCGACGAGCCGACCGGCAGCCTCGATTCGGCGCGCGGCCGCGAGATCTTCGCGCTGCTGCGCGAGCTCGCCGACCGCGAGGGGCGCGCGGTCGTGGTCGTGACGCACGATCCCGCCGCGCTGCCGTTCGCGACGCGCGTCGTGAACCTGCGCGACGGCCGCCTCGAGCAGGAGCCGGCGCGGCCGTGAGCGCGCGCGCGCTGCAGCTGCTGCCGCTGCTGTCGCTGCGCCACTTCCGGCGCCACCGGCTGCGCACGACGCTCGCGCTGTCGAGCGTGGCGCTCGGCGTCGCGGCCTTTTTGGCGATGGTCGCCCTCAATCGGGGGATCCTCGACTCGTTCGAGCGCGCCGCGCGCATGCGCGCGGGCGGGGCGGAGCTCGTGCTGCGCGGCGGGCGGGGCGGGATGAAGCCGGAGCTCGCCGACGAGCTGGTGAAGGTGGCGGGGGTGCGCGCCGCGGTGCCGGCGGTGGTGCGCACGATCGAGACGACGCAGCCGGTCGCGCTCACGGCGCTGCTGATCGGCGTCGATCCCGACCGGATGCCGGAAGAGGGCGGGGTCGTCGCGCGCGACGTCGTCGCCGCCTTCGCGAGCCCGCTCGCGCTGCTGCAGGGGGGCGTGCCGATCTTCGTGCCGGAGCGGCTGCGCTCCGAGCCCGCCTTCGCGCTCGGCGCGGCGCTCGAACTGGCGACACCGCGTGGAATGAAGACGATGCGCGTCGCCGGCTACCTGCGCGACGGCTGGATGCCGGGCGCGTTCGGGCCCTACGCCTTCGGCGCCCGCCTCGCCGACGCGCTGGAGCTCACCAGCCTCGACGGCTCGGTCGATCGCATCCAGATCTTCCTGAGCCCCGGCGCCGACGCCGCGGAGGTGCGCGCCGACGTCGAGCGGATCGTCGCCGGCCGCGCGATCCTCTCCGATCCGCTCGAGCTCGCGCGCGAGTTCGACGCGACGCTCGGGAGCTTCCGGCTCGGGCTGCGCTTCCTCTCGATGCTCTCGCTCCTGATTTCGGCGTTCCTCGTCCACAGCACGCTCTCGATGGCGCTCGCGGAGCGGCGGCGCGAGCTCTCGATCGCGCGCTGCCTCGGACTGCCGGCGGCGGGGCTGCGCCGCCTGCTCGTGCTCGAGGGCGCGGTGATCGGGCTCGCGGGCGCGGGCGGCGGGCTGCTGCTCGGGCGGCTGCTCGCGCGCCTCATGTCGCAGCTCTTCTGGGACACGGTCGGCAGCACCTTCGACCGCATCGAGCCGGTGGTGAGCGCGCCGACGCTCGGCGAGTCGCTGCTCGGCGCCGCGGCGGGGCTCGCCGCCGCCCTGATCGCGGTCGTGCCGCCGGCGCTGTCGGTGGCGCGCCGCTCGCCGCTCGAAGGGCTGCGCGCCGAACGGACCGAGGTGCGCGCGGCGCCGCCGCGCCTGCTCCTGCTCGCGGGCGCGCTGCTGCTCGCCGCGGCGTCGGGACTCCTGATCCGTTCGGGCGGGCTCGGCGTGCCGCACGCGGGCTACTTCGCCGCGCTGCTGCTGGTCGGGGCCTTCGCGCTCGGCGCCCATCCGCTCCTCTCGTTGCTGCTCGCGCGGACGGGGCCGCTGCTCCTGCGGCTGCTCGGTCCGGCGGGACGGCTGGCGCGCGACCACTGCGAGCGCGCGGTCGGCCCGACCTCGCTCACGGTCGTCGCCATCACGCTCGCCTTCGGGCTGGTCTACTCGACCGACGTCCTGGTCAAGAGCTACGAGCGGATGCTCGACGACTGGTTCGACGAGACGGTGGGGGAGGACCTCTTCGTGATGAGCCGCGACTTCCTCTCGTCGGGGCTGCAGGGGGCGAGCTTCGACGCCGCGCTCGCCGACGACGTGCAGAAGATCGAGGGGGTTCTTCACGTCCATGCGCTGCGCTTCACGCGCATGCCCTACGAGGGGGATCGCATCCTGCTGCTCGCGCTCGACGGCGCCGCGCCGGAAAAGGCGGGCCGCGCCCACCTGATCGAGGGGGTCGAGGGCGACCGCGCGCGGCTCGGTCGCGGCGACGGGGTCTTCGTCAGCGAGGGGTTCGCGCGCCGCTTCGGCAAGGGTCGCGGGACGGCGCTCGAGCTGCCGACGCCGCAGGGGCGGCGGTCGTTCCCGGTCCTCGCCGTCGTCGCCGACTACAGCTGGCCGCGCGGCGTGATCTGGATCGACGACGACCTCTACCGCGCCGTCTGGGGCGACCACGAGGCGCAGGAGTTCGGCATCACGCTCGACGGCACGCGGCCGCTCGACGCGGTGCGCGTCGACGTGGCGCGGCTCTTCTCCTCGGTCCATCCCGGCATCGTGATCGACCAGGCGACGGTGCGCGCGAACGTGATGGCGATCTTCCACCGCTACTGGGCGCTGCTGCTCGCGCAGGAGGGGCTCGCGGTGACGGTCGCCTTCCTCGGCACGCTCCACACGCTGCTGATCTCGGTGCTGCTGCGGCGGCGCGAGATCGCGCTGCTGCGCGCGCTCGGGGCGCCGCGCCGACTGATCGGCCGGATGATCCGCACCGAGGGAGTCCTGCTCGGGCTGGCGGGCGGCGCCTTCGGCGTCCTCTTCGGGATCGGCACGGCGGCGGCGGTGCTGCGCCTGCTGTCGCTCGAGGAGCAGGGCTTCAGCGTGGTCGTGCGGCCGTCGTGGGCGATCGCGGCGGCGACGATCGCCGGCGCGGCGCTGACCGGGCTGCTCGCGGGCCTCGCGCCGGCGCGCGCCGCGGCGCGCGCGACGCCGCGCACCGCGCTGCTCGATACGATGGCCTGAACATGAGCGGCGCGGCGATCGAAGTGACCGGGCTGACCAAGCGGTTCGGCGAGCGCGTCGTCCTGCGCGACGTGAGCTTCCGCATCGAGCCGGGCGAGGTGGTCGCCTTCCTCGGGCCCAACGGCGCCGGCAAGTCGACCACGATCCGCATCCTGACCGGCCAGATCGAGCGCGACGGCGGCGAGGCGCGCGTGCTCGGGCTCGACCCGCGGACCGACGCCGACGCGATCCGCCGCCAGCTCGCCTTCCTGCCCGAGCAGGTGCCGCTCTACGACGTCCTGACGCCGCGCGAGCAACTCGAGTTCGTGGCCGGCGTGCGCGGCCTCGACGAGCGCACCGCGGCGGTGCGCGCCGTCTCCCTCATGGAAGCGCTCGGCATCTCCGAGCTCGCCGACCTGCCGCTCGCCCACTGCTCGCGCGGCAACCGGCAGCGCGCCGCGCTCGCGTGCGCCTTCGTCGACGACCCGCGCCTCGTGATCCTCGACGAGCCGCTCTTCGGGCTCGACGCGGCGACCGTGCTGCTGGTGAAGGAGATCCTGAAGCGGCTCGCCGCGCGCGGCGTCGCGATCTTCTATGCGTCGCACCTGCTCGACGTGGCGGAGAGCCTCGCGACGCGCGTGGTCATGCTGCGGGAGGGGGAAATCGTTGCCGACGGCGCGCCCGCGCAGCTGCTGCACGACCAGGGCAGGGCATCTCTGGAGGAGGTTTTCCGCGAGCTCGCGCAGGAGCACGGCGTCGAGGAGCGCGCGGAACGATTCCTCAACGCGACCCGTCTCAGGCCGTAGATTGCCGCGGCTTCGGGAGAACCCCGAGGCGCGCACCGAGGAGCTCCGATTCCATGGTTCGATCCGATCCCGATCGGCGCGGCGCGCCGCTTCGCGTCCTCGCGTTCGCGGGCGCCGTCGCGCTCGGCGCGATCGCCTGCTCCACCGCGCAGGAGACCCCGCCGCCGCCCGCGCACGAGCCGCCGAAGGAGCCCGCGAAGGAGCCTGCCAAAGAGCCTGCCAAGGAGCCGGCGAAGCCGGCGCAGGACGCGGCGCCGAAGGACGCGCCGCCGCCCGCTCCCGAGCGCAAGCTGCACGTGAAGAAGTGCACCGTGCCCGGCGCCGACCCGACGGGCGACCTCCATCTCGCGGCGCTCGGCAAGGACGGCCGGCGAGCGGAGTTCGGTCCGCTCGCGCCCGAGACCGCCTTCGAGATCTGGCTCGAGGGGCTGCCACCGCAGAAGGTCACGACGCAGGAGCCCGATCCGGCGAATCCGGGCCAGACCCATCCCGTCGAGCACCTGAGGGTCCCGGTCGCGCCGGTGTCGATCGCGGAGTTCGACGGCTACCTCGCGAACGCGCGCTCGATCAGGCCGGTCGCCAACGAGGGGATGTTCGTCAACTCGCTCCTCGCGAGCCTCCTCGAGCAGCGCGCCGTCCTCCTCTACTACTACGACGTCCTTCCCGGCATGAAGGAGCGGCTCGAGCGGGCCGCCGACAAGATCGACCGCGGCATCGCGTTCGAGAAGGTCATCAAGCAGAACAGCGAGGACGACCAGGGGAAGATGACCGGCGGCTGGTTCGGCAACAACCTGCGCGGCGAGAACCTGGGCCGCTACCCCTTCGAGCAGATCGTCTTCGGCCTCGAGCCGGGCGACGTGGTCGGCCCGATCTTCGACCGGTGGTTCGCCTACCTGATCGCCTGCGAGAAGCACTCGCACGTCGACGAGAAGCACCGCCAGGAGCAGGTGCTGACGCGCACGGTCAACGCGCGCTACGCCGTGAACCCGTTGAGCCAGAAGGATTTCGGCCGGATCTGGACGGCGATTCGAGTGCGCAGCGACAAGGAGCGCATCCTCCGCGTGCTGCCGCCGGGCGTGCAGGTGCCGCCGCCGAAGCGGTTCGGCCCGGACGACATCGCGCCGGTCGGCAAGCCCGAGCTGCCGCTCAAGTACCGCAGCCCCGACGACGCGATCGACGGCAAGGCGCGCAAGGATCATTGATGAATCGGCGCTATCGCGCCGTGGTCAAGCGGCAGATGAGCGTCGCGTGAAGGCGACGAGCCGGGCGCTCGTGCTCCACTGCCTGCGCCTCGACGTGGTCGAGGGCTCGGGGCGCGGCGAGTCGTCGCTCTTCTCGGGCGTCCTGCTCTCCTCGCTGGTCGGCCTCCTCGCGGGCGGCGCGACGCGCGGCATGCCGTCGTCCGAAGGGCTGCCGCTCGCGTTCCTGTTCGTCGGGCTCTTCGCGCTGCTCGACGCGGTCGGCGACGCGGCGACCACCTTCCTCGATCCGCGCGACGTGCCGCTGCTGCGCACGCTGGCGGTCCGGCCGGGCGCCTACCTGCGCGCGCGGCTCGCGGCGCTGCTGCTGCCCCTCGCGATCAAGGGGACGGCGCTCGCGCTTCCGCTCGCGCTCGCGGGCGCGATCGGGGGAAGGTCCCTCGCGCCGCTCGCGCTGGTGCCGGTCGTGCTGCTGCTGGAGGCGTGGCTCGCGGCGGCGGCGGTCGCGCTGCTGGTCGCGGCGCGCCGCGTCGTCCCGTCGTTCGTGCGGCTGCGCGATCTGCTGGTCTGGGCGCGCGTGCTCTTCCTGCTCGCGGGGACGGGGACGTGGCTGCTCTTCCTGCGCGGATCGGCGGGGGGGAGCGGGCTCGCGCGCTTCGCGGAGCTGCGCGGCCTGCCGACCACGTGGTTCGCCCATCTCGGCCTCTTCGTGTCGGGCGATCCCGGGGCGCAGGCGCCGCTCGCGGCGGCGGCGGCCGCGGCGTGCGCGCTCGCTGGCGTGCTGCTCGCGGTCGCGGCGCCCGGCTACGTGCGCCTGCTCGACCGCTTCGAGCAGACGGAGCCGGCGCGCGCGCGGCCGCGGCGGCGGTGGCTCGCACGCCTCTTCGAGCGCGGCTTCGTCCATCCGGAGGAGCGGCCGACGTTCCGGCTCGGCATGGCGCTGCTGCGCCGCGAGCGTACCTTCCGCATCCAGACTTACCCGCTGCTCGCCTATCCGCTCCTGTTCCTGGCGATGGGGCGCGGCGCCGACGATCGCGGGCTCTTCGCCTTCCTGTTCGCGAACCTGCCGGCGCTGGTGATGGCGCTGGCGGCCGCGTTCCTGCGCCACAGCGATTCATACCGCGGTGGATTCTGGCTCGCGTGTTTCCGCGGCGAGCGCGGGAGCGCGCTCGCGACCGGCTCGCGCAAGGCGCTCTGGCTCGCGGTCGTGCTGCCGCTCGAGCTCCTGGTCACCCTGCTCGTGGTGTCGGACCGCGGCGTCGCGTTCGGGCTCGCGGCGGGCGCGGTGGCGCTCGCGTTCGCGACGGCCGTCGTCGCGACGGCGCACGCGCCCGAGCCGGAGCTGCCCTTCGCCGCGCCGTTCCGCGGCCGCATCGACCCGGGGAGCGACGGCGCGCGCGTCTTCGCGCTGCTCGTCGTCGTCGTGCTGCTCGCCCTGCTCGAGGTGGCGATCGCAAAGACCGGGGCGGGCGGGCTCGCCGGGCTCGCCGCGGCGGGCGCGGCGGCGACGGTGGTCCTGCTGCGGCGGGCTCCGCGGCCGCGGAGCGAGGCTCCCGAAGCGCCGCGCTGGAGCGAGGGAGACGACGTCGCGGCGCCCCGAAACCGTGCGCCGTTCCCCGTCCGACTCAAGCGGGAACTGCTCGGACTCGCCGTTTTTTTCGGCCTCTCCGCGGTCGCCCTGACGGTGCTCTTCGCCGTGGTTTGAGACCCGTTCCGCGCGCATGAAAACGGGGCGCGGTCGGCGATAATCCCCCCCTTCGATTTCGCGACGTATCGGGCGGAGGAGCGAGCACCATCGTGTCGGACACACCGGCGATCCCGAACGCGGAGAGGCCGCTCCTGCTCGAGCAGGAGATGAAGGACAGCTACCTCTCCTATGCGATGTCGGTCATCGTGAGCCGCGCGCTCCCCGACGTCCGCGACGGGTTGAAGCCGTCCCAGCGACGCATCCTCGTCGCGATGAACGACCTGAACCTCGGACCGCGCAGCAAGCAGCGCAAGTGCGCGAAGATCGCCGGCGACACGAGCGGCAACTACCACCCGCACGGCGAGTCGGTGATCTACCCGACCCTCGTCCGCATGGCGCAGCCGTTCAACATGCGGTACCCGCTGATCCACGGGCAGGGCAACTTCGGCTCGATCGACGGCGATCCGCCGGCCGCGATGCGTTACACCGAGGCGCGCATGACGTCGGCCGCGGCCGCGCTCATGGAGGACCTCGAGCTCGACACGGTCGACTTCGTGCCGAACTACGAGGGCACGCGGCAGGAGCCGACCGTCCTGCCGAGCCGCTTCCCGAACCTGCTGGTCAACGGCAGCAACGGCATCGCGGTCGGCATGGCGACCTCGATCCCGCCGCACAACCTCGGCGAGGTGTGCCAGGCGCTGAAGGCGGTGATCGAGCGGCCCGACATCACGGTCGACGAGCTGATGGAGTTCGTGAAGGGGCCCGACTTCCCGACCGGCGGGGTCCTGTGCGGGACCTACGGCGTGCAGATGGCGTATCGCACGGGCCGCGGCGCCGTCACGGTGCGCGGCAAGGCCGAGTTCGAGGAGGCCGGCCGGGGCAACCGCCAGCGCATCGTGATCACGGAGATCCCGTTCCAGGTCAACAAGACGGTCCTGATCGAGAAGATCGCCGACCTGATCAAGGAGGGGCGCCTCGAGGGGGCGTCCGACGTCCGCGACGAGAGCGACAAGGACGGCATCCGCATCTGCGTCGAGTGCAAGCAGGGCGAGGACGCCAACGTCATCCTGAACCGGCTCTACGAGTTCACGCCGCTGCAGGAGAACTTCTCGATCATCAACATCGCGCTGGTCGACGGGCGGCCGCGCACGCTCTCGCTGAAGGAGTTGCTCGCCGAATTCATCGCCTACCGGCGCAAGGTCGTCGTCCGGCGCACGAAGCACCTGCTCGGCAAGGCGCTCGAGCGGCTCCACCTGCTCGAGGGCTTCCTGATCGCGCTCGACCGCCTCGACGAGGTGATCAAGCTGATCCGCGCGTCGACCGACCGCGCCGACGCGATCCGCAACCTGATGAAGCAGATCGCGCTCTCGGAGCGGCAGGCCGAGGCGATCGTCGACATGCGGCTGCACCGGCTCACCGCGCTCGAGCGCGAGAAGATCCAGGAGGAGCACCGCCAGGTCTCGGCCGAGGTCGCCTACTACCGCAAGGTGCTCGGCGACCCCAAGGAGGTCGACCGGATCGTCAAGGAGGAGATCGAGAAGACGGAGAAGGAGTTCGGCGACGCGCGCCGCACGGAGATCGGCGCGCCGCTCGACGACACCGTGCCGGAGGACCTGATCCCCGACGAGGAGATGACCGTCACGATCAGCCGCATGGGCTACGTGAAGCGCCTCTCCTCCGGCGAGTACCGCGCGCAGCGGCGCGGCGGCAAGGGGATCATCGGGACCGACGCGCAGGACGACGACTTCGTCGAGCAGGTCTTCATCGCCAACAACCACGACTACCTGCTGCTCTTCACCGACGGCGGTCGCGTGCACTGGCTCAAGGTGTACCAGCTGCCGCTGCTCTCGCGCTACTCGCGCGGGCGCGCCATCGCGAACCTGCTGCAGCTGCAGGGCGAGGAGAAGATCACGCGCGTCATCCCGGTGCGCGACTTCTCGACCGGCTACCTCGTGATGTGCACGAAGCTCGGCGTGATCAAGCGCACCGAGCTCTCCGCGTTCTCGCGGCCGATGCGCGGCGGGATCATCGCGATCGGGCTGCACGACGACGACGCGCTGGTCGGCGTGCGGGTCGCGCGTAAGGACGACCAGATGCTGATCGCGTCCAGGGACGGCTTCGCGATCTGCTTCTCGTCGGAGGACGCGCGGCCGATGGGGCGGCCGGCGGCCGGCGTGCGCGGGATGAAGATGCGCGAGGGCGACACCGTGGTGAGCCTGATCCTCGCGCCGCCCAACGCGACGGTGATGACCGTGTGCGCGAACGGCTTCGGGAAGCGGACGCCGCTCGCCGAGTACCGCGTCCAGGGGCGCGGCGGCATGGGGATCATCAACATCAAGACGACCGAGCGGAACGGCGACGTGGTCGCGGTCCTCGAGGTCACGGACGACGACGACCTGCTGATCGCGACGCAGCGCGGGCAGGTGGTGCGCACGCCGGTGCGCGACATCTCGACGCTCGGGCGCGCCACTCAGGGCGTCCGCCTGGTCCGATTCAAGGAAGATGACGACAAGGTGGCATCGGTCGGCCGGATGCTCCACGAGGACGAGGAGCCGACCCCGCCGCCGGTCGCCGAGCCGGGGGCGCCGCCCGCCGCGTGAAGTGCCGGCAAGGAAGGGATTTCACGGAGAAAGCCGCCGCCGGCGATCCGTCCGGTCCGAGTCGCTTCTCAATGCCCCGCGACTTCGGTACGACTTGCGGCTTCTTCGAACGACGCATCGGGTCGGCAATTCGGGGTTGAACCATGATCCATCGGCGTTTCCTCTCGTCGGCGCTCCCTCTCTTGCTCGCTGCCACCGCCTCGGCGCAGTCGATGAGTGACACGCGCTTGCGCGTCGATACGTGGGTGACCGGACTCAAGTACCCCACCGCGTTCGCGTTCGTCGGACCCGACGAGATGCTCGTGTTCGAGAAGGACACCGGCAAGGTGAAGCGCGTGAGGGCGGGCGTCGTGCGGAACGTCGCGCTCGACCTGAACGTCGACCGCTCGTCGGAGCGCGGCGGGCTCGGGCTCGCCCTCGATCCCGACTTCGCGAACAACCAGTACGTCTACCTCTACTACTCGATGTCCTCGGCCGGCAGCGACACGAGCGGCCAGTGGGCCGACAACCGCGTCGAGCGCTACACCTTCGACGGCCGCAACCTCGGGCAGGTCTTCGGTCCGCTCGTCTCCTTCGTGGGGGACAGCGGGCAGGGGGGCAACGGCCCCAACCACGACGGCGGCGTCATCCAGTTCGGTCCGGACGGGAAGCTCTACGGCGTGACCGGCGACCTGAACCGCGGCCGCATGGGCACCCCCGCGCGCATCGAGCAGAACACCGCGACGACCGGCAGCGCGCGCGTCGGCGGCGTGTTCCGCATCAACACCGACGGCTCGATCCCGTCCGACAACCCCTTCATCAACGAGAGCGACTCCGACCTCCACCTCTGGTACAGCTACGGCCTGCGCAACTCGTACGGGATGGCGTTCGACCCGCTGAACGGGAACCTCTGGTACACGGAGAACGGGCCCGACAAGTACGACGAGATCGACCGCTGCCCGAAGGGGATGAACAGCGGCTGGCTCCTGATCATGGGCCCCGACTCGCGCAACGCGACCTACGGCGAGAACAACAACACGTCGTACGACGCGTCGCAGCTGGTGAACCTCGCCGGCTCGGCCTACCTCGACCCCGAGTTCTCGTTCAAGGTGCCGGTCGGGATCACGGCGATCCAGTTCCTCCACAGCAAGCGCTTCCCGGCCGACCTGCGCGACAACGTCTACGTCGGCGACAACAACACCGGGAACATCTACTACTTCAAGATGAAGGCGGCGCGCGACGAGTTCGTGCTGAATGGCACGGTCGCCGACAAGGTCGCCGACAACGGCACCGAGGTCGGGAAGGTGCTCGCCGGCAACGGCTTCTCCGTGATCACCGACATGCACGTCGGCGCGGACGGCTACCTCTACGTGACCAACCTCGGCACCGGCAAGATCAGCCGCATCCGGCCGGTGGTCGACCTGCTCGAGACCGCCGATTTCGCGGTCGCGAACGGCATCGTCGCCGCGGGCACGGTGGAGGACCTCGAGGAGAGCGACGACCTCAGCATGCGCCTCGCCCCCGACGCGACCTCGATCCACCCCGACACGATCCTCGCCTCGGCGAGCTTCCGCCTGAACGAGCTCGCCCCGACGTCCGTGACGCTCGACCTCGAGTCGCGCTGCGACGGCATCGTCGACCAGCAGATCCTCCTGCACAACGTCGTGACCGGCGCCTGGGACGTGCTCGACGACCGCCGCCTCACGCACCTCGACCGCCACCACACCCTGACGCTCGCCAATCCGGCCGAGTACATCCGCCCGACGGACAAGGCGATCGAGCTGCGGCTCGTCGCCACCGCGATCGACGCCCGGACCGGCTCGCCCGGCGACACGACGCTGCTCGGCCCAGCAGGCGGCCACGCGATCCCGGGGACGCCGACTGGCGCGCCCTCCACGGGCGGCAAGGCGCCGCGCGCGAAGTTCCACGTCTGGATCGACCAGCTCCGGATGAACGTGGACTATCCGTGAGCGTGCAGAAGAGCGCCGGCCCGGCCGAGCTCGAAGCGCGCAGGAAGGTCGGACTCGCGGGCGCCGCGCTCGTGGGTCCCGGGATGGTCGTCGGACTCGGCACCGGGTCGACGGCGGCCTTCGCCATCGAGGAGCTCGGGCGGCGCGTCCGCGAGGAGAAGCTCGCCATCACCGGCGTGCCGACGTCGTGGTCGGCGGCGGAACTGGCGCGCAAGTCGGGCATCCCGGTGCGCGCGCTCAACGACGTCGCGCAGCTCGACCTCGCGCTCGACGGCGCCGACGAGGTCGGACCCGAGCTCGCGCTGATCAAGGGCGGCGGCGCGGCCCACACGCTCGAGAAGATCGTGGCGACGGCGGCCGCGCGCTTCGTCGTCCTGGTCGACGAGGCGAAGGTGGTGCGGCGGCTCGGCGAGAAGTGGCCGGTGCCGGTCGAGGTGCTCGCGGTCGCGTTGCGGACGGTCGAGCGCGCGCTCGAAAAGCTCGGCGCGTCCGTCGACGTGCGCAAGGGCGGCGGCAAGGACGGCCCGGTCGTCACCGACCACGGGAACCTGGTGGTCGATGCGAAGTTCGCCGGCATCGACGATCCCGCGGCGCTCGCGCGGGCGATCGACGCGATCCCGGGCGTGGTGGAACACGGCCTCTTCGTCGGCCTCGCCGACGAGGCGCTGGTCGGTTCCGCCGGCGGGAGCGTGCGGACGCTCCGCGGGGTCCGCGCGGCCCGCTGAGCGGCGCTGCGGGCCGCGCGCGCGAGCGGCGGCTATCTTCGGGGTCCCTTTCCGCTTCGGAGCCCCGCATGCCGCTGAGCCCGATCCCCGAGATCCTGGACGAGCTGCGCGCCGGCCGCATGGTGATCCTCGTCGACGACGAGGACCGCGAGAACGAGGGCGACCTCTGCCTCGCCGCCGAGCTCGCCTCGCCCGAGTCGGTCAACTTCATGATCACGCACGGGCGCGGGCTCGTCTGCCTCCCCATGGACGCCGAGTCGATCGACCGCCTCCAGCTCGAGCCGCAGGCGCGCGTCAACAACTCGCGCCACGGCACCGCCTTCACCGTCTCGATCGACGCGCGGCACGGGATCTCGACCGGCATCTCCGCCGCCGACCGTGCGGCGACGATCCGGACCGCGATCCGGCCCGACTGCCGGCCCGACGAGCTGGTGCGGCCGGGCCACGTGATGCCGCTGCGCGCGGAGCCGGGTGGCGTGCTGGTCCGGACCGGGCACACGGAGGGGATGGTCGACCTCTGCCGGCTCGCGGGGCTGCCGCCGGCCGGCGTCATCTGCGAGGTGCTGAACGACGACGGGACGATGGCGCGGCTGCCCGACCTCGAGCGCTTCGCGGAGCGCCACCGCCTCAAGATGACGTCGATCGAGGAGCTGATCGAGTACCGCCGCCAGAACGAGCGGCTGATCTCGCGCACGCTCTCCGTCAAGCTGCCGACACGCCACGGCGAGTTCGACCTCCACCTCTACCGCTCGGTCGTCGACAAGGACCCGCACGTCGTGCTCACGATGGGCATCGAGGATCCGTCGCGGCGCGCGGGACCGATCGCCGACCCGGTGCTGGTGCGCGTCCACTCGTCGTGCTTCACGGGCGACCTGCTCGAGTCGCTGCGCTGCGACTGCGGAGCGCAGCTGCACTCGGCGCTGGCCCAGATCGGCCGCGAGGGGCGCGGGGCGCTGCTCTACATGCAGCAGGAGGGGCGCGGGATCGGGCTCGAGAACAAGCTGCGCGCCTACTACCTGCAGCAGCAGCAGGGCATGAACACGGTCGAGGCGAACCGCGCGCTCGGCTTCCCCGACGACGTGCGCCACTACGGGATCGGGGCGCAGATCCTGCGGGACCTCGGGATCCAGCGCATCCGGCTGCTCACGAACAACCCGCGCAAGTACCACGCGATCCGCGGCTACCAGCTCGAGATCGTCGAGCGCGTGCCGATCGAGATCGTCGCGAACGACTCGAACCGCGACTACCTGCGCACGAAGCGCGACAAGCTCGGCCACGACTTGCGCGATCTGCCGCAGTGACGCGGCGGCGCGCTCAGAACCGGTCTCGGCAGGCTCTCAGTCGTCCTTCTTCGCGGGCGCCCCGCCGCCGTCCGAGTCGTCGCTCGCCGGGTCGGTCGCGTCCGACTTGTCCGGCGGCGCGCCGGAGTGCGTGGCGTTGAGCTGCTTGTTGCGCTCGATCGACTTGGCCCGCTCCTGCAGCAGCGGCTCGAGCGCGCCGTCCGGGTAGAGGTCGAGGGTCGGCGAGATCACCACGCGGATGCCGGTGATGAGGTAGTCGGTCGAGACGACCGAGCCCTCGCTGTAGCGCGTCTGGATCTGCGCCATGCCGCGCGCCGTGCAGCGCGCGCGATGCAGGAGCGAGATGTAGTTCCAGTTGCCGCCGCGCACGGTGCGCTTGGGCGACGGGGGGAAGCGCTCGATCAGGCAGGGGTCCTTCTTGCGGACGAAGCGGTACTCGGTCGGCTCGAAGGAGTCGATGCAGTACTCCTGCGCGTTGCCGGCCATGTCGAGGGCGCCGTAGACGCTGCGGCCGCCGAGGTAGGTCCCGACCTCGAGCGAGCGCCGGTTGCCGCTCTCCGCGGTGTTGGCGCGCATCGGGTCGAACTCGTTGCCCCACGGCCAGAGGCGGCCGTCGGGTCCGCGCGCTGCCTTCTCCCACTCCGCCTCGGTCGGCATGCGGCCGCCGAGCCAGCGGCAGTAGGCCCACGCGTCGATCCAGCTCACGCCGACGACCGGCTGGTTCTCCCCCCAGAACGGGAGTTCGGCGCGCTGCGAGAGGTAGGGCGTGTGGTCGATCGTCTCAGGGCCGAGCGGGTACTCGAGGTCGGAGGTGACCTTCCCGGCCTTCCAGTCGGCGAGGAAGCGGCGGTACTCGCCGTTGGTCACTTCGCACCGCCCGATGAAGAAGGGGGAGACGTAGACCTCGGTCTGCGGCTGCTCCCAGTCGAAGTACTCGGGGCCGTTCTTGCCGCGATTGGCCGCCTCGGCGACCTGCCGATTGGAGTAGATGTCCGAGTAGTTGCTGCCGTACTTGAACGTGCCGCCCGGCACGAAGACGAAGAGCGTGCCGGTGCGCGCGTGGCGGTAGTGGACGACGCCGTCGGCGGGATCGGGGCCGACCACCTCGAGGCCGAGCTTCGCGGCGAGCTCGGGACCGGTCGGCTCGACGACGTCGGTCGGGGGCTTCAAGGCGGAGAGGCGCGAGTGGACCGACTTGTCGGGACGGTAGCCGGAAACCGCCTTGCCCTGGTCCGCGCCGCCGACGGCGGGCGCCGCGGGCTTCGGCGGCGTGCCCTGCGCGGCGGCGGCGTGCGCCGCACCGGCGGCCGCGAGCGCGAGCCACGCGGCGCGGAGCGACCCGGATCCCCGACGATTCATCGCTTTCCTTCCCGCGCGCACGACCTCAGTTGCCGCCGCCCGAGTCGTTGCCGTTCGAGCCGCCGCCGTCGGGGGGCTTCGCCCCGTCCTGGCCGTCGCCGGCCGGCGGCGTCTTCGCCTTCTTGCCGTTCTTGCCCTTCTTCGCCCCGGGGTCGCTCGCGCCGTCGGCGCCGTCGCCGCCCGCCGTACCGCCCTGGAGGATCTTGCGGATCTCCTTGTACTGCTTCTTCTCGTCGGCCGTGAGCGGCTCGCCGCGCCGCTTCTTCTTGATGAGCTCGCGCTGCGCCTCGGTGAGCTTCTCCATCGCCGGGTTCTTCGGCTTCGGCGCCTGGTTGGCGCGCATCGGCGTTTCCTGGTTGGCCATGCCGGGCTCGGCCACGTACAGGACCGCCTCGTGGACCTCCTCCTTGCCGGCCTCGAGCTTGAGCTTCGCCGAGTACTTCACGAAGCCCTGTGCCGTGACCCAAAGCGTCCACTCGCCGGCGTTCTTGCGCGCCCAGGTGATCTCGCCCTTGTCGTTCACCTTCGCGTGGGTGCCGCCCGTGGAGTCGGGATCGGAGCCGAGCGAGATGCCCTCCTTGATGCCCTGGTCGCCCTTCATCTTGAACGACGCGCCGCCGTTTACCGGCGTCTTCTGGCCGCCGTCGAGCGGCGATTCGCCCTGGAAGAGGAATGCGCTCGCGCCGGGGACCGTGTTGCCCGACTTGTCGTGGACCACGAGGCGCAGGCGCGCGGGGCGCATGAGCTCGAAGTCGACCTTGTTCGCGTCCCCTTCGGCGACGGTGATGTCCTTGTCGCCCGACGGCGCGAAGAGCGGGTGGCCGACCCAGATCGTGTAGCGGCCCGTCGCGAGGTTCTTGATCTCGAACTCGCCATTGCTGTTCGTCTGCGACTGCAGCTTGAGGAAGGTGCGGTCGGCGGCGGAGAAGGAGTCGTTGTACTGCATGCGCACCAGCGCGGCCGCGACCGGCTTGCCGGCGTCGGTCTTCACGACGCCCGCGCAGGTCGTGCCGGGCTTGATGCGGATGTCCTGGGCCGCGACCTTCTCGCCCTCGCGCATCGCGATGCCGCGCACCGTGAGCGGCGAGAAGTCGTCGGCGGTGAACTCGAAGTCCCACATGCCGGGCGCGAGCCCCTTGATCTCGAACTTGCCTTCGGCGTCACGCATCGACTCGCTGCGGGTCGCGGTGCGGAGCGCCGCGCCGTCGGACGGACGGACGCGCATGCGGAACTTCTTCACGGGCTCGCCGGCGGACTCGGTGACGAGCCTGCCCGAGTAGGTCGCCGCCTTCACGAGGACGATCTGGACGCCGGTCGTGACGTCCTTCACGTCGGGCTTGGTGGTGGTGACGTAGTCGGGGGCGCTGCACTCGAGGTCGTAGACCGCGGGCGGGGTGTTGTTGACGATGAACGCGCCGTCGGGACCCGAGACGACCGCGCCGAGCGGGGTGCCGGCCGGTCGGACCGCCTTCGCGACGATCGACGCGCCGACGACGGGCTGGCGGGTCGTGTCGACCACCGAGCCGGTGATCGAGCCGCCCTTGCTCATCATGATCTGGAGGCCGGTGAGGCTCTCGCCCGGCTGCAGAACGATGTTCTCCTGCTTGGCGTCGACGTACTCGGCGTGGCGCGAGATCAGCGTGATCGGGCGGTTCACCGGCAGGTTGCGCACCTGGAAGGTGCCGTCCGCGATGGTCGTCGCGGCCGGGTCGCCCTGCGCCGCCATGTTGGTGAGCATCGCGACCTCGGGGTAGTTCCAGTAGATGGAGACGCCCTCGATCGGGTTGTTCGCGCTGTCGACGACCTGGCCGGTGAGGCCGGCCGACTTGAAGAGCTTGATGTCGTGGCGGCACGGCTCGACGCCGGTGGCCTGGAAGTTCTCCTCGACCTGGTCGTAGCCGGAGTGCTGGATCGACAGCGCCTGCGGGCCGCGCTGAACGCGCGGGAAGCGGTAGTTGCCGTTCGGGTCGGTCGTCGCGGTCGCGATCACCACGTCGTTGCTGAACATGCGCAGCGCAGAGGCGGGGACGCCGCCCTCGCCGAGCTCGATCTTCACGCCGGCGAGCGGCTCGCCGGTCTCGCCCGAGATGACGCGGCCGAAGATCTCGGTGCGCGGCAGGAGGACGAAGCGCTTCTCGACCGGCTTGTCGTCCTTCACGTCGAAGGACTCGACGAGCACGTCGTACTCCTCGTGATCGAGGCTCACCGTCACGTTCTGGCCGACCGGCATGGCGGCGAATCGGAAGGTGCCGTCGTCGCCGGTCTCGCCCGCGACGCGGTAGTGGGGCAGCGACTTCACGAGGTCGTTCACCTCGGCCTGGTCCTTGCCCTGCTTCATCGCCTCCTGGATCTGGCGGTTGGCGCGGCTGCTGCCGAGGTCGGAGCGGACCTGCACCCAGACGTGCGCGAGCGGCTGGTCGTTCGCGCCGACCACCTTGCCGGTGATCGGGGCGCCCTTGCCGAAGATCAGCTCGAAGCGCTGGCCGTCGCGGGCGGCGCTCAGCGTCAGCGGGCAGCGGCCGGCGGGGGAGGCCGAGACCTCGTAGGTCCGGTAGGGGAGCTTCTCGAACTTCGCGGTCCCCGACGCGTCGGTCTTCAGCGTCACGGCCTGGTCGGCGACCGTCTCGGTCCGCTTGAGCGGGGTCGCCACGACGTCGAGGCCGGCGAGCGGCTTGTTCGCCGACTCCTGGTCGAAGCAGACGATCGAGAAGCTCGTTCCGTTCGCCGGAGCGGCGTCGGGATCGGCGCTCGTCGCGCTCGAGCGCTGCGCGGTGTCGCCGCCGTCGCCGCCCGGCTTGGCGGCCTTGGGCGCGCCCTCGGTCTTCGGCGCCGCCGACGGTCCGACGCCTTCGGTCTCGTCGCCGCGCAGGACGAAGAACGCGGCCACCGCCGCGGCGACGACGAGCAGCAGCAGCACGACCACCATCGCGTTGCCGCGTCGGGAACAGGCAGAACGGGTCATCGATTCATCCTCGGTGAATGGGGTGCGTCTTCGCGAGAAACGACGAGCGCCGGCGTGTCGACCGCCGCGGCTCGAGACGGACCGGCTCCCGCTTCGGCAGGCTGGATGTACTCGGCGGGGCCGAGGTGCCGTCCGTAATCCGCGTCGACCCGGGCAAGGGCAAGTGGGGCGACGCGCAACCGGACGGTCGTGCCTGCTGGAGGAGTCGGCTGGGTACCGGCGACCCCCGGAACGGGGGGAAGGACCTCGGCTTGGAGGAGACCTCGTCTGCCAAAGGTTCCGTGAACCCCCGCAGAATACTTGGATTCGAGAGGTGCGCCAGCGAGGTGAGAACCGGATTCCCCTCGGTCGACACGGGCGCGAGCCGCGACTGGCGCTCGATCGATCGGGCGGCGCGATCGGCGCGATCGCCGCCGGCCGGGCGATTCGCGACGCCTCGTGCTTCGTTCGTGCATCACAGCCGAGGCGCCGATGCGAGTTTTCCCGCACACTGGAACCGACTCGGTCCCGACACCCGTCGCATCGGCCGGCGTGGGTCGAAGTGGCCCGTCTCCTCGGGAATCGGGGTGCTCAAAAAAACCCTGACCCGTTGACGGCCATGTGAACCGCGCTACTTTCCGGCCGCGCTGGGGCGTCCTGTCCCAGCGCAGCGCACCCCTCCCAAGGTGCACGAAGCCTGGTGGCGTCGCTCGGGAAGAGGGCGACCTGGGAAGCCGGTGGGACGACCGTCCCACCTTCCGCACGAAGAAACACCGATGCGCCCGCGTGGCGGCTCGTCTCCGCGAGCTTTCGCGCGAACGCTTCGGATCACCCCTGAAACTAAACCAATGCCCAAACCTTTGTCCTGTTTTCTCAGGAGGATTCTCAGCATGAGGAAGTGGTTCGCTTCCCTCGCGGTCCTCGGGCTCGCTGCGACGGCTGCCACCGCCCAGACGATCCCGAATGCGATCGCGAATTCTCTGTTCCAGGTGTCGCAAGACGACAACGCGGCAGAGACGTCGTTCAAGATCTTCTATCCCACTGTCGCCGGTGAGGCCTACAACGTCGACTTCGATGCCGGCGGTGCGGGCATGACCGTGATGGGCGTCGCGATCCAGATGTACGTCTCGTCCGGACAGGGCCAGATCGGGACCGTCGCGGTCTGCGCGGACAACCTGGCGCTCGACGCGTCGGGCCGTACGCCGGATCTCGCCAGCCCGCTCTCGAGCCTGACCAACCCGACCGGTTCGCCCTTGGCGGGCGGCCCGTACTGCACGGGCTTCACGACGTACGACACGCCCGACGTCACGCTCGGCACGGGCGGCTCGCACGCCGTCATGGCGTTCGCGACGGGCGACTCCAACACGTGGCTGTGCGCGGACCTGTGGGATTCGTCGGGCTTCAACCACACCGGCCCGCGCCACTCGTTCTTCACGACCGATTCTTACGCCACGCCGGCCAGCTACTCGTACAACAAGTGGAACTGGATGATTCGCCTCGCCGGCCCGCCGCCGACGCCGGGCGGAGGTCTGTTCCTGGTGAACGGGCTGACCACGGGCAACATGCCCGGCGGCGGCACGATCTCCCTGCAGTTCTGGTCGTCGGACGGCGCTGCGCCGACCCTCTACCTGATGGTCCTGAACGCGGGTGGTCCGCTGATCGCGTTCCTCCCCGTGGTTCTCTCGACCGGCAACACGAACTTCGTCCCGAACGGCATCCAGCAGCTCGGTGTGATCACCGGCGTGATGCCGTGCTCCGCGACCGGCTTGACCCTC
>Ga0137432_1000061_pt1 | contig 84349 bp, 61 predicted proteins | sample EasRivERMZT820_2_FD_102337 | JGI IMG/M metagenome (GOLD analysis project Ga0137432, IMG submission 102337) | Soil microbial communities from meander-bound floodplain in the East River, Colorado, USA - East River MetaG ERMZT820_2 | ecosystem: Environmental > Terrestrial > Soil > Floodplain ... | reverse complement strand
CTTCCTGCTCGGCGCCTTCGGCGCGCAGCTCGACAGCACCACCGAGACGCTCGCGCCCAACTACTCCAAGCCCTTCTTCGCCGCGAACGGGGGCGGCCCGCGCGGCGCCCCGAAGGTCGCCTCGGGCCCGATCATGGACGACTGGGAGGCGGCACTCGCGAAGGCGCTGGCCGAGCACAAGCAGCTCGCGATCAACTTCACCGGCGACGTCTGAGCCAACTGCCGCATGATGGAGGGGCCCGGAGGGCCGCTCCGCGATCCGGCCGTGAAACGGGAGCTCGAGAACTTCGTGGAGGTCTGGCTCCACTTCGACCACCACGAGAAGGGCGCCGAGAACATCGAGCGGGAGAAGGAGATCCTGGGCTTCCAGGCCAACCCGTACTGGGTGATCTATGACCCCGCGACGAAGAAGGCCCTGCGCAAGCAGGCCTTCACGTTGAGCGTCGAGGTCTTCCTGAAGTTCCTGCGCGGGGAGTGACGCGCGAGACGGCGCCGCGTGGAACAGCGCGGCACCGTCGGCGCGCGGCGCGAGGCCCGTATGGGGCACGCAGTCGATCGTGTCCGAATCGACTGACCTCGAGGCGCTTCGACTAGTGTTGGCGGATTCGAGATCGCGAAACTCGGCCAGCATGTCGACGACGAGGCACTTCGGCGCGACATTGCGGCGCGGGTACCGACGGCTCGCGGCCGTGCCTTGACGCTACGCCGCGGCCCGGCGATCGAAGTTCAAGTGGCCGCCGAGTCGCGCGCGCGGCAGGATGGCGCTGACATGGCTCGCGGCTTCCACTTCCGGTTCGACCAGCCGATTCCCGATCCGTTTAGGTGGTCGCTCGCGGTCGTCGTGCTCGGCGTATTCCGTGAGCGCATGTCGGAGAAACTCCGACCCGACGAACAGCATCTGCGGACGAGTGCGGGCCATGCGCGCGACGGACATCTCCCCACGGCCGCTCAAGCCCGGTGCGCCGGACAGTCGGGACGACGCCGCAACCGAGGAGCCCCTCGCGCCGTGCTCCCTCCCAGTACCCTGCAGCCCTCTCCCTACCTCAACACAGGGGTCTTGGCCAGAGAACGCAGATCACGTCCCACTCAAGCAACCGACCGAGCGACCCGAACTCTCGCGGCCACTGCGGGTTCGAGTCCCACTCGGGCACCCCAAAGGCGGACTTGAACCCTGGCGGCTCCTTCCGTTTCGAGTCCTAATCGGGCGCCCCAAAGGCGGACGCGAACCGAGAGCAGTTCGCACTTCCGTCCCACTCGGGGAGCCAGAGGCGACTCTCGAGCAAGACGGGACGCGCAGATGGGGGAGACGCAGGTCGGGTTTCCGAGCGCGGCGTCCAGGATTCTGGCGCGCCCGAATCCTGCGCGAGGCGCACGCGCTACCGCTACCTGGGGGCAGATGTCAGCCAGTCGCCCCGACGAGCTCCTTGACTTCCTCTAGATCGCTCGGAACCAGCTCCGTCTCCCACGTCGGTGGGTCGTGAGTAGCCTCCCAACCCCGGGCTGCCGCCCGTTCGGCTTCGGCGGCAACTGCCGGGGACACCAGCGAGGCCTCCGCGCATGCGTTCGACCTCCACCGTCACGCGCGGAATTGCGCTGGCCGGAGTCGCGGTCGGCGTCGTCTTCCAGGTCGTCGCGCTGGCCGGGCGGCAGGAGTTCGCCGCGTGGCGCGGCGTGCTCGCGGTCGCGGCGTTCGGCGGGGCGGCGTTTCCTTCGGGGCTCCGCTTCCGGCGCGCCGTGCCGCTCGCGGATCTGCTGCGGCTCGCCGGACTCGCGGCGACGGCGGCGTTCGCGTGGGCCGGCCTCCTCGAAGGGGTGCTGCTCGCGAAGCCGCTCCTCGCGCGCGAGCTGCTGCTCGTGGCCGTGGGCGCGACCCTGCACGTGCTCGTGCTCTTCGCCGCCGACTCGATCGGGCACGCATCCGCGGCAGCGCCGCGCGTCGTCTGCAGGAGCTGGTTCGCGGTGACGTCGGCCGTGCTGTGCGCGTGCCTGGTCGAATGGGTGTTCACGTGGCGCATGCCGGCGTGGATCTACGACGTGGTTCCCGACGATCCGCGGCTGGGATCGATGTTCGTCGCGCATCCGCCCCTCGTCCACGCGCTGCGCCCGGGCTTCCGCGGCCGCTTCGTCCACCCCGAATTCCCGGGTCTGCGCGTCGAGATCAACGCGCTCGGCATGCGCGACCGCCCCGAGGAGGGCGTGCTGCCCGCGACGGGCGACGCGGTGGTGCTGGTGCTCGGCGATTCGTTCGCATTCGGGACCGGCGTGCGGCTCGAGGAGACGTTCCAGGAGCGGCTCGAGGCGCGCGCCGCGGAGCTCACGACGCGGCCGCTGCGCGTCTACGGCGCGGGCGTCCCCGGCTACGGGCAGTTCGATTCCCTGGCGCAGCTCGAGGAGATCGGCGCGTCGCTGCACCCCGACGTGGTCGTCGAGGCGCTCTACGAGGGCAACGATCTCCAGGACAACCTGCGCGGGATGGCGATGGCGAACGGGCCGGTCCCGCGGCGGCGCGCACCGCGCGAGCCGACGGCGATCGCGACGTTGCTGCGCGACCAGTGGACGAGGGCCGGCCAGCTCTCCTACTGGAGGGGCAGCTCGTCGGCGCTTCAGTTCCTCTGGCCGGCGCTCGAGAAGCCGCTGGCCGCGCTCGGGCTCGTCCCCGCGACGTTTCCCACCAATCGCGTGCTGACGCAGATGCTCCGAAGCGAGCCGCCGCCGTCGCTCCTCCGGCTCGGGCTCGAGACGTTCGAGGCATTGCGCAGGATGCGCGTGATGTCCGGCGAGCTCGGGGCGGCGTTCGTCGTCCTGGTGATCCCCGCCTCGATGCAGGTCGACGAGCAGCTGTTCGAAGCGTTCGTCCGCCAGGCGGCGGCCGGCGACGGCGGCGCCTGCGAACGGACGCGCTTCCATCGCCGTCTGGTCGATGCGCTGCGTCAGGACGGCTTCTCCGTCGCCGATCCCCTCCCTGCGCTCGAGGCCGCCGCGCGCGCCGGTCGCGGCGGATACCACCACGAGGGACACCTCAACCTGAACGGCCACCAGATCGTCGCCGGGACGCTGTTCGATCCGGTGAAGCGGGCGCTGGAGCGGTGAGGCGGGTTGCGTCGCGCTACTGCCCGAATCCCAGGTCGAGTCCCGGCGTGAACGAAACCTGGCGCGACGCCCCGTCGTCGAGCTCGAGCGCCTGCACGTAGGCGTGCATCCCGAAGAGCGCCTCGTCGTAGGGCACGTCGAAGGTGAGCAGCGCGCCTTCGGGCGGCAGCAGGAAGGGCAGGAACAAGAACGACTGGACCAGGAGCGTGCCGCCCTTGCCGCTCACGATCGACTGGGTGTCGAAGCCGGCCATGACGAAGCCGACGGTCCAGAACTGGAGCGAGTTCTCGATCGCGATCGTCGCGGTCGACCCGAACACCGGCAGCGTCGCGGCCGTGATCGCGGGGACGCCGTAGGTGCCGGGCCAGCCGGTCCCGTAGTTCGACGCGGAGGCCGTCGGGTACGCGATCGTGCGGTCGCGGACGAACATGTCGGAGTCGGTGTTGGTGTCGCCGGGGACCAGGTCGGTCGCCCCGCTCGCGAACGCGATCTGCAGATGGTCGTCCGAGAGGCCGTAGCCGAACGAGCTCCCGTCCGCGTCGCCGATCGGGCGGACGCTCACCTTCTCGATCGTTCCCGCGGCGAGGTCGCGCAGGAACACGTTCGCGACGTGGTGGACCGACAGGCCGACGAGGTTGTCCGCCGGACTGGTGAAGAGCACCGCCGTGCCATCCCGCGAGAGGTGCGGCGCCGAGGCGGGTCCATCGGCCGCGATCCCGTCGGGCGTCTCGCTCATGCGCGTGACCAGGCCCGTCGCCGCGTCGAACAGGAAGACGTCGGGGCCGCCGTTCACGTCGTTCGCGACGAGGTTCGTCGCGAGGCTCTCGAACACCACGCGCCCGCCGTCGCCCGAGATGCGCGGCGCGGTGCTGTCGCCGTCGGCGCCGCCGTCGATCGCCACGCTCGCGAGCGTCGTCTTCCCGGTCGCCAGCTCGTACAGGAAGACGTCGTTGTGGCCGTTGGTGTCGTTCGGAACGAGGTTGGTCGCGCCGCTCAGGAAGGCGACGAACTTCCCGTCGGACGAGATGCGCGTGAGGACGCTCCCCCCGTCGGCCTCCTGGCCGTCCCAGCCGACGCTCACGCGCGTCGTCGTGCCCGTCGCGCGGTCGCGCACGAACGCGTCGATCGTGCCGTTGGTGTCGCCGCTCACGAGGTTCGACGCGTCGCTCGAGAACGCGACGAATCGACCGTCCCCGGAGACGCTGGGGTAGTAGCTGTAGCTGTCGCCCTGCACGCCGTTCGCGCCGAGGCTCACCCGTTCGAGCGTCGCGGGCTGCTCGTCGAAGATGCCGTTCCCGTCGGGGTCGCGGTCGAGCAGGAAGACGTCGGCCGTGCCGTTCGTGTCGTTCGCGACGAACGTCGGGCAGTTGCCGAAGAACACGACGAACCGGCCGTCCGCGCTGATGTCCTCGCCGTTGACCCCGCCGGATCCCGCGAAGCCGGCGAGCGTGACGTCGACCAGCGTCGTCGTGCCGTTCCCCTCGTCGAAGACGCCGTTCCCGTCCGGGTCGCGGTCGTGCAGGAAGACGTTCTCGCCGTTCCCGTTGTGGTCGCGCGGATCGAGGTTGTCGGCGAAGCTGCCGAACACGACGTACCGCCCGTTGCCGCTGATCGCGGCGCCGTACTGGCCCGAGCTGCCGGCGGCCTGCGACCCGTCGGACGCGACGCTGACGCGCGCCACGCCGTCGCCGGCCGAGGCGACGGGCGCGAAGGTGACGGAAGTGACGACGGTGAAGAGGATCGAGGTGCGCATCATCGTTCGAACTCCGCGGGGGGGTCGACGGGCCGCGGTTCGCGGCGCGATCCAACCCTCCCAGAATCCGCGTCCGCGGCTCTTTTGCAATCCCGGGATTCACCGGAGCACTTCGCGCGCGAGGCGATCCAAGTGACGATCGAGCGCGACGATGCGTACTGACGCGCCGACCCGCGCGATGTACTTCGCACCCGAGACGAGGTCGCGCGTGCGCTGCTCCAAGCGGGTCACTCCGTCACCGTGCGGCCGGCGTCTCCTCGGGATCACCGGTTCTACGGCTCTGGAACGCTCCTTACCTCGCGCATCGTTCAGCCCGTTCCCAGATTCCTCTCCCAGGTCGGCATAATCCCGCGCCCTGCCGAGCACGCGGAACGGGACTGGAGTCCTCGCCGAAGCGCGTCTCGGATCCGAGGAACACGTCGTGAGTTGCGACACGCTCTCCGAGGTTTTGCGCGCGGTGCGGCTGACGGGCGCCGTCTTCTTCGACGTCGAGGCGTCGTCGCCGTGGGTGGAGCAGTCGCCGCCCGGCAAGGTGATCGCGTCGACGGTGCTGCCCGGCGTCCAGCACCTGATCTCGTACCACGTCGTCGTCGAGGGCAGCTGCTTCGGAGGCCTGATCGGCAAGCCGCCCGTCCTCCTCGAGGCGGGTGACGTGATCGTCTTCCCGCACGGCGACGCGCACGTGATGTCGAGCGCGCCCGGGATGCTGTCGCCCCCGAGGCTCGAGAACTACACGCCTCCGCCCCGGACGCAGCTGCCGATGCCGGTGAAGTCGGGCGGCGGCGGCTCCGAGCGCGCGCACCTCGTCTGCGGTTTCCTCGGCTGCGACATCCGTCCGTTCAATCCGCTCATCTCGACGCTGCCGCGGCTCCTGCACGTGCGCGACCGGGACGGGGCGGCGCGCGGGTGGCTCAGCCACTTCGTGCAGGTCGCGCTCGCGGAATCGCGCGACAAGCGGGCGGGCGGCGAGTCGGTGCTCGCGCGCCTGAGCGAGCTCATGTTCGTCCAGGCGATCCGGCGCCACCTCGAAGCGATGCCGAACGAGCAGACGGGATGGCTCGCCGGCCTGCGCGACCCCTACGTCGGGCGCGCTCTCGCGGTGCTGCACGAGCGACCGACCCACGACTGGAGCCTCGACGAGCTCGCGCGCGAGGCGTCGCTGTCGCGCTCGGCGCTGGCCGACCGTTTCGGGCGGCTGGTCGGCAAGCCGCCGATGATGTACCTCGCGCAGTGGCGCATGCAGATCGCGGCGGGCCTGCTCGCGCGCGGCGCGAAGGTCTCCGCCGTCGCCTCCGAGGTGGGCTACGACTCGGAGGCCGCTTTCAATCGCGCGTTCAAACGGTTCGTCGGGATCCCTCCCGCGACCTGGCGCGACAGCGCGCCGCCGCCGCCGGCAGCATCGTCGGCGACGGCAGCGGCCGTGATCGGGAGAGAGGCTTCGCCGAACCGCCGAAGCCCCCCTCCCGCCACGAAACGTCCGATCAGTTCTTCGAAGAGACCGGCGTCGGCGCCGGCCCGGCGAGCGGCCGCAGCGCGTGCTCGAACACCCAGGTCCCCATCTCCTCGCCCTGGCGGTAGCCCGCGTTGACCGCGGTCCGGAAGTGGATCCCGGCGAGGATGCGCGACGCGCCGTTCTCCTGAGCCGCCTGCGAGAAGCTCCAGAAGCTGCGCGTGATGCCGGGGTACGGCGCACCGCTGGTCATCGAGAAGTTCACGAAGTCGGTCTCGAAGCAGCGCGCGAGCACCGCCGCGGCCGCCGCGCCGAGCACGGTGTGGTTCGACGGGTAGTCCGGGATGGGCGGCGTCGGCAGCTGGCTCAGCCATTCCGCATCGCCCGCCGCGCGGATCGCGGTCGCGGGGCGCCAGTAGTTGTAGAGGTACTTCGCCTCGAAGCCGACGATGAAGCCCTCCGCCATCGCGAGGTTCACCAGCGCGAACATCCGGGCGCGGACGGTCGCGTCCATGGGCCGGCCGGCCGACGCCTCGCGCGCCACGCGGTTCCATCCCTGCGGCGAGTTCTCGTACCAGAACTTGGCGATCTCGGTCTGCTCGACGTTGCGGGTCGAATGCGCCAGCGCGCCGATCGAGCGGACCTCCTCGACGTCGCGCTTCGCGAGGTCGCTGTCGACCGACGGAGGCGGCTCCGGACGGAATTGCGCCGCGGACTCGAGCACGAAGGGCTTCACGCGACCCCAGTGGGTCATCCACGCGGGCGTGAAGTCGGGCGGCGTCGGCCGGTAGTCCCCCGGCTTCGCGCCGGGCTTGTAGTCCAGCGTCAGGGTCGAGCCGTCGTCCTTGCGCAGCGCGAGGATCGCCGCGGCCGCGCTGCGGCCGAGCTCGATGCCGGCCGACTTCGCGTCGCCCTCCGGGATCGCGGCGAGCGCCTCCTTCATCGTCTTGTCGAGCGCCGTCCGGCAGGACGGGATCAGCTCGACGAGCGTCGCGCAGGTCGCCGACGCGATGGCGGCGTCGATCGACGCGCCGCGCTGGGCCGGCAGCTTCGCCGCGTACTTCTCGAAGCGCGGATCGATCGAGTTCACCGCGTCGTACACGGCGACCTGCACGATGGCCAGGATCCGCGACTCGGCCAGCGGATTGCCGCCGATCTCGCTCGCGGCCGTGGTGTCGGTGGCCACGCGATTCCAGCGCGAGACCTCGTCCTCGCCCGCGAACGCCGACGCTCCGACCAGCGTGAACAGCGCGACCGATCGAATCGTGACCCTGCCGAGCGAATACCTCGCGGGCCGCTTCCCTACGAACCAGTTCATCTTCCGACCTCCTGAATGGGGTTCACGCGCACTCGTGCGTCGCGATCCCGTGCCTGGGTTCCGATGGCGAGAACCTAGGGGAGATTCGGAAGCGGGACCTTGATTGGGCGTCCGGTTCGAAGGCTCGCGCGTCCGCGTTCGGCGCGCGAGTTGATCAGGAGTCCGCGCGGGTTGATCGCGCGTACGCGGACGTCAGACCTCGAGCGTTCGCGCGGCGAGGTCGAAGTCTTCCGCTCGCACGTAGATGAGGTAGGCGAAGCTGCCCTTCCCGTCGGCGATGCCGCTCGACGCGTAGACGTTGATGTTGGCGTCGTAGAGCCGCTTGTGGATGCGGGCGAGGACGCCGAGCTCGTCGTCCCCCTGGACGAGCAGCGCGAAGTGACCTCCATCGAGCGCGAGGCGGGCGTGGGTCGCCTCGGACCGCAGCAGCGCCGGGTCGTCGGGGAAGATGGCGAGCTGCGCGCACGTCGGTCCGACCGGGACCGCGGTGAACGCGACGAGATTGACACCCCGGCCCGCGAGCGCGGAAAGGACCTTGAACGCCTCGCCGGGCTGGTCCCGGACGGTGGCGTAGAAGTACTCGACCCTCCGAACCCGGAAAGCCATCGCGTTCTCCACACCTTCGCGTCGATCGCAGCGCGTGCGCCGCAACCGGACGACACGATAACGCCGGTGCATCGTGGGGAATCCCGGCCGCGAGTCGGTGATTGCTGCCCGGTCGGATCGCCGACGGGGTCGTGCGGCCCGGCGCTCGCGCCGGGAATGGACGTTGCGGTCATCGGCAGCAGGTGTCGCCATACCAGGAGGTGCCGCCATGCTTCGAAGCGCAATCGTCTGCATCGCCGTTCTCTCGAGTCCCGCCGCGGCCCAGGACCCGATCACGCGCGTCTCCGATGCGCCGGACGGCACGCAAGGCAACTGGAACACGCTCGACGTCACGATCTCGGCCGACGGGAATTCCATCGCGTTCACGAGCTTCTCGTCGAACCTCGTGCCCGGCGACAACAATGCATGGGCGGACGCCGGCGGCGACGTCTTCGTCCGCGACCGCGTGACGGGCGCGGTGGTGCGCGTGAGCGTGAGTTCCGCGGGCGACGAGGCCGCCGGCTGCAGCTATTCCCCCGCGATCTCGGCGGACGGCCGCTTCGTCCTGTTCCAGAGCTACGCCGACAACCTGGTGCCGGGCGACACGAACGGTCTCCCCGACCTCTTCGTCCACGATCGCGATCCCGACGCCAACGGCGTCTTCGACGAGGGCAACGGCGTCACGACGCGCGTGAACGTGGCGTCGGACGGGACCCAGAGCGACGCCGACGGCTACAACGGGACGATCTCGGCCGACGGCACGCTCGTCTGCTTCTGCTCGGCCGCGACGAACCTCGTGGCCGGCGATGGGAACGGGGTGAACGACGTCTTCGTGCGCGACCTCTCGGCCGGGACGACGACGCGCGTGAGCGTCGACTCGAACGGCGCCGAAGGCGACGACGTCAGCTCGGGCGCGTCGATCTCCGCGGACGGCCGCTACGTCGTCTTCACCAGCTTCGCCACCAACCTGGCGCCGAACGACGTGAACGGTTTCGGCGACGTCTTCCTCCACGATCGCGGTACCGGCGCGACGACCCTCGTCAGCCTCGACTCGTCCGGCGCCCAGGGCAACGGCTTCAGCCAGGCCGGCCGCCTCTCCGCGGACGACCAGATCCTCGGCTTCAACAGCTACGCGAGCAACCTCGTCGCGGGCGACACGAACGGCGGCGGCGACTGCTTCCTGCGCGACCTGGCCACCGGGATCACGACGCGCGTCAGCGTCGGCACCGGCGGCGTCGAGTGCGCCAGCGGCAGCAGCTTCGACGGCATGTCGGGGGACGCACGCTTCGTCGTCTTCACCACCTGGGCCGACAACATGGTCGCCGGCGACGACAATGAAGTGCTCGACGTCTTCGTCCACGACGCCCTGCTGGACTCGACGACGCTCGTCAGCTGCTCGCGCACGGGCGAGATCGGGAACGACAGCCTCGCGCTGAACGGGATCGGATCGTTCGGCGGTCCGATCTCGGCGGACGGCCGTTTCGTCACCCTTCTCAGCTACGCCACGAACCTCGTCAGCTACGACACGAACGACTTCGAGGACGCGTTCCTGCGCGACCGCTCGATCTCGATCGACGCGACCTGGAGCAACTACGGCGAAGGCTTCTCCGGACTGCTCGGCGTCCCGACGCTGACTTCGAGCGCCGATCCGGTCTTCGGCACGACGATCACGCTCGACGTGGGCAATTCGAGCGGCGCCGCGACCGTTGGCCTCCTGCTCATCGGCTTCACGCCGGCGTCGATCCAGACCAGCGCCGGCGGCACCATCCTCGTCGACGTGATGTTGATGCTGCCGTTCCCGCTCGAGTCGACCGGCGCGTCGATCGTCGAGAGCATCCCCTACGACGACTGGCTGTACGACCAGTCCGCCTTCCTCCAGGCGCTCGAGCTCGATCCGGGAGCGGCGAAGAAGATCGCGTTCACGCCCGGACTCGAGCTTCGGTTCGGAAGCTAGGTCGGCGCGCGGAGCGCCGCCACTGACCGGGCGCCGGTGGTACTCGTTTCCCATGGCCGGGGAGGCCTGCGCATGAATGCGAAGAGCTGCGAAGCCGGCCTGCGGAAGCTCCTGCTGCTCGGGTCGTTCTTGGTGGCGTCGGCGTGCTCCTACCTCGTGATCCCCGACGAGGCCCCTGCGCTCGAAGAGTCGAAGGAGCTGACGCTCGCGGGCGCGACCGTGGCGGTGCTCAATGCGGAGCCGGACGACGCGGACTTCGTGATCTACGCGTCGTCCCGCCACGGGAGCTTCAGCGGGAGCCGCAGGAAGTGGTGCGACACGCTCGCGGCGGCGCTCTCGAGCGAGTTGACGAAGCGCGGCGCGACCATCTCCGCCGAAGCCGCGAACCGGTTGCGGCTCGCGATCCCGGAGATCACCGGACACTCGGGATGGGCGACGGTCGGATTCAAGGTGAAGGCCGTCGTCACCGGCGCGGACGGCTGGACGAAGAGCTACGAGGGTTCGGCGGCGGCGGCCGCGGGGATGACGATGGGGGGAATCGCCTCCCGCTCCGCGGCATTCGCCCTCGCGGAGATCGTCCAGGCCATGTTGGCGGACCCCGAATTCGTCGCGAGGCTCGGCGTCCGCGGCGCGACACCTCCGCGCTGAACGTCGTCGCGCGCGTCCCGTGCGACGGATTCCCGACGCATCACGAGGAGGAACGAAGATGGATCCTCGAACCACGCTCCGACGAATGTGCAACGTTTCGATCGCGTTGGCGGTCGCCGCCTCCGCGGTCTCCGCGCAGAACGCGATCACGCGGATCGCCGTCGACCCCAACGGCGTCGAAGGGAACGAGATGACGGTGGATGCGGTGATCTCGGCCGACGGCCGCTACGTCGCGTTCGCGAGCTTCGCCTCGAACCTGGTCGCCGACGACACCAACGGCGCGCCCCACCTGGGCAGCGACGTGTTCGTGCGCGACCTCGCGAGCGGGGTCGTCGTGCGTGTGAGCGTGAGCTCGGGAGACGAGCAGGCGGACCACGACAGCTACGGGCCCTCGATCTCGGCCGACGGCCGCTACGTGGCGTTCGTGAGCTTCGCGACCAACCTCGTCGCCGGTGACAACAACGGCTTCATGGATATCTTCGTCCACGATCGCGATCCCGACGGCAACGGCGTCTTCGACGAAGGCAACGGCGTCACAACGCGCGTCAACGTGCGCGCCGACGGCACCGAGTGCGACGAGCAAAGCGGCAACGCGATCATCTCGGCCGACGGACGTCTCGTGCTCTTCGTGACGCTGGCCGACAACCTCGTCGACGACGACAAGAACCAGGTCCAGGACATCTACGCGCACGACCGCCTGACCGGCGCCACCGTGCGCGTGATCCTCGGCACGGGCGGGGTCGAGACAAACGGCACCTGCTACCTCTCCACGCTCTCTCCGGACGCGACGCTGGTCACCTTCTCCAGCGAAGCGACCAACCTCGTCAGCGGTGACACCAACGGGGTCGTCGACGCCTTCATCTGCGACCTCGCGACGGGGATCGTCGAGCGCTCGAGCGTCGACTCGGCCGGAGTCGAGGGCAACGACGAGAGCATCGCCGTGGGCGGAATGACCGCGGACAACCGGTTCGTCGTTTTCGCCAGCAGAGCGGACAATCTCGTCGCAGGCGACGCAAACCAGTACTTCGACGTCTTCCTCCGCGATCGGACCTCCGGCGTGACTACGCGCGTCAGCCTCGGGCAGGGCGGGGTCGAGGGCGACGGGGACAGCGCCCCCGGACTCTACGGCGGCATCTCGTCGGACGGGCGCTTCGTCGCGTTCCGGAGCGAGGCGAAGAACATGGTTCCGGACGACACGAACCACTTCTACGACGTCTTCCGGCGCGACCTGACGACGGGAGACGTCGTGCTCGTCAGCGCGACGCGCGCCGGCGGTTTCTCCAACGGCCCCAACTTCCCGTTCGACTCGACTCCCGACCTCTCCCTGATCCTCCTCCACAGCTACGCGACCGACCTCGTGAGCTACGACACGAACGGCGAAATCGACCCCTACTACGGCCAGGAGGCCTACCTGCGCGACATGAACGTCGCAGCGGGAACGGCGTCGACCGAGGCCTATGCGCAGGGCCTCGCGGGAACAAACGGCGTCCCGACGCTCTCGCCGAGCACGAATCCGGTCCTCGGGTCCCCGATCCACATCGACCTCGGCAACTCGAGCGGCGGTTCGACTCTCGGGCTCGTGATCGTGGGTCTCCTTCCCGCGGAGGTCCCGTTCTCGGGCGGGACGCTCGTCGCCGACCCGCACGGCTGGTTCGTGCCGGTGGTCATGGACGCGAGCGGCGCCGCGCTCGACGCGGTGATCCCGTCCGACCCGGGCGTCCGCGGCATCTCGCTGTTCACCCAGCTCCTCGTGCTCGACGCGGGCGCCGTGCGCGGCGTCTCGATGTCGCGCGGCTGTGAAATGGTCGAAGGAGACTGAGGCGCGACCGGACGCGGGCTCCCGACGATCAGTTCCTTCGCCGGTCCGGTCGCGTGACCTTGCGGTCGACCTGCAGCCCCTCGCTCCCGTGGAACGTGAGCAGCAGCGCGTCCGTCGCTGCGAAGGTGTCGAAGAGGCGGAAGATCACGTCCTCCGAGCCCGGCCACGGATAGGCGAAGACGAGGTCGAAGTCGTCGGGGTCGCGCCGCAGCACCGCGTGGCCGTCGGGACCGCGTTCGGAGAGATAGGTGAACTCGCTGGTGCAGTCGGCGAGCTCGCCGGCGTCCTGCGGCACGAAGTTGCCCTGCGCGATCGGGACCTTCAGCGAGAAGTCGGTCATCAGGCGGTTCGCCTCGTCGACGAGGTCGCGCTCGATCTCGATGCCGCACGCGTCGAAGCCGGAGAGGGCGGCGAGACCGGCCACCGCCGCGAATCCGCAGCCCCACTCGCAGAAGGAGCGTCCCGGCGCGAGCTTCCCGCGCGCGATCGCGTCGATCATCCGCCAGGTGCCCTCGAGATCGCTCGACACGAAGGCGTGGAGCGGGCGCCGGGTCCGCTGCTCGTGGAAGTCATCGGTGCGCCGGTCGGCAGCGCGGACGAACTTCGCGATCGGCGGCGGCAGCCGTCCGGCGGTCGGAGTCACGTCGACGCGAACGAGCGCCATCGGGGACCCCGGAGGGGAAGGGGAACCCCGACCAAGTTACCGCGCGCGGCGCGATCTCGCCTCGAGTGAACGATCCCGAGGCTCCGCGGCGTTACTGGAACCGCAGATGCGGCGCATATCGTCGCGGAAGCGGGACGGCGTCGAGGAGCTCGGGTCGATGCGACCACCCACGAGATGGTTCGTGTGTCTCGCGTTCGCGACCGCGCTCCGCTGCGGATCGACGAATCCGGCACCGCCCGCACCGGCCGCGCCTCTCTCCGCCGTCGAACTCGCCAGGTCCTACGGCCTCGCGCTCCAGCCCGCGCCGGCGGACGGCGTCCCGATCCGCGTCGTCGACGCGGCGAGCGGACGGCCGGTCGGCGACGCGCTGGTCGTGTCGATCGACGAGTACGAGTTCACCTATGGCGACGTCGACTACGACGACGGCGAGGCGCGCACCGCGCGGTCGCTCTTGCGACGCGAGGGATGCGCGACTGCGACCTCCGGCGACGGTGTCGCGCGCGTCGCGGCCCCGACGGCGCCGCGGTGCGTGTTCGTCTGGAGCGGAGGGAAGTTCGGACGCACGACGCTCGAAGTCCACGACCGCACGGAGCACGTCGTTCCGATCGCACCGCGTTCGCTGCGGGTCGAAGTGGTCGACGAGAGTGGTCGGCCGAAGGCGGGCGTGCCGATCCAGATGGCGAAGTGCTCCCTCGAGCCGATGGCGACCGCGACGACGGTCGGGACCACCGGCGCGGACGGTGGTTTCGACATTCCCGCGCTCGAGCTCGAGCGCGGCGTCCATCGCACCTGCGGGCGGCGCGACCTCGTGATGCTCGGCGCGCTGATCTTCGGCGGCGAGCTGCGCGCGGCGGACGCGCCGGTGCTCGAGCCGGTGCGGCTCGTTCTGCCCGCGTGCGGCTCGATCGACGTGGAACTCCAGGACGCGCAGGGCCGGCCGCTCGGCAGCGACTCGGGGCACGCGCGCTCTCTCTCGCTCCTGGTCGAGAGCTGCGGCCGTTTGGAACCGCACGGCCTCGAACGCAAGCGCAGGCATTGGCACGTTCGTTCGCTCGAGCCACCGATCGTCGACGGCCGCTGTCGCCTCGATCGAGTCGAGCTCGGCGCCGAATTGACGTTCCAGCTCGAAGTCGAGATACGCCCGAGGGTGTTCAGCTTCGACCATCTGACGCCGATCGGCACGGCCGAGAAAGGCGGAGAGCACATCCTCGGCCCGACGAAGGACGGCGAGGTGAAGCACGTCGTCCTGCGCGCGGGCTGGTTCGGTGCGCCGGAAGACGACTCCGAATCGGCCGCAGCAACGAAAACGCCGACGGTGACGCCGGACGAATCGTCCGACGCTGCGACCCCCGAGAGCGCCGCCGCGCCCGACCTGGACAGCTCCTTCGACGTCTCCGTCCGGCTCGACGTGCCGATCGAGCCGTGCTGGCTGCGGGTCCGAGTCGACGGCAATCGCGATCCGCACGAGCACGACTCGAATCCGTGGATCGACGTGAACGGCCGCGCGACGATCCGCAACGTCCGCGCAGGCACGCACTCGATCAAGATCACGCGCTGCAGCATCTCCACGAGTCTCCGGGAGGTCGTGCTGCACGAGTCCGCGGAGTTCGAAGTCGCGCCCGCGCAACACCTGCGCGATCCGCGCCTGCTCGACATCGACCTGCGCGGCAAGCTGCAGTCGCGCCGGTTGGAGATCGTCGACGGTGACGGGAAAGAGCTGTCCGGCCTCGTCTACGAGACGCGGACGGACCATCCCGGGCACGACGAGCCGATGTGGTTCGAGAAGGGCCGCGCCGATCTCCTGTCGATCGTCGGCGACGGTTTCTCGACCCAGATCGTCGCGAACCGATTCCGTCCCCGACTCCTCGCGCCCGACTCGAGGACGCGTCGCATCGTCCTGCAGCGCGGCATCCCGATCCGCCTCGCGCTCGCGCCCGGCTTCGAGATGCCGGACGCAGCGCAGCTCGAGGCGCGGCTCTACGTGGGCGTTTCCGAGATGCCGCACTTCGTCACCGACCAGGACGAGTTGCGCTCGTTCGAGCTCCGCCCCGGCGCCGAGCCGCGCTTCGAGCTCGCGGAGCCGGGCCAGTGGCCGCTCGTCTTCCTGATCGGGCGCCAAGGCGCGAACGGCGAGGAGAACGTCGAAGCGTCGCACCTGCTCGACACGACGATCGACGTCCTGGACCGCACCGAAGAGCAGACCTTCGTGATCACGCCCGACCGCGACTGCTGGGACCGGCTGGTCGGGAAGTTGCGCACGTCCGGGTGACCGACGCGGTCGCGCGCTCGAGATCGCTTCCGCGCTCGCCGCCTACCGCGCGTGGAACTCGTCCGCCTTCGCGTTGACGAGCGCCATCTTGCGCGTGAGCGCCTCGTACGGCTCGTCCTTCACGGTCACGAGGCCGTAGTTCGAGTCCTCGCCGTCGGGGCGGCCTTCGCGGGGCTCGTCGGCGTACTGGAACCAGTGGTAACCGACGACGTCGGGCTGGTCGAGCGCGAAGAAGACGTACTGCTCGAAGCCGATGGCGCGGTCGACCTGCGTCGCGACGAGGGGGCCGGCGCCCTTCTTGTTGGGGAGGCCGCTGTCCCGGCTGCGGAAGCTGAACTCGCCGATCAGCAGCGGCTTGCCGAACGCGGAGTACTGGCCGATCACCCAGCGCGGGTCCTTGCCGTACGCGTTGAACGAGACGACGGCGACGTGCTTCGAGGCGGCGGCGATCACCGGGGGGGAGGGCAGCGTGGCGAAGCGGCAGCCGAAGACCATGTGGTTCGGGTCGGCCTCCCGGACCGCGTCCTCCGTGATCTGGAAGTAGAGCTCGGCGACGCGCGCGAGGAACGCGTCGCAGTCGGCGGCGAACGCGACGCGCCGGCGGTCGACCGAGCTCGTCTTCTTCTGCGCGGCCGCGTTCTGCAGGTACTTGCGCCGCACCGCGACGGAACCCGTGACGGCGCCGGCCGCCTCGAGCTCCTCCCAGCTCGAGAACCTCGTCCCCCAGACGTCGTCGAACTTCGCGACGTCGGCGTAGCGCGCGCGCAGCAGCGCCACGGCGGCGCGCCGTCCGGGCGCGGACTCGGGCAGGCCGAGGAACTGCTCGAGCAGCTCGCCGTCGCCGCGCCAGTCGGGCCCCCAGCGCAGCTCGTTGTCGGTGAACCAGCCGATCAGCCACGGATCGTCCTTGCGCGGCGAGCACTTCACCCCTGCGACCTGCCGCACGAGCACCGCGAACTCCGGGTCGAAGACGTCGGGGAAGATCCCCTCGCGCCACGCCTGGCCGTTCATCCGCGCCGACACGTACTTCGCCCCGAGGTTGAGGATCGGCGTGCAGGCGAGGTGCTTGCCGTCGACGTCGATCGTCGTGAAGCCTTCGTCCGACCAGGCGCCGATCGTGTTGAAGCCCCACCGGACCAGCCGCTCCGCGGTCGCCGAGCGCCACGCCTCGGGCGTGCCGTACCGGGCGCGCGTCGTCTCGCCGTACGGAGCGCGCGCCGTGTCGCGGATCCGGTCGCCGCTGTAGCTGACGCTCGCGACGCCCTTCGACAGGAACGGCTTCCCGTCCGGGTCGATCAGCCACCAGCGCCCTTGCCGCTTCTCGGTCCGGAAGAAGCCGCGCGGCGCGGAGGTCTGGGCCGGGGAAGCGCCGCTCGCGGCGAGCGGGATCGCCGCGAGCAGCGCGAGCAGGAGCTTCGAGCGCGAGTCCATGCAGCCCCTCGATAGCGCGCCGATCGCGGTATCAACGCGCTTCCCGCTCGACGAATGCGCGCAGCCGCCCCAGCGTCTCGTCCCACCGCTGCGAGGCGTGGTCGAGGAACTGCCGTGCGATCTCGAGGCGGCGGCCGTCGAGCTCCCAGATCCGCTCGCGGCCGCGCCGGCGGTCGCGCACGACGCCCGCGTCCGAGAGCACGCGCAGGTGCTTGGTCACGCCCTGCCGCGTGATCTTCGCGCCCTCCGTGAGCTGCACGATCGAGAGCGGGCCGTCGTCGACGAGCCGGCTCACGAGCCGCAGCCGCGTCGCGTCGCCGAGCGCACCGAAGATCGGCGCCGCCCCGTCGATCCGCGTGTGCCGCGCGACGGCGTTCACGCGCGGCTCCGCAGGTACTCAGCGATGTTCCCGACCTGGATCGCCCAGCCGTCGCCGTTCATCTTGAACGCGGTCGCACGGCGCGCCGCCGGGATCGCGTCGAAGCCCGACTCGACGACGGTGAGCTTCGTCCCGCCCGCCACCTCCGCGAGCGTGAACTCGACGAGCGTGGTCGGCTCCTTCGAGTAGTCGACCTTCGGATCGACCGCATACGGATGCCAGCGGTAGGTGAAGCGCGTCTCCGGCTCGATCGTCTCGATCTCGAAAGTGCCGACGATGTGCTCGTAGCCCGGATAGGTGACCCGCCCCGTGATCGGCTTCCCGGCGCGGAACGGCTCCTGGAAGTCGATCCGGAACCACGCCCCGAACTCCTTCGAGTCGGTGAGCGCCCGCCAGACCCGCGCGCGCGGCGCCTGGAGCACGACTTCCTTCTGGATGCGATCGGTCGGTGACGGGCGCTGGGCGGATGCAGGGGTCATGGGTTCGAACTCCGGGTCTTGGATGCGGGCGAGAGCGGGTCTCGCCTCGGGAATGAGCAACCAACGAGTTGCACGTTACCGGAGCTCGGAATGAAGGCAACCGATAAGTTGCATGAAATCGGGGCAGCCGGGCGGGAGCGGCTCCGAAGGGGTGCCGTGCTCCGACGGATCCCTGCGGCGGCGCGTCAGCCCTTCACCTTGAGCTCGACCACCTGCTCGTCCTGGACGTCTTTCACCTCGAAGTCGAGCTCCGGGGTGGGCGTGCGGCGGTCGCGGCGGCGCGCCTCGTCGGGGGAGGCGTTGGGGTCGGGCGGGCGGCCGAACGTGATGCGGGCGCGGTAGCGGCCGAACGAGGGGACGACGAGCGTCGCCTCGCCGTCGCGAATTGGGGCGGACGAGGCGGCGCCGACGGCGGCGATGGAGTCGTCGCGCGGGACCGCGCTCACGCGCAGGGCGACGAGGTCGGGGAACTTCGAGAGCGAGCCCGAAATGCGCAGCCGCAGCGGATACCCGCGGTAGAGCAGGACGTCGATCGGCGCGTCGTAGGCCCGCACCGTCTGCGCGAGGAAACCGGGAACGACGACCTGCAGCGGCACCGGCACGGTGAGGCAGGGGACGAGCGCGCGCCCCTCCTTGAGCGGGATCGAGAGCGTGCCGCGCTTCCCGTCGGTGAACGTGGCGGCGCGCCCGATCGCGCCGCCCGCCGCGAGCTCGCCGCCCGGCACGCGCACGGCGACCTCGACGAGGTGGACGAGCGACGCGAGGTCGAGCTCCTGCAGCCGCGGATCCTGTGTCTGCTCGGCGCGGTGGACGGCGACCTGGTGGAAGAGGACCTGCCGCTCCGCGGCGTCGGCCTCCTTGCCGAGCAGCAGCTCGAAGTCCCACAGCTCCGGCTGCACCATCCCGAACTCGAAGCCGCCGTCGGAACGGAGGCGCTGGACCACCGACGTGCGGCCTCTGTTCGACGCGAGGCGAAGGCGCGCGTGCAGCAGCTCGAACGCGAAGCCCTCGGGCAGCCGCACAGAGCCCTCGACGCCGCCGCCCATGCGCAGCTGCAGCGTGACGTCCGGTGCGCCGGCGTCGAACGCGACCGGCTTCGCGCCGAGAAAGCCGCCGCGCGACGCGACGACCTGGAGGCGACCGGGCGGGACCTCGCCGCGGATCTCGAAGCGTCCGTCGGCCGCGCTGCGCGTGCCGGTCAGGTGGACGATGCGGTAGAGCTCCTTCACGGGCTTGTCGATCTGCACGCGGACGCTCGCCGCCTCGACCGGCAGCCCGTCGTCGTCGACGACGCTGCCGCCGACGATCAACGGCGGCGGCGCGAGCTTCACGACCCCGACGTCGACCTCGCCGCTCTCCGGCACCACGACGTCGAAACGCGCCTCGATCGGCTGCGCGAGCGGCTCGTCGGCGTCGCGCGTCGCGCGCAGCCAGAGCTGGTTCGAGTAGCGGCTGCTGCTCGGGGTGGCTCCGCGGCTGTAGTCGAGCCGGAACGCGCCGTCGCTCTCGGCCTTCGTCCGCCTCCGGACGCTGCCGACCTCCATGCCGTCGCGCGCGCGATCGAACGCGTCGAGCGAGGCGTCGAGCTCGAAGCCGCCGAGCGCCGCCCCGTTCTCGTCGACGAGTCGCCCGACGACGACCGGCCCGACCTCCCCGGCGGGAAGCGCGACCTCGACCGTCTCGCCAGCGCGCGTCGGCCCGACGAAGGGCGCCGGCCCGCACGGGCGCTCGGCGATGACGGGCTTCGCTTGACCGGCGAGCCCGAGCCCGAGGCACGGGAGCGTGCCGCGGCCCCGCTCGTCGAGCTTCACCTCGCTCCCCTCCGACTTGGGGAAGACGACCATCACCGTCCCGAGCGCGGCGAGCGGCTCTCCGCGGCCGTCCACGACCTGGAACGCGACGGCCCCCGTCGCCGGCAGCCGCAGCTCGAGCGGCTCCTTCGGGAGCGCGTCGAGGTCGACGGCGACCCGCACCGGCGCGGGGAGCGGCATCGGGAAGCCGACCTCGAACGGCTGCGACTTCGGCGCCTTCCAGGCGGCGCGCGTCAGCGAGTACTGGAGATCGAGGTCGGCGATCCGCGCGAGGCCGTTCGGCCCCGTCGTCGCGTGCCACGTGCTCGCGCGCAGCGGCTCGTCCTTTCGGGCGAGCGCCACCTCGATTCCGCGGCCCGGCGCGCCCGTCTCGTCGACGACCTTCACGTCGAGCCATTGCCGCGGCTGGAGCTCGAGCCGCTGCGCCGCGAACGTGGTCGCGTCCACCCCGATGCAGCCGCGCGCGTCCTCGGAAAAGCCGAACACCCAGGCGCTTCCCGTGGGCCGCGCCACGCGCACGACGCCCTGCTCGTCGGCGCGCAGGCGGGCCGACGCGCGCGCGCGCAGCTCGATCGGATCGGCGGCGAGCTTCGGTATCTCCTCGAGCGTCAATTTGCCCGCGTCGACGACGACCACCTGCGCGCCGGCGACGAGCGAGCCGTCCTTCCGCCGCACGACCTGGACGGTGATGCCGTACTTGGCGGCCGCCGCGAGCGCGGCCTCCTTGCGAGCGTCGGCGGCGTCCGACGCCTCGGGGTCGACTTCGCGCGACGGCCCACGCGTCTCCTCCGGCTCCGTCTTCGCCGACTCGGCCGCGACTCGTGCCGCGTCGTGCCGTGCTCCCGGCGTCGCAGCCGCGGGACCCTCCGCCCGCCCGCTCCCGTCCCGGAGGAAGTGCCAGACCGCGCCGCCCGCCGCGGCCAGCACCAAGAGGACGGCCGCGACGACGAGCGTCGGCACGAACTTCACGGTGGCGCGTGGCCGGTCGATCGACATCGCAACTTTCTCGGGGACGTCACGGCATGATGCCACGCCGATGGGAGGCCCGGATCAGCTGGTCGAAGCTGTACCCCCGCACCGCCGCGTCACGCTCCTCCTCTCCCTTCTCCTGATCCTGGTATGCGGGCTCGCCGTCGCCGAGTACGGGCGGGCGCTCGCCTACCCGTTCAGCCGCGACGACCTCGCCCACTTCGCGATGAAGGAGCGCTGGAAGCGGCCTCCCGCGCAGGTCCTCGACCACTTCCGCGAGGATTTCTGGGGCGGTGAGCCGGAGCGCGGCCTCTACCGGCCGCTCACCTGCGCGACGATCCAGGCGACGGCGTGGGCGCGCGGGATCTCGCCGCGGGCGCTGCGCGCGGGGAACCTCCTGCTGCTCGCGCTCACCGGGCTCGCGGCGGCGGCGCTCGCGCGGCGCGGCGGCATCTCGCGCGCCGGATCGGCGCTGCTCGCGCTCGCGCTCGTCGCCCATCCGCTGCTGTCGGAGGGCGTGATGGAGGTCGTGAGCCGCGGCGAGCTGCAGGCGACGGCGTTCGCGCTGGCCGCGGCGGCGCTGCTCCTCGGCGGCAGCCACGCGCTGCTCCGCGCGCTCGGAGCGGCGGTCGCCTTCCTGGTCGCGCTGCTCTCGAAGGAGGGGGCCTTCGCGGTGCTGCCGGCGCTGCTGCTCCTGCTCCTGCCGGTGCGGCGGCACGGCTTCGTGGCGCCGGCGCTGCTGCTGTTCGCCGCGCTCGGCGTCGCGCTCTGGATGCGCGTGCGCGTGCTGGGCGGCGCCGTCGGCCTCGACCCGCGCGTCGTCTCGACGCTCGACAACTGCCTGATCGACCAGCCGCTCGCCGTGCGCGTGCTGACCGGCGTCGCGAACCTCGGCCGCTTCGTCGGGCTGCTGGTCTGGCCGGGGCAGCTCTCGGCCGACTACTCGTTCGCGGCGATCCGGCCGCTGACGCAGATGGGCGATCCGCGCTTCGCGACCGGCGCGGCGGCGCTCGTGTTCGGTGCGGTGTGGCTGGCCGGCGCGCTGCGGCGGCGGCGGACGCTCGAGGCGTTCGGGCTGCTGCTCGCCGGCGCGTCGTGGTTCCTCGTCTCGAGCATCGCGACGCCGATCGGGACGATCTTCTCGGAGCGGATCCTCTGCCTGCCGGCGTGCGGCGTCCTGATCGCGCTCGTCGCGGCGGCCGACCGGATGGCCGGCGCGCGCACGCTCACCCTGCGGCGCGCCGCCGCCGCGACCGCGCTCGTGGGGGTCGTCGCGCTCGGCGCGCGGACCTTCGTGCGCGCCGGCGACTGGCGCGATGAGGAGACGCTCTACACGGCGGCGCTCTCGATCGCGCCCGACAGCGCGCGCGTGCAGTGCACGGTCGCGCAGTGGCTGCACGAGAAGAAGGACCGGCTCGGCGCCGGCGCCCGCGCCCGGCGCGCCCTCGAGATCAAGCCCGACTACCGCCGCCCGATGTCGGTGGTGGCGCGCCTCGCCTTCGAGACGTTCCGCACGCAAAAGCAGCCCGCCTTCCTCGTGCAGGCCGACGTCTGGTTCTGGCTCGCGGCGAACGCCCCCGGCTCCGACATCGACGACGCGCGCAACCTCGAGCAGATCGAGCTGGCGGTCCGCGACGCGGGCCTCCCGCGCGAGGACCTCGAGCGTGCCGCGACCGCGATCGCCGACGCGCATCCGGGGCAGCCTTTGTATGAGAAGCTGCGCGCGGCGTTCGCGACGGCACAGCACTGAACGGAGAGAGAGCGATGGGCAAGCGCAAGAAGGCGGTGCGGCGAACCGAAGAGTCGCGCATGGTCGGCGCCGACGCGGTGCTGGAGAACGTGCCGGCCGAGGCGAAGGCGGCCGCCGAGCGCGTGAAGGAGGACGGCGGCACCGTGCTCGTCGCCTACCGCGAGCCGTTCGGCGGGAACGGCGTCGTGTTCGCGATGCTGCCGATCGAGAAGGTGGCGCCGACGCCCTATCAACGCGACCTCAGCAAGCCGCACGTCGACCGCCTCGCGAACGTGATCGACAAGCTCGGCCGCTTCCTCGATCCGGTCGTCGCGGTGCGCGGCAAGGACGGCATCTACTACACGCCCAACGGCAACCACCGCCTCCACGCGCTGAAGAAGTTGAAGGCGCGCGCCGTCACGGCGCTCGTCGTGCCGGAGGAGGAGGTCGCCTTCCAGATCCTCGCGCTCAACACCGAGCGCGCCCACAACCTGAAGGAGAAGAGCCTCGAGGTGATCCGCATGGCGCGCGCGCTCGCCGAGGACGGCAAGCACGAGAGCGCCCACGCCTTCGAGTTCGAGGAGCCGATGTATCTCACCCTCGGCTGTGCCTACGAGAAGAAGGCGCGCTTCGCCGGCTCGAGCTACACGCCCGTGATCCGCCGCCTCGACTCCTTTGCCGAAGAGAAGCTCTCGAAGTCGTTGAAGAGCCGCGAGGAGATCGCCGCGCTGCTGCTCGAGCTCGACGAGGCCGTGAACGCCGTCGTCGCGACCCTGAAGGAGCGCGCCTTCACCTCGCCCTACCTGAAGCCCTTCGTCGTCGCGCGCATCAACCCCATCCGCTTCCAGAAGGTCCCGACCGGCGACCTGAAGAGCGTCCTCCAGAAGATGATCGCAAGCGCCAAGAAGTTCGACGCCGGCAAGGTGAAGACGACCGACGTCCAGTCGATGGGGGGGCCGCCGCCGAGCGACGACTGAACGCGCCGCTCGCCGAGCGTCAGCGCGGCGCGGGATTCATGACGAGCCGCGCCCGATCGGCGAGACGCAGCGCGATTGCATCACGAGTGCCGTCATCACTTCGAGTCCGCTCCCGGCGCGATCATCCGCTCGAGTTCGTCGATGATCACTTGCGGCAATTCGTCGACCCCGAACTCCCGACCATGGACGGAAGCGTCGTCGCGGATGCCGGCGTAGGTGAACAGGTTCGATTCGCGGATCGAGACCACGAAGCCGACGCCGGGAGCGGGATGCCAAGAGAGGGCGACGCCTCCGCGCGGGTCGGCTTCGACTTCTGGCGCCGGGAATCGCGATGGAAGTCGGAGGAGGATCTGCCGTGCGCGTTCGTAGCTCCGACGGTCGAGCGCGACGCCTTCGTATCCGTCCCATCCGTCGTGGTCCGCCTCTTGGGCGGCGAGGTCGAGTTCGTTCAGCGAGGAGAGCTGACTCGGGTTAGCCATGGGCGTCCGGATCGTTCCGAGCTGCATGATGGGAGCGACGAATCGCGGCGCGAATGGTAACGGCGTGAAGCCTGCCGAGCGCGGTTCGCCGCCGCCCTGAACCCGATCCGCGTCGGCCGGCACCAACCGGGCGGAGATCGGAGTTCCCATCGTGGATCGACCGTCCGACCTGCGTGAGCTCGACGAGGGCGACCTCGCGTCGCATGCGCTCTTCCTGCGAAGACTCGCGAAGCGGCTCGTGCGGGACGAGGCGAGCGCGGACGACGTCGCGCAGGAGACGTGGCGGGCGGCGCTCGCGCGACCGCCGCGCGAAACCGTGACGTGGCGCGCGTGGCTCACGACGGCCGCGCGCAACGTGGCGCGCCAGATGGCGCGCAGTGGTGCGCGGCGAGCGAAGCAGGAGCCGGCCGGGGCGGCGCGCGAGGGTTTGCCATCGACCGACGAAGTGGCGGCGCGCCTCGAAGCGGAGCGGCGCCTCATCGACGCAGTTGCCGTCCTGCCCGACGACGACCGCGCCCTGATCCTGCTGCGCCACTTCGACGGCCTGCCGCCGCGCGCGATCGCGCGCCGCATGCAGGCGCCCGTCGAGACGGTGAAGACGCGGCTCAAGCGCGCGCTCGAACGGCTGCGCGAGCGGCTCGTCGAACGCGGCGGCGATCCGCGCCGGCTGTACTCCGGTCTCCTGCTCGTCGCGAACGGACTGGTGGGAAAGGTCGGCGCGGCGGGCGGGGTCCTGGCCGGAGGGGTTGCCATGTCGCTGAAGGGGAAGGTGGCGGCCGCGGCTGCGGCCTTGGTCCTCGCAGCGGTCGCGATCCGCGTCGCGGTGGATTCGCGAGGCGCGCGCGCTCCGTCGTCTGCGCCTGCAGTCCGCGTCGAAAACCCGGAGACCGCGTCAACCGCCGGCGTCGATGAAGCAGCGCGCGACCGCGTTCCCGACGTGGTGAGCTCCTCGGACGCGACCGCTGCGGCGTCCACAACGGACGCGATCGCGTTCGAGCCTGATCCCGACGGAACGGCCGTCGTCGGCCGCTTCGTCGGCAAGGATGGAGCTCCACTCGAAGGCGTCGAGGTCAGCACGTTGGGCTACGGTCGCGACGGTCCGCCGCGGATCGCGCATCCCGGAATGCCGACGACACGAAGCGGCGCCGACGGCCGCTTCACCTGGGCCAAACCGTCCCCGAGATCGGCGAATGGCGCTGGCGATGCGTGGGGGTCGTCGTGCGGGAACGACGGCTGGGCGGACGCGCTGGTCGTCCGTCTGGTCGCGTGGCGGCCGGGGGTCGTGGTTCGGGACTTCCAGCTGACGGGTGCCCTCGGCCGCGTGATGGACGCCGGCGACCTCGTCCTCGAACGCGAGGCACGCATTGCCGGGCGCGTCGTCATTCCGAGCGGCATCGATCCGGCTGCGGTCACCGTCCTCCTCGAATCGACGAACGACGGCGCTGCGCGACCGACGCTGGCGTCGCTGCGCGACTTCGTCCGCCGCGTCCACGTCGACGCGGGAGGGCACTTCGAATTCGTGGGTCTCGGAAGGTGCCTCGTGCGCGCGTGGGCGTTTGCGCCCGGGATTCCACGCGTCCCGTCGCCGCTCGTGGAACTGCGCGCCGGAGAGGCGCGCGAAGACCTCTTCCTCACGCTCGTTCCGCGCGAATCAAGCGGGCCGCCGCTCTCGATCGACGTCGAGGATCCGGACGGCGCGCCGCTCCCCGAAGCCCATGTCTCGATCGCACTCCGGGAGTGGGGCCGGCGGGTTGAGACCTATCTCGACTTCGTCGCGGATGCGGACGGCCACATCGAAATCGAGACGTACGGCGACAAGGTCGTCGCGGCGTGGGCCTGGTCCAAAGACCCCCGCTGGCTTCCCGCAGAGCGGCTCTTCCCGGACGGCGACGAGCGCGCTTGCGTTCTTCGTCTCTCCGAGCTCCTGAAGCTCGAGATCGACGTGAGGTCGTCGGACGGCTCGCCGCTGAACGTGCTACGCGCGAATGCGCGCGAGGTCGAGGAGCGCTTCCACTCCGGTTTTGGCTGGTCGCTCGATTCACGCATCGTCGATGGAGGAGCGCCCGAAGCCCGCCGACTCGAACTGCAGGTGCCTGATGCGCCGGTGCTGATCGAGGTGACGGCCGACGGTTGCGCCGATCAAAAGCTCGGCCCGTTGCGCGCTCGCTCGCTGTCCGGGCCGCTCGCCGTCACGATGGAGGCGCGGCCAGCCCTGACGGGACGAGTCACCTCCGCCGGCTTGCCCGTGGCCGGCGCATCGATCGCGGTCCTTCGCGCGTGGGACGACGGTCACTTGTCCGTCGTGAACGGCGTGCTGTCGCGCGCGTACGTCTGCAATTCGACGGTGAGTCGGACCGATGGCGAAGGACGCTTCCGCATCGTCGATCACGACGGCGGCCCTCTCTGCGTCCGCGCGCACGCGCCAGGATTCGCGTCCGGCACGATCGGCCCGTTTGAATCGACGCGTGACACCGCGCGATCGGACCTCGACATCGAGCTCACGCACGGTGGCTCGCTGACCGGTCAGGTCGTGGCGGGGGCCGACGGATCGCGAGCGCCGTTCGTGGTGATCTCGAACGGCGACGGCGTTCCACGCTCCTGGCCAGTCTCCGCTGACGGCACCTTTTCGATCGATCACCTCGTCGCCGGCGCTTGGAACGTGCGCACGAGCGAAATGGCGATTTCGATGGGCTACACCGTGCTCGAGATCGTCCAGGAGTCGCGCGGCGACCTGCCCACGAACTGCGTCATCCGCGAGGGCGAGACGACGACGCTCGTTCTCTCCTCCGACGACACGCTCGCGTGCATTTTGCGCGGCAAGGTGGTCGGACGCGACGGCGGTTCGGCGATGTGGGGCGCATGGGTCGGTGCCGGCGACGTACCGATCCCGACCGTCTGGAACGGAAGCACGAAACCCTCGCCGGTGCTCATCGGACGCGAGGGCGAGTTCGAGTGCCGTGACGACGTGCCGGGACGCGCTCAGCTCGTCGTCTTCGCGCGATACCCCGAACCCGAGCACGCCTCGTACAGCGTCTTCTCGCGACCGCTCGAGCTGACGCAGGGCATCGCGCGCATGACCGTGACGCTCGACCTCGGTGGCATCGAAGGTGACGTCGGCCAGCGCGTCGAAGGCCGGCCGCTCGCCGTGGAAGCGGACGCGACGACCGCGGACGGCTTTCGCTTCCACGCGAAGGTCCGGCTCCTCGACGACGGACGCTTCACGCTTCCGATCGCACCGGCCGGCGAGGTCCGACTCCACGTCGGCGAGCTCGGACTCGAACGGACCGTAACGGTCGCGACCGGCGCGACAACGAACGTCACGCTGCGCTGAGGCGCCTCGCCGCTTCCCGATCTCCGCGGCCGACGCTGCGTGCCATCACTCCCGCTGGTACAAGCCGAGCACGTTCCCGTCGGGGTCCTTCATCCACGCCATCGCGTGCGGACCCATTTGGGCGACGCCGTGCACCGTCTTCACGCCCGGCAGGTCGTACTCCTCGAAGCGCACGCCGCGCTTGCGCAGCGTCGCCATCTCGCGCGCGAGGTCGGCGACCTCGAACGTCGCTCCCGTGTCGTCCGACTTCGGGGCGTCCGACTCGAAGAGCAGGATCTCCGTCTTCTTGCCGGCCAGGTAGGAGAGGAAGCCCTCCTTGGGCGAGCCGGCCACTCGTTTCAGGCCGAGCTTTTTCGCATAGAAGCCGTCGACCGCCTTCAGGTTCTTGCGCCGGCACTGCAGCGTGGCGGCGACGGGTGACTTCGAGAGCATCGGGAGCTTCCTTCGAGGGGGGCGGCGGAGCGCAGGAGCGCGCGCGCCGGAGTGCGAGCACGTTCGGGACGGGAAACGCCGGCGCCGCGCTTCCGAATCTCGTCGTGCGGCGCGTTCCGCCCCGGATCTTCACGGAGCGGATCGGCGGCAGGCGCCGCCCGCTCACTCGCCCTCGTCGACCTCGTCGGGGTCCCACACCGCCTCGAAGTAGCCGATCATCATCTCCTCGTACGTCTGCAGCCCGAACCACACGGTCTGCGTCGGATCGGGGTTGGCGGGGTTGTCCTTGCTGTTGTCGAAGTGCGCGACGGCCTCGAGCACGGTGCCGGCCGGCAGGCGCCGCGGCTCCGCCAGCATGTACTCGTGCTGCCAGTTGAAGTCGTAGTGGGGGACGAAGAGGAGCTTCTCTTCGACGCTGGGCGTCCCGTCCTTGGCGGGCGGCAGCTTCGCGACGAAGGTGAAGTCCTTGCCGCGCACGTGCATGTGGGGCTGCAGCGAGCGCAGCGTCGCCGCGGCGGGCAGGCGCCAGCGGGCGCGCACCTCGAAGTTCGGGTCGCCCGGCGGGATCTTGAACGCGGCCGTCGAGACGCCGCGCGTGTCGAGCGGCTTCGTGATCTCGGCGTCGGGCGGCGCGAACCAGAGCGCGATCGACGTCGCGGAGTCGGCCGCCTTGCCGTTCGGCTGGTAGTGGATCTGCGTGACGAGCGTCGCTCCGGCGGACAGGAACTTGCCCTCGTCGGGCGCGAAGGTGACCGCGCCGCCGCCGGAGAGTCCCGACAGGAAGTAGCCGTTGAGCCCGCCGGAATCGCCGTAGCGGAGGTCGCGGGCGATGATCTTCTGGAGGCGCTGGACGTATTGCGGCCGCTCGTTGGGCTTCGCGCCCTGCAGGAGCTGGAACGGGTCGAACGTCGGGCGCCACGGCGGCTCGATCGTCTCCGCGCCCGCGACCGTGCTTGCGCCCGTGCGCGTGCGCGCCGCGTCGCCACGGAAGATCAGCACGTGGTGGACGACCTGCGGGTTCGTCGTCCGGACCTCGGCCGCGCGCACCCAGCGCGACGTCGCGAGCCCGGTCGGCAGGCGCGGATACTCGTAGAGCAGCGTCCCTTCCGCCGGGACGTGGAAGGTCGGCGTCGTGAGCACGAGGTCAGGCGGCTCCGCGAGCGACCACTCCTTCGGAAACGTCTGCCGCGGCGGCGCGTGCGCCGGATCGCCTTCCGGCCGGCCGCCGTCGATCCAGCGCACGAGCGTCTCGATCGTCGCGGCGGGCAGCGAGCGGTCGTTGCGGAACTTCCCGATCGACGGATCGGCGCCCCACGGCGGCATCCGGCGCGTCGAGACGACCTCGCGGATCTGCGGCGCCCAGCCGACCACGTCGCCGAAGGACTCGAGCGAGAAGGGCCCGCTGCCGCCTTCGCGATGGCACTCGACGCAGTGCTTCTGGAGCAGCGGCTCGACCGTCTCGTGGAACGTGGGCGGAGGCGCCTGCGCGAGCGCCGGTTCCGCGAGGACGGCGACGACGAACGCTGCGGTGCGACGCGGCCGCATCATTCGTCCACGCGCCAGTCGGCGAGCACGCCGTCCTTGTGGTCCTGCTTCGCGTGCTCGCCCGACGTCCACGCCTTCCACTCCTTGATCCCGAGGAAGCGCTCGCCGATCCACGCCGCGGCATAGGCCAGGACGAAGTCCCGCTTGCCGGGCGTCGTCATGTAATGGTCCATGCCCGCGACGATGACGAGCCCGCGCGGCTTCTTCATGCCGTCGTAGAGCGCGGTCAGCGTCTTGTCGTCCGGCGAGCCGATCAGCAGCGTCGGCGTCGCGTACTTCGGCGGCAGCTCGCGCAGCGCCGCTCCGACGGTGACGCAGCCGGCCCAGCTCTTCGCGTCGACCGCCGCGCGGATCGCCGCCGCGCCGCCGCGCGAGTGGCCCGCCGCGACGAACCGCTTCCCGTCGAGCTTGCCGAAGAGGAAGGAGTCCTTGCTCCCGTTCTGCTTCTCGAGCCAGCCCCGCGCGGCGTCGAACTGCGGCGCGCGCTTCTCCGCGGTCCGGTCGCCGAACGCGACGACGAGCGTCGCCATGCCCCACGACGCGAAGCGCGTCGCGAAGTCCTCGTATCCGTGCCACCTCGACGCCGGGCCGCCGGGCGAGAAGACGCAGATCGGCCACGGTCCGCCCACCGCCGGCTCCGCGTCCTCCTTGTTCTTCGTCGCCGGATAGAAGATCGCGGCGTCGAGCGTCGCGCCTGGCGCGTCGTCGGCGACCTTCACCTTGCGCCAGCCGACCGGATGGGGGCCGTCCCTGGACGGGCTCTGCCCGTACTTCGCGACCCGCGCGAGCGGCGCGAATGCAACGATCGCCGCGAGGCCGAGCGCGAGCCGGGGCGGTGCGACGTGGATCACGGGGACGGCCTCCTCACGGTCTGCTCGCGAGCTCCGCGAACTTCTTGTTCAGCACCGGATACTCCTTCCACGCCTCGAAGTCGTAGTGCCACCACTCGTTCTCGTAGACGGTGAAGCCTTCCGACTCCATGGCGCGGCGTAGCGTGTCGCGCAGCCAGCGCTGCTCGCTCGTGCCGCCGGGGTACCAGGGGTTGGCGCGGTCGCTGAACTCGTCGTAGCCCGACGGCATGCGCAGGGGCGCGCCGCTCTGCGGGTCGCACAGCGTCAGGTCGACGGCGCAGCCGCGGTTGTGGCGCGAGCCCTTCGAGGGGTCGGCGACCATGTCGTGGTGCTCGGCCGGCGTCCCGTCCCAGAACATCCGCGTCACGAACCACGGCCGGTAGCCGTCGTGGATCAGCAGGCCGAAGCCGGACTTCTGGAGCTTCTGCTGCGCCCGCTTCAGCGCCTCGGCGGCGGGCCGCTGCAGGAAGGCGCGCGCCTCCTCGTAGAAGACGGCGCCCATGAAGTTGTTCTCGGTCGCGTAGCGGACGTCCAGATGGAGCGACGGGTCGATCTTCACGAGCTCGACGAGGTCGGGCTTGCGCTTGCCTTCGAGCGCCGCGATCTCGGGCGCCGGCGCGGCGGCGAGCGCCTCTTTGCGCAGCGTCTCGACCGGCTTCAGCGGCGCGATCTTGAACGTCACCCCCTCCTCGGTGCCGACCGCGCGGCGCGGGAAGGCGACGCCGGCGGCGATCGCCGCGACGACGGGGCTCTTCGCATCACCCTCGACCGCATGTCGGAAGAGGATCGTCTCGCCGGAGTAGAGGCCGCTGTCAGGGAAGCCGTAGACCTCGCCTTCGACATGGGTCAGCGGGTACTCGAAGAACCACTCGATCAGCGCGTGGAGGCGGCCCGCCTTCTCGTAGACGAAGAGGACGTTGTGGTCGAAGCCGTACTCGCCGATCAGCGCCGCGAATTCGGCGGGCGCCGGCTTCGGCCGCGCGTCGGCGACCCGCGCGTAGGCGACGCTCCCGATCTTGAGCGACTGCCCCGCCTTCGGGATCTGCACGGTCCGCCCCGCCTCGATGCGGTCGTCGACGGTGTAGGCACCCTCGAGGTTGGGACGCACGCGCGCGCGCCACGCCCCGCTCTGGAGCCAGAGCTCGCCGTGCTGCTCGAAGAGCTCCGCGTGCGCGCGGCCGTCCTCGCTCTGGTAGGTCCCGGCGCAGGCGCGCGCGAACGCGGCGTCGACGTCGCCGTTCGTCGCCGGCGGCTTGGCCGGCCGGCCCGCTTTCGCGGCGAGCAGCGCTTCGAGCGCGGCGGTGACGATCTTCCCGACCGTCCCGTGGGCGACGTCGAGTGAAGCGACCGCCGCGACGCCGAGCCGCTCCTCGGGCAGGAGCTTCAGCTCGGTCGAGAAGCCGTAGATCGCGCCGTCGTGGCCAACGGTGCGCCGCCCGTCAAAGGTCCCGATCCCGAAGCCGAGCCCGTAGCCGCCGGTGCTTTCCGCGGTCGAGAACTGCGGCTTCCACATCTCGTCGAGCGACGCGCGCGTGATCACGCGCGGCGGCGCGTTGGCCGGAGCGCTCCCATCTTGGGGATCGGGCGTGCGGCTGCGGTCGAGGAAGAAGCGCAGCGCCGTCGCGAGGTCGTCGATGGGGGCGTAGAGGCTGCCCGCCGGCGCCATCCCGAGCTCGAAGGTCGGCGCGGCGAACGGCGCGCCCCAGTAGGTCCACATCTGCGCGGCGACGCGGTGGGCGCGCACCTCGGGCGTCGCTTCGAAGGAGCTGCGCGTCAGCCCCATCGGCACGAGCACGCGCTCGCGCACGACCTGCGCGAACGGCTGGCGCGTCACGACCTCGACGACACGGCCCACGACCGCGATGCCGGCGTTGCTGTACTTCGACTTCGTGCCGGGGGCGTGGACGAGCGCCGTCTCGTTCAGGCTCGCGACCGTGTCGGCGAGCGACGGCGACGAGGCGTCGAAGTAGCTGCCGCGCGGCGGCTCGCGGACGAGCCCGGCGCGGTGGGCCATGAGCTGGCGCAGCGTGATCGGCGCGCCGAACGGGTTCTTCGGATGGAATTCCGGGAGGACCTTGGTGACCGGCGCGTCGAGGTCGAGCCGCCCCTCCTCGACGAGCTGCATCACCGCCATGTCGGTGAACATCTTCGAGACCGAGCCGACGCGCCAGAGCGACGCCGCATCCGCCGGCGCGGCGCCGCTCTCGGACGCGCGCCCGAAGCAGCGCGTCGACGTATGCCCGCCGCCGTCGACGAGCGCGATCGCGAAGCCGGGGATCGCCGCGCGCGCGAGCTCGTGCTCGATCCAGGGCGACAGCTCGCTCAGGACGTCGGCCGGAGACTTCGTCGTCGCCGCGGCCGGCGCGCGCGCCGGCGCGGTCGTCGGCATCGGCGTCGGGACGTCCGGACCGCCGCAGCCCGCGACGCCGAGCGCCGCCACCCCGAAGAAACCGACCGCGAGCCGCCGCTGGACCATGGTCTCTCCCGCCTCCTCCCGTGGACGAAGGCGCGTAGGATGCCGCGCCCGACGCCCCATGCGAACCCATCCGATGCGCCCGCCCGACGCCGCCCGGACGCCGCTGCTGCTCGACGTCATGGGGACGCTGGTCCACGACCCCTTCTACGTCGAAGTGCCCCGCGCCCTCGGGATGTCGCTCGAAGAGGTGATCGCGCAGAAGCACCCGACCGCGTGGGTCGAGTTCGAATGCGACGACCTCACCGAGCAGGCCTTCCTCGACCGCTTCTTCGCGGACGGTCGGCGCTACGACCAGGCGGCGCTGCGGCGCGCCTTCACCGAGGCGTTCCGCTTCCTCGACGGCGTCGAGCCGCTGCTGCTCGAGCTCAACGCCGCGGGCGTGCGGCCCCACCTGCTCAGCAACTATCCGTGCTGGTGGGAGCAGGTCGAGCAGCGGGTCGGCCTCGCGCGCTACGCCGACTGGTCGTTCGTCTCGTGTCGCACGCGCCACCGCAAGCCCGACCCCGAAGCGTTCCTGCACGCGGCGCGCACGCTCGAAGTCGCGCCGGGCGACTGCGTCTTCGTCGACGACGCCGAGCGCAACGTCGTGGCGGCGGCGCGCCTCGGCATGCGGGCGCTACGCTTCCGCGACGCGAACACGCTGCGCGCCGACCTTGCCCGGGTGGGAGTGCTGCCATGAGCCGCCTCGCGAACGCCTCGCCCGCGCCCTTCACGCTGCCCGACGCCGAGCTCGACCGGCTGCTCTCGCCGGCGCTGCTGATCGAGATGGACGCGGTGCGCCGCAACATCCGCACGATCCTCGCCTGCTGCGGCGGCGATCCGGCGCGCTGGCGACCGCACTTGAAGACGACCAAGATCGCGCCGGTCTGGCGCGAGCTGGTGCGCGCGGGCGTGCGGCAGTTCAAGTGCGCGACGACGCGCGAGGCGGCGCTCATGCTCGAGGTGCTGCGCGCGGAGAACGTGCGCGGCGCCGACCTCCTCGTCGCCTACCCGTGCGTCGATCCGGCGCGCCAGCGCCTCGGCGACCTCGCGCGCCGCTTCCCGGAGACGGGGCTCGCGCAGCTTTGCGAGGAGCCGGAGGACGTGGCGGCGACGCCGCGCGAGCTCGGCCTCTTCGTCGACGTGAACCCCGGCATGGACCGCACCGGTCTCGACCCGGCCGGCGCGGAGCGCATCGCCGCCATCGCGCTGCGCGCGGGCGAGCGCTTCCGCGGCATCCACTTCTACGACGGCCACATCCACGACGTCGACTACGCGCCGCGCCGGGAGAAGGCGCACGCGACCTACGCGCGGCTGATGGAATTGGTCGCGCGGCTGCGCCACGAAGGCGTCGTCGTCGGCGAGATCATCACGAGCGGCACGCCGACGCTGCGCCCCGCGCTCGACTTCGCGCCGTTCCGCGAGCGCGGCGCGCCGCTCCATCGCGTCTCGCCCGGCACCGTCGTCTTCCACGACCAGCGCTCGGCCGACGAGACGCCCGAGCTCGACCTCGTGCCCGCCGCCGTCGTCCTGGCGCGCGTCGTCAGCCGGCCGTCGCTCGCGCGCGTCACCTGCGACGCCGGGAGCAAGTCGCTCGCGGCCGAGGCGGGGGACCCGTGCGCGATCGTGCTCGGCCGCCCCGAGCTCGTCGCCGGGCGGCCCAGCGAGGAGCACCTCCCCCTGGACGTGACGAGCGGCCCCCCGCCTCCGCGCGGGACCCCTCTCCATTTAGTGCCGCGCCACGTCTGTCCGACAGTGAACCTGGCCGAGCAGGCGGTGCTGATCGAGAAGGGGCGCATCCTCGAGATCGTCGCCGTCGCCGGCCGCGCCCACGATCTCCAGCGTTGAACGGTGCAGCGCGCACCGGAAGAATCGCGCCGCGAGGGGAACCCCATGCTCCGACGACTGCTCCTGCCCGCCGTCGCCCTGGCACTGTCCACCCTGCCTGCCGCCGCGCAGGACGGGAAGCACGAAGGGAAGACGCAAGAGCCGCACGACGCGGCGAAGACCGACGGCGACGAGCCGGATACCGAAACGACCGAGGCCTTCCGCAAGTGGCTGCGGTCGGTCGACGCGAAGATCGACTGGGAGGAGGGGCCGTGCGACGGCCCGATCGGCGACGTCGCGAAGCTCGCCGTCCCGGCCGGAGTCGCATACACGGGCAAGGAGGGGACGCGCCGCTTCCTCGAGGCGAACGAGAACATCGCGGACGGCTCCGAGTTCGCGACGGTGCAGGCGCTGCGCCTGCCGACCTGGACCGCCTATTTCTCCTACTTGAAGTCGGGCCACGTGAAGGACGACGACAAGCACGAGCTCGACGCCGAGGAGATGCTCGAGCAGAAGCAGGAGGAGTGCGCGGCGGGCAACAAGGAGCGGAGCAAGCGCGGCTTCTCGGAGCTCGAGGTCGTCGCGTGGGCCGTGCCGCCGCACTACGACGAGCAGACCCACAATCTCGAATGGGGGTTGCGCCTGCGCAGCGTCGAAGGCGAGCTCGTCAACTACGAGGTGCGCTGCCTGTCGCGCGTCGGCATGGTGTCGGCGATCCTCGTCTGCGGCGCCGGCGATTTCGAGAAGGCGCTCCCGCAGTTCCGCGAGGTGCTCGGCGCCCTCTCGATGAATCCCGGCCAGCGCTACGACGAGGTGAAGCCGGGCGATCCGATCGCCGAAGCGACGCTCACGACGCTGATCGTCGGCGGCGCCGCGGCGCTCGGCTGGAAGGCCGGGATCTTCAAGTACCTCTACAAGATCCTGATCGCGGTCGGCGTCGGCGTCGCCGCGCTGTGGCGCAAGATCACGGGCCGCTCGAAGCAATCGCCGAATCCGGCCGCGTGAGGGCCCTCCGCGCTCGGGGGCGGCTGGTGGCATGAGCGCCCTCGACGAGCTCTTCCTCGTCCTGCTCGCCCTCTACCTCTACGAGAGCACCTGGTGCGTGCCGGCCGGCGCGTGGCTCTTCGTGCCGCGCGGGCAAGGGGGGCTGCGCGACGTCGTGCGTACGTGGGTCGAGAGCGGCGAGACCTGGTTCGTGCGCGCGCCGCTGCTGCTGCCCGCGACGCCGCAGCTCCTCGCGCTCCCCTTCCCGATCGCGCTCGCCCCCGAGGGGTTCGTCGCCTGGGACGGGCCGCGCAAGGGGCGCGTCCTCTCCGCGGCGCGCGGCGCCCGCTGGATCGCCTTCGAGCCGAAGCTCGCGATCGTTTCCGACGGCAAGCGCGTGAAGGCCGGCGCGGAGGTCGTCGCGCGGCTCGATTCGGACGCGGCGGCGGCGGCGTTCGCCCGCTCGCTCGCGGCGATCGCCGCGCGTCCGCTGGAGGAGCGCTCCGCCGCGATCCACGGCTGGATCGCGGAGCGGCTCGCCGTGCCCGCGGCGCGCGCGTGCTTCCAGGCGCTGAAGAGCGCGACGCTCCCGCTGCGCTTCGCGGTCGCGGCGCTCTTCCTGGTGCTCGGCGTCGCGCTCCCCGTCGCGGCCTACCGGTGGGGGCTCATGGTCTCGGGGCCGTGGCTGCTCGGGGCGTGGCTCGTCGCGACGATCGGCGTGGTCACGACGTGGCGGCGCGCCGAGCGGCAGCTGCGTCCCGAGCAGTCGCAGCGGCGGCTCGCGCCGGCGATCGCGATGGTCCTCTATCCGGTCGGCGCGGTGCGGGCGCTCGACCTGCACGCGCGCGGCGCGCTCGCCGCGTTCGACCCGGTCGCACTCGCGCTCGCGGCGGGCGACGCGGCGACGCGCGACGCGGTCGCGACCGTCGCGCTGCGCGAGACGCTCTGGCCGCTCTCCTTCGCCGACCACTCCGAGGCGGTGCAGCACGCGGCCGCGTGGTACCACACGGCCTTCGAGCGCGAGCTCATGCGCGAGCTGCTCGACGCCGGCATCGAACCGAAGTCGCACGCCGCCGAGCCGGCGCCGCGCGACGCGCGCGACCGCTCCTTCTGCCCGCGCTGCCGCGCCCACTACGCGACCGACCGCCGCCTCTGCGCCGACTGCGACGGCGTGGCGCTCGTCCCATTCGAGGCGAACATCGACGACGACTCGGTCGAGGACGAGGAGGATTGAACGCGTCCGCCGACCCGCGATCGCGTCAGAACCGGAACGTGAGCGCGAGCCCGTAAGTGTCGTCCGCGAGGAGCGGCTCGAGGGTGACGCCTTCCGGCAGGCGCAGGAACGCCTCGTCGAAGAAGCGGCCGAGGAAGTGGCCGAGCGCCGCGCCGACCAGCACGTCGGAAGGGTAGTGGCCGCCCGCCTCGACGCGGCTCCACGAACTGAGCGCCGCGAACCCGACCACGCCGGTGTCGACCGCGTACTTCACGGGCGTGGGCCAGCGCGTCGCGCCGACGTTGCGGACGGTCAGCGTCGCGTTGACCGACGCGCCCGACGCGTGCGAAGACGGGAGGCTCTCGTCGTCCGAGCCATTGGGACGTGTGCGTCCGGTCGCGTCCTTCAGGAGGTCGGTGGTGACGAGCGTCACGACGCGCGCGCCCATGCCGACGGCGAGGCCCTTCGCCTTGTCGACGAACCAGCCGCCCGCCTCCTCGCCGCTCGGAGTCACGAGGACGCTCGCGTAGTAGATCGAATCGGACAGGGTCCCGGTCCAGCCGCGCGCGTCCTCGGCGTTCTCGACCGAGCCGAAGATCGGCGTCGTCTCGATCGCCCACTCGGAGATGCGCCCGTCCCAGTCGTCGATCTGCAGGACGGCGGCGCCGGCCAGCGGGAGCCATGTCCCCGGCGCGGTCAGCGCATCGAGCGCCGCGTGTCCCAGGCGTTCAGCGCTCGGCAGAAGCGTCGCGTCGTCGGCCCAGCGCCGGCCGTTCTCCATCGTCCCGCATCCGCACGGGACGCAGACGCATGCGCACGACACGATCGCTCTCCGGATCCCGCGGGACGTCGCCACCATGCGGCACCCTCCGACCGCGCCACGGCAGGCGGCGCGCGGCGCCGATCACCGGCTCACTGGAAGACGACCGTCGCGTCGTTGCTGTGCTCGAGGAATCCGGCCGCGCCGATGCAGTAGGCGCGGAAGGTGACGACGAGCGAGCTCAGCCCCGGCGGCACGGTCGCCGAGAGGGCGAAGGTCCCGTCCGACTGGAGGACGCCGAACGCGATCGGCACGAAGAGCGGCGTGCCGCTCACGTCGATCGCCCAGAGCGACGCGCCGTTCCCGGGGACTCCGGCGAAGGTCGCGAGCGTGAGCTGCTGCCCGGCGGCGACGAGCGGCGGATCGGCCTCGAGCGTGAACTCCGGTCCGCGCACGAAGACGTCGTCGCGCTTGTTGGTGTCGTTCGGGACCAGGAAGAAGGCGAAGGAGTGGAAGGCGACGAGGCGGCCATCGCCGGAGATCCCGCCGAGATAGCAGTGGTCGTCGGCGGGCGTGCCCCAGTTGTTCACGCTCGAGCGCGTGATGACCCCGGTGGCGGCGTCCCAGACGTAGACGTCCTGGAACGAGCCGACCTTGCCGGGCACGAGGTTCTGCGACACGCTCTCGAAGGCGATGCGGCTCCCGTCGGCGGAGATCTTCGCCGTGTCGCTCATGCCGTTCGACTCGGCGCCGTTCCAGGCGACGCTGATGCGCGTGGTCGTGCCGGTCTGCCGGTCGCGCAGGAAGACGTCGGTCACGCCGAGCGTGTCGCCGGTCACGAGATTGGTCGAGCTGCTCTCGAACGCGACCCAGCGCCCGTCCGCGGAGATCGACGGGTGCAGGCTGTCGCCGTCGCTCTCGCCGCCGTTCGAGTCGAGGCTCACGCGCTCGGTCGTCGCGTTCGAGCGGTCGTGGACGAAGACGTCGTGGGTGTGGTTGGTGTCGCCGGCGACGAGGTTGCTGGACCAGCTCTCGAAGGCGACGTAGCGGCCGTCGGCGGAGATCGCGGCGAACTCGCTCTCGTTGTCGCCCTCCGTGCCCGTGCTGCTCACGCTGACGCGCGTGGTCGCGCCGCTGGCCATGTCGTGGACGAAGACGTCGTTGCGGTTGTTGGTGTCGCTGGCGACGAGGTTCGGCGCGCGCGAGACGAAGACGACCGCGCTGCCGTCGGCCGAGATCTGGGCGAACGTGGTGTCGAGGTTCGCGGCCGTCCCGTTCGAGTCGACGCTCACGCGGACCGTCGCGCCGGTCTGGCGATCGTGCACGAACGCGTCCGCATGGCCGGTGAAGTCGCCGGGGACGAGGGTCGTCGCAATGCTGAGGAACGCGACGGTGCGCCCGTCCGCCGAGATCGACGCGTTGTAGGAGTCGTCGTCGGCCTGGTTGCCGCTCGAGTCGACGCTCGCGCGGGTGGTGGTCCCGGTGAGCCGGTCGCGGACGAAGACGTCGCGGCGCGCGTTCGTGTCGCCGGGCGCCAGATCGCTCGCGCCGCTGTGGAACGCGACGAAGCGCCCGTCCGCCGAGAGCGCCGGCAGGTCGCTGCCGAGATTGCCGACGTTCCCGCTCGCGTTGACGCTCGCGCAGGTGGTGACGTCGTGACCCGCGGCAGGGTGCGCGAGGCCGACGGTTGCCGAAAGCGCGGCGAGGAGACCGAGGTCGCGACGCATGGTCCGCTCCCTTTTCTCGATGGGCACCAGGCCGGGGGGAGGATTCTCGCGGCGCGACGGCGAACGGTCCACCCGTCCGTCAGGCAGACGCGGCCTTCACGAGGGGCGGGGCGTCGCCCGTCCCCGCGTCGGCGGGGGGCACGCCCGGCGCCACGTCGCGGCGCTCGGACTGCACGTCGTGGCGCGCGAGTTGGTAGAGGCCGCGGTCGACCTTCTCGACGTCGTCCATCTGCGCGAGGCGGTTGCTGACGATGACGTTCAGGTTGGCGCTCTTCGAGGCGTAGCCGGCCTTGCGCACCGCATCGACGATCTCGCCCACCTTGAGCGGACCGATGACGCGCTCGAGCACGGCGCGGATGGCCGTCTGGAGGCTGCCTTCGCGCGGCGCGCCCTGCGCGATGCGGCGCGACACCTTCGCCTTCGGCTCCGTGCGCGGGGGGCGGCCGACGCGCGGCGCGGGGGCGCTGGAGCCGGCGAGCATCGCCTGCAGCGTCTCCCCGAGCTCCTCGAGGTCGTGCGCGAGCGCGTCCTTCCGGGCGAGCAGCTCGCGCAGCTCCCGCTCCTTGCGGTCGAGTGCATGGCGAAGATCGGCGAGCGTCAGGCGCTCGGGGTCGGCGGGGGCGGAGGCGCGGGGACGGGCCATCTTCGGAGCTCCACGGAAGGGGCCGACAAATTAGCGCGCTTCTTCCAGGACGCGAGGCTTGAGCAGCCCGAGCGCGCTCAAGGCCGCGACGACCACCACCGTCCCGATCAGCGCGACGGGCGTCGGCCACTGTCCGAAGAAGAGAACGTCGAAGGCGAGCCCGAACAACGGCCCCGCCATGGTCACCGCGACCGCGCGCGCCGCGCCGGCCCGCGCGAGCCCCTCGGTGAGCGTGATCTGACCGAGCAGCCCGGCGGCGACCACGGCCGCGCAGCCGAGCCACTCGCGGGTGACCCCCGGGACGAGGTGGCGCGGCGTCGCGACCGGCGCCGATCCGGCCGCCTCGAGCCCCTGGACGGAATTTCCCGTCAGGCCGGCGAGGGCGTCGAGCGGCGACCACGGGACGAGCGCGCCGATCAGCGAGGCGGGCAGCATCACCAGCGCGAACCAGAAGACGATCGTGAGCGGCGCCTCGGTCGCCGCGACGCGCCGCACCGTCATGTAAGCGAACCCCGACAGGCAGGCGCCGCCGAGCCCGATCGCGACGGCGCGGTGGTTCGCGTCGCCGAGACCCGCGACCCCGAGCGCGAGCGCGAGCCCGACGACGCCGGCCAGCACCAGCGGCCAGTGGAGCGGCCCCGGCCGCTCGCTCAGCAAGAGCGGCGCGAGCGCCGCGACGAAGACCGGGTGGCTGTACTGCAGGAGCACCGCCTGGCCCGGCGGCAGGTGCTGCGTCGACCAGACGTAGCAGGAGATCGCGAGGTAGCCGAGGAAGCCGCGCAGCACGAGGCCGGAACGGTCGTGCCCCGCGAGCGAGACGCCCGCGACGCGCGCCCAGACGCCGAAGACGAGCAGCATGACGACGGCGCGCGCGAGCACGATGCTCTGCGGATCGACGGCGCGCAGCCACTTCCGCGTGAACGGCGCCATCGCCGCGAAGCACAGGGCCGACGCGACCATCAGGAGCAGGCCGCGCGTGTCCGCGTGCTGGTGATGCCCCGGAGTCCCCATCGCCATCCGACGAGTGTAGTGCAGGAGAGCGCGGTTCAGCGGCGCGAGACGGGAGGATGGAAGATGGCGGTCTCGCGGCGCTTCCACCACCGGCCGCTGTCGCGGCGCTCGGCGGCCGTCGTGAACTCGTAGTCGTACTTGACCGCGCGCACGAAGCGGGGCGGCCGGCCGGGGAAGGGGTCCTCGGCGAGCAGCGCGAGGACGGCCGGCTCGCCCTCGAGGAGGCGCTGCAGGAGGAGGCGGAACCACGGATTCGGCCGGCGCGCCAGCGCCTCGAACCACATCTGCCAGTCGAGCCGCGGCATGTGCGGCTCGCAGAAGAGCGGCGGCTGCGTGAGGTCGTCGTTCTCCTTCCAGCGGAACGCGTAGCTCTTCCAGTGCGCGAGGTCGTCGCTGCCCTGGATCTCGAGCGACGGGCGCGACTTCGTCATCACCGCGAAGAGGCCGTAGGTGTTGGCGGCGCGGTAGCGCTCGAGCGTCCCGACCGCCGACCAGAAGGGGCGCCACCCCTCGACCGTCTCCTCGATGCGCTGCTGCGTCCGGCGCAGCCAGGGCGGACCGACGGGGGAGCGCGACAGCTCGAAGGCCGCGAGCGTGAGCGCGAGCGTCGCGTAGCACGCGACCGCGACCGCGGAGAGCGCGCGGCCCGCCGTGACGAACGCCGGGAGCCTGGGGAGCTCGGTCAGCTGCCGGCGGAACGCCGCGAGGGTTTCCTTGAACGGCGGCCACGGCGGATCGTCGGCGAGGAGCGGCAGGCAGAGGACGACGGTGAGCGGCTCGAAGAAGCCGTAGTTCCCGGTCGCCGCGATCGCGACCATGAGCCCCGCGGTGGCGAGCGCGAAGAGGCGCCGGCCCCACCGCCCCAGGAAGACGAGCCACGACGCGCCGAGCTCGACGGCGAACATCCCGACGCACGTCCAGCGCTGGAACCCGAGCGGGAGCTGGTGCGCGTACCAGCCGAGCCGCGTCGGGAGCGGCTGCGTGTAGTAGTGGAAGGTGAGCGCCGTCAGGTCGCGCCAGGACTCGTCGCCGCTCAGGAACTTGACCGCCCCCGACGAGAACATGAACCGGAAGAGCAGCAGGCGCAGCGCCCACAGCGCGGCGCGCGTCGGCGGGCGCGGCGCGCCGCTCCACGGCCGCAGCGCGGGCGGGGCGTAGAAGAGCGAGAAGGCGGCCGTCTCGAGCAGCAGCGAGTCCCACTGGTACCCGAGGAAGACGTCGCCGACGCTCACGAACGAGAGGTAGACGGCGCCGCACGCGGCCGTCAGCCAGAGCGGCGCGAAGCCGAGCGCGAGCAGCCCGCCGCACGCGATCCCGACGCCGCACCAGGCGCGCATCGCGCCGTCGCTCGCGTCGAACCAGAAGAGGGTCGGGAGGCCGTGCGCGAAGGCGTTCTCGTACGGCGTGCCGGCGACGTGCCGCGGCCACTGCTCCAGGAGCTGCTGCGCCGGCAGGATCCCGTGCTCGCCGAAGAGGCCGGCGAACTGCACCCAGAGCGACGCGAACGCCATCACGAACACGACGCCGAGCCCGGCGAAGTAGAGGCGGCGCATGCGTTCCGACGGGCAGATCACGGCGGGCACCTCACGCCGGGAGCCTCACTCCGGGAACCAGGCGGCCTCGTCGAGCTCCTGGTCCGCGCCCGCGAATCGGCGCGCGAGCGCGAGGGCGCCGAGCTCCGCGCGCTTCACCTTGGTCGCCTCGAAGCGCGCGCCGCCCGCCGCGAGCGACTCGTGCACGAGCTGCGCGAAGGCGGGGACGCCGGTGAAGAGTCCGCCGGAAAAGACGAGCGGCGTCGCCGCCGCGTCGGAGAAGAGGCGGCGCAGCACCAGCGCGGCGAGCTCCGCGAGCTGGCTCGCCGCGGAGCGGACCATCCGCTGCGCCGGCACGTCGCCGTCGGCCGCCGCCGCGAAGACGAGCGGCGCGAGCGCGGCGACCGCGTCGGGAGAGAGGCCGCGGGCGAGCCGCGCGAGGTCGCGCCCGCTCGCCGCGCCGAGCGCCTTCATCACGTCGTCGCGCAGCCGCGCCGAGCCGGCGTGGCCGTCGGCGACGAGCGCGGCGGCGCGCAGCGCGCTGTGGCCGAGGGCGTGCGCGCTGCCCGGATCGCCGAGCGCCGGCCCGTAGCCGCCGGCGCGCGCGCAGAGTCCGGCGCGCGTGCGGCCGTAGGCGAGCGAGCCGGTCCCCGCGATCAGCGCGAGCCCCCACGCCTCGTCGTTCGCGGCGGCGAGCACGGCGGCGGCGTCGGGCACGAAGGCGATGCGGCGGGCGACGCCGCGCGCGAGCAGCGAGCGGCGCACCGCCTCGCGCAGCGTTGCGTCGCCGCTGCCGGCGGCGGCGATGCAGAGCGCGTCGAGGGGCGCGGCGGACAGCCCCGCTTCGGTGCGCGCCTTCGAAAGCGCCGTTTCGATCGAGCGCAGCGCGAGCGGGAGATCGTTCGAAAGATTGCACGGCCCCGCGTCGGCGGTCGCGAGCACCTCGCCCTGCTCGCCGGACGTTTCTCCGGCGCGCGCGAGCGCGGCGCGCGTGCGCGTGCCGCCGCCGTCGATCCCCGCGACGCAACCGCTGGAGACGGCGGGTGCGCTCGCGCCGCCCGCGGCCGCCAGAGCGGCGCGCACGCTCCCATGCTGGTCCAGCAGCGCAGCGGCGTGTGCCTCGTCGAGCGCGGCGAGCTCCGCGACGATCCGCACCGCGCGCTCGCGCAGCTTCTCGTTGGTGGGACGCAGCTCGACCATCTGGTTGCCGCGCACGTGGCCGAGGCGGACCATCGCGCCCGTGCTCAGCATGTTGAGGACGAGCTTGGTCGCAGTCCCCGCCTTGAGGCGCGTCGAGCCGCTCACCACCTCGGGGCCGGTCTCTGGCGTGATCGCGATCTCGACCGCGCGCGCGAGCTCTCCGGCGGGGTTGCACGAGACGCCGACGGTGAGCGCGCCGAGCTCCCGCGCCCGCGCGACCGCTGCGAGGACGTAGGGGGTGCGCCCGCTCGCCGAGATCGCGACGAGCGCGTCCCCCGCGGCGAACGCGATCCGGTCGAGGTCGTGGCGCGCGAGCTCGCGGCGGTCCTCGGCCCCCTCGGCCGCGCGCACGAGCGCCGCCTCGCCGCCCGCGATCAGGCCGACCACGTCGCCCGGATCGACGCCGAAGGTCGGCGGACACTCCGCTGCGTCGAGCACGCCGAGCCGGCCCGACGTCCCGGCACCGGCGTAGACGAGCCGCCCCCCGCGTTGCATCCGCTCCGCGATCCCGTCGATCGCGCGCGCGACCGCTGCGAGCTCGCGCTCGACCGCCGGCGCGACCTCGGCGTCGGCGCGATTCATGACGCGCACGAGCTCGAGCGTCGGGAGCAAGTCGAGCCGCGCGCTCGCGGGGTGGTCGCGCTCCGTGACCGGCCGGTCGTGCATGTCGCGAGATCGTATACGATCGCCCGTCGACACTCGGCGATGGGGGAACGGAGTGGAGCAGGCGCGCGTCCATGCGCTCGACGTCGCGGTCCTCGCGGCGACGCTCCTGATCGCCGTCGCCGTCGGGCTCGCGGTCGGACGCCGGGCGAAGACGGCGCGCGCGTACGCGGTGGGGGAGCGCGACGTCCCGTGGTGGGCGATCCTCCTCTCGATCGTCGCGACCGAGACGAGCGCGGTCACCTTCCTCAGCGTGCCGGGCAAGGCGTATCTCGGCGACCTGCGCTTCCTGCAGCTCCCGCTCGGCTACGTGGTCGGGCGCGTCGCGGTCGCGCGGCTGCTGCTCCCGCGCTACTTCGAGGGCGACGCGCTGACCGCCTACGAGGTGCTCGGACGGCGCTTCGGGCCGGGCGTGAAGCGGCTCACCTCGGCGCTCTTCCTCGTCACGCGCAGCCTCGCCGACGGACTGCGCCTCTTCCTCACCGCGCTGCCGCTGCAGCTCCTGAGCGGCCTCTCGCTCGCGACCTCGGTCGCGATCATGTCGCTGGTCACCGTCGCCTACACGTTCGTCGGCGGCATGAAGGCGGTGGTCTGGACCGACGTCGTGCAGTTCTTCATCTACGTCGCGGGCGGCGCGCTGGCGCTCGCGGTCGCGTGCGGCGACGTGCCGGGCGGGCTCGCGGCGATCCTCGACCACGCCGGCGGCGCCGGGAAGCTGCGCTGGCTCGACTTCACGCCGACGCTCGCATCGGCCGACGTCTTCTGGGCCGGGCTCTTCGGCGGCGCGTTCCTGACGCTCGCGACGCACGGCGCCGACCAGCTCATGGTCCAGCGCTACCTCTGCGCGCGCTCGCGCCGGCAGGCGGCGGTCGCGGTGGTCGCGAGCGGCGTCGTGGTCTTCCTGCAGTTCGGGCTCTTCCTGCTGCTCGGCGTCGCGCTGTGGGAGTGGTTCGGTGGCCATCCGCCGCCGGCGCCGTTCAACGGCGGCGACGAGGTCTTCCCGCAGTTCATCTTCCAGCGCCTGACCGCGATCCCGGGTGCGGTCGGACTGATCCTCGGCGCGATCTTCGCCGTCTCGATGTCGACGCTCTCGAGCTCGCTCAACTCTTCGGCGGCGGCGCTCGTGAACGACTTCCTCAAGCCGACGGTCGGCCGCGCGTGGGACGACGCGCGGACGTTGCGCGCGACGAAGCTCGCGACGCTCCTCTTCGCGCTCGTGCAGGGCGCCTGCGGTCTGATCGGCGCGACCCTCGTGAAGAGCGTCGTCGACTCCGTGCTGCAGATCGCGAGCTTCACGACGGGCGTGACGCTCGGACTCTTCTTCCTCGCGCGCGTCGCGCCGCGCGCCTCGGGCCGTGCCGCGTTGGCCGGCGCGGGGGTCGGTCTCGCGGCGCTGCTCGTGCTGTGGTCGTGCACGCCGCTCTCGTGGGCGTGGTACTCGTGCGTCGGGTCCGGGATCACCTGCCTCGTCGGCGTCGCGTGCGCGCCGTGGCTCGGCCCCGCGCGCGGCGAGGCGGCGGGCTGACGCGGCGCGGCGGAAGACGGAGCGGACCATGCTCGGAATCGCCATCGCGGCGTGGATCGCGCAGGTCGCGGGCGCAGGCGCGGGCACGGGCGAAGCGCCGCGCTTCGAGCGCGTCGTCCTCGACGCCAGGGTCGGCATCGGCTACGGCGTGGCGCTCGGCGACGTCGACGGCGACGGCCGCGACGACGTCGTGCTGGTCGACCAGCACGAGCTGCGCGCCTACGTCGCCCCGAAGTGGGAGCGGCGCGTCGTCGTGGGCCCGCTCACGGTCAAGGACCTCGTCTGCGTCGCCGCGCGCGCGGTCGACGCGGCGCCGGGGTGCGAGCTGGCACTCGGCGGCCAGTGGGACCCGGGCGACACGACCGGCAGCGGTGCCGTCTTCACGCTGCTCCCTCCGGCCGACCGCGCCCGTTCGGCGAAGCCGTGGGGCGCGCGCGAGCTCCCGCACGAGCCGACCGTGCATCGGATGAAGTGGATCCTCGACCGCGCCGACCGCGCGTCGCTGATCGTCGCGCCGCTCCACGGCCGCGGGAACGCCGACGGTCGCGGCGAGCCGGTGCGTCTCCTCGAATACCTGCCGCCCTTGAAGAACGACTCCGCGGCGGGCCGCGCCGACTGGTCGACGCGGCCAGTCGACGCCTCGCTCCACCTCGTGCACGGCTTCTCGGTCGTCGAGTGGGACGGCGACGCCGACGAGGAGCTGCTGGTCGCGGCGCGCGAGGGCGTCTTCCTCTTCGACCGCGCCGCGCGCGGCGAAACCTGGACGAAGACGGAGCTGATCGGTCCGCACGCGGGCGCGCCCGACTTCGCGGGTGCCGGTGAGATCCGAGCCGGCCGCTTCGCGAACGGGCGGCGTTACCTCGCGACCATCGAGCCGATGCACGGGTCGCGGCTGGTCGCCTGGATCGAGCCGCCGGCGGCGGGCGGCCGCTGGACGCCGCTGCTCCTCGACGACTCGCTGAGCGAGGGGCACGCGCTGGGGACCGGCGACCTCCTCTCGCGCGGCGACGACCAGGTGGTGGCGGGCTGGCGGCGGCCCGATGCGCGTGGGAAGACGGGGCTGCGCTTCTACGCGCCGATCTCCGACGATCCGCCGCGCTTCGAGCGGCGCGACCTCGACGACCGCATCGCCTGCGAGGACCTCGTACTCGGCGACCTCGACGGCGACGGGCGGCTCGACCTCGTCGCGTCGGGCCGCGACAGCCACGACCTCGTGCTCTTCCTCAATCGCACGAAGGCGCCCGACGACCTCGGGCGCGCCGCTCCGGCGGCGGCGCCGCTCGACCTCGGCTGGCTCGCGCGCGTCGACGGCGTGGTCGAAGAGGCGCTGGCGCAGAAGAAGCTGCCCGGCTGCGTCGTCGCGGTCGGGCGGCACGACGGCGTGAAGTTCCTGAAGGCCTACGGCGACCGCGCGCTCGTCCCCGAGCGCGCCCCCATGACCACCGACACGCTCTTCGACCTCGCGTCGCTCACGAAACCGATCGCGACGGCGACCAGCCTCGCCCTGCTCGTCGAGCGCGGGAAGCTGCGGCTCGAGGACCCGCTCACGAACTGGCTGCCGGAGTTCGCGCCGTCCGAGCCGGCGTCACGGAACGGCGACCCGGCGCTCGAGCGCAAGCGCAAGGTGACGCTGCGCGACGCGCTCCTGCACGTCGCCGGCTTCGTCCCCGACAACGACCTCGCCGACTACGCCGGCACCCAAGAGCAGATGTGGGCGCGCCTCTACTCGCAGGCGCCGACGACCGAGCCCGGGTCGCAGTTCGCCTACAGCGACGTCGGCTACGAGCTCCTCGGCAAGGTGGTCGAGCGCGCGAGCGGCGAGGGGCTCGCCGAGTACGTGCGCGCGCGCCTTTTCGCCCCGCTGCGCATGCGCGAGACCGGCTTCCTGCCCGGCCCCGAATTGCGCACGCGAGCGGCGCCGACCGAGCCGCGCGACGGCGCGCTCCTGCAGGGGGAGGTGCACGACCCGCGGGCCGCGCGGCTCGGCGGCGTCGCCGGTCACGCCGGCCTCTTCTCGACGGCGCGCGACTTGTCGCGCTATGCCCGGATGCTCCTGAACGAGGGCGAGCTCGACGGCGTGCGCGTCCTCTCGCCGCGCACCGTCGCGCTGCTCTCCACCGCCGAGCCGGTCGCGGGCGGCGACGGCGTCCGCGCGCAGTGGCGCACGCCGGGCTTCGACGCGCGCAGCCGCTTCTCGTCCAACCGCGGCGAGCTCATGACCGCGCGTGCGTTCGGCCATGGCGGCTTCACCGGCACGAGCCTCTGGATCGACCCCGGCCTCGACCTCTTCGTGGTCTTCCTCAGCAACCGCGTCCACCCCGACGGCAAGGGGGTCGTGAATCCGCTGATCGGCCGCATCGGCTCGATCGCCGCCGCGGCGGTCGGCCGCGCGACGAGCGGCGCGGACGCGGGCGACCTCGCACCGCCTCCGGCCGGCGCGGACGCGCACGCCGCGGTGCGCACCGGCATCGACGTGCTGCGCGCCGCGGGCTTCGCGCCGCTCGCCGGGCGCCGGGTCGGGCTCGTCACGAACGCGACCGGGCGCGCGGGCGACGGCACGCCGACGCTCGAGCTCCTCGCGAGCGCGCCGAACCTGAAGCTCGTCGCGCTCTACTCGCCGGAGCACGGCCTCGGCGGCCGCGACGAAGGGGCGATCGCCGACGGCGTCGAGCCGAAGACCGGGCTGCCGATCCGCAGCCTCTACTCCGGCTCGTCGGCGGGCCGCGCGACGCCGGCGGCCTTCGCCGACGTCGACACGCTGGTCGTCGACCTCCAGGACGCGGGGGCGCGCTGCTACACCTACGTCGGGACGCTGATGCGCGCGCTCGAGGCGGTGGCCGGCACCAAGGTGCGCGTCGTCGTCCTCGACCGGCCCAATCCGGTCGGCGGGCTCGCGGTCGAGGGGCCGCTGCCCGATCCGGCCGAGCCGACGCTCACGAACTGGCACCCGGTCGCGTTCCGGCACGGCATGACGATCGGCGAGCTCGCGGAGATGGTGCGCGCCGAGCGGCCGCTCGACGTCGAGCTCCAAGTGATCGCGATGGAGGGGTGGCGTCGCGCGCAGCTCTTCGACGAGACGGGGCTGCGCTGGGTCGATCCGTCGCCCAACCTGCGCGGGGTCGAGGCGACGCTGCTCTACTCGGGGCTCGTCCTCTTCGAGCCCACGAATCTCTCGGTCGGGCGCGGGACCGAGCGCCCCTTCGAGCAGATCGGCGCGCCGTGGCTCGACGGGCGCGCGCTCGCCGCGGCGCTCGCGCAGGCCGACCTCCCCGGCGCGACGGCGATGCCGGTCGAGTTCACGCCGACCGCGTCGCTCTTCGCCGACCAGCGCTGCGGGGGCGTCCGCTTCCAGATCACCGACCGCTCCCGGCTCGAGCCGATGCGCGTCGCGCTTTCGGTCGCGGTCGCCCTGCACGAAATCGCACCGACCGCGTGGCTCGACGCCAAGATGGACGGCCTGCTCCGCTCGAAGGCGACGCTCGACGCGCTGCACGAGGGCCGGAGCGCGGAGGAGATCGCCCGCCTCTGGGAGCGCGACGTGGAGGAGTTCCGGCGCCGCCGGGCGCGGTTCCTCCGGTACTGAGCCCCCCTTTATTGAGGAAGGAACGGCGAAGGATGCCCGGGAGCCCGATCGGCACCGATTTCCGCACCGGACTCGACGTTGCGCTCGAGAGCGGCGCCGCACCGGACGTGCTGCCCGAGCCGCTGCGCCGCGGCCGCTTCGGACTCCTCATGAACCAGGCGTCGGTCGACGCCGGATTCACGCTCGCGCACGAGGCGATGCACGCGCGCTTCCCCGGCCGCCTCGCCGCGCTCTTCTCGCCGCAGCACGGTCTCTTCGCGGAACAGCAGGACAACATGGTCGAGTCGGGCCACGGCCGCGAGCCGCAGACCGGCGCGCCGCTCTTCAGCCTCTACAGCGAGACGCGCCGGCCCAAGCGTGAATGGCTCGAAGGCCTCGACGCCTTCGTCGTCGACCTGCAGGACGTCGGCTGCCGCGTCTACACGTTCCTCTGGACGGTGACCCACTGCCTCGAGGCGTGCAAGGAGGCGGGCGTCCCGGTCGTCGTGCTCGACCGCCCCAACCCGCTCGGCGGACTCGAGGTCGAGGGCGCCTGGCTCGATCCGAAGTTCACGAGCTTCGTCGGGCGCGCGCCGATGCCGATGCGCCACGACCTGACGATGGGGGAGCTCGCGCTGTGGGCCAACGCGGCGCTGAAGATCGGCGCGCAGGTCGAGGTGGTGCGCCTGCGCGGCTGGCGGCGGGCGATGCGCTGGAGCGATCTCGGCCGTCCGTGGGTGCCGACCTCGCCGAACCTGCCGCGCAGCGAAGGCGTCGACGTCTATCCCGGACAGGTGCTGCTCGAAGGGACCAACCTCTCCGAAGGACGCGGCACGACGACGCCCTTCGAGATCGGCGGCGCGCCGTTCATCGATCCGTACGCGCTGCGCGACGAGCTCGAGGCGTTCCGGCTGCCGGGCGTCGCCTTCCGGCCGATCCGCTTCGTGCCGACCTTCCAGAAGTGCAAGGGCGAATCGTGCGGCGGCCTCTTCCTCCACGTGACCGACGCCGCGGCGTTCCGGCCCTACCGCACCACGCTCGCACTGCTCGCGAGGATCGGCCGGCTCTGGCCCGACGCGATCGCCTGGAAGGCGCCGCCCTACGAGTACGAGCGCACCAAGATGCCGATCGACTGCATCACCGGCGGGGACCTCGTCCGAAAGAACATCGAGGCGGGGGCGTGGACGAAGCCCGAGCACCTCGACGCGGCGTGCGACGCGCGGCCCGAGGAGTGGCGGCGCGCGACGGCGCCGTACCGGCTCTACGAATGAGCGCGCGCCGCTGGATCGGGGCGGCCGCTTCGGAGCAGGAGCACCGCGAAGTCCACCGGCTGATCGCGCGCGGCGTGGTGATCGTCGCGGTCATGGCGGCGGGCGCGGCGTGGCTCGCGTCCAAGGGACCGGTCAAGGTGATCGTCGGCACGCGCGAGATCGAAGAGATCGCGCCGACCTGGTACATGCTCGCCGCGTTCCCGGTGCTCGGGATGCTGCTCGCGGACGTGCTCGACGCGGCGCTCGAGGTCGGCCTGTTCGCGAAGCGGACCGTCGTGCTCGGCGCGAGCGTCGCGCTGCTCGTCGTCGTCTCGAACCTTCGCCTCGGGATCCGGCTTCCGATCAGCGGCCATGTGCTGCTGCTCACCTACTTCCTCGTGCTGCGCCTTCGGGCGCGCGCCTTCTCGGCGGGCCCGACCGCGCGACCCGCCGTCGCCTTCGCGCGCTTCGAGGCCGGCGTCGGCCTCGCGCTCTTCGCGGCGGTCGCCGCGATGAAGATGCTGCACTGGCGCGACTTCGAGACGTTCGCGATCGGCGTCGCGGGCGGCGGCGGCCTCGCGTGGATGGTCGCCTACTTCCTGAAAACGCCGCGCACGCCGCCGGCCACCAGCGCGGTCACGTCGCGCAGCACCGACGGCAGCAGCAGTCCGCCCGGCGAGGCGAGGTAGCGCGGCCGCCAGACCGGGTCGAACTTGTTCTTCCACTGGCGCACGCCCTGGAAGTTGTAGAGCGATTCGCCGTGGCGGAAGAGCGCGGCGGCGACGCGGCTCCACGCGGTCGCGAGCGGGCGCGCCTCGAGGCCGGCGAGCGGCGCCATGCCGAGGTTGAACCAGGCGTATCCCTGCGCGCGGCCCCACTCGATCAGCTGCACGACGAGGAAGTCCATGGCGCCCTCCGGCGCGTCGCGCGCCGTGCGCATCAGGTCGATCGAGAGCTCCTCGCGCGACGCGTCGGCCGCCTCATCGGCCCAGACGTTCGCGAAGGCGACGATTTGGCCTGCGCTGCGGACAACGGCGACCGGGCCGCGCGCGAGGTAGGCCGCGTCGAAGCGGCCGATCGAGAAGCCCTTCTCGCGCGTCGCTTTCGACTCGAGCCATTCGTCGGAGACGCGCGCGAGCTCGGCCAGCGCCGCCGGGACGTCGGCCGTCTTGATCAGCTCGAACGTCCCGCCCGCCTCGGCGGCGCGCTCGCACGAGCGGCGCAGGTTGCGGCGCGACTTGCCGCGCAGCTCGAACTCCTTCAGCGGCACGCGCGCCTCCTCACCGAGCTTCAGGAGCCGCAGCCCGAGCTCGAGGTAGAGCGGGAGGTGGTCGGCGAGCACCTGGTAGAAGACGGTCCGCCCGCCGTGCTCGTGCACCATCTCGTGGAAGCGCCAGCCGAGCTCGTCGCCGGCGTCGGGGTCGCCGATCGGATCGCCGAGCGCGACCCAGCTCCGCCCCTGCACCGCGAACATCAGGAAGGCGCGCTCCGCGCCGCCCTTGCCCGGCTCCGAAAAGAGGAGCGACTTGTCGCCGACCAGCGCGAGGCGCGCCAGCGCGTCGGGGGCGCGGCGGATCAGCGGCAGCGCGCGCTCGAGGCTCGCCGCGTCGGCGGGCGGCGGCACCGGCTGCGCCGGCTTGAGCAGGCGCGAGAGCGCGTAGGCGAAGCCGAAGATCGCCGCGCCGGTGAGCGAGCGCAGCATGCGCGGCGCGTCGGAGTCGAAGGCGAAGCGCCACCAGAGGTCGTTGCTGTACTCGACGTGGCGGAACGAGAAGAGGCCGAGCCACGCCGCGCTGCCGAGCACGACCGCCACCGCGACCACCCAGCGCACCGAGAGCGGCGAATGGAGCAGCGACGAGTGGCGCGTGAAGTGGCGCCGGCACGGGAGATGGGCTGCCAGCAGGAGCGACAGCACCGTCGCCTCTTCCCAGTCGAGCCCCTTCACCAGCGACATGAGCGCGCCCGCTCCGAGCAGCACCGCCGTCGCGCCCCACGCGAAGCGCAGCCGCTGGTGGAGCCCGCGCGCCAGCACGAGCAGCGCGATGCCGCTCACGCTCGCCAGGAAGTGGCTCGCCTCGACCAGCGAGAGCGGGACGGCGGCCGAGAGCCAGCGCGCGCGCTCGCCGGCGGTCGGCAGCGCCCCCGACGCGATCAGGATCGCGCCGGCCCAGAAGGTCGAGAAGGCGAGCGCGCGCGGCACGAGCGCCGGCGCGACGCGCGCGACGAAGTTCGACACGCGTTCGACGCCGGAGAGGCGGCGGTGGAGCTCGTGGCCGGCGAAGACGACCGTGCCGATCGCGAGCGGCACGAGGTAGTAGAGGATGCGGTAGGCGAGGAGCGCCCCGAGCAGCTCCGGAGTCGGGTCGTCCTGCTTCAGCAGCGCGAGCACCAGCACCTCGAAGATGCCGAGCCCGCCGGGCACGTGGCTCGCCACCGCGACGATCTGCGCGGTGAGGAAGACGCCGAGCAGGCGCGGATAGGTGAGCTCCGGATCGGGGGGCAGCAGCGCCCAGAGCACCGCCGCCGCCACGCACCAGTCGGCGATCGAGAGCACCACCTGCGTCGTCGCGATCGCCGGGGTCGGCAGCGCGATCTCGTGCTTGCGCCAGGCGAGCGGTGCGCGCCGCAGCGCGCACAGCACGATGTAGGCGGCCGCGGTCGCGAGCAGCAGCGCGCCGATCCCCCGCGCCGCCCACGTCGGGACGTGAAAGCCGGTGAAGCGGAGGTTGCCGACGATGAGCTCGGGCGCGCCGGCCAGCACCAGGCCGGCGAGCGCCAGGATCCCGAGCCAGAAGGTCGCCGCGCAGATCGCGACCACCTTCGCGATGTCGAAGGTCGACAGCCCGAAACCCGAGTAGACGCGCCAGCGCGCCGCCCCGCCGCCCAGCACCGAGAGGCCGAGGTTGTTGCTGAAGACGTACCCGAGGAACGACGCGAGCACGGTGCGCCGGAACGGCAGCTTGATCTTCAACGTGGTCAGCGCGAGCGCGTCGTAGCCGGTGAGGACGAAGTAGGAGAGCGCGGTCCACAGCGCCGCGTGCACGAGCTGGCGCGGCGGGAGGTTCTTGACGGCGTGGCGCAGCTCGGCGAAGGAGTGCTCGTGCAGCGCTCTTTGGAGCGCGAAGAAGGCGGCCGCCGCGAGCGCCAGCGCGACGACCAGCGGGACGAAGCGCAGGAACGGTGCGAACCGCGCGCGCACGACCGACGGCACCGGTTCGGCAGCGGGTTCGGGTTCGGGCTCCGGCTCCATCGAGCCGGGAAGTTAGCGACGCCCTGCCGCTCGTGTCGCCGTCCGCCGATCGGGAGAATCGGCGACCCGGCGGTGCATGGGAGCGAGCGTGACGAACGACGAACGCCGATGGCTGCTCGAGCGCGTCGACGACGCCGCGGTCGTGCAGCTCTACGCCGACGGCTTCGAGCGGCTCGCGCTGCGCGAGCGCACGCTGCTCTGGCACCTCTGCCAGGCGGCGCTGGCGGGACGCGACGTCTACCTCGACCAGCGCTACCGACATTCCCTGGAACTGCGCGACCTGATCGAAGAGGTGCTCGTCGCGCTGCGCTGCGTCGGGCCGCGTTGGGAGGAGGCGGCCGCGGAGCTCGAGGCGGAGGGCGTCGCGAAGGCGACCGTCGCCGAAGTGCGCCGCTACGCGAAGCTCTGCTGGCTCCACTCCGGGCCGCACCACCACCTGACGAGCCGCAAGTTCGTGCTCGGCTGCCGGCGCGAGGCGTTCGAGGAGCTGGTCCGCCTCGCCGAAGCGCGCGGCGCGCAGCTGCCGAAGTGCGAAGAGGAGACGACCGCCGCGCTGCTCGAGCGGCTCGCGCCGGTCCTCTTCGACCCCGACCACGATCCGCTCTGCACCTGCAAGACGCCCGAGCCGGGGCGCGACCTGCTCGCCGCGTCGTCCAACCACCACTACCGCGGCGTCACGATGAAGGACCTGGCCGGCTTCAAGGAGCGCTACGGCCTGAACAGCCGCCTGATCAAGCACGCCGACGGCCGGCTCGAGGAGGAGGTCTACCGCGCCGGCTTCGACGGCCTCGTGCCGCCGGGCCGTTGCGCGCGCCAGCTCGCCGAGGTGGTGCGCCACCTCGAGGCGGCGATCCCGTTTTCGACGCCGCCGATGGCGAGTTCGTTACGCGCTTTGATTCATTGGTTGCGCACCGGCGAGGAGGCGGCGTTCCGCGAGTACTGCGTCGCGTGGGTCGCCGACCAGGACTCGCCGGTCGACACGATCCAGGGCTTCGTCGAGACCTACATGGACGCGCGCGGCGTCAAGGGCTCGTGGGAGTCGCTGGTCTACTTCGACGACCCCGACAAGATGCACCAGATCCGGCAGTTCGCGACGCACGCGCAGTGGTTCGAGGACCGCATGCCGTACGCCGACGCCTACAAGAAGCCGGTGGTGAAGGGGATCTCGGCCAAGGCGATCCAGGTGGTGCTCGAGACGGGCGATTCGGGGCCGATCACGCCGATCGGCATCAACCTCCCCAATCCGCAGGATCTCCGCGAGAGATACGGCAGCAAGTCGGTCTCGCTCGGCAACGTGGTCGAGGCGTACGAGAAGGCGTCGCCCGCGGCGTCACGCCGGGAGTTCTGCTTCGATGACGCGGAGTTCGAGCGCGCCAAGAAGTGGAAGCCGCTCTGCGACGCGCTCACGACCAACATGCACGAGGTGATCGGCCACGCGTCGGGCCGCAGCGCCGAGCACCTCTTCGGCGACCCTGCCGACCACATCAAGGAGTACTACTCCTCGCTCGAGGAGGCGCGCGCCGACCTCGTCGCGCTCAGCTTCATCGGCGACCTGAAGCTGGTCGAGCTCGGCCTGGTCGAGGACGCCGGCCTGGTCGAGCGCACCGAGTACGAGGGCTACACGCGGGCCGCCCTCACCCAGCTCAACCGCGTGAAGGTGGGCACGCACCTCGAAGAGGACCACATGCGCAACCGCCAGATGGTGGTGCGCTGGCTCATGGCCAACACGCGTGCGATCGAGGTGCGCCGGCGCGACGGCAAGACCTACTGGTGCGTGGTCGACCCGAAGGCGTGGCGGCAGGGGGCGCGCGACCTCTTGTGCGAGGTCCAGCGCATCAAGTCGGAGGGCGACTACGCGGCGGCGCGCCGCTTGTTCGAGGAGCACGGGATCGCCTTCGAGCCCGAGCTGCGCGACGAGATCGTGGCGCGCTTCAAGATGCTGGACTTGCCCGCGTACACCGGCTTCGTCCAGCCGCGCCTGCGCGCGACGCGCGGCGCCGACGGAGCGATCGCCGACGTCGCGATCGAGTACCCCTGCGATCTCGAGCGGCAGATGCTCGAATGGAGCGGCCGGCTGGCGCGCGTGGCCGATTGCTTCTGAGCCGCCGCGCGCGGCGGGTCCCCCGGGAAGCGCGATGCCCTGGAAGGCCGTCCTCCTCGTCTACGCCGTCGCGAGCCTCGTCTCGTTCTTCACGTACTGGATCGACAAGCGGCGCTCGGAGCGCGGCGCGTGGCGCGTGAGCGAGAGCACGCTCCACTGGATCGAGCTCGTCGGCGGCTGGCCGGGCGCGCTGCTCGCGATGAAGCTCTTCCGCCACAAGACGCGCAAGTTTTCCTTCTTGGTCGTCACGTGGGCGATCATCGCGCTGCACGGGGCCGGCTGGTGGTGGTTCGGGCTGCGGGCGGGGTGACGAAACGTCGGCTAACGTGCGCCGCTCGATTTCTTTGGAAGGAGTACCGCGCCCGTGGACGTCTCGACCGCTCCGCTGTTCCGCTCCGGCTTCAAGCTCGGCGCACTGACGCTCCCGAACCGTTTCGTGATGTCGCCCATGACGCGCGGCCGCGCGCAGCCCGACGGCACGCCGGTCGACGTGATGGCCGAGTACTACCGGCAGCGCTGCGGCGCGGGCCTGATCGTGACCGAGGCGACGTCGATCGCGCCGGCGGGCAACGGCTGGCTCGGCGCGCCCGGCATCTACACCGATGCGCACGTGGCGGGCTGGAAGCGCGTGACCGACGCGGTGCACGCCAACGGCGGCCGCATCCTGCTCCAGCTCTGGCACACCGGCCGCGTCTCGCACCCCGACTTCCAGGGTGGGAAGGATCCGGTCGGGCCGTCGGCGATCGCGGCAAAAGGGACGTCGCGCACGCCGCTCGGCAAGAAGGACTACGTCACACCGCGCGCGCTCACGGTCCCGGAGATCCAGACGATCGTCGGCGAGTACGGCGCCGCGACGAAGCGCGCGAAGGCCGCCGGTTTCGACGGCGTCGAGCTCCACGGCGCCAACGGCTACCTGCCCGACCAGTTCCTGCGCGACTGCTCGAACCTGCGCACCGACGAGTACGGCGGCTCGATCGAGACGCGCGTCCGTTTCATGGACGAGGTCGTCGGCGCGATGGTCACCGCCTGGTCGGCCGACCGCGTCGGCGTCCGCGTCTCGCCGGTCGGCAGCTACAACGACATGAAGGACGGCGCGCCGCGCGAGCTCTTCGTCGCCGTCGCCGAGGCGATGCAGCGCCGCAAGATCGCCTACCTGCACGTCGTCGAGGCGCTGCCCGGCAGCTTCATGTTCGTCGAGCACCCCGAGCGGATCTCGCCGTTCCTACGCAAGGCGTTCCGCGGCGCCTTCATCGCGAACGGCGGCTACGACGCGCAGTCCGCCGACCAAGCGATCGAATCGGGCGAGGTCGACTTGGTCGCCTTCGGCGTCCCCTTCCTCGCCAACCCCGACTTCCCCGAGCGCGTGCGCCGCGGCGCGCCGCTCAACGCCGCCGATTTCGCGACCTTCTACACCCCGGGTCCGAAGGGGTACTCCGACTACCCGGCGCTGAGCGCGGGGAGCTGAGGGGGCGCGTCGCTCCTCGCGCGTCCGGAGAATGGCCGCCGCCCGCGGCGTGAGGGGAATCGTCCGTCCGCGGGGACGGTGAGGCGTGGCGAGGATGGACGACACGGCATCGGGGCTCACCGAGGACCTGCTCGCGCAGGCGGCGTGGGCGCGCGGCCTCGCGCGGCGGCTCGTCGCCGGCGAGGCGCGCCGCGACGACCTGCTGCAGCAGGCGTGGCTCGCGGCGCTGAAGCGGCGGCGCGACGCGATCCGGACGTCAGCGCGCGGCTGGTTCGGCGGAGTGCTGCGCCACGTCGCGGCGAAGCAGCAGCGCGAAGGGGCGCGGCGCGACGCGCGCGAGCGCGCGGCCGCGCTCCCCGAGGCGCAGCCGGCGACCGCCGATCACGTGGCCGAGCTCGAGGCGCAGCGGCTCGTGGTCGAAGCGATGCTGCGGATCGAAGAGCCCTACCGCGAGACGCTGGTACGCCGCTGGTACCGCGACGAGAAGCCGGCGGCGATCGCGCGCGCGATGGGGATTCCCGTCAAGACCGCCGACACGCGCCTCGCGCGCGGGCTCGAGCGGCTGCGCGCGGAGCTCACGCGGCTGCGCGGCGGCGTCGCGCGCGACGGGATGCTCGCGCTGCTGCCGCTGGCCGCGAGCGCGCCGGGGCCGTGGGTCGTCCTCGGCAGCCTCGCCGGCGGAGGGGTGACGGTGGGCGCGTTCATGAAGTTCGCGGCGGCGGGGATCGCCGTCTCGGCGCTGGCGTGGTGGGGGACGAGCCGCGGCGGGGACGAGGTCCGGCGCGACGTGAAGGGGCGCGGCGAGACGGCCGCGCACCCGGCACCGGCGGGGGCGCAGGGGATCGCGACCGCCGGCGAGGCGACCCGCGCGGAGGACGACGCGGCGCGCGCCGGAGCGGCGGCCACGGCCGCGACTGCGCTGCTCGTGGTCCACGTGTTCGACGACGAAGGCCGCGCCGTCGACGGCGGTACTGCGAGGCTCTTCGACGGCGGCACGGTGCTCGACGAGGCGTACGCCTTCGAAGGCAAGTTCCACTTCCAGAGTCCGAGTTCGGCGGCGCGGCTCCTCGTCATCCCGCACGTCCAACGTTCGCACGCCTCGGCGCCGGCCTGCTTCGACGTCCCCGCGCACGCGTCCGAGCTCGAGATCCGGCTGCCGCGCGCGGCGGTCCTCGCCGGAAGGGTCGAGTGCGACGGACGGTCGCCGGGATGCGGCATCGTGTTGACGTTTCGGGCGAGGCAGGCGCTCCCCGGATTCCGTGACATCGCGAAGCCGGTCCGCGGGACGTGGACGCCGACCGACGTCGAGGTGACGTGCGACGACGACGGCAACTTCCGCATCGCCGGCCTCGACCCCGCCGGCAGCGGCTGGCTCTGCGTCGACCAGCGCTTCTCGACGCAGCCGATCCGGCGGACCTCCGAGGGCGCCTTCCACAAGCTCGACTCGGTGTGGGTCGCGGCGCCGATCGAAGGGATGCGGCTCGAGATCTACTCGGCGCCCGCGCTCGTCGGGCGCCTCGTCGACCGCCGCGGCGCGCCGAGGGGCTGGAAGGAGATCCGCGCGACGTTCGAGCGCGGCGGCGCGGTTTCGGATTCGCAACCTGCGCTCCACGGCGAGGCGGGCCGCTTCCGCGTGCACCTGCCGTTCGCCGGCGCGGACGCGGTCGACCTCCAGCTCCACGCCGCGGACGGGGCCGGCGTGGCGTTCCTGCACGTCCCCGGACCGTTCACCGGCACGCGCGACTTGGGCGACGTGGTGCTCGCGGCGGAGCGGTCGATCCGCTGGCGCATCGTCGCGCCCGGCGAATCCGGCGAGCCCGCGGTCGTGAACGGCAGCGCGCTCCTGCTCGGCGCCGGCGGCGCCCGAAGCGTCTTCGACTGGAGCGGGCACGAGTTCGAGTTCGACGTGGCGCAGCCCTTCACGCGCGCGCGCTTCGCCGCCGCGGGCCGGATGCCCGTCGAGGTCGAGCTGCCCGCGACGGCGAGCGCGACGCCGGTCGAGGTCGTGCTCGAGCGCGCGACGCGGCTCGACGTCATCCTCGTGCGGCCGGTCGCGCAGGCGGGGGTCGACTCGGTCGCGCAGCCCGACGCCTCGATCGAGGTCGCCGCGCGCGGGCCGCTGTTCGACCCGCGCCTCGGCGATCGGGAGCTCGCCGAGCGGTGCGGAGGCACGAGCTGCGAAGTCGACGCCGACAGCGAGCCGGGCTGGACGATCGCATCGTCGAGCTCGGGCGGCGGCGTCACGCTCTACGGCGTTCGCGCCGGGACGCCGCTGCGCGTGCGCGCCGTCGGCGCGACAGGCTCGACGATCGTGGAGCGCGAGGTCGAGCTCGCGCCGGGCGAGACGCGGCAGATCGCGCTCCCGCTCGGAGACCGGGTGCGCACGCTCGCCGCGCGCGTCGTCGATCCCGACGGCAAGCCGATCGAGAATGCCAGCGTGTCCGTCCAGTTGATTCGCGAGGACGGGCGGCACGGCGGCACCGGCACCACGACCGACGGCGACGGCCGCGTCCGCTTCGACGAGTACTTCGAGGAGGAGGTCGCCGTCGCGATCGACGCGACCGGCTTCGTGCCGTTGCACCGCTCGCCGGTGCGGCTCGGCGGCGCGGGCCTCCTCGAGTTCCGGCTGGAGCGCTGCTGGCCCCTCGCCGTCGACGTCGTCGACCCGGCGGGGGAGCGCGTCGACCCCGACCTCGTCGACGCGGCCGCGATCGCGGCGCTCGGCTCGCCGGAGCCTTCGCGCTTCGAGTCGGCGCGCCGCGAGGACGACTCCTACGAGCTCCAAGCGCTGCCCGCGACGCCGGTCCGCGTGCGCGTCCGCGTCGGCGGCCGCGACTACTTCGCCGACGTCGCGCCGCCGCAGCTGCGCGTCCGCGTCGTCGTCCCGGCCCACGGCGCCGTCGACGTGCGCTACGTCCTGCCGCTCACCGAGCGCGCCGCACACGGCGAGCTGCTCGGCGCCATCGAGCTCGCGCCGCTCGACGCGCGCGGCGCCGCCGTCGTGGCGAACCCGATCCTCTTCTCGCCGCAGCGCCCGACCGACGGCGTCGCCTTCACCGCCGTCCTGCCCGGTCGCTACGAGGCGGTCCTGATCTGGCACGGCGAGCTCGGCGGCGAGCTGCGTCGCGAGCCGACCGGCGTCGCGTTCGACGTGACTGCGAACACAACGAGCGAGGTCGTGATCGAGCGGTGAACGGCGCGCGGTCCGTCAGCGCTTCGACGGCTCGGCCGGCGGCTCGGCTGGATCGAGGGACTTGAGCGTGATCGTGCACGTCGCCTTCCCGTTCGGCGGGACCTCGACGTCGGCGAACGCCGGGGCGTAGCCGGCGCTGGTCACTTCGACTCGGACCTTCCCGGAGACGAGTTCGAGTCGGACCTCGCCGCGCGCGTCGCTGCGGGCCGACATCTGGTGTACTTGTCCCTGGACGACCGAGAATTCGAGTCGCGTCGCGCTCTTGCCGTTCGTGATGTGGATCTCGGCATCAGCTGCGGGGGTGCCCGCTTCGTCGACCACGTGGACGTCGAGTGTTCCCGGGCACTGCAGCGTGAGCGTGCCAAGGTCGGTCTCGCGCAAGGCGTCGATCGAGACCACACCGATCCAGCCGTCGATGCCGACCGGGCCGCGCCGGATGCGCATGCGCCAATCTCCGGCGGGAATCGCGGTCGCCGCGAAGAGCCCGTCCTTCGCATCGTCGACCTTGAAGCTTGACGAGCCCCAACCGGCGTCGAACTCTCCGAAGACGAGCGGCTCGAGTTCGACCTCGTAGTGGGCGGCCGGCTTGCCGTCCTCGGACGTGATCGCACGGAAGCGCAGGGTGCCGTCGGACGGCGGGGGCGGGTCGACCGTGACGGTGACGGCTTGCGTCGGACCGTATCGATCGGCCCAAGGTTTCGGCGGCGCGTCCGGGACGCTAGCGACACCCGACGGCGCGGGCGGCGGATCGGCGAGCGGAGCGATCGCCGGGACTTCGGCCGACCCGATCAGGCGGCCGTCGTCGTAGATGCCGACCCGCAATGGGATCGATGGTGCGAATCCCTCGAAGCCGCGGAGGATGAACGAGCCGCCGCCGCCACCGATCTTTCCGCCTAGTTTCGCGACGCGCGGAGCATCGAAGTCGAGCTCCGCAGGCAAGGGCGCTCCGTCGGGGACGAGCACGCAGTCGGGCGCTCGACCCGATTCCATGAAACCCATCCCGGATCGGTGGGTCGTCGGCGACTCGCCGAGAGGTCCGTGCGTGCGCTGTCGCCACGGCGAGCCGTCCGCGGTCACGACCTTCACGAACAACGGGCGCCATCTCGTGAGGGCGATCGCAATGCGGGAACCGTCGATGACGTCGCCCGACCAGTCGATCGGCGCGAAGCCGTCGAGCGCTCCGGTGATCCGGATGCGACCGGGTATCGGGAGGAGCAGGGCGCCCTCGAGTTCGTTCGGCCGCAGCGAGCGCTCGGAGTGCTGGACGGCGCGCGGGCCGTTCCAGGCGAGCCGCAGCGTGTACGACTTGGCCCACTCCATCGAGACGTGCTCGTCCGTCGCGGCGTCGCGGCAGTCGACATCGACGACGATTCCGGCGTCGATCGAGATCTCGACTGCGCGCGTCTCATCGGGCGCGAGCGGCTCGACGCGGAGCCGGCCGACCTGGGAGTGGTCGAGGCGGGCGAGCAACTGGATCGGCGTGCGCGCCGGCGCGTGCTCGATCCGGAACACGTCGCCCTCGCGCACCGCCGGGATCACCATCTCGGCGCTCGGCCCGTTCGCGATCGGCAGCGGCATGCGGTCGAAGCGCTCGTGCTCGTAGCCGGCACCGATCGACGCCATGGTGTAGACGACGTTCGCACCGGCGCGGATGCGCGCGGGAAGCGGGCGACCGTCGCGCGAGCGCAGCGTGCAGACGAGAGCGCCGAACGTGAGCTTCTCCATCTCGAACACCCGCGGCGGCGCGCTCCCGGCCGCGGCGAGCTCGTCCTTGCCGATCGGCACGTCGAACGACAGGCAGCCGGGCGCGCGCGCCTTCATGCGGATCGCCGTGCCGAGACCGTCGAGCGTGAACTCGCCGTTCGCGTCGGTCTTCACCGTCTCGAGGTCGCCGAAGAGCAGCGCGGCGACCTGCGCCGTCACCGCGACGCCGGCCATCGGAGCGCGCGAGACCTTCTCGACGATTCGACCGCGGAGGCTCCATTCGCCGCGCCAGCCCGCCAGGTTGTCCTTCGGCGACGGTGCGGGAGAGGCGGCCGCCGTCGGCTCGGACTTGCGGTCCGGTGCGACGGCTGCGTCCTGCGGCGACGCGACCGCCGGCGTCGGGTTGCTGCCGTTCGCGTCGGCGGCCGCGACTCGATGCACGGCGTTCTCGCCATTCGAACGCTCGATGGCGATCCACGTCGCGATCGCCGCCGCCGCGACGACGACCGCGGCCGTGAACTTCGCGAGTCCCGTCATCGTGAGCGCCCCTCCCGTCCACGCCGCTACGACGCCGGTCGCCGTTCCCGCCTGCGCGAGCGGCGCGAGCATGAGGCACCAGTCGCGGCTCGCCCCGCCGCGTCTCGCCGTGAGCTCCGCGCGCAGCTTCTCGATCCCGCGCGCCAGTCGCGTGTCGACGGTCTTCACCGGCACCTGCATCGCGCGTGCGATCGCGGCCGGCTTCTCGTCGCGGTACCAGCGGCGGATCAGCGTCTCGCGGTAGGGCTCGTCGAGGGCGAGCAGCGCCTGCGCGACGAGCTGCTGCGCCGCCAGCTCGTCGACGATCGGCGCGGACGCCGGCGGCGCGAGTGCGGGCGCGGCGGCGCCGCGCTCGTGGCGGGCGCGCCGCTGCTCGGCGCGCCGCAGGTTGTTCGCGAGGTTGCGGATGAGACGCGCGAACCAGACGCGCAGTCCGGGACCCGGCCGGGGCGGACGTTCGACGGCCGCGAGCCACGCCTCCTGCACGACGTCGTCGGCGCGCTCCTCGTCGCGCAGGAGCTGCCGCGCGAGCGCCCGCGCCCAGTGGGCGTGGCTCAGCAGCTCCTCGAGCGGCGGCGTCGACGGCGTGTCCATGGTTCGTGCAGAGGGACTTCCGGCCGCGGGCGATTCCCTTCGACGATGTTCCGACGCGCGCGGGAACGACGGGGCGCGCCGGCGATCACTCGCCGGCGCGCCCCGCTCGTCGCGTTCGTCCGGTTCTTGCCGCCGGAGCGGCGGTCGTCAGATCCCGAAGTCGAGCTGGAGGCCCGGCGTGAACGAGAAGCCGAACTGCGCGCCGACGTCGGCTTCGATCATCTGGAGGTAGGCGGAGACGCCGGCGAGCGAGAGGTCGAGCGGGATCGTAACGGGGAGCGAGATGCCGCCTGAGCCGGGGAAGGGGATGGCGGCGATGAAGCTCCAGGCGACCAGGATCTGCCCGCCCTTGTTGGTCTGGATCTGCGCCGTGTTGGCGCCGACGAAGAGGAGGCCGAAGGTCGGGCCGCCCGAGGAGTTGCTCGCGTCGAGCGAGAGCGACGCGCCGAAGACGGGGTTCGCGCTCGGCGTCAGGTCGGGGACGAAGCTCGTGCCCTGGAAGCCGTTGCCGTACTGCGACCAGCCCGCGGCGCGCGGCACGATCGAACGGTCGCGCACGAACAGGTCGAAGACGCCGTTGCCGTCGCCGACCACGAGGTTGTCGGCCGAGCTCGCGAAGGCGCAGAGGAGCCCGTCGCCGGAGAGGCGCGGGCGGTAGCTGCCGAAGCCGTTCGACGCGACGCCGACGGCGTTGAGCGTCATGCAGTCAGTGACGGCCTGGACGACGTCGCGCACGAAGACGTCGGTGATGCCGTTGGTGTCGTTGGGGGAGAGGTTGTCGGAGTTGCTCTCGAACGCGGCGATCGAGCCGTCGAAGTTGAGCGAGGGCGCGTCGCTGTCGAAGTTTCCTTCGGTGCCAGTCGTGTCCACGCTCGCGCGGACCGTCACGCCGCTCGCGATCTCGTGCACGAAGACGTCGCTCACGAAGTTGGTGTCGCTCGCGACGAGGTTGCTCGCCTGGCTCGCGAACGCGACGAAGTTCCCGTCGCCCGAGATCGCCGCGTTCGAGCTGTCGTTGTCGCCCTGGACGAGCGCCGAGTCGACGCTCACCAGCGTCGCGATCTTGTTCACGCGGTCGAAGACGAAGACGTCCCTGTAGCCGTTCAGGTCGCCGGAGACGAGGTTCGAGGCGTAGCTCGCGTACGCGATGAACGCGCCGTCCGACGAGATCGACGGCGCGTGGCTGGGGCCGTTGCTCAGCGGGGTGAGGCTGGCGTCGACGCTCACCTGCGTCGTCTTCGAGCCGGCGACGTCGCGCACGAAGACGTCGGTGAAGCCGTTGGTGTCGCCGGTGACGAGGTTGGTGGCGGCGCTCGCGAAGGCGACCCACAGGCCGTCGCCGGAGACGGACGGCGTGACGCTGTCGGCGTTGCCCTGCGTGCCGTTGGTGCGGATCGAGACGCGCGTCGTGACGCTGTTGCCCTCGTCGAAGACGCCGTTGAGGTCGGGGTCGCGGTCGCACAGGAAGATGTCGTAGCCGCCGTTGGTGTCGCCGCCGACCAGGTTGCTGGCGAGGCTCTCGAACGCGACGAAGCGGCCGTCCTGCGAGAGCGACGGCGAGCTGCTCGAGGCGTTGCCCTCGCGGCCCGAGCTGTCCTCCGTGATGCGCACGATCGCGCCGGTCTGGAGGTCCTTCACGAAGACGTCGGAGATGCCGTTGGTGTCGTTCGCGACGAGGTTGGTGGCCTGGCTGTCGAACGCGACCCAACGGCCGTCCTGGGAGATCGAGCCGCGCGAGAGGACGCCGCTGTCGCCGTTCCCCTCGCCGCCGCCGGCGTCGAGGCTGGCGCGGGAGACGGGGTTCTGCGCGGCGGCCGGGAGCGCGAGCGCGACGAGCGCGAGCGAAGCGGAGACGCGGCGCAGGGTCGGATTCCGGGAGGAGACCATGGGGGGACCTCGCATTCGGGTGTGGCGCACGGAGGAACGTATCGCGTCCGCCGGAACTCGACAATGCGAGATCCCCCGCGGCGCGCCGCTCACAGGCCGAGCGAGAGGTCGAGCCCCGGCGAGAACGAGAATCCGAACTGCGCGCCGGGATCGGCCTCGACGATCTGCAGGTACGCGTCGACGCCGCACAGGGCGAGGTCGAACGGCACGGTGACCGGCAGCGAGACGCCGCCGTTGCCGAACGGCACGCCGAAGATCGCCGCCCACTGCACGAGCAGCGTGCCGCCCTTCGTCGTCGGAATCGAGGCCGGGCTCGCGCCGACGAAGAGGAGTCCGAAGGTCGGCGAGCCGAACGAATTGGAGATGTCGAGCGTGAGCGACGCGCCGAAGGCGGGGTCGGCGCTCGGCGTGATCGACGGGACGAAGCTCGTGCCGTAGAAGCCGCTGCCGTAGCTCGACCACGACGCGGCGCGCGGGACGACGGCGCGGTCGTGCACGAATACGTCGAGCTTCGCGTTGCCGTCGGCGACGACGAGGTTGTCGGAGTCGGCGACGAACGCGACGAGCGTCCCGTCGCCCGAGATGCACGGATACCCGCAGCCGGTGCCGTTGCAGCCGAGGCCGACGCCGTTGAACGAGACACAGGTGGTCACCGCGGCGGCGCGCTCGTGCACGAAGACGTCCGACTGCTGGTTCAGGTCGCCGGCGGCGAAGTTGGTGGCCCAGCTCTGGAACACGACGACCGAGCCATCGGAGTTGATCCACGGACGGAAACTGTTGCTGTTCCCCTGGTTCGTGTACGAGTCGATGCTGGCGAGCGACGTGACGCCGGTCGCGAGGTCGTGCACGAAGACGTCGACCATCCGGTTGACGTCGGTCTGCACGAGGTTGGCCGCCCAGCTGGTGAACGCGACGGCGGAGCCGTCGCCGGCGAGACAGGGGTCGTAGCTCGCCCCGTTGCCCTCGACGCCGGCCGAGTCGACGCTCGCGCGGACGGTCGTGCCGGCCGCCCAGTCGCGCACGAACACGTCGCGGTAGCTGTTGGTGTCGTTCGCGACGAGGTTGCTCGCATCCGAGGCGAACGCGACGAGCGCGCAGTCGCCCGAGATGACGGGCAAGTAGCAATGGTTGTCGCCGAGCGTTGTGCCGGTGACGTCGACGGTGATCGCGATCGTGGTCCCGGCCACGACGTCGCGCAGGAACTCGTCGGTACGCTGGTTGGTGTCCCCGCTGACGAGGTTCGTCGAAGAGCTGTTGAAGGCGACGTAGCGGCCGTCGTCGGAGATCGCGGAGCCGACGCTGCTGTAGTTGCCGAGCGTGCCGCTGCTCGAGACGCTGACGCAGGCCGTGACGCCGTTGCCCTCGTCGAAGATCCCGTTGCCGTCGGCGTCGCGGTCGTGGAGGAACACGTCGGGGGAGCTGTTCGTGTCGCCGGAGACGAGAGTCGTCGCGTAGCTGTAGAACGCGACGAAGCGGCCGTCGCCGGAGAGCGAGGGGCCCGCGCTGTCCCGGTCGCCCTGCGTGCCGTTCGAGGCGACGCTCACGCGCACGAGCGCGCCGGTCGCGAGCTCCTTCACGAAGACGTCGGCGACGCCGTTCGTGTCGCCGCCCGCGAGATTCCCCGCATTGCTGTCGAACGCGAGGAAGCGGCCGTCGCGGGAGAACGCCGGACGCGAGAGCGCTCCGCTGTCTTTCTTCCCCTCGTTGCCGGCGGGGCCGACGCTCGCGCGCGTGATCGGGTTCTGGGCCGCGGCCGGAGCGGCGGTCAGCGCGACGACGGGCAGCGCGAGCGCGAGAACGCAGCGGACCGGCGCGAAGCCTGGCAGGTACGGCATGGAGTCCCCCTTCGAGCGTGACCGCACGCAGGACGGTAGCTCCGATCGCGCGGACGACCACCCCCGCGCGCGGCCGCCGGGGCCTCAGCGCGGCGGGGGCGCCGCGAGCAGCCGCTGCTCGGAGAGGAACGGCGCGAGCGCCTGCCCGGCGACCTCGTGGCCGATCGCGTTCCAGTGCGTGTCGCCCGGCCACCACGGGATGCGGCCCGCCGCCGCCGCGCGCTGCAGCGCGTCGGTCAGGTCGAGCTCCGGCACGCGCCGCTCCTCCGCCCACTGCGCGACCGCCTGCGGGAGCGGGCTGCAGTGGGCGCGCCAGTCGGCGAGCTCGGAGCCGGCGGGCCACGTGCAGAGCGGGCCGAGGATGCGGATCTTGTCGGGGATCGCGACGACGGCGTAGCGGCCGCCCGCCGCCTCGACGAAGCGGCGCGTCTCGTCGAGCGCGGCGAGGATCGGCGCGATCTCGCCCTCCTTGCCGCGGAACTGCTCGGCGGTCCAGAGGAAGGTGCAGGTCGTGCCGCCGATCGTGCCGCTGCGCCGCCGCGCGATCGGGTCGACCGGCTGCAGCGCCTGCTGCAGCCGGAGCAGCGCGTTCCACGTGAAGGTCGTCTCGACGCGCGGGACGGCCGGCGCCGCGCTCGCGGCGCGCGCGCGGTACTTCTCCGAATCGAACTGGTCGTTCCCCTCGAAGACGAAGTGGAGGACGAGGCGGCCCTCGAGCGGAACGCCCGACGCCTCGAGGAGGTCGCGCTCCTGCTGCACGCCGACGCCGATCAGCGCGAGGTTCATCACCGGCCGGCCGAGCGTCGCCTCGAGCCGGCCGCAGAGCGTCGACTCGAACGGGAGCAGCGCCGCGACGAGGCAGGAGTCGCCGAGCAGGTAGACGTCGGCGCCCGCGCGGTCGACTCCATTGCGGTAGCCGCGGCGGTCGGTCTGGAACCGGAACGCGACCGGCGCGGCCGGCAGCCCCCACGCGAGCACCGTGTCCTCGAAGGTCGTCCCGCGGACGTCGAGATGGGGGATCGCCTTCGCGCCGAGCACCGTCTTGCCCGCGCCGCGGATGAGCCGGCGATAGTCGACGAGCCCGACCTGCCCGAAGAGCTCGATCCAGGCGAGCGTCAGGAGCGCGATCGCCGTTCCTTCGACGAGCCGCCGCGCCGTGCGGCGCGACTGTGCGCCGACGAGGAGCACCACGCCGGCCCAGAGGCCCGCCGCGCCGAGCAGCGCGGTGTGCAGCCGCCACAATCCGGCGATGCGCCGCTGCGTGTCGCTGCGGTCGATGTCGAAGGCGAGCAGCGCCGCGGTCGCGACGAGCAGCGCCGCCGCCGCGACCCTCCGCCGCGTGCTCGCCCCGGGCTCGACCACTAGTGGAGCGTGTAGACGAAGGGGACCGCGTCGCGGTCGCCGAGCAGCACGAGCGCGGCGACGATCAGCACGGCGAGCACGAACGGGAGGAGCCAGAAGCGGCGGCTGCGGCCGAGGAGCTCGCGGAACCGACGCGCGAGCGGCCGTCGGCGCGGTTCGCTCGAGAGGTCGAACTCGTTCCGTTCGGCGTCCATCGCGGTCGAGTGTACTTCGAACCTGTCCGAGTGTTCGGGCGTCGGTCGAGGCACGTGCGAGGGGCAGGAGAGAGAGGAGGGACGTCGAGGGTGGGGGTGAAGAGGCCGCGGGGAGCAAGGCTTCGTGGCGGATCGGGGTGCCCTCGGCCGCCCAAATCATCTGGACGGTGGCGGCCTCGGCTGACTGCGCGGCCTATGGGACCGTGGTCCTCATCTGAATGGTGGCCGACGGCCGCTAGAGCCCCTCTCGCCACGAAGCCTTCTCCCCGCGTCCTCTTCGCCAACGTCCTCGAACGACGTCCCACATCGTTGCTGCGCCTGCGGACGTGGATCGGCGCCAGCAGGATCGACCACGAGGGGCGGCCGATCGGTTGCACGTCCGCGCTCGAATGCGAGAGGTAGCGTCGCCCCGTCCTTGCGGGAGGCCGTCGGTCATCTCGCTGCGACACGACGTGGCTGTGAGGACCGTCGTGAGAGCCTCGATCCGTCGCGAATGCGGCTCGTCGCGACGCATCGGTGGTCGACGTCGAGTGAAACGTCTCATTGCCGTAGGCGAGCAGTCGTTTTCGGTGCGGACTTGCTCTCGCGAGCCATCCCTTTGGAGCCGACCGGGCCTCGCTTCGAGCATGCGTGGAGAGTTCTTCGTCCGAGGGCGGCCCTCATCGAAACGAGGTCTTCTCCCGCGGCCTCTTCACCCCCGCACTCGACGTCCGTTCCTTCCCTCCTGCCCCCGCCCTCGCACGACATCGAACTCACCGTCGACCTCTCGAACGACGCCTAGTCCGGCCGGCGGAGCCGCAGCAGCGTCACGTCGATCGCGTGCTTCATCGGCGGCAGGATCTCGGCGGCGAGGAACTCGAGGCCGTGGCGCTGCGCGAGGTCGGGGAAGCGGCGCGCGTGCGGGCGGTTGGGGTCGGTGATCCACGCCTGCGCGCCCGGCTTCAGGTGGCGCGCGAGGAAGTCGGCGATGGCCGGCGCGTTGCGCTCCTCGTAGAGGACGTCGGCGCCGAGGATGCGGTCGAAGGGACCCATCTTCGGCGGCTTGCGCCAGTCGGCGGCGACGAAGTCGAAGCGCGCGATCGGCAGCTCCTGGCGCAGCGCGCTCGCCTCGACGATCTCGAGCGCGCGCGGCTCCCAGTCCATGAAGGTGACGCGCGCGCCGCGCCGCGCGGCCGCGAAGCCACACGCGCCGAGCCCGCAGCCGAGGTCGAGGACGTCGAGCGGCGCGCCGCAGGCGGCGAGCGGCGGATCGGCGAGGAGGCGCGCGACCAGCGACTCGGCGGAGGGCCAGATCGCGCCGAAGTAGGGCATGCGCTCGTCGTGCGCGTAGTACTCGACCTCGGTGATCTGGTCGAGCAGCACGTCGGGGTCGCAGAGGACCCATAGTCCGAGCGAACGACCGTCGGCCGCGGGCGCGAGCTCGCGCCACTCGAGCTCGAGGCCGGCGACCAGCAGCCGCTCGCGCGCGCCCTCGCGCGGGCCGTCGGCGTCGCGCGTGCCGTCGCTCACCGGGTGAGGGGGTCCTTCGCCTCGGGGTCGAGGCCGAGCGTCTTGATCGCCTTGGCGACCTCGCCCGGCTTCACCTGCCCCTCCTTGGAGAGCTGCCAGAGCGCCGCGGCGGCGACGTGCTCGGCGTCGATCTCGAAGAAGCGGCGCAGCGACTTGCGGTCGTCGCTGCGGCCGAAGCCGTCGGCGCCGAGCGCGTGCATGCCCTGCGGGATCCACGGAGCGATCAAGTGCGGCAGCGCCTTCATGAAGTCGCTGCTCGCGACGACCGGGAAGTACTCGCCCTGGAACTGCTGCGTGACCCAGGGGACGCGCATCGGCGCTTCGGGGTGGAGCATGTTCCAGCGCTCGCACGAAAGCGCGTCGCGCCGCAGCTCCTTCCAGCTCGTCACGCTCCAGACGTCGGCGGAGACGCCGAACTTCTCCTGCAGCAGGTCGGCGGCGCGGATCACCTCGCGCAGGATCGTGCCCGCGCCGAGCAGGTGGACGCGCTTCTTGCTCTTCGCGTCGCCGCGCCGCAGCCGGTACATGCCCTTCGTGATCCCCGCGGCGACGTCGGGGCCCTCCGGCATCGCCGGCATCTCGTACGCCTCGTTGTAGAGCGTGACGTAGTAGAGGACGTCCTCGTTCTGCTGGTACATGCGGCGCACGCCGTCCTGCAGGATGACGGCGACCTCGTAGGCGAAGGCGGGGTCGTACGTGACGAGGTTGGGGACCGGCAGCGCGAGCAGGTGGCTGTGGCCGTCCTCGTGCTGCAGCCCTTCGCCGTTCAGCGTCGTGCGGCCCGACGTCGCGCCGAACAGGAAGCCGCGCGCGCGCATGTCGGCCGCCTGCCAGATCAGGTCGCCGACTCTCTGGAAGCCGAACATCGAATAGAAGATGAAGAGCGGGATCATCGGCTCGCCGTGCGTCGCGTACGACGTGCCGGCCGCGATGAACGAGGCGAGCGAGCCGGCCTCGTTGATCCCCTCCTCGAGGATCTGCCCCTCCTTCGCCTCCTTGTAGTAGAGGAGGAGGTGCGAATCGACCGGCTGGTAGAGCTGGCCGAGCGACGAGTAGATCGCGCACTGCCGGAAGAGCGCCTCCATCCCGAACGTGCGCGCCTCGTCGGGGACGATCGGCACGAGCCGCTTGCCGACGCCGGGGTGCTTCAGCAGCGACGCGAGCATGCGCACGTAGGCCATCGTCGTGCTGGCCGACTGCGTCCCGCTGCCGCCGAGGAAGTCCTTGAAGAAGTCGAGCTTCGGCACGTCGAGCGGCTTGCTGACGACGACGCGGTTGGGGATCGAGCCGCCGAGCGCGGCGCGGCGCTCCCGCAGGTAGCGGATCTCCTCGCTCTTCTCGTCGGGGACGTAGAGCGGCGCCTCGTGCAGCTGGTCGTCGCGCACCGGGATGTCGAAGCGGTCCCGGAAGTCGCGCATCTCGTCGTCGTTGAGCTTCTTCTGCTGGTGCGTCGTGTTGCGCCCTTCGCCGGCCTCGCCCATCCCGTAGCCCTTCACCGTCTTGGCGAGGATCACGGTCGGCCGCCCCTCGTGCTCGGTGGCGGCGAGGTAGGCGGCGTAGACCTTCTCCGGGTCGTGGCCGCCGCGGCCGAGCTTGCGGATCTGCTCGTCGCTCAGGTGCTCGACCAGCTTGAGCGTCTCGGGGTAGGCGCCGAAGAAGTCCTTGCGGGTGAAGGCGCCCGGCTCGACCACGTACTTCTGGTACTGGCCGTCGACCACCTCGCCCATGCGCTTGACGAGCAGGCCGGTGTCGTCGGCGGCGAGCAGCGGTTCCCAGTCGGCGCCCCACAAGAGCTTGATGACGTTCCAGCCGGCGCCGCGGAAGGCCGCCTCGAGCTCCTGGATGATCTTCCCGTTGCCGCGCACCGGTCCGTCGAGCCGCTGCAGGTTGCAGTTGACGATCCAGGTGAGGTTGTCGAGCCGCTCGCGCGACGCGAGCGTGATGGCGCCGAGCGACTCGGGCTCGTCCATCTCGCCGTCGCCGAGGAAGGCCCAGACGCGGCTCTTGCTGGTGTCCGCCATGCCGCGGTGGAGGAGGTAGCGGTTGAAGCGGGCCTGGTAGATCGAGCAGAGCGGCGAGAGGCCCATCGAGACCGACGGGAACTGCCAGAAGTCGGGCATCAGCCACGGATGGGGATAGGAGGAGAGGCCGCCGCCGGACGCGAGCTCGCGCCGGAAGTTCTCGCACTGCTGCTTCGAGAGGCGTCCTTCGAGGAGAGCCCGCGCATAGACGCCGGGCGACGCGTGGCCCTGCAGGAAGACCTGGTCGCCGATCTGGCTCGCGGCGCCGCCGCCCTTGGCGCCGCGGCCCTCTTCGACGCGCCCTTTGAAGAACCAGTTGAAGCCGACCTCGAACAGCGTCGCGGCCGAGGCGAAGGTCGAGATGTGGCCGCCGATCCCCTCGCTCTTGCGGTTGGCCCGCACCACCATCGCCATCGCGTTCCAGCGGATGATGCTCTTGATGCGCCGCTCGATGCGGCGGTCGCCGGGGTACTTCGGCTGCAGGTCGCGCGGGATCGTGTTGACGTAGGGCGTGTTGAGGGGCGACGGGATCTCGACGCCCGAGCGCGCCGCGTGGTCGAGCAGGCGGCCGACCAGGAACTCCGCGCGACCCCTCCCGTTGACGTGCAGCACGCCGTCCAGCGATTCGGCCCACTCCTGCGTCTCGATCGGATCGGGATCCTGGGTCATGGGTCGCTGCGTCACCGGTGGTCTCGAATGGGGTCGGCCGTCGTCGCGCGCCCCGAGGTCCGGAAGGATTTCCGTTACCGCCTCCGCGGACGCCGGCCATGGAAGTCGAGCTATTGTAACGGGTTCGTTTTGTCGCGATGTCCGGCCCGAACGACGGAGCCCCGCCGATGCCGCAGCGCCTGGGTCTCGCACCGATCGCCTCCGTGTTCCTCCTGACGGCCGCGGCGGCCTGCTCGGGCGGCGGGGGATCCTCGAGCCAGGCGGTGAACCCGCAGGTCGTGGAGTCGTCGGCGATGGTCGACGATCCCGCGCGCGCGCGCGTCTACGTCGCGGACGTGAGCCACCAGCGGCTGGTCGTGTTCGACGCGGCGACGGCGGCGTTCCTCGACGCCGCCAATTTCGGCTCCCGGCCCGAGGGGATCGCGCGCGACGACGACGGCGAGCGCGTCTTCGTCTCGCTGCCCGACCGCAGGCGCGTCGAGGTGCTCGACGCCGCGACGCTCACGCTGCAGAAGGAGTTCGCCCTCAACTCGGCGATGCACGACCTGTCGTGGCGCGACGCCGGCCGCCTGGTCGTCGCGACCGACGTCGGACTGCTCCTGATCGACGTCGACAACCTGACCGGCCGGACGATCATCGCCGACGCCGGACCCGACGCGCGCATCGTGCACGACGCGGCGCACGAGCGCGTCTGGTGCGCGTTCACGCGCGGCAGCGACCTCGTGGTCGCGACGGTGAGCCCCGACGTGCTCGGCGACGTGCCGGTGGAGTCGGTGATCGCCTCGAATCTCGACGTGCCGATCGGGATCGCGCTCTCGTTCGACGGCACGCAGCTCTTCATCGGGTCGGCCTTCTCGTCGGCGCTCTTCGTGGTCGATTCGGCGACGCTCGCGCTCACGCAGACGGTGCCGGTGCTGCCGAAGCTCACGTCGATGACGGTGAACCGGACGGTCACGCGCCTCTACGCGTCGCCGGGCGACGCGACCGCGCAGGAGATCCCGCTCGACACCTTCACCGGTGGCGCGCAGCTTTCCGCGCCGGCCGAGGTCGTCCCCAACGGCACGGTCGTCGACGCGACCGGCGCGAGCCTCGTGGTCCACCTCGCCGACTCGACCATCGACACGATCCGGCCGTTCGAGGACCGCCTGGTCGGCGCGCCGATCCTGGTCACCGACCAGACCTACACCCTCACGGTGATCGGCTCGCCCAGCCAGCCCTTCACGCTCGCCGCGGCCGCGGCGCCGGGCTTCCTCGAGTACGGGCCGGCGAACGCCGATCCGCGCCGCTTCCTCGACATGGACATCGCGACGTTCCAGCCGCTCTTCAACAGCGTGCTCGACGCGAACGGCGAGTTCACCTTCACGACCGTGATCAGCTCGGGCGCGGGCCTCGCCGGCGCGTCGTTCCTGATGCAGGCGATCGTGGTCGACCCGAACACGGGCCAGCCGGGCGACCCGACCAACGTGATGGCACTGCGCGTCGTCAATCCATAGGCCGCAGGCGCGGTCGCGCGCCGCTCGCGCCGCGCGGCCGGGCAGGACTCCGGCGCGCTGCTAATCTGCCGCGCCTCGGAGAACCACCATGGCCGAAGCCGTCATCGTCAGCGCCGTCCGCACGCCGATCGGGAAGTTCATGGGGGCGTTGTCGTCGCTGCGCGCCGCCGAGCTCGGCGCGATCGCGATCCGCGAGGCGGTCGCGCGCGCCGGCATCGAGGCCGCCGCGGTCGACGAGGTGATCATGGGCCACGTGCTCACGGCCGGCTGCGGCCAGAACCCGGCGCGGCAGGCGGCGCGCGGCGCGGGCCTCCCCGATTCGATCGGTTCCTTCACCGTGAACAAGGTGTGCGGCTCGGGGCTCAAGGCGGTGATGCTCGCCGCGCAGGCGATCCGCGCCGGCGACGCCGAGGTGGTCGTCGCGGGCGGCCAGGAGAGCATGTCGCGCGCGCCCTACCTGCTGCCGGAAGCGCGGGAAGGCGTCCGGCTCGGCCACGGCAAACTGCTCGACGCGATGATCCAGGACGGGCTCTGGGACATCTACAACGACTTCCACATGGGGATGACGGCCGAGCTCGTGGCCGACAAGTACAAGATCGCGCGCGACGCGCAGGACGAGTTCGCGGTCGGCTCGCACAAGAAGGCGGCGGCGGCCGCCGCGGCCGGGAAGTTCAAGGACGAGATCGTCGCGGTGAAGGTCGCGCAGCCGAAGGGCGACCCGATCACCGTCGCGGCCGACGAGGGGCCGCGCGCCGACAGCGACCTCGCGAAGCTCTCCAAGCTGAAGCCCGCCTTCAAGCGCGAGGGCGGGACGGTCACCGCCGGCAACGCCTCGACGATCAACGACGGCGCCTCTGCGCTGGTCGTGATGTCGGAGAAGCGCGCGCAGCAGCTCGGCTGCAAGCCGCTCGCGCGCATCCGCGGCTACGCCACCGGCGGCATGGCGCCCGAGTGGGTCATGATGGCGCCGGTCGAGGCGGTGAAGCGGCTCCACGCGAAGATCGGCACGAAGCCCGACACCTTCGAGCTCGTCGAGCTGAACGAGGCGTTCGCCGTGCAGGCGATGGCCGTCACCAAGGAGTGCGGCTTCGATCCGGCGCGCGTCAATGTGAACGGCGGCGCGGTGGCGCTCGGCCACCCGATCGGCGCCTCCGGTGCCCGGGTCCTGACGACGCTTCTCCACGCCATGAAGGCGCAGGACAAGAAGCAGGGGCTCGCGTCGCTCTGCCTCGGCGGCGGCAATGGGGTCGCCCTGGCGGTCGAGCGCTGAGCCCTCGCAAGCTGAATCGTCGGACGCGGAGAGGACGTCGCACGTGAGCGAGATCCGGAACGTCGGAATCGTCGGCGCGGGGACGATGGGGAACGGCATCGCGCAGGTCTTCGCGCACGCCGGGATCCCGGTCATCATGGTCGACGTCGACGCGGCGTCGCTCGAGCGCGGGCTCGCGGCGATCCAGGCGAGCCTGCAGCGCATGGTGAAGAAGGGGACGCTCGCGGCGCCCGACGCCGCCGCCGTCGCCGCGCGCGTGAAGCCGAGCCCGCGCCTGCTCGACGCCGTCGACGCCGACCTCGTGGTCGAGGCGGTGCCGGAGAGCTTCGAGCTCAAGGCCGACGTCTTCAGGAAGCTCGCCGAGGCGACCGTGAAGTCGACCATCCTCGCGAGCAACACGTCGTCGATCTCGATCACGCGCCTCGCCGCGCAGACCGACCGTCCGGCGAAGGTGATCGGCATGCACTTCATGAACCCGGTGCCGGTCATGAAGCTGGTCGAGGTCGTGCGCGGCCAGCTGACCTCCGACGAGACGCTCGCCGTCGTCGTCGAAGCGACGAAGCGGCTCGGCAAGACTCCGGTCGTCGTGAACGACTACCCCGGCTTCGTCAGCAATCGCGTGCTGATGCCGATGATCAACGAGGCGGTCTTCTGCCTGATGGAGGGCGTCGCCGAGAAGGAGGCGATCGACCAGATCATGCAGCTCGGGATGGCGCACCCGATGGGACCGCTCGCGCTCGCCGACCTGATCGGGCTCGACACCTGCCTCTTCATCCTCGACGTGCTGCACCGCGACCTCGGCGACGACAAGTACCGCGCCTGCCCGTTGCTGCGCCGCATGGTGGCGGCGGGCCTGCACGGCCGGAAGAGCGGGCGCGGCTTCTACGACTACGCGCCCGCTGGCGGGACTGGCGGCGGGACCGGCGGCGCCGCCAAGGCGTGACGAGCGGAGGGGCTGCGCACCTTCGGGGCGAGCGGCCGTCGCGTCCGTCGTCGAGGGGCCGTCGCATGGCGCTCGGGATCGTCGTCGCGTGCGCCGTCCTCGCGGCGCTCGTCGTCTACATGGTGCAGCCGGGGTCCGCGCGACCCGGCTCGCGTCCCGGCGTCGAGGTCGATCGCGCCCGGCTCGAGGCGCACGTGCGGCAGCTCTCCGAAAAGCTCGCCCCGCGCGATCACTCCCACGTTGCGAACCTCGAGCGCGTGGCCGACTACGTCCGCGCCGAATTCAGCGCGGCCGGCGCCGCGACGAGCGACCAGGCCTTCACCGCCGACGGTCGGACCTATCGGAACGTGCGCGCGTTCGTCGGCCCTCCGTGTCTCCCTGACGGCGAGCGCGTCGTCGTCGGCGCGCACTACGACACCTGCGGCGCGCTGCCGGGCGCCGACGACAATGCGAGCGGCGTCGCCGGACTGATCGAGCTCGCGCGCGCGCTCCAGGCCGCGCCGCCCGCGCTCCCCGTCGAGCTCGTCGCCTTCGCGCTGGAGGAGCCGCCGCACTTCCGCAAGCCCGACATGGGTAGCGCCGTCCATGCGCGCTCGCTGCGCCGCGACGGCGCGCGCGTCCGCGCGATGATCTCGCTCGAGATGATCGGCTGCTTCCGCGACGAGCCCGGCAGCCAGTCGTATCCGGCGCCGCTGCTGGGCGCGATCTATCCGCGGCGAGGCGACTTCATCGCGGTGGTCGCGTGCCTGGGGCAGGCGGCGCTGACGCGGCGGATCAAGCGCGCGATGGCCGAGGCGTCGCCGCTGCCGGTCTGGTCGATCAACGCGCCGCGGTGGATCCCCGGCATCGACTTCTCCGACCACCTCAACTACTGGGACGCCGGCTTCGACGCCGTGATGGTCACCGACACCGCCTTCTGCCGGAACGTCCACTACCACGAGTCGGGCGACACCGCCGACCGCCTCGATTTCGGCCGCATGGCCGACGTGGTGCGCGGCGTCCATGCTTCGATCGTCGACCTCGCGCGCTGACGGGCGCCGGTCCCCGATCAAGTGCGGCCCGGCGCGGTGCCGACAAGCCGGGGCGGGTCTGCGCCGAGGAGGTACGCCCATGGTCCGTTCCCCGTCCGGACTTCTCGCCGGCGTCCTGTCGCTCGCCGCCGCCGCCTGCACGAAGCACGAGACGACCCGCGAGCCGCACGGCCGCTTCACTCTGGTGTCGGAGTCGTGGATGGTGCCCGGCCCGTGCCCGAAGCGCGAGTACCGGCACGAACTCGTCGCGCCCGACGGCCGGGTCGTGCTCGAGCACGCGGAGTCGCTCGGCGCGACGCGCGACGGCGCGTGGAGCCTCTGGCGCGGCGGCGCGCATTACACGCTCTTCGCCGTCGACCACCGCGTCGATTCCATCCGCGAGCTGCCGAGCGCCGAGATCACTTCGCCCGACTGGTTCCGGCCCGGGACGCAGCAGCTCGTGCTGCAGAGCATCCAGGGCAGCGGCGACGACGTCGTCCTCACCGACCTCGCCGACCCCGTCTACAACCGGACCACGCTCTGCCACACGACGGGCCACGTCCAGCGGCTCGCCTGGTCGCCCGACGGGAGCAGCCTGCTCTTCGAGGAGTGGGTGGAGGGGAAGGCGGCGAAGAACGCGGCGCCGGAAGGCGACCGGGTCACGCGCGTGGCCTGGGTCGCCGGCAAGCCGCGCAGCGAGCCGCTCTGGACGACGCCGGCCGACGTCTTTTCTCTGCAGTGGTCGGCGAGCAGCGCGTCGGTCGCGCTGCTCGAGGACCGCGGGCCGGACCACCCGGCACGCATCCGCCTGCTGCACGTCCGCCGCTTCGATCCGCCCGACGTCGTCGCGATCGAGGAGCTCGCCCGCCAGCCGACCGACGTCCGCGTCGAATGGGACGGCGACGTGCCGCGCCTGCGTCGCTGAACCGCCCGTTCCCGTTCTGCGCGCGGAGGACCCGCCGCACTGTGGTAATGGTGTCGCCCGCGTTTCCGCCGGCCGCCTCCGGGCGAGCGGCCTCGCCCGGGGATCTGGACGATGGACTTCGAGCTCTCGGAAGAGCAGCAGCTCCTGCAGCAGACCGTCCGCGACTACGTGGCCGAGCACGTCGCGCCGGTCGCCGCGCAGCTCGACGAGAGCGAGTCGTTCCCGGTCGGGCCGATGAAGAAGGCGGCGGAGCTCGGGCTGCTCGCGGTCACGATCCCCGAGGCGTACGGCGGGACGGCGATGGGGAACGTCGCCGCGTCGATCATCGTCGAGGAGGTCTCGCGCGTCTGCCCGTCCACCGGAGTGACGATCAGCGTGCACAACTCGCTGGTCTGCACGCCGCTCGCGAAGTGGGGGAGCGAGGACATCCAGCGCCGCTTCCTGCCGCGCCTCGCGACCGGCGAGCTGCTCGGCGCCTACTGCCTCTCCGAGGCGGAGGCGGGCACCGACGCCGCCAACCAGCAGACGCGCGCCGTCAAGAAGGGCGACCGCTGGGTACTGAACGGCGCCAAGATGTGGATCACGTCGGGCACGCACGCCGGCCTCTTCATCGTCTTCGCGCGCACCTCGACGCCGGCCGACGGCGCGCACCGGTCGCGCGGCATCACCTGCTTCGTCGTCGAGAAGGGGACGAAAGGGCTGTCGGTCGGGAAGAAGGAGGACAAGCTCGGCATCCGGGCGTCGTCCACGACCGAGATCCTGCTCCAGGAGTGCGAGGTGCCGGCGGAGAACGTGGTCGGCACGGTCGACAAGGGCTTCCACGTCGCGATGGACACGCTCGACGGCGGCCGCATCGGCATCGCGAGCCAGGCGCTCGGCATCACGCAGGGCTGCCTCGACGCGTCGCTCAAGTACAGCAAGGAGCGCCGCCAGTTCAGCCGCCCGATCGCCGACTTCCAGGCGGTGCAGTGGAAGCTCGCCGACATGGCGACGCAGCTCGAGGCGGCGCGGTTGCTCACGCGGCGCGCGGCGCTGCTGCGCGACGAGGGCAAGCCGTGCGCGAAGGAGGCGGCGATGGCGAAGCTGTTCGCCTCGCGCCTCTCCAACCAGGCGGCCGACGACGCGGTGCAGATCCACGGCTCGGCCGGCTACTCGCGCGAGTACATCGTCGAGCGCCTCTTCCGCGACGCCCGCATCACCGAGATCTACGAGGGGACGACCGAGGCGCAGCGGATGGTCATCGCGCGCCATTTGCTCGAGTGATCCGCGCGCGCGCCGGGAAGCGTCCCGTCGGGCGCAGGGCGGTCCCCGGGGGCTCGGCTACAGGTTCGCCCCCGCGGAACGCCGATGAGCGACGCGTGATCCTCTCTCCGAAGCTCCCGACGCCGAGAACAGCACGATGAATTCCCCGCCCGCCCCCCGTGGTGCCTCCGAAGCGGAAGCGCGCGACGTCGCCGAGTCGGCGCGCGAGCAGGCGTGGGAGAAGCCGAGCTTCTGCAAGGAGCTCTTCCTCGGCCGCCTCCGGATGGACCTGATCGACCCGTTCCCGGAGCAGCCGGCCGCCGACCAGGCCGAGTGCGGCGCTTTCCTCGCCAAGCTGGCGAAATTCCTCGCCGAGAAGGTCGACGCCGACCGGATCGATCGCGAGGGCGAGATCCCGCCCGACGTCATCGACGGCCTGCGCGAGCTCGGCGCCTTCGGCATCACCATCCCGCGCGAGTACGGCGGGCTCGGCCTCTCCAAGATGTCTTACAACCGCGCGATCGAGATGGTCGCCGCGCACTGCGCCAGCACCGCGACGCTCCTCTCCGCGCACCAGTCGATCGGCGTCCCGCAGCCGCTCAAGCTGTTCGGGACCGACGAGCAGAAGAAGCGGTACCTGCCGCGCCTGGCGCGCGGCGCCATCTCCGCCTTCGCGCTGACCGAGCCCGCCGCCGGCTCCGATCCGGCCAACATGACGACGCGCGCCGAGCTCTCCGCCGACGGCAAGGAGTGGATCCTGAACGGCGAGAAGCTCTGGTGCACCAACGGCACCATCGCCGAGCTGCTGGTCGTGATGGCGCAGACGCCGCCGAAGACGGTCGCGCTGCCCGACGGCTCGTCCAAGACGAAGAAGCAGATCTCCGCCTTCATCGTCGAGAGCACGATGCCGGGCGTCGAGGTGGTCCACCGCTGCCGCTTCATGGGGCTGCGCGGCATCTACAACGGGCTGCTCCGCTTCAAGAACGTCCGCGTCCCGCGCGAGAACCTGCTGTGGGGCGAGGGGCAGGGGCTGAAGCTCGCGCTCATCACGCTGAACACGGGGCGCCTCACGCTGCCGAGCTGCTGCGTCGGCGGCGTGAAGCAGGCGCTCTCGATCGCGCGCCGCTTCGCGGCCGAGCGCTTCCAGTGGGGCGCGACGATCGGCAAGCACGACGAGATCGCCGGCAAGATCGCCGACCTCGCGAGCACGCTCTTCGCGATGCAGGCGCTCGCCGACCTCGGCTGCCTGCTCGTGGATCAGGGCGGCCACGACGTCCGCCTCGAGGCGGCCATCGCCAAGCTCTTCAACTCCGAGGCGGGCTGGCGCCTGGTGAACGACGCCTACCAGATCCGCGGCGGCCGCGGCTTCGAGACCCAAGAATCGCTCGCCGCGCGCGGCGAGATCCCGTATCCGATCGAGCGCATGGTCCGCGACTTCCGCATCAACACGGTGGTCGAGGGGTCGTCGCAGATCATGCACCTCTTCATCGCAAGAGAGGCCCTGGACGCGCACGTCACCGTCGCGGGCGCGCTGCTCGACCCGAAGTCGCCGTTCGCGGCGAAGTGGAAGAGCTTCAAGGCCGCCGCCGCCTTCTATGCGACGTGGTACCCGAAGCTCCTCGTCGGCCGCGGCACGAGCCCGTTCTCGTTCGGCGAGTACGGCCGCCTCGCCGGCCACGTGCGCTTCGTCGAGCGCGCCGCGCGCCGGCTCGCGCGCGCGATCTTCGCCGCCATGATGCTGCAGCGCGCGAAGCTCGAGCGGCGCCAGCGGCTGCTGGCACGCATCGTCGACCTCGGCTCCGAGCTGACGGCGATGGCGGCCGCCTGCGCGCGGGCGCGCACGCTCGCGCGCGGACCCGCGCGCGACGACAAGCCGGTGGCGATGGCCGACGCCTTCTGCCGCGCCGCACGCCGCCGCGTGGCCGAGCTCTTCCGCGGCCTCCGCAGCAACGACGACGTGCGCACCTGGAAGCTCGCGCAGTCGGTCGTCGCGGGCGAGCACGCCTGGCTCGAGCGCGGCATCCTCGACTTCCACGACCTGCACGCGCCGGCCGGCTCGCCGCCGGAGCAACCGGTCGCCCCGCAGGAGCGGCGCGAGCCGACGACCGCCGGCCGCTGAAACGCGCTCCGCGCCGTTTTTTGCAACTCCGAAGGGGGCGCGCGCCCCGGCACGCGCCGCCGACGCGGTTCGTACGACCTGTCACGGAGTCGCCCATGCTTCATCGCCGGCTCGCCCTCGAGACGTCCGTCGCGTTCCTCGCCCTCCTCGCCGCGTGCCGGGTCGATCCGCGCGCCGGCATGTACTTCTCGCCGTCCGACGCGGCGCGGCCGGAGTGGACGCCGCCTCCGCCGCGGCCGCAGGTCGTGCTCCCGCCGCAGGAGACGCCGCCGCCTCCTCCGCAGGAAGCGCCACCGCAGGAGCCGCCGAAGCCGGAGGCCCCGCCGCAGGAGCCGCCCAAGCCGGCCGCCGAGACGCCGCCGCTCGATCCGGTCGACGAGGCGCGCGCCCGCAACGAGATCGCGTTCGAGAACGACTACCTCCGCATGAAGGAGCGGCTGATCCCGCAGCAGCTCGGCCGCTGGCTCGCGATCGTCGACGGGCGCCTCCTGCCGTCGGACGACCGCGGCCGCCCCTCGCCGACCGAGAAGATGGCCGACAGCCTCGCCGTCGCCGACGGCGTGAACGCGAACCCGCTCCACCGCTTCGTGTTCCAGATCGGCGAGGAGGGCGACGTGCTCTACGCCGACTCGTCGCGCACGGCGCGCAGCGCGGTCGGCTCGGCGCTGCGCTCGGCGCTCAACGTCACGGCGGGCTTCGACGCGCGCTCCGGCGAGCTCACCTGGACGCGCGGCGCGAAGTCGCGCCGCTTCGCGCTCGACCATGAACGCTTCCCGCTGATGCTCTCCGACCCGCTGCAGCGCAACTCGATGGCGACCAACGTGGTCGACAGCTCCGGCTTCGGCGGCTTCGTCGTGCTCGAGGCGGTGAACGCGGCGCTGCTCGACGGGGCGCGTTTCGAGATCCCCGGCCACGTGCTGCTCAAGACGGGCGGCGGGATGCAGGAGTTGCGGCGCATGCGCGTGCGCGTCACCATCCCCGAGCTCGACGTCGACGTCACGGTGCCGGCCGCCGCCTGGCCGCGCTGAACCGCGCCTTCGCTATCGTCGCCGCTCCCGTTCTCCGAGGGACCAGGAGCCACGCGATGTCGAAGGAACGCCCCGACCACCACGACGCCCAGCTCGCCTTCCAGCTCTACGACTTCCGCCGTGAGGCGGCGATGCGGAAGGCCCGCGAGCTCATGCTCGCGTTCCAGCCGAAGTCGTGGGAGGAGCTGTTCGCGGTCACGAAATTCGACCACGCGCTGAACCAGGCGTGGCGGCAGGTGGGCTCGTACTGGGAGATGGTCTACGCGACGGTGAAGCACGGCATCGTGCACCCCGAGTACTTCATGGAGACCGTCGGCGAGGGGCTCATCCTCTACGTGAAGGTCGAGCCGTACCTCGCGCGCTACCGCCAGGAGATCAGCCAGCTCGCGTTCGTGAACGCCGAGTGGGTGGCGACGAACACCGACCGCGGTCGCAAGGTCGTCGAGCTGTTCCGCAAGCGCTTCGGGATCGCGCCGCCGGCGAAGTGACGGCGGCGGCGGGGGAGGGCGCCGGATGGTCGAGCTCGCGAAGAAGCGCTGCGTCGCGTGCGAAGGCGGACTGCCGAAGGTTTCCGGCCGCGAGCTCGCCGCGCTGCGCCGCGAGCTCGACCGGAGCTGGGAGGTCGCGGGCGGGAAGAAGTTGCGCCGCGCCTTCGCGTTCGACGACTTCGCCGGAGCGCTGCGCTTCGCGAACGAGATCGGCGCCCTCGCGGAGCAGGAGTGGCACCACCCCGACCTCGAGCTCGGCTGGGGCCGCGTCGTCGTCTCGATCCACACCCACGCGGTGGGCGGGCTCACGATGAACGACTTCGTCCTCGCCGCGAAGATCGACCGGCTGGTCGCGCGGCGCGGCGGGCGCAAGCCGCGGCGGCGCGCGTGACGCGACTGCTCGCCAGCCTGGCGTTCGCGCTGCTCGGCTGCGCCGGCGCCGGCGCGCCGGCGGAAGCGGAGCCGTGGCGGCCGCTCTTCGACGGGAGCTCGCTCTCCGGCTGGCGCGTCGCCGGCGGCGCGAGCGGTGCGGTCGAGGTCGCCGGCGGCCGTCTCGTGCTGCGTGCGGGCGAGCCGATGACGCTGCTCGCGCTCGAGCCGGCGGTCGCGTCCGCCTTCCCGCGCGACGGCTACGAGATCGAGCTCTACGCGGCGCGCACCGCCGGCACCGACTTCTTCGTCGGCCTCACCTTCCCCGTCGGCGACGGCGGGTTGACGCTGGTCCTCGGCGGGTGGGGCGGCAGCCTGTGCGGCCTCTCCTGCCTCGACGGCCTGGACGCCTCCGCCAACGAGACGAAGTGCTTCCACCGCTTCGACAAGGGCCGCGACTACCGCGTCTCCGTGCGCGTCGTGCGCGGCCGCGTGACCGCGCGCGTCGACGGCCATCCGATCGTCGACCTCGACACGAGCGGGCAGCGTTGCACGCTGCGGCACGAAGTCGAGGCGTGCGCGCCGCTGGGGCTCGCGACGTACCAGACCGAGGCGCGCGTTGCGGGCGTCCGCTGGCGCCGCGTCTGGTAACTGGAGCGGACGTCGAGAACGCGGGTGAAGAGGGCGCGGGGAGCAGGGATTGGTGGTTGAACGCGCGACGGGCGCGGGCGGGTCGAGGGGCGGAGGGGAAAAAGGCTCGATGGACGGGACACGCTCGCCCCAAACCAACGATGAACGGGGGGCTCGCTGCGCTCGGCGCATTCGG
>Ga0137432_1000057_pt1 | contig 88033 bp, 80 predicted proteins | sample EasRivERMZT820_2_FD_102337 | JGI IMG/M metagenome (GOLD analysis project Ga0137432, IMG submission 102337) | Soil microbial communities from meander-bound floodplain in the East River, Colorado, USA - East River MetaG ERMZT820_2 | ecosystem: Environmental > Terrestrial > Soil > Floodplain ... | reverse complement strand
CGCGGCGCGCCTCGTCGTAGAGGGGGCGGCCGGGCGCGGCGATCCGGCCGCGCTGCGCGACCGCCCCGCCGCCGAGGTGCGCGCGATCGTCGCGCGCGCGGTCGATCTCACGCGCGGGCGGACCGGGCGGGCCGGCGAGCTGGTCGTCGCGCTGCGGCCGGTCGTCGACGTGGTCGCCGGGCGGTGCGCGGACGATCCCCTCCTCGGCGGCCAGCTCGTCGACCTGCTGCGCCAGGAGGCGTCCGCGCCAGGCACGGGGGACGACGAGAAGCGCGCCCTCGAGGCGATCGTCCGCGAGCTGTGGGCGCTCAATCGCGGGACGCGGCCGCCGACGCGCCTGCTCGTCCTTCCCGCCGGGGCGGCTCGCTGAAACTGCATCGGAATCGAGTTCCCTTCGCCCCCGGGGGCGATCCGCTACAGCCGTGCGCTCGCAAGGTCGATGGTCCCCTCCCAGGAGCGCGCGTATGGCGGAAGTCCAGTGGGAAGAGCGGGTCGTCGGACTCAACTTCATCGTCTGCGGACCTTCGCAGGTGGGGAAGTCGACGATCCTCGGCGCGTTGCGAGCGCCGCTGCGCGCGTTCGACGACGGTGAGAACGCGCTGCGCTGCACGCCGCTCGAGCTCACCGGATGCGACGAGACGCTCGGCGTCGTGTCGAAGTTCGTCGAGGTCCATTCCGAGCTGACCGTCGAGGAGCAGGCGACGCCGCTCCTCGCGACGACCGACGGCGTGCTCTTCGTCTCCGACTCGCGTCGCGAGCGGCTGCGCGACGACGTGGTCGCGTGGGCGTGGCTCCTCGAGCACCTGCGCGCCGCCAAGCGCGACGACGTCCCGATCGTCGTCTGCTACCACCGGCGCGACGCGGCCAACGCGATGCCGACGTCGGACCTCGACGGCGCGCTCGGCGTCGGACGCCACCCCTTCTTCGAGACCGACCGCAGCAATCCGGGCGGCATGCTCGCGGCGGCGATCGAGGTGATTCGCCGCGCGTCGGCGCGCGCGCAGAGCGCGGTCGAGGCGCTCTGGCCCGGCTGGCAGCGCGGCCCGTTCCTGAGCGGGATCGACGTGCGGCTCAGCGAGTGCAATGCGCGACTCGCGAATCCGGCCACGGCGGCCGCGCCCGCTCCTGCTCCTGCGCCTGCCCCTTCGCCTGCGCCGGCGCCTGCGCCGGCGCCTGCGCGGGCACCGGTTCAACGGACCGTCGCGCCCGCCGGCCCGCCCGAGGTTCCGGTGCGGCCCGAGGACACGATGGTGCACCACGAGGCGGCGCACCGCGTGCGCCGCGCGCGGCGCGCTCCGCTGCTGCGCTTCACGACGCACTGCTTCGGCGAGGCGGACCGCGTCGGCCGGGAGAGGCGCCGCCTCCTCGAGCAGCTCAAGTGCGTGGTCGAGGATTCGCGCCGGCCGATGGCGTTCCTGAAGACGCTCTTCGACCACCTCGATCGCGAACGCAAGCGGCTGCCCGTCCCGTTGCAGGAGGGCATCGCCGGCGGCGAGGAGATCCTGGGCCACCTCGAACGCGTGCTCGTGACGGCGCGTCGCGGCGTCGAGCAGACCGGCGTCGAGCGGCCGCGCGAGCGCGCCGTCGACGTCGGCGAGGCGCTCCACTCGGCCTACGCCGCGCTGCGGCGCGACGCGACGGTGCCGCGTGCGCGCCTGCGCGTCGGGCGGCTGCCGGTCGTGCTCGGCGACGCGCAGGGGCTCGGCGCGCTGCTCTGGGCGGCGCTCACCGCGGTCGTGTGCGCGACGCGGCGGCGTGACCACGGCGTCGCGACGGTGCGCGTCTCGGCGCGCCAGCGCGCGCGCGGGCTGCGCCTGCGCTTCGCGTCGTTCGAGTCGGCGCGGCGCGGCTCCGGCCTCGACGAGCTCCTGCTCGCGCGGCGCCTTGCGCAGCGGCTCGGGATCGACTTCTCGATCGTCTCGGGTCGGCGCGGCGGCAAGGCGATCGCGCTCGAACTCCCGCCCGAGATGCAGGTCGTGGAGCCGGCGGGCGAGGAGCTGCGGACGCGCGAGCCGACGCCGTTATCCTGAGGGGATGGCCGGACGCACCCTCGCTGGCCGCCGCCCGCTCGCGCGCGGCGGGCTCCTGCTGCTCCTGACCGCGTCGCTCGCGCCCGCAGCGCCGGCGCAGGACGGCGCGCTCTGCGGCGAGTGCAAGACGACCGGCCGCATCGCGAACCCGTGGCTCGCCGCGCACGCCGCGGCGGAGAAGGGGAGCCGCTACTGCTCCGTCGCGCTCGAGGGCGACAAGGCCGGGCGCGACGCCGCCTTCCTGCCCTGCCCGCGCTGCAAGCGGCCCGACCTGAAGCGCGCCGCGGAGGCGGAGCTCGCGACTTGGAAGGCGGAGCGCGAGCGCTGGCTCGCCGGCTGCGCCGCGCTCGAGCAGCAGGTCGGCACGCAGCTCCACTGGGTCGAGAGCGACCACTTCCTGCTCGGCTTCGAGCCCGACCATTGGAGGACGCGCGACAAGCGCGAGCTCGACGGCCACCTCGCGGCGCACCTCTTCTCGCGCCGGCTCGAGGGGATGTACGCCGACTTCGCGAAGCTGTTCGGCATCGCCGAGGAGCGCATGCGCAACAAGCGCCACCAGGTGCTGATCTTCGAGCGGCAGCGATCGCTCGCGAAGGCGGCGCAGGAGCTCCTGCAGATGACGTCGGGCACCGCGGCCAAGCGCGCAGGCGACCCGTCGATCCTCGTGACGTGGGTCGACCGCAAGACGCTGCCGGGCGACGCCGAGATGGACCGCCACCTCGCGCACCACGTGGCGCACCTGCTCGTCTCGGTCTTCCACCTGAAGGAGTGGCTCTACGCCCAGGGCTTCCTCGACGAGGGGCTCGCCCACTTCTTCGAGATGCGCTACTTCGCGAGCGCCGACAACTCCTGCAACCAGGAGGCGGAGGAGGAGCATTTCGGCAACGAGAACTGGCCGCGCGACGTGCTCGCCGCGGTGCAGTCGGGGAAGACGCCCTCGTTCGCGCTGCTCTCGGCCAAGCGCACCGACCAGCTCGAGGGGACCGACCACTCCTTCGCGTGGTCGTTCGCCGACTTCCTGGTCGCGCGCGATGCGGCGCGCGTCGCCGACCTGATGGTGCGCCTCAAGGAGAAGACGGAGCTGCGCGAGGCGGTGCGCGCAGCGTTCGGGAAGTCCTTCTTCGAGCTCGAGAGCGACTGGAAGGCGCACGTGCTCGCGACCTATCCGGCGCGCGCACGGCTGCCGCCGCCCGGCGTCGAGCGCAAGATCGCCGCCGACGAGCTGCGCGGCTTCCCCGACCGCTGACCGCCGCCGCCGGCGTCAGTTCTTCTTCGGCGGCGCCTGGTTCGGCGGCGCCTGGCGGGTGAGGCGGACGTCGACGAGCGTGTCGTCGCCGTCCTTCAGGCTGACGGTGACGCGGCTGTTGCTCGCGACCACGATCGACTCGAACGGGCCCATCTGCGTGCCGGCGTTGAACTGCTGCACGGTGATCGTGTAGTCGCCCGGCGGGATCGCGGCGAGCTTGAAGGCGCCCTGGTCGTCGGCGCGCATCGTCATCCAGTCGCCCGCCTTGCTCGAGAGGTTCAGCGTGGCGCCGGCGAGCGGCTTGCCGTCGAAGTCGGACGCGTGGCCGTGCACGCTCGCGCCGCGCGTCACCTCGAGGCGGACGGCGGAGACCTCGTTCTTGCGCACCTCGACGTCGTTCTGCTCGAGGCCGGCGAACTCGCCGTGGCGCACCGCGACCTGGTAGGTGCCGGGGACGACGAGGTCGATGCGGAACTTGCCTTCCTTGTCGGACCGCGCCTTCGCCTCCTGCTCGCCGTCGGCGAGGCTGCCGAAGATCGCCGCGATCGGGTTGTCCTTCATCTTGTTGGTGCGGACCGAGACGGCGGCGTTCTCGACCGGCTTGCCGCCCTTGTCGACGACGGTGCCGGCGACGCTGCCGCCGCGGTTCATCGCGATGCGCACGCCCGACGCCACCTGGCCGCGCGCGACCTGGAACTCGTCGGAGTTGCTGTCGGCGTAGCCGGCGGCGCGGCCCTGCAGCTGGAAGACGCCCGGGTCGAGGTTCTTCAGCTCGAAGCGGCCGCCCGCGTCGTGGATCTTCTGGCGGATGCGGCCGGGCGCGGGACCGCGCCCCTTGTAGGTCTGCAGGACGACCAGCTCGAAGTCGGGGACCGGCTCGCCCGAGACCTCGTCGACGACGACGCCGGCGACCGAGCCCTGCACCTGGAGCGTGATCTCGACGTCGGCGCCGCCCGCCTCGACCTGCGCGCGGTTCGCCATCGTGTAGCCGTCGCACTCGGTCGAGAGGAAGTACTGCCCCTTCGCGAGGCCGTCCAGGACGAAGCCCCCGTTCGCGTCCGAGCGGGCCGCCTGCTCGCAGCGGAAGTTGGGGTTGGCGATGGTGGCGGAGACCTTCGCCTCGGACACCGGGTTCTTGGCGTCGTCAACGACGCGGCCGCGGATCGCGAGCGCGGGGGTGAGCTCGAAGTCGATCTGCTGCTCCATGGGCGCGCCGCCCAGCACGTTCTGCGAGCTCTTGCAGATGCGCGACAGCCCCTTCGACTCGGCGGAGACCTCGTAGTTCTCGATCGAGATCGAGGCGAACTCGTAGTACCCCTTCGCGTCGGTGCTCGTGCGGTACTTCGACTCCTGGCGGTCGGGGACGTTGGGGACGTTGCGGCGCAGCTTGCGCAGCGAGTCCATCTGGTTGCTGAGCGTCACCACGGCGCCCTCGACCGCGGCACCCTCCGCCGTGACGATCCCGAAGACGCGCCGGCTCTTGCGCAGGACGATGTCGCCCGACGTCGTCTCCTCCTTCGCCTTCACGATGACCGGGCCGACTTCGGCGTCGGCGTAGTCCTGGTGGCTCGCGAAGAGGGCGTAGTCGCCGGCGGGCGCGACGTTGTCGAGGCGGAAGACGCCGTTCGCGTCGGTCATGCGGACGATTCCGGTCTCGGTCGCGAGCTGGCGCAGCTGCAGCGCGATGGCGGGGCCGCGCACGAGCTCGACCTCCGCATTGGCGACCGGCTCGTGGTTGGGGTTCACGACGCGGCCGACGATCGAACCGGGGGGACCGGCTGCGGCCGTCGCGGGGTCGGGGAACGTCGCCGCCTTGGGCTCTTGCGTGCGCGAGACGACGGGCGCGCTCGCCGCGGCGGCGGGATCGACGGTCGGCGGTGCCGGTTCGGGGACCTTGGGCGCGGCCGGGCTCACGACCGGGGGCGCGGGGGCGGGGTCGCCCTTCAGCACCTCGCGCGCGAGCAGCGCCAGGCCGCCGGCGACGACGAGGGCGAGCAGGACGGTGATCCAGGAGCCTGGGCGTTGCATCGACGGACCTCGCGCGCCTTCCTTCTTCCCGCTTCCGACGGGTCTCCCGCGTTCGACGGGCACGGCTCCCGTCTCTTCCGGGGCGCCGCCCCGAGAGGCGACGAGAAGACAACATATGAAAAAGGGTTCAGCCGGCGCGAGGTGGCTCGGAGCGGGCCACGGTGGCGACGAGCTCGGCGGCGCGCACACCGTCCTCGGCGCGGTGTCCGGCACCGAAGCTGAAGCGCAGCGTGGCGCGGACGTCGGCCGCGGGCAGCCCCATCGCCTTCAGCACGTGCGACGGCTCGGGGGCGCCCGCCTGGCACGCCGAGCCGGCCGAGGCGTGCAGCCCGCGCCGGGAGAGCTCGTCGAGGAGGAGGCGGGCGGCGCGGCCGGGGATCGTCACGCTCGAGGTGTTCGGGAGGCGCGGGGCGGCGCCTCCGCGGATCGCGATTTCGGGGAGGAGCGCGGCGAGCCTGCGCTCGAAGGCGTCGCGCGCAGCCGGGTCAACCGGCCCGTGCGCCCGCGTGGCGCGCGCCGCGGCGGCGAAGCCGATCGCCCCGAGCAGCGGCTGCGTGCCGCCGCGCCGGCCGCGCTCCTGCCGTCCGCCGCGCAGCAGCGGCGCGAGCCGGGTCCCCGCCCGGACCACGAGCGCCCCGACGCCGGTCGGACCGCCGAGCTTGTGCGAGGTGAACGCGAGCGTCGTCGCGCGCACGCGCTCCCAGTCGAGCGCGACCCGTCCGACCGACTGCGCGGCGTCGACGTGCAGCGCGACGCCGCGCGCCGCGAGCGCCTCGGCAGTCTCGTCGACCGGCTGCAGGACGCCCGTCTCGTTGTTCGAGTGCATCAGCGCGACGAGCGCCGTCGCCGGGCGCAGCGCCGCGAGCAGCGCCGCCACGGCGACGCGGCCGTCCGGCCCGGGGTCGACGCGCGTCACCGCCGCACCGAGCTCCTCGAGCAGGCGCGCGGCCTCGAGGAGCGAGGCGTGCTCGATCGACGACACGACGAGATGGCGGCCGGAGAACGGCGGTCCGATCGTGCCGAAGAGGGCGAGGTGGTTCGCCTCGGTCGCCCCCGAGGTGAAGACGACCTCGTCGGGGTCGGCGCCGACGAGCGCGGCGACGTCGGTGCGCGCGGCCTCGAGCAGGCGCGCGCTCCGTTCGCCGGCGCGATGGGCGCTGGCCGGATTCACGAGCGCGCGCTCCATCGCCTCGCGCATCGCGGCGGCCGCCTCGCGCGACAGCGGGGCGGTCGCGTTCATGTCGAGGTAGAGGTCGGACGGGTCGAGCATCGGGTCGAACGTATACTTCCCGCCCCGTGGTTCCACGTTTCATGAGAGGACTTCGCACGTGATCGGTGGGCTGTACATGTGGGGACCGTTCGACCCGGTCTACGGGCTGCTCCTGCCCGGGATCGCCTTCCTGTTCGCGCTGATCACGCAGGCGCGCGTGAAGTCGACCTTCAGCCGCTTCTCCGGCGTGACGACCCGCTCGGGGATGACGGGCGCGGAGGTGGCCGGGCTGCTGCTCCAGTCGCGCGGCATCACCGACGTGCGCGTCGAGCCGACGCACGGCTTCCTGAGCGACCACTACGACCCGCGCACCAAGACGCTGCGGCTCTCCGAGGCCGTCTACGCCGGCCGGAGCGTTTCGGCGCTCGGCGTCGCGGCGCACGAGACGGGGCACGCGCTCCAGCACGCCGACGCCTACGCGTGGCTCAACTTCCGCAGCACCATGGTGCCGGTCGTGAGCGTGATGTCGCGGCTCGGCTCGCTCCTGCTGCCGTTCGGCGTCCTGTTGACGTTCATGTTGGGGCGCTCGGCCGAAGGCGGAGCCAGTCCGCTCGGCCTCGCCTTCCTCTATTGCGCGGCGCTCGGGCTGGCAGCGGTCGTCATCTTCAGCCTCGTCACGCTGCCCGTCGAGATCGATGCGTCGCAGCGGGCGATGCAGCTGCTGGGCGGCGCGGGCGTCCTGGTCGGGGCGGAGCTCGACGGAGCGCGCGCCGTGCTGCGCGCCGCCGCCTGGACCTACGTCGCCTCGGCGTCGGCGGCGATCGTCGAGCTGCTGCGCGTGCTGAGCCTGATCGCGATGGCGAACAACCGCGGCCGCAATTCGCGCTGAGCGGCGCGACCGGAGGGGGAATCGTTGGCGCGCACGCGGCCGTTCAAGGACGAGTCGTTCGAACAGGTGCTCGCGCTGGTGTCGGCGCGGACTCCGACGCCCGGCGGCGGAACGGTCGCGGCGCTGGCCGCGGCGCTCGGCGCCGCGCTCTCCTGCATGGCCGTCCGCTTCTCGCTCCAGCGCAAGGAGACGCCGGCGGAGACGGAGGCGGTGCTGCAGACGCTGGAGCGCGGCCTCGTCGACCTCGCCGCGCGCTTCCAGAGGCTCGCCGACGAGGACAGCGACTCGTTCGAGGCGGTGCGCGCCGCCCGCAAGCTGCCGCAGGGGAGCGACGCCGAGAAGGCGGCGCGGAACGCCGCGCTCGAGGCGGCGACCGCGACGTCGGCCGAAGTGCCGTTGCGCACCCTGCGTCTCGCGCGCGACGGGCTCGAGCTCATCGACGGCGTGACCTTGGTGCTGAATCGCAACCTCGCGACCGACGCGGCGTCGGGGGCGCTCCTACTGCGCAGCGGAGCGCGCTGCGCCGCGCTCAACGTCCGTGTGAACGTGGTGGGGGACGCGTCGCCGCGCGCGGCCGCGCTGCGCGCCGAAGTGGCGAAGCTCCTCGAGCGGTGTGAGGAGCTCGAGAAGAGGGTCGTCGCGTGGACGGAAGCACTGCTTTCCTGAGGTCTGCCGGCCGGCCTGGAAACTCGTACTGTTTCCGTACGATTTTCCCCTTGTCCCAGGGGAATGGGCCGATTACATAATCCGTACTGCTTTTGTCCGGATTCGGAAGCGGCCCGCAGGCGTGCTGCAGGCCGCCTTCGGTTCCGGAGGGAAGCGGTGGGCGCGCAAACGCCTTGGCCGCGCGTCCCGGGAAGCTCGTGGGAATTCGTCGATGTTCAAGCTCAGCCGCCGGCTCGATTACGCGATCCTCGCCGTCTCGCACCTCGCGTCGCGGCGCGGCGACCACGCTCCGGTGAGCGCGCGCGCGCTCGCCGACTCGAGCCGTATCCCGCCCGCGATCCTCGCCAACATCCTGAAGGACCTGACGCGGACGGGGATCGTCCGCTCGGCGCGCGGGGTCCACGGCGGCTACGAGCTGGCGGCGGCCGCCGACGAGCTCTCGATCGGCGGCCTCGTGCGCGCGCTCGAGGGCGACGTGCGTCTCGTCGAGTGCGTCCCGATGGCCGCCTCGGCGACCCCCGTGACGCCCTGCCAGATCGAGGCGAACTGTCCGGTGAAGGCGCCGCTGCGGCGCGTTCACGAGCGGATCCAGGAGCTGCTCGACGGGCTCACCTTCGACCAGCTGCTTTCGGAGGCGTTCGCCGGCGTGGGGCCGGGACGGTGAACAACGGGAAGGATGGCGCTGCGATGAAACCCCCGATCTACCTCGACTACCAGGCGACGACGCCGATGGACGAGCGCGTCCTGTCGGCGATGCTCCCGTTCTTCCGCGAGCGGTTCGGCAACGCCGCGAGCCGCAACCACTCCTTCGGCTGGGAGGCGGAGAAGGCGGTCGAGACGGCGCGCGCGCAGATCGCGACGCTGATCCACGCCGAGCCGAAGGAGATCGTCTTCACGAGCGGTGCGACCGAGTCGGACAACCTGGCGATCAAGGGCGTCGCGGAGATGTATCGCGACCAGGGTCGCCACCTGATCACGGCGCCGACCGAGCACAAGGCGGTGCTCGACACCTGCAAGCGCCTCGAGCAGGAGGGCTGCGAGGTGACGATGCTGCCGGTCGACAAGACCGGGCTCGTGCGCGTGGACGACGTCGCCAAGGCGATCCGCAAGGACACGATCCTCGTCACGCTGATGGCGGCGAACAACGAGGTCGGGACGGTCCATCCGATCGCGGAGATCGGGCGGCTCTGCAAGGAGCGTGGCGTCCTCTTCCACACCGACGCGACGCAGGCGGTCGGCAAGCTGCCGGTCGACGTCGAGAAGATGGGCATCGACCTGCTCTCGATCTCCGGCCACAAGATGTACGGGCCGAAAGGGGTCGGGGCGCTCTACGTCCGGCGGCGCTCGCCGCGCGTGCGGCTGATGGCGCAGATGGACGGCGGCGGCCACGAGCGCGGCATGCGTTCGGGCACGCTCAACGTCCCGAGCATCGTCGGCCTCGGCAAGGCGTGCGAGCTCTGCGGCGAGGAGATGGAGTCGGAGGGGCGCCGGCTGACCGGCCTGCGCGACCGCCTCTGGAAGCGGCTCTCGACCGACCTCGACGAGATCTTCCTCAACGGCCATGCGACGCAGCGGCTGCCCGGCAACCTCAACGTCTCCTTCGCCTACGTCGAGGGCGAGGGGCTGATGATGGGGATGAAGGACCTCGCGGTCTCGTCGGGCTCGGCGTGCACGTCGGCGAGCCTCGAGCCGTCCTACGTCCTGCGCGCGCTCGGCGTCGGCGAGGACCTCGCCCACACGTCGATCCGCTTCGGGTTCGGGCGGTTCACCACGCCAGAAGAGATCGACCAGGCGAGCGAGGTGGCCGTCGCGGCCGTGAAGCGGCTGCGCGACATGTCCCCGCTCTACGAGATGGCGAAGGAGGGCGTCGACCTGAACTCGGTGAAGTGGAGCCCGCCGACGGGCCACTGATTCACGAAGTTCCGGGCCGCGCCGCAACGAGACACGAAGGACAGGACGGACGACAGGAAGACGAACATGGCCTACAGCGACAAGGTTCTCGACCACTACAACCACCCGCGCAACGTCGGCAACCTCGACAAGAACGACCCGGACGTCGGGACGGGCGTCGTCGGTGCCCCCGAGTGCGGCGACGTGATGCGCCTGCAGATCAAGGTGAACGACAAGGGCGTCATCGAAGACGCCAAGTTCAAGACCTTCGGCTGCGGCTCGGCCATCGCCTCCTCCTCGCTCGCCACCGAGTGGGTGAAGGGGCGCACGGTCGAGGAGGCGCTGAAGATCAGGAACACCGACATCGTGCAGGAGCTCGCGCTGCCGCCGGTGAAGGTGCACTGCTCGGTGCTCGCCGAGGACGCGATCCGCGCCGCGCTCTCCGACTACCAGAAGAAGCACGGGGCCGCGCCGGCGCCGGCCGCGAACGCGCCGGACCCCGCTCCGGCCAAGGCTTGAGCGGGGGAGACCGGGGCGAGGCGATGTCGATCACGGTGACGGAGAAGGCGGCGCACGAAGTGAAGCGCATCCTCGGCCAGAAGCAGCTCGGCACCGACTCGGGCCTGCGGCTCGGCGTCAAGGGCGGCGGCTGCTCGGGCTTCTCCTACGTCATGAACCTCGAGCCGAGCCCGGCGCGCGGTGACGAGATCTTCGAGAGCGAGGGGCTCAAGCTCTTCGTCGACCCCAAGAGCTACCTCTACCTCGAGGGGACGATGGTCGACTTCAACGACGACCTCACGCAGCGCGGCTTCGTCTTCAAGAACCCGGGCTCGAGCGGCACCTGCGGCTGCGGCGCGTCGTTCTCGGTCTGACGCGCGCGAGGGCCCACGTGGCGGAGGCGACGGACTGCGTCGGGTGCGGCGCGCGGCTCGAGAATCCGCAGCGTTGCCGCGCGTGCGGCGTCTTCCAGCCGCCCGATCCGCGCCGCGACCACTTCGCGACGCTCGCGCTGCCGCGCGCCTACGCCGTCGACGCCGCGCTGCTCGAGCGGCGCGTCGTCGAGTTCGGCCGCGACCTCCACCCCGACCGCAGCGGCGGCGATCCCGCGGCGCGCACGCGCGCCGTGCTGGCGGCGGCGCAGGTGAACGAGGCGTACGCCGTGCTGCGCGACGACACGCGGCGGGGCGAGTACCTGCTGAAGCTCGAAGGCGGACCGAGCGCGTCCGACGACAAGTCGGTGCCCGCCGGCTTCCTCGAGAAGATGCTCGACGAGCGCATGGAGCTCGAGGAGGCGCTCGCCGGGACGCCGGCCGACGTCGAGCGGGTGCGCGCCCGCTTCGACGCGCAGCTCGCGGCGATCACCGCCGACGTCGCGACGCGCTTCGCGGGGCTCGCCTCCGCGCCCGACCGCGGCGCGGCGCTCGCCGGGCTGCGCGCGACCCTGAACGTGATGAACTACTACCGCGGCCTCGTGCGCGACCTGCGCGAGGGCGTGCGCGAGAAGGAGTGAGAGGCTTGGGCGAGGGCGACGCCAGCGGGACGCGGCCGGACGGAACGGCGGACGAGCCGATCGTCGGCATCGACCTCGGCACCACCAACAGCCTGGTCGCGATCGGCGAGGCGGCGGGCCCGCGCTGCCTGCCCGACGAGAGCGGCGACCCGCTCGTTCCGTCGGTGGTGACGCTCGCGGACGGCCGGATCGTCGTCGGCCGCGCCGCGCGCGAGCTCGCCGTCGAACATCCGCGCACGACCATCTACTCGATCAAGCGGCTGATGGGCCGCAAGCCCTCCGACCTCTCCGAGGCCGAGCGGCGCTCGCTGCCCTACGAGGTGGTCGCATCCGACCGCGATCTGGTGCAGGTGCGCGTGGGCGACCGCACGCTCGCGCCGGAGGAGATCAGCGCGCTCATCCTGCGCGAACTGAAGCAGCGCGCCTCGAAGGCGCTCGGGCGCGAGGTCCGCAAGGCGGTGATCACGGTGCCGGCCTACTTCGACGACGCGCAGCGCCAGGCGACGCGCCTCGCCGGCCGCCTCGCCGACCTCGACGTGGTGCGCATCGTCAACGAGCCGACCGCGGCGGCGCTCGCCTACGGGCTCGACCGCTCCAAGAGCGGCAGCATCGTGGTCTACGACCTCGGCGGCGGCACCTTCGACGTCAGCGTGCTCGAGCTGCGCGACGGCATCTTCCGCGTGCGCGCGACCGCCGGCGACACGCAGCTCGGCGGCGACGACTTCGACCGCAAGCTGATGCAGCGGCTGCTCGAGCGGCTGCCCGCCGGCACCGCGCCCGACCCGAGCCTGCTGCAGGCGTCGAAGCTCGCCGCCGAGCGCGCCAAGATCGAGCTGAGCTCGCGCGACCGCGTCACCTTCGGCGTCGCCGACGAGCGCAGCGGTGCGACGCTCGAGTCGACCGTCACGCGCGCCGAGTTCGAGGCGCTGGTCGCGCCGGAGGTCGAGCGCACCCTGTCCTCGTGTCGGCGCGCCCTCTCCGACGCCGAGCTCTCGGCCTCCGACGTGCGCGCGGTGGTGCTGGTCGGCGGCTCGACGCGCGTACCGCTGGTGCGGCGGCGCGTCGAGGAGTTCTTCGGCCGCAAGCCCTACACCGGCATCGACCCCGACCAGGTGGTGGCGCTCGGCGCGGCGGTCCAGGCCGACATCCTGCGCGGCGCGCACGGCCGCGACATGCTGCTGCTCGACGTGATCCCGCTCTCGCTCGGCATCGAGACCTACGGCGGCGCGGTGGCGAAGGTCCTGATGCGCAACACGCCGATCCCGGCGCAGGCGAGCGACACCTTCACCACCCACGTCGCGAACCAGACCGCGATCGACCTGCACGTGCTGCAGGGCGAGCGCGAGCTGGTGAAGGACTGCCGCAGCCTCGGCCGCTTCCGGCTGCGCGGATTGCCGCCGCTGCAGGCCGGGATGGTGCGCGTCGACGTCCGCTTCGTGGTCGACGAGAACGGCGTCCTGACCGTCCACGCCAGGGAGCGCTTCACCGCGATCGAGGCGTCGATCGAGGTCGTCCCGTCGTACGGCCTCACCGACGACGAGGTGGCGCGCATGGTCGACGAGTCGTTTCGCTTCGCACGCGCCGACTTCGAAGCGCACCAACGCATCGACCTGGAGAACGAGTGCCGCACGATGCTCGACGCGACGCGCAAGATCCTCGCGCAGGGCGCGCACGGCGTCGACGCGGCCGGCCTCGCCGCCATCGAGGAGGCGATCGCCGAGGTCGAGCGCCAGCTCGCGACGCCGGGCCCGGTCAAGCCGCTGAAGGCGGCCTACGACCAGTTCGTCGCCGCGACCGTGCCGCTCGCCGGCAACGTGATGAGCGAGGTGGCGACGCAGGCGATCGCGGGGCGGACCGTCGCGCAGGTGCTCGAGGCGAAGGCGGTGGCAAGCAACGCCGGCGCCTCGACGGCGCCCGTGGCCGCGGCCGCTGCGGCCGCCGCGGCGGCGCCCGGGCCGGCGCCTGCATCCGGGCCAGCTCCCGCCGGTGCGCCGCCGTCCGCGCAAATCGTGACGATCCACCGCGACCGCGGGATGCGCGGCACGGCGCGCCCCGAATCGGAGAAGGATTGCGGCGACCTCGGCGGGGGGTTCCGCGCCGCGCCGGCGCCCAGGCAGGAGAAGACGACCATGAAGCTCGATTGGAAGGACGTCGAGGAGATCGGCATCCAGCTGCAGCAGAAGCTGAAGGGCGTCGATCCGCTGACCGTGCGCTTCACCGACCTGCACCGCCACGTGTGCGCGCTCGAGGGCTTCGCGGGCGACCCCAAGCTGTCGAACGAGAAGGTCCTCGAGGCGATCCAGATGGCGTGGCTCGACGAGTACCAGGCCGAGCGCGGATGAATGCGGAAGCGAGGCGGGTCGGCGGCTGAAAAAAAACAGGCGGTCGGCTTGCACCGACCGCCTGAGCCGCGTTCAGTTGGTGGATGGTAGGGGATTTGAACCCCTGACCTTCGCATTGCGAACGCGACGCTCTCCCAACTGAGCTAACCACCCACCGGGAAAGAGCGCGGGAAGATAACGATGCGGTTCGGACCGATCCAGCGCCTTCGACGGACGCGGCTCGCGAGGCTCGCGAGGCCCACGTGATCCCGCTCCACGAAGCGCAGCGCATCGTCGCCGGGCTCGAGCTGCCGGCGGCGCGGACCGAACGGGTCGCGCTCGAAGCGGCGCTCGGACGCGTGCTCGCAGAGGCGCCCGCCTCCGATTCCGACCTGCCGCCGTTCGACCGCGCCACCATGGACGGCTTCGCGATCCGCTGCGACGCCGAGGGCGACGCGCCGTGGCGGATCGTCGGCACGCTCGCGGCGGGGGCGACGGCGCAGCGCCCGCTCGCGGCGCGCGAGGCGCTTCGGATCATGACCGGCGCACCGGTTCCCGCCGGCGCCGACGCGGTCGTCCCGATCGAGCTCGCCGAGGTCGGATCGGACGGCGCGACCGTCCGCTTCACCCGCCCGCCGAAGCCGGGTCAGAACGTCCACCCGCGCGCGAGCGACTTGAAGGCCGGCGAGCGCCCGCTCGCCGCCGGCGCCCGCGTCACGCCGCCACGCGTCGCGCTCCTCGCGACGATCGGCCGTCGTAACGTCGAAGTGGGGCGCCGCCCCCGCGTCGCGATCCTCACGACCGGCGACGAGCTCGTCCTTCCCGACGTCACGCCGCGCGGCGGGCAGATCCGCGACAGCAACCGCTTCGCGCTCGCCGTGCAGGTCGCCTCGGCCGGCGGCGAGGCGCTGCTCCAGCCGCAGGTCGGCGACGATCCGCGGCGCATCCGGGCCGCGCTCGAGACGGCCGCCGATCCCAAGACCGGCGCCGACGTGCTGCTCGTGACGGGCGGCTCGTCGGTGGGGGACTTCGACTTCTCGCGCGAGGCGGTCGCCGGTCTCGGCGGACGCCTCTGGTTCGACCAGGTCGCGATCAAGCCGGGCAAGCCGGTGCTCCTCTTCACCCTCGGCGCGCGCGTCGTCTTCTGCCTGCCGGGCAACCCGGCGTCGTCGTTCGTGACCTTCGAGCTCTTCGTGCGGCCGCTGCTCGAGCGGCTGGCGGGGGCGACGCAGGTCTGGCCGACGCCGATCGAGTCGCCCGCCGCCGCGCCGTTGCAGGCGCCGCCCGAGCGCGACTTGCTCCAGCTCGCGTCGTTCACCGCGCCGGAAGGCGGCGGGAAGTCGGAGACGGCGCCGGTACGCTGGAGCGGATCGGGGGACCTGGTCGCGATCGCGCGTGCGAACGCCCTCGTGCATCTGCGGAAGGGGCAGGCGGCGGCGCGCGGGGAGCCGCTGCGCGTGCTCCTGTTCCGCAGCTCCTTCGACGACCTCCCGCGCTCCGCCGAGCCCATCGAGTGAACGCTGCCGCCGTCGTCGCCGCCTCGCTCGCCGCCGCCGCGCTCTACGTCCTCGCCTTCCCGCCGGCCGACCTCGGCCCGCTCGCCTTCGTCGCGCTCGCGCCGTGGTGCGCGCTGGCGACGAAGCTCCGCGGGCTGCGGCTCTTCCTGACCAGTGCGCTGACCGGCGCGGTGCTGCTCACCTTCGGTTGCATGTGGATCGCCGCCAGCGCACCGTCGAACCTCCTGTTCATGGTGGTCCCCGAGTCGCTCTTCTTCGGGGGCTTCGCGCTGCTGCTGCGCGCGCTGCTGGTGACTCGGTCGCTTCCCGCGGCGGCGGCGCTGCCGATCGCGTTCACGGCGATGGAGTTCGTGCGCGGCCGCTGGCCGCTCGACGGCTTCCCGTGGCTCTCGCTCGGCTACTCGCAGCACCGCTTCCCGTGGTTCGCGCAGGTCGCCGACCTCGGCGGCGTCCACCTCGTCACGTTGCTGCTCGGCGTCGCGGCGGGCGCGCTCGCCGACGCGTTCATGCCGTGCCTCGACGAGCGGCGCACCCGGGGACGGCTGCGCGCGCTGCTGCCGGGCGCGGCCGCGCTGCTCCTCGCCTGCACCTACGGCGTCGTCCGCCGGAGCGGCGAGCTGCACACCGAGCCGGGGCCGGCGCTGCTGCTGGTGCAGCCGAACATCCCGCAGAAACTCAAGGACTCGGGCGAGCACGCCGGATCGACCCGTCAGCTCCATCTCGAGCTGGTCGCGAGCGCGAAGGCGGCCTCGAGCGAGCGCCCCGACGTCGTCGTCTGGTCCGAGACGATGCTGAACGAGGTCGAGTACCCCGAGACGCTCGACGACCCGCGCCTGGCCGAACGCGAGCTCCGCCACTTCCGTCCGCTGGTCGACGCGGTCGGCGCGCCGCTGCTCGCCGGCGCCGTGACCTACGAGTTCAAGCCGCCGAACGAGTGGGGCCCCGACGATCCGATCTCGGCGCGCGCCCGCATCTTCAACAGCGCGCTCTTCCTCGATCCGACCGGACAGCGCGTCGCGCAGTACGCCAAGCGCGTCCTCGTGCCGGGCGGCGAATACCTGCCCTGGATCGGCGGCTTCCCCGACGATCTCCAGCGATGGATCCGCCGGAGGGTGCTCGAAGCGGCGGGCTTCCTGAACGAGCTCACCCCGGGCCGCCACGACGGCCTCGTCGCGCTGCCGAAGGGCGAGGCGACGGTGCGCGTCGGGATGACGATCTGCTTCGAGATCGCCTATCCCCACCTGTCGCGGTGGCAGGTCCGGGACGGCGCGACCTGCCTCCTCAATCTCTCGAACGAGGCGTGGTTCCCCGACACCGCCGAGTTCGAGCAGTACGCCGCGATGGCGTGGTTCCGGGCGGTCGAGACGCGCCGCTCGCTCGTCAAGGTCGCGAACAGCGGCCAGAGCGGCTGGATCGGCCCCGACGGCGAGCGCCACCTCTTCGCGAACGGGAAGGACGGCCGGCGCGACGGCTTCCCCGCCTCGGGGATCGTGCGCCCGACTTGCTCCGACGAGAGGACGCTCTACGTCCGGACCGGCGAGTGGGCCGGCGGCGGCTGCAGCCTCGCCGCGCTCGCGCTGCTCCTGGTCCGGCGGCGGAAGGCGGCCGGCGGAGGGGGCAGCGCGGCCGCTCCGCGCGCGCGTCCGGCCGGCTGATTCGGGGGACGAGCGCGACCGGCGAAACGTCCGGTTACTCGACCTCGCGCCGCCTCTATACGCCGTCGTTCGCGAGCGCGCGTCCGCGGGGGACGCCCCGGGAAACTGAATTGACAGTGTTCGGGGGGCCCCCTACGATCCCGCGCCTTCCGCGGCCGCGCAGCACGTTGCGGTACGTCGCCAGTGGCCGGACGTGTCTCGACGCAGCGCGGATCGTCGCGCGACCCGCCCGATGGACCCGATCGGCCCGATCGGTCCTCTGGGGAGGTGCGCGGGGCCGGCTCCCGGAGGGCCGACCCGGACCGGTTGGACCGGCGCAGCAGCGATCAGAAACCGTCTTGGCACGAGAGGAAATCGTCTGATGAGCACGATGTCGAAGGTCTTCGTCGTCCTCAATCTCGTCCTGGCGCTGTTCCTGGTCGGGTCGATGGCCTCGATCCTCTCCAACGGCGAGGACTGGCGGAAGAAGTGCCTCTCCACCGAGGAGAAGGCGAAGAACGACCTCGGTACCGAGAAGGAGCGCTACGGCAAGCTCGACGGCACCCGCCAGACGCTCGAGACGTCGGTCCGCAGCCTCGAGAACCAGAAGAGCGACCTCGACTCGCAGCTCCAGACGCAGAAGGCGACTGCCGAGCAGTTCCGCAACGACAACAACCAGCTGCGCAACTCGGTCGACGCGATCAACGCGTCGCTGAAGGCGGTCCAGGGTGAGCTCGGCGACACTCAGACGCGCAATAAGGAGCTTTTCGTTAGCAACGAGACGCTGAAGAAGGAGACCGCCGACGCCAAGAAGGCGCAGATGGACGCCGAGGACGACCGCGCCCGGATCGAGGGCGATCTCAAGCGGGCGTCCGACGACGTCGCGGAGAAGGAGCGGCAGCTCAAGCTCGTCTCCGACGAGCGCGACAACATGGACGCCCAGCTCAAGGCCCTGGTCAAGCTCGGCGTCGACGTCCCGAAGCTCATCGGCAACAACGTCCCCCTCATCGAGGGCAAGGTCAGCGACGTCGGCCCGAACTTCGTGGTCCTGAGCGTCGGCGAGAACGAGAGCGTCAAGATCGGCTACGCGTTCGACGTCTACCGCGGCAACGACTACATCGGCCGCGTGGTCGTCGACATGGTCCGTCCCGACACCTCGACCGCCCGCGTCACCATGAAGAACGAGAAGGGCCTCGCCTTCCAGCGCATGGACAACGCGACGACCCGCCTGTGACCGGGGCGCCCGTGAAAGCGGCCGCGGTATCCACCTGAAACCCACGGCCAGAAACCCACGAAATCGGACCGGGAGCTCGACATGGCGAAACAGACGGGCGGCGAAGAGATGGCGGACCTCGAGTCGGAATCGGCCGCCCCCAAGCAGCTGGACCTGGTCGGCGGGCTGGTCTTCACGACCTTCGTCGCGCTGGTGATCGGGATCGTGCTCGCGCAGAAGCACCTGCAGGCCTATTTCAACGCGGGAATGTTCGGCGGCCATTGAGTTCGCCGTAAGCGCGCTAGACTGCCGGCTCACCCGGGCCGGCGGTTTACGAGAAGTCAAAACTCGCAGATCGAGCGGGCCGGTGTCCGGAAGGACAGCGGCCCGCTTCTTCTTTCGCGGGGTCGCGGTCGGGGGTCGCGGGGGGAGGGGGGATCGATGAGCGCGCCACGCGTCCGTTCGGCGGGTCGGCGATGAGCCAGGCATTCCTGCGCCCGCTCGAATGGCTGATCGGCCGCTTCTCGCACGACATGGGCATCGACCTCGGGACCGCGAACACGCTGGTCTGCATCGCCAGCGAAGGGATCGTGATCTCCGAGCCGTCGGTCGTCGCGGTGCGCCGCGGCACCAACGAGGTCCTCCTCGACGGCAACGCGGTCGGCATCACCGCGAAGGAGATGCTCGGCAAGACGCCCGGCAACATCGAGGCGATCCGGCCGCTGCGCAACGGAGTCATCGCCGACTTCGAGATCACCGAGAAGATGCTGCGGTACTTCATCCGCAAGGTGCACAAGGGCCGCCAGTTCGTGCGGCCGCGCATCGTGATCTCGATCCCGTCCGGCATCACCGCCGTCGAGAAGCGCGCCGTCATCAACTCGGCCGAGCGCGCCGGCGCGCGCAAGGTCTACCTGGTCGAGGAGCCGATCGCGGCCGGCATCGGCGCCGGCCTGCCGATCGCCGAGCCGGTCGCGAGCATGATCGTCGACATCGGCGGCGGCACGACCGAGGTCGCGGTGATCAGCCTCTTCGGCCTCGTGAACGCCGAGTCGATCCGCGTCGCGGGCGACGAGTTCGACGCCGCGATCTGCGAGCACATGCGGCGCGAGCACAACATCCTGATCGGCGAGCCGACCGCCGAACGCGTGAAGATCGCGATCGGCTCCGCCGCGCCGCTCGACCAGGAGATGGAGATGGAGGTCGCCGGCCGCGACACCATCACCGGCCTGCCGCGCCGCACCCTGATCCGCAGCGAGGAGATCCGCGAGGCGCTCGCCGACCCCGTGAAGCAGATCACCTCGGCGGTCCGCCGCACGCTCGAGAAGACGCCGCCCGAGCTCTCCGCCGACCTGGTGAACACCGGCATCACGCTGGCCGGCGGCGGCGCGCTGCTGCGCAAGATGGACGCGGCGATCGAGAACACGATCCAGCTGCCGGTCCGAATCGCCAACGATCCTCTCACTTGCGTCGCGCGCGGCACGTTCGAGTTCCTGAACCAGCTCCATCTCTACAGCCAGGTGCTGCCGAGCGGCGACGACAACTGACGCGACCGCCCGGAAGCGGCGGTTCCCGGGACGGCGTGGGCGCGATGGACGATCGTGACGGCGAGCTGCGCGTGCAGCGCTGGTCGGCGCTGCTGCTGGTGGTCGGGATGCTCGGGCTCCTGCCCTATCCCCCGATCCGGGGCGCCTTCGAGCTCGCCGAGGAGTCGCTGCTCACCGCGCGCCGCTGGTTGAGCCGGGGCGTCGGCTCGGGAGCGCCGCTCGGCGACGCCGCCGCGCTCGGCCGCCCCGACCCGCGCGTCGTCGAGCTCCTCTCCCGGGCGCGCGCGGCGCTGCTGCCGCCGCGCTCGACCGGCTGGCAGCGCGACGGCGGCTTCGCCGTGGTGCCGGTCGGGCGCGAGCGGCGTCCCGACGTGCTGAGCCTCGTCGTCGCGGGCTCGGTGCCGGCCGGCGAGCCGGCCTTCGCCGGCCGCGTGCTGATCGGCACGACCGAAGTCGACCCGCGCACGCAGCGTCCGTTCGTGCGCCCGCTCCTCGCGAAGGGGACGCGCCTTCCGGCGTGCGCCGGCGTGCCGGGCCGCCGCGAGGTCCGCTTCATTGCGGTGGGGGACGGGAGCGAGACGCTGCGCGTCGCCTACCCCGACAGCGCGCAGCCGATTCGCGAGGGCGACCTGGTCTGGGCGCTCGACGGCGCCGGCGCGCTCGGCGGTGCGCTCGCGCCGGCCGACGCGGCGGCCGCGGCCGGCGCCCCCGGCGCAATCGTCCCGGTCGTCGGCGGCGCCGAGCTCGGCCGCATCGCGCGCGGCGCGCTGCCGGCCGGCTCGCTGCGCGACGACTGGCGCGTCCGCCCCTCCGTCGACTTGGATGAACTCGCGGAGGTGTCGATCCGCTTCCCGCCCGGCCTGCCCGGACCGGGCGACCTCGACCTCGCGCCGCTCGTCGTCCATCCGACCGGCGCCGCGGTGCACGACGGCCGCCGCCGCGGCGCGTGGCTCGGCGTCGGACGCGAGCTCGGTGTCGTGCCCGGCTGCGTCGTCGCGTCGGGCCCCTGCCTCGAGGGGGTCGTCGTGCGGTCCGGCTGGCGCGGCGCGCTGGTGCGCCGCGTCGACGACCCGGGCTTCCGCTGTCGCACGCTCGTCCTCGTCGACGGCCGCTGCTACCCGTGGACGCTCGAGGTGGAGCGGAGCGAGGGCGAGCGGCTGCTCCTGCGCGGCGCGCCCGCGCTGCCGGGCGCCGAGGGGGCGCTCGTCGTCACGGCCGACGCGGCGACCGGATCTCCGGAGGGGCTCCTGCTCGGCGTGCTCGAGAGCGAGGAGGGGCGCTGGCGCCTTCACGTCGAGCCGGAGCTCCTGGAGTCCCCGCGCGCCGACTCCGAGTGGGTGGTCCACCGCCCGCCCGGCCCTTGGAGCGACGAGGAATGATCGTCCTCGAGCTCGTCCTCTCGTTCGTCGCCGGCATCGCGCTCGCCGCGATCGAGCACCTGCTGCGGGCGCGCTTCGGCTTCGCCCCCGACTGCGCCGCGGTGGCGCTGGCGCTCCTGCTCACCAGCAAGGCGCGGCCGTCGTCCGGCGTCTACGCGCTCGGGCTTCTCCTCGGCTTCTCCACGTCGAGCCTCGACCCGCTCGGCGCCTGGCTCCTGGGAGGGGGCATCGCCGCCGCCGTCCTGCTCCCGCTGCGCGACCTCGTCTTCGTGGAGAGCCCCGGCACGCAGCTCCTCTTCGGCCTGCTCTGCTCGGGCGCGCTCCTCGCGGCGCGCACCCTCTACGCGCTCTTCTCCGGTGCTCCGCTCCTGCCCTTCCCGCCGAGCGAGCTCGTCGCGCCGTTGCTCGCCGCCGCCGCCGTCCCGATACTGCACCGGTCGATGGCGAGCGCGCTCCGGGGATGGCGCCGGGTGCGCGAGCGCTGGGAGGCGCGGCCCGAAGGCGGGGAAGCGACTCCCGAAGACTGAGGGGCGGGGCGCGGCTTGGCGGCCGCGGCGGGGAGCGCGATGGCGGGCGGCGCGCGGTTGTTCCAGATCGCGATCGGGCTCGTGCTGGCGGCCGTCGGCATCGGCTGGCACCTCTTCGATCTGCAGGTGCTCCAGAAGTCGTTCTGGGAGCGCGAGGCGGCGCTCGCGATCACGCGCGAGCAGGTCCTCCCGTACCGGCGCGGCGAGATCCGCGACTGCTGGGGCCGGCCGCTCGCGACGTCGCACACCGCCTTCGACCTCGAATTCGTCTTCAGCGAGTTCCGGCGCGGCACGACGTCGGGGCAGTTGCTCGCGGCGCACTGGCTCCTGACCGGACAGCGCGTCTCCCTCGCCGACCTGCTCGAGCGGCCGACCGTCCTGCTCGATCCGTTCGCCACCGCGACCATCGGCGAGATGAAGGCGATCGAGCCGGGCGTGCGGCGCTACGACCTCCTCGTCTACGCGGCGTGGCTCTCGGGGACCTCAGGCACGCGCGAACTGACCGAGCGGCTGCGCAGCGGCGCCCCGACCGAGCTCTTCTGCCCGGAGCTCGGCGAGCAGCGCCCCGCGATCCTCGTGCGGCTGCGCGGCGAGCAGGTGCTGCTCGCCCAGCTCGAGCGCGCGCTCGCGCTCGCGCCGGGCGCGCTCGTCGCGAAGATCGACGAGATCGTGCGCGCGACCGACCTGCGCGTCCTGCAGCTCGCCGCGCGCCACCCGACGCCGGGGCGCGCCTTCGAGGACGAACGCGACCTCCACAAGGACGAGGACGCGCGCGGGCGGCTGCTGCTGAAGAACGTCCCCTACTCCGCCGTCTTCGACCTCGCGAGCGACCCCGACCTGCTCGACGGCCTGCGCGTCGTCGAGCGCACGCGCCGCGTCTACCCCGAGGAGAACGACGTCTGCCCGATCCTGGTCGGGCGGGTCGGCTCGCCGTCCGCCGAGGCGCTCGACGCGGTCGACCGGATGCGTGACGCGCTGCGCGACCTCTCGCTGGAGGAGTACGTCTCGGCCGACGACGCGGTGGCGCTGGCCCAGAAGAAGCGCGAGCTGCTCGAGGAGGGGGTGCAGCCCGAGGAGGAGGTCGGCAAGGAGGGGCTCGAGGCGGCCTTCGAGCGCGTGCTGCGCGGCCGGCGCGGCTGGAAGAAGACGGTGAACGACCGCGCCGGCGCCGTGCAGGAGGTGCTCGACCAGCAGCCGCCGGTGGGAGGGCGCGACGTCGTCCTCACGCTCGACACCGCGCTGCAGCGCGCGGCCGAACGGGCGCTCGCGGTCGGCGTGCCGGAGGAGAAGGGCAGCGCCCCGATCGTCCATCCGGGCGCGTTCGTCCTGGTCGAGCTACCCGAAATGAAGGTCCGCGTGCTCGCCTCGACGCCGTCGCCGACGCGCGCCGAGATCGCGGCCGACTACGAGAAGCTCGTCGACCCGAAGAGCAAGGAGGGTCACGACCACCCGCTGCGCTCGCGCGCCTGGAAGCCGGCGCTGCCGCCGCCGCCCGGCTCCTCGATCAAGCCGCTCGTCTCGGCGATGGCGCTGAGCGCCGGCCTCCTCTCGCCGCGCACGACCTACGAGTGCAACAAGAGCGACCTGCGAGCGCGCGACGGCGGGCCGCCGGTCAACTGCGAGGGGTACCACGGTTCCGCCGACCTGCGCGAGGCGCTCGTCAAGTCGTGCAACCACTACTACGCGCAACTCGCGCAGGACGCCGGCTGGACGCGCATGGTCGAGTGGATGCGGGCCTTCGGCTTCGGCCACAAGAGCGGCTTCGCAAGCGTGGCGCTGCCCGACGGGACGACGCTGCGCGGGCTCGGTGACGAGGCGGCCGGCATCGCCGAAGATGAGCGGGGCGGCCGCAACCTGATGCTCTTCGGGATCGGGCAGGGGCGCTTCGACGCGACGCCGCTCCAGGTCGCGGCCGCGCTCGGTGCGCTGGCCATGCGCGAATACCGTCCGCCGACGCTGATCGAGCGCGTCGGCGACGTCGCGCCTCTGCGCGCCGAACCGGTCGCGCTGCCGATCGACGACGCGGCCTGGCGCGCCGTGGTCGCGGCGATGCGCGACGTGACCCACGCGGGCGGCACCGCGTCGCCGTCGCACGGCTACGACCTGTCGCCCTTCGATCTCGCGACCAAGACCGGCACGCCCGAGCAGGGGCGCAAGGAGTGGCCGTGCCACTCGTGGTTCGTCGGCTTCTTTCCTTCCCGCGCGCCACGCTATGCGTTCGCGATCTTCCTCGAGCGGACCGGCCGCCACGGCGGCGACGCGGCGGCGCCGGTGCTCGCGCGCGTGCTCGACGACCCCGCCTTCGCGGAGGTCGCGGCGGCGGCGCGGCTGCACGGCGGGGCGGGCACGGACGCGCCGGCGCCGGGCGACGCGCGCGGCGAGGGGGAGGCGCGATGACGGCGCGCTCCGCGACGCTCCCGTTCCCGTGGGCGATGCCGGTCCTGGTGCTCGCCCTGATCGCGCTCGGCCTCCTCTTCGTGCAGTCGAGCACGGCGGGGACGCGCCTCGACGGACTCGAAGGACGCCAACTCCAGATGGTCCTCGCGTCGCTGCCGATCCTGATCGCGTTCGCGGCCTTCGGCTACCGCCGCCTCGCGCGCAACGCCTTCGTGCTCTACGGGATCGGCGTGCTCTCGCTCGTCGCGGTGCTCGTCGTGGGGGTCCACTCGAACGGGGCGCGCCGCTGGTTCGACGGGCCGATGGGCTTCCGCGTGCAGCCGAGCGAGGTGATGAAGCCGCTGCTCGTGCTCGCGCTCGCACGCTGGCTCCAGTTCCGCGAGGCTCCCGAGCGGCTGCGCGACCTCGTCGTGCCGCTCCTGCTCGCCGCGGTGCCGGCCGCGCTGGTCAAGATCGAGCCCGACCTCGGCACGGCGCTGCTCTACGTGCCGATCCTCGCCGCGATCCTCTGGGCTGCCGGCGCGCGCAAGCGCTTCTTCGCCGGCGCGTTCCTCGTGGTCGCGGTGGCGGCGCCCGCCGCCTACTTTTCGCCCTTCCTCGCCGACTTCCAGAAGAAGCGCGTCCAGACCTTCTTCAAGTCGGTGCGCGAGAAGAGCGGCGAGGTCGACGACGCGCGCCGCGCGGCGAGCAACGCCCCGAACGAGAAGGTGCGCGCGCGGGAGACGGCGCGCGCCGACGCGCTGCAGGCGCAGCTCTCCGACCTGAAGCGCGGCGAGGGGTACCAGTCGCACTGCGCGCAGACGTCGATCGGCTCGGGCGGCTGGCTCGGCAAGGGGCTCGGCCAGGGGCCGCAGAACCGCCTCGAGTACCTGCCGGCCCGCCACACCGACTTCGTCTTCGCGGTGATCGCGGAGGAGTGGGGCTTCGCCGGGAGCTGCGGCATCTTGGTGCTCTTCTGCCTGCTCGGCCTCTCGTTCCTCTCGGTCGCGGCCGGCACACGCGACCGCTTCAGCCGCCTCGTCTGCGTCGGCGCCGCCGCCTGCCTCGTGCCGCAGGCCTTCGCCAACATCGCGATGGCGTCGGGGCTGATGCCGGTGACCGGGATCCCGCTGCCGTTCGTGAGCCACGGCGGCTCGTCGCTCTTCGCGTCGTTCGCGCTGCTCGGGATGGTGGTCGCGGCGGCCCGCTCGCAGCGCAACCACGAGCCGTTCCTCTATCCGCGCCCGAATGTCGATCCCCCCGACCCGTTCGCGGCGCGCGTGGCGGCCGAGCCGGTCCGGGACGCCGCCTACGGGCGCGGCCCGGCGCTATGATCCCGCGCCTCATGCTGGCCGACGGCGATCTCTCCTCGATCCAGGAAGCGCGCGACTTCGTCCGCCGCAGCGCCGCCGCGCAGAAGGTCTGGCATCGCGCCGACCAGGCGAAGGTCGACCGGGTCTGCGAGGCGATCGTCGACGCGATCCGGATGAAGGCCGCGGCGCTCGGCCAGCTCGCCTTCGACGAGACCGGCTTCGGCGACCCGCCCAGCAAGACGAGGAAGAACCTCTTCGCCGCCGTCTCCGTCTGGGAATCGATCCGCGACTTGAAGACGGTCGGGGTCGTGAAGCGCGACGACGAGAAGCGCGTCTACGAGATCGCCGAGCCCTACGGCGTCGTGCTCGGCATCGTGCCGGTCACCAACCCGACCTCGACCGCGATCTTCAAGATCCTGATCGCGATCAAGACGCGCAACTCGATCGTCCTCTCGCCGCATCCGCGCGCCGCGCGCTGCATCGGCGAGTGCGCGCGCGTCGCCTCCGAGGCTGCCGCGCGCGCGGGCGCCCCCGCCGACCTGATCCTCTGCCTCCCGCGCCCGACGCTCGAGGGGACGGAGGAGGCGATGAAGCACCGGGAGACGGCACTGATCCTCGCGACGGGCGGCCCCGGGCTCGTGCGGGCGGCGTACAGCTCCGGGAAGCCGGCCATCGGCGTCGGCCCGGGGAACGCCCCCTGTTATGTGGAAGGAACGGCCGACGTCGAGCAGGCGGCCGAGGCGATCGTCCAGAGCCAGGTCTTCGACAACGGCACCCTCTGCTGCTCCGAGCAGGCGATCGTGGTCGACGCGAAGGTCAAGGCCGCCCTCATCGCCGGCATGAAGGCGCGCGACGCCTGGTTCTGCAGCGCCGAGGAGCGCGTGAAGCTCGGCGCGCTGGTCGTCAAGGGGCGCGCGCTCAACCCGGCGGTCGTCGGGCTCTATCCCTGGCAGATCGCGGAGATGGCCGGCTTCGCCGTGCCGCGCGCGACGTCGGTGCTCGTCTCGGAGGAGACGGGTGTCGGCTGGGACCACCCGCTCTCGATCGAGAAGCTCTCCCCGATCCTCGCCATGTACACGGTGAAGGACTGGAAGGAGGGGTGCGAGCGCTGCATCGAGGTCCTCGACTTCGGCGGGCGCGGCCACACTCTCACGATCCACTCCCGCAACGAGGAGATCGTCTGGGAGTTCGCGCTCGAGAAGCCGACGCACCGCATCCTGGTCAACACGCCGGCGAGCCACGGCGCGATCGGGGAGTCGACCTGGCTCGACCCGTCGCTCACGCTCGGCTGCGGGTCGTTCGGCGGAAACATCACCTCGGACAACATCACGGCGAAGCACCTCCTGCTGACCAAGCGCCTCGCGTTCGGGAAGCCGGGCTTCGTCGAGAAGGAGGCGCGCTTCCGCAAGTCGCGCGAGGTCGCGTCGGCGCCGCTCTCGAAGCGGCCGGCGCCGCCCTCGTTCCACGGCTCGTCGGCGGCGTTCTCCATGCGGCAGTGGCCGGAGCCGCCGCGCCGGCCTTGAGCACCAGGATCACGCGTCACTGAACCCCGGCGCCTCGGCGCCGCGGCAACGGAGGGGGCACGAGAGTCATGCAGCAGATCGCGCTGGGGATGATCGAGACGAAGGGGCTGGTCGCCGCCATCGAGGCGGCCGACGCGATGGTCAAGGCGGCGAAAGTCACGCTGCTCGGCCGCGAGAAGGTCGGCGGCGGGCTCGTGACGGTGCTGGTGCGCGGGGAGGTCGGCGCCGTCAAGGCGGCGACCGACGCCGGCGCCGCCGCGGCGCAGCGCGTCGGCGAGCTGATCGCGGTCCACGTGATCCCGCGGCCGCACGGCGAGGTCGAGCAGATCATCCCGACGGCCCCGAAGGCGCCGGAAGAGGCGTGAGCGCCCGCCGGCCCCTCCGGCCCGTTCCGCGGCAGGAATCCATGGCGCAAGCGCCCCGCGTCGACCTCCGGTCGTTCGTCTTCATCGACCGCATGCAGCCGCAGTTCGCGTCGTTCGTCGCGACGGTGGCGCGCGGCTACCTGCCGGTCGCAGGGCAGTCGGCGCTCTACGTCGAGATCGCGCCCGGCATCGCCATCAACCGGATCACCGACGTCGCGCTCAAGGGCAACGACGTGCGCCCGGGCATGCAGATCGTCGAGCGCGCCTTCGGCCTGCTCGAGCTCCACTCCGAGTCGCAGGCGGAGACGCGCGACGCCGGCCGCCGGATCCTCTCCTGGCTCGGCCTGGACGAAGCGCAGCGCCGCAAGCCGAAGATCCAGTCGTCCGAGGTGATCACCCACATCGACGACTACCAGGCGATGCTGATCAACCGCGAGCGCCACGGGAACATGCTGCTCGGCGGGGAGACGCTCTACATCCTCGAGGTCGAGCCGGCCGGCTACGCGGCGCTGGCGGCCAACGAGGCGGAGAAGGCCTCGCCGATCAAGCTGCTCGAGATGCGGGCGTCCGGCGCGTTCGGCCGCGTCTACCTCGGCGGCGGCGAGGCCGAGATCGAGCAGGCGGCGCGCGCCGCCGAGCAGAGCCTGCGCGCGCTCACCGGCCGCGACGCGGCGCCGGGCGGCGGCGCGTGAACCCGTCGTTCCAGATCCCGGCGGCCGACGCGCGCGGCGGCGCGCCCGCGCCCGCGCTGGGAATGTTGGAGATCGCGAGCATCGCCGCGGGCTACGCCGCGGCCGACCGCGTGGTGAAGGAGGCGCCCGTCCGCCTCCTGCTCTGCCGCCCCGTGAGCCCGGGCAAGTTCCTGGTCCTCTTCGGCGGCGAGGTGAGCGACGTCACCTCGTCGCTGCGCGCCGGCGCGGACGGGCTGGCGGAGCCGCCGCTCGACACGCTGCTGCTCCCCAACGCCGACCCGAGCCTGTGCGACGCGCTGGTGCGCGTGCGCCGCGAGGTCGCGCTGCGTTCCGCCGGCGTCGTCGAGACGGCGACCGTGGCGACGATGCTGGTCGCCGCCGACGTCGCGGTGAAGACGGCGGAGGTCGACCTGCTGGCGGTGCGCGCGGCGATGGGGCTCGGCGGCAAGTCGTTCTTCGTCGTCACCGGCGAGGTGGCGCAGGTGCGCGCGGCCGTGACCGCGGGGGCCGGCTTCGCGCGCGCGCGCGGCCGGCTCGTGGGCGAGGTCGTGATCCCGCAGCCGCACGGCGACCTCGACGCGTTCCTGCGATGAGGAAGAAGCTGATCACGGAGCGCGACGTCACGCGGCTCCAGGCAGGCGGGACGCTCGAGATCGACCGCGACACGCTGATCACCCCGGCCGCACGCGACCTCGCGTTCGTGCGCGGCATCGCGCTGGTCGATCCCGCGCCCGCGCCCGCACCCGCCGCGTCGGGAAGGATTTGCTGCGAGGGCTGCTCGGCGGGGAAGCCGTGTGCAGCGGCGCGCTGGCCGGCGCTCGCCGACGGGGACTGGCTCCTCGAGGTGCGCGGAGGCCGGGTGCGCGCGCGCCGGGTCGAGTGACGCCGCGCCCGCGGGCCTCACGCGCGGGGGCGCCGCTCCGTAGGATCGGCCGCGCGCGACGGCCATGAAGGCGCGCGGCGGCACGCGCCGGATCAGCGGTCAGGTCGCGGAACCCGATGACGACTTCCCCATCTCAGGGCGCCCCCGCGAGGGCGACGCCGGATCCCGAGGAGACGCTCCTCGTCGCGCGCGCCCGCGCGGGCGATCGCGCCGCGTTCGGCGAGCTGATCGTGCGCCACCAGGACGTCGTGTGGGGTCTCGCCTGGAGGCTGACGCGCGGCAAGCGGGCGCAGGCCGAGGACCTGGCCCAGGAGTCGTTCGTGCGCGCGCTGCAGGGCATCGCGAACTTCCGCGGCGACTCCGCCTTCGGCACCTGGATGTACCGCATCATCCTCAACCTCCACATCAACCGGACGTCGACGCTGGCGGCGCGCGCCGAGCGTAGAGCGCTGCCGATCGGCGCCGACCGCGACGAGGACGCGTACCCTCAAATCGATCCTCCAGCGCGGCGCGTGCGACCCGACGAGGAGGCGCTGCAGAACGAGCAGCTCGCGCTGCTGCGCGCCGCCTTCGACGACCTCGACGAGCCGCGCCGCGTCGCGGTGCTGCTGCGCGACGTCGAGGGGCGCTCCTACGAGGAGATCGCGGAGCTGCTCGCGATCCCGATCGGGACGGTCCGCTCGCGGCTGGCGCGCGCGCGCGAGGAGCTCTCGCGCCGGCTCGGCGGCAGCGGCTTCGGCGCGGGGGAGGCGTGACCATGGCGTGCGACCGCCTGCGCGAGCTCGCGCTGCTCGACGTCGACGACGGTCTCGCCGCCGACGAGCGCGCTGAGCTCGACGCCCACCTCGCCGGCTGCGCCGACTGCCGCGCCGCGCGCGACGCGGCGCGGCGGGTGGCGCGCGGCGTCCGGCAGATCCCCGTTCCGCCGGTGCCGCTCGGCTTCTCCGAGCGGACGCTGCAGCGGCTCGAGCGGGCGCAGTCGGTCGAGGCGCGACCGCGCGTGCGCCTCGTCCGCTTCGCCGCCGCCGCCGCGCTGCTCGCCGCCGCGGCGGTCTTCTGGATCGAGCGCGAGCGCGCATCGGCACCGGTGCCGGAGGACGCGCAGGTCGCGGAGCGGCGCTTCGCCGCCGACGCGGAGAAGAGCGAATTCGAGTCGCTCGCTGACGGCGACGACGTCGACGCGCCCGAGCGCAAGCAGGTGCCGCAGGCCGAGGAGAAGGCGCGCTCGGACGCGAAGGGGGAGGTGTCGCCGCCGCCTCCCGGCTCCGTCGCCCCGCCCGTCGACGACGGCGCTCCGGCCGAGAGTGCCGCGGACCCGGCTCGTGCCGAGGGCGGCCTGAACGAGCGCGACAAGAACCTGAAGGACCCAGGCGAGCGCAGCGACGAGGAGCGCCGCAAGCTCGGCGAGAGTGGCGCGAGCGACGCGGGCGGCGCGGCCGACGCCGGGAAGGCGGGCGTCGCGACGAAGTTCGAGGAGCAGAAGAAGAGCGCGGGCCTCGACGCGGCGGCGCCGGCCTTCGACGAGGTCGTGCGCGACCTCGCGCGCGGCACGCCGGCCGAGGCGCTGCACAAGATCGGCGCGCTCGCCGACGCGGGGCGCGACGGCGAGCAGCGGCAGGAGAAGTGGGCCGAGAAACCGGCGGCCGCGGCCGAGAAGGCGAAGGCGGCGCCGACCGAGAAGGCGGCGAGCGACGACGCGAAGCGGTCGCCCGACGTCGCGCCGCCGCCGCTGCGGTTCGTGCGGGCGCACGGCGCCGCGACGCGCGTCGCCGATCTGATCGGCGTGCGCGGCGAGCAGCTCGCGCGCGACGACGCCGGCCGTTTCGTCGTCGAGCTCACCGAGGACGAGGCGAAGGCGCTCGAGACGCGGCTCGCGGCCGCGGGCGTGAAGGTCGAGACGGTGGTCGCTTCCGACTGGCTCGCGGCACTGCGTGAGTCGGAGCTCCGGGCGCGGGAGCGCGCGGTCGTCGCCGAGGGCCGTGGGGCGAAGCCTCCGGCGGCGGAGCCGACCGGGGCGCCGACGAAGGCGCCCGCGCCAGCACCGGCGGGCCCGACCGGCGGCAAGTCGCGCGGCGCCGTCGGTGCGCCGGCGAAGGAGGCGCCGACTCCGGAGGCGCCGCCGCCGGGCACCGGGAAGCGCCGCAGCGACGACACGAAGCCACCGCCGCGCGTGCGCTGGTTCCTCCTCGCCGGAGAGTGAGTCCGCGGTCTTCGCCGGCCTGGCTCAGCGCCCGATCCGTTCCAGGATCGCGTCGGCGGCGCGCCCGGCCGTGCCGCGCACGAGGAGGCGGCGGCGCAGTTCGTCGAGCTCGCGCAGGCAACGCTCGCGAATCACGCCCGTCCTGTAGAGCCGCTCCGCCGCGGCGGCCATCGCCTCGCTCGGGTCGCGGTCGGTCACGAACTCGGGGAAGAGCTCCTGGCCGGTGAGCAGGTTGGCGAGCGAGACGTACGGCGCGAGCAGCGCGAAGGGCCGCGCCGCCCGCATGAACGCCGTGATGCGGTAGACGACGACGGTCGGGACGCGCAGCAGCGCCGCCTCGAGCGTCGCCGTGCCCGAGGTCGCGAGCGCGATGCGGCACTGCGCGAGCAGCGCCGGCAGCGGCTCGTCGCCGACCTCGAGCGCACTTCCGTGAGCGTGAGCGACCGCCTCGATCTGCGCGCGCCGCGCCGGGTCGGGATGGACCGCGCGCAGGCGCAGCGGCTCGCCGAGCCGCGCCGCGAGCTTGCGCGCCGCGTCGAGCTGCCAGGGGAGGTTCGCCTCGATCTCGCGCCGCCGGCTGCCCGGCAGGAGGCCGACGATGCGCGCCTTCCCGTCTTCGGCCGCCGGCGCGTCGGCGAGGCGGTCGGCGAGCGGATGGCCGACGAAGCGCGTGGCGAGCCCCGCCTTCTCGAAGAACTCCGGCTCGAAGGGGAGCGTGACGAGCCCGAGGTCGACCGCCGCGGCGAGCCGGCGCGCGCGCCACGGCGCCCACGCCCAGTACTGCGGCACGACGTGGTAGCAGACCGGCACGCCGCGTCGCCGCGCGAGCCGGGAGAGGCGCACGTTGAAGCCGGGGTAGTCGACCGGGACGACGACGTCGGGCGGCGCGTAGCGGAAGCGGCGGTCGCATTCGGAGAGGAGCCGGAGGAAGCGACCGAGCGCCGGCGCGACCTGCACGAAGCCCATGATCGGGGAGTCGGCGAGCCGCTCGTGCAGGACCACGCCCTCGGCCGCGAGCGCGCGCCCGCCGAAGCCCTCGAACGTCGCGTCGGGGCGGCGCGCCTTCAGGGCGCGGACGAGCTCCGCCGCGTGCTGGTCGCCGGAGGTGTCGCCGGCGCTGACGAAGACACGGAGCGGCGCGCTCACGCCACCCGCGCGAGCCATTTCGCGAAGCCGGGCTCCTCGCCGCGCACGGCCCGGAAGTACTTCTGCTGCAGCGCCGTCGTCACCGGCCCGCGCTTCCCGCTGCCGATGGGGCGGTAGTCGACGTCGCGGATCGGCGTCACCTCCGCGGCGGTCCCGCAGAAGAACGCCTCGTCGGCGAGGAAGAGCTCGTCGCGTGCGATCGGCTCCTCGCGCACGTCGAGGCCGAGCTCCTTCGCGGCGCGCGCGAGCGCCAGCACCGAGTCGCGCGTGATGCCGGGCAGGATCGCGGCATTCGCCGGCGGCGTCTTGAGCACGTTGCCGCGCACGACGAAGAGGTTCTCCCCGGTGCCTTCGCAGAGGTATCCCTCCGCGTCGCAGAAGATCGCCTCGTCGTAGCCGTTCACTTTGGCGAGCTTCTTCGCAAGTACGGACGTCGTGTACTGGCCGGAGATCTTCGCGCGCAGCATGGCCGAGCCGACGTGGTGGCGCACCCAGCTCGAGAGGGTGGCGCGCACGCCCTTCTCGAGCCCTTCCTTCCCGAGGTAGGCGCCCCACGCGAAGGCGATGATCGAGACGCTCACCGGCGTCGTCGCGCCGAGCCCCGGCTCGCCGTCCACGTGCAGCGCGATGGGGCGGAGGTAGCAGTCGGTGAGGCCGTTCTCGCGCACCGCCGCCTTGCACCCCTCCATCAGCGCGGCACGGTCGAAGGGGAGCTCCATGCCGACGCAGCGCGCCGAGTCGCGCAGCCGGTCGACGTGCTCCTCGAGCCGAAAGATGGCCGGCGCGCCCTTCGACTGCGCGTAGCAGCGGACCCCCTCGAAGACGCCGACGCCGTAGTGGAGCGTGTGCGACATCACGTGCACACGGGCGGTCTCCCACGGCACGATCCGGCCGTCGACCCAGATGCTCTTGGCGAGGGGCTGCATGGACCTCCTTGCTGTCTCCGGACGCGAGGGGCCGGTACGTTATCCGGCCCGCCGCGATGGAAGAAGGCGCCCGCGCGCCGCGGCGCCACGCGCGGCGGCGCAGTCTTCCACGCGCAGCGGTGCGATCCACCACGCGCGGAGGCGCGATCCACCACGCGCGGAGGCGCGATCCACCACGCGCGGAGGCGCGATCCACTTGGAGCTCCCGTCCCGATGGCCGACGCGGTCCGACCCTTCGTGCCCGGCGACTTCCTCGTCTTCGAGACGCACAAGCAGCGCGACGCGCTGTTCAACGAGGCGCGCCGCCACGTCCGCACCAAGCTCGGTGTGCTCGGGAAGTTCGCGGCGAAGGAGCTCGCGGCGAAGGCCGACGCGCGCTTCGACACGCGCACGTCGCTGAACCACCCGTACTCGTACAACGCCTACAAGGTCGACGCGCAGTGGTTCACGCTGTACCGGCCGAAGGGCGAGCGCGGGCCGCTGCAGGCGATCCTCGGCCAGGAGTTCAGCGAGGACATCGACCCGTCCTACCAGCACGTGCTCCTGTTCGGCGAGATCCACCGCCACGGCTTCCGCCTCGGGATCCGCATCCACGAGAAGAGCTGGTGGGACACGCAGAACCTGCTGCGCAGCTGCAAGCAGTCGCCGCAGCGCGAGCGCCTCTCCGAGGCGCTGAAGCCGCTGTATGGCTACCTCCTGCGCATCCACGACTTCCAGAAGCACTACCGCTGCGAGGAGATGTCGCCGGGCATGCTCGGCACGTTCGCGCAGTATTTCAAGCCGGGCGAGCACCGCTTCACGCTGTGGCGCGACTGGCCGGAGAGCGCGCCCGAGCTACTCGGCGCGGGGATGGCGGAGCTCGTCGTCGCGGAGCTGGTGCGGCTGCTCCCCGCCTACCGCGCGATCGCGTGGTCGCCCGACCACGACCTCGTCTTCGCGAATCGGGCTTGAGCCGCCGGGCGGCGCCGTCCGATGCGCGTTCCGGGTATCCTGCGGCGCTTCCGCAGGACCCCGCGAGGACGAGCACGATGCCCGAGGGCGAAAAGAAGAGGTCGATGCCGCAGCCGCCGGCGCTGCGGCTCCTGCTGCGCGAGCGGACGATCATCATCGCCAAGCCGGTCGACCGCACCCTGATGGAGCGCGTGACCTCGCAGCTCCTGGTCCTCGACGGCAAGAACCCGAGCAAGCTCATCACCGTCTACGTGAACTCGCCGGGCGGCGACGCCGACAGCGGCTTCGCGATCTACGACGCGATGCGCTTCGTGAAGGCGCCGATCCGGACCATCTGCTCGGGGCTGGCGGCCTCGGCGGCGGTGCCGATCTTCCTCGGCGGCCGCAAGGGGATGCGCTTCTCCTGGCCCAACTCCCGCTTCCTGCTCCACCAGCCGTCGATGCAGACGATGGGCGCCGCGAGCGACATCGAGATCACCAGCAACGAGATCGAGCGCGTCCGCGAGAAGTACAACCACATCGTCGAGGAGGAGTGCGGGCGCGCGATGGCGAAGGTGCGCACCGACACCAACCGCGACTTCTGGCTCACGGCGACCGAGGCGGTCGAGTACGGCCTCGTGACGCGCATCGTCATCCGGGCGACCGAGCTCGACTGATTCCGGCGGCCCGCGCCGGTATCATCCGCCGCGTCGTGGATCGAAGGCGCGGGGGCGTCGAGCGTCCACCATGCAAGCGCATTGGCGCCGCCGCATCGCCGGCGGTCTGCTCTGGCTGCCCTTCCTCGCCCTGACCTGCGTTCCGGTCGCGTGGCTGATCGTGCGCTCGCTGTTCCCGGGCGGGCGCTTCGACGCCGGGCCCTACCTGCGCCTGTTCGCGTCGACCGACCTCCAGGTGCTCTGGAACAGCGTGCAGCTCGGCCTGCTGGTCGTGCTGGCGACCGCGGCGGTCGGCGTGCCGTACGGCTTCCTCATCCGCCGCACCGACCTGCGCGGCGCGCGCATCTACGAGCTGCTCGCGATCACGCCGCTGCTCCTGCCGCCCTACATGGAGGGGCTGGCGTGGGTGCAGGTGGTCCCGCTGCACGGCCGCTTCGCCTGCGTCTTCATCCTGTCGAGCGTCCTCTTCCCGGTGACCGCGCTGCTCTCGGCGCGCGCGTTCGGGGAGATCGACGCCGACGTCGAGGACGCGGCGCGCCTCTCCCTCGGCGAGGGGCGCGCGCTGCGGCGCGTCACGCTGCCGCTCGCGATGGCGGGCGTCGGCGCGGCGGCGCTGCTCACCTTCGTCTTCGCGGTGTCGGACTTCGTCGTCACCGACTTCTTCAGCTTCGCCGGGCTCGGTTCGGAGACGTTCCAGGTCGGCGCGACCAAGGCGTACGGAGAGTTCGCGCGCCAGCTCGACCCGGTGGCGGCGACGGCGACGGTCGTCCCGCTCGTGCTGGTCGGGCTCGCCGGGCTTCTCCTGGTGGCGCGCCTCGAGAGCCGCCGCGAGAGGACGTCGCTCGGCGGCTCGCACGCGGAGCCGCGCCCCTACCGGCTGGGGATGGCGCAGCCGCTCGCCCACGTCTTCCTCGTCGCGCTGCTCGGGATCACGATCGGCATCCCGGCGTTCCAGATCGGCAAGCTCGCGCTGCGGCGCCACGTCCAGCCGCCCGTCGCGCCGACGAATCCCGCCGCGCAGCTCGCGCGCGGGACGGTCGACGTCTCGCCCTACGAGGCCGCGGACCCGGTGAAGGTCGCGCTGCGCCGCCACGTCCCCGACCTCGGGAACAGCTTCCGCATCGCGGGGGGCGCGACGCTGCTCCTGCTGCTCGCGGCGTTCGGGCCGGCGCGGGCGCTCTCGCGCGCGCGGCGGGCGCCGTTCGCGCAGCGGGCGCTCGTCCTGCTGCCGCTCGCGTTCCCCGGGCTCATGGTCGGCATGGGGGTCGAGCAGCTCTTCGTGCACGCGCCCGACCGGGTCTACCGCGGCTGGGGCCTCGTCTCGCTCGCGCTCGCGTCGCGCTATCTGCCGTTGGCCGTCCTGACCTTGCGCGCGTCGTGGGTCCGCATCGCGCCGGAGATCGAGCAGGCGGCGGAGCTCGCGGTGCCCGGCGCCGTTCGCCGCTTCACCGTCGTCACGCTCCCGCTGCTGCTGCCCGGCGCGTTGGCGGCCGGCGTGCTCGGCTTCACGCTCTGCCTGCGGGAGTTCGACTCGATCGTGCTCCTGTTCGGGGCGCAGGAGATGCTCACCACGCGCATCTACAACCTGGTCCACTGGGCGCAGGACGCCGTGGTGGGGGCGCTCTGCCTGCTGCAGATGGCGGCGGTCTTCGTGGTGTGGGCGACGGCAAGACTGCTGATCGGAAATCCCCGGAGGGGATGAGCGACCTTCCCGGGCGCGCGCACTCGTCTGCGATCGTCTGCGAGCGTGAGCGTACTGCAGATTCCACTGCCATCGTTTTCGAGCGCCGCGGTGTCAGTTCCGGTCTCCTGCGCGTCCTGCCGCGACGTGGCCACGTTCGGCAGCGGCGGGAGGGCCGCGAGGCCGCCGCGCAGGTCGTCGACGCGCAGGTGCGTGTAGTACTTCATCGTGAGGCTGATCGACGAGTGGCGCATGAGCCGCTGCACGGTCTGCGGCGCGACCCCCTGTCGGTCAGTCGTTCAGACCTTTGGATGGATCAAGAAGTACGCAAGAACGGCAAGCGCTGGGTAGGCGAAGGTGAAGGCGACGATGGCGGCGTACATCAACTTCTGCACCTTCCATCGTCCTAGGCACGGCGCGGACATTGTCTTCGTGGGCGTCGTTTCGAACTCCACTTGAAGTCCGTCAGCGAGCTTCTCACCCCGCGCAATGAACGAGACCGGTTTCAGCCACTTCTGTTCGAGTTCGCGGGCCGAGAGGATCCAGTACTTCTGGAAGGCGAAGCTGCGCGACGTGATCAGCAGCCATGCGACCCCGAGGAAGACGCCGAGCATTGCAAGCGCGACAACGAGAATGCGAAGATCTCGTGATTCCGTCGAAAACGCCAATCCGATTGCCGCGATCAAGATCGCATGCGCGGCCATCATCCCTGCGAACTTCGACCAGATCATGTCGCCCTCTGAAGTCCACAGCGCGACGGCCGCATCAAAGCCGCTGCGAGCGTTCTCCTGCGCGAGATCTTCTGGCGTCGTCATGGCGAAGCCCCTTCGCGCGTTCCTCTAACGACCGCGCTTCACCTGCGAAGTCCGCAATTGGATCCGGCCCGCGGCCCGCCACCGTGCCCGCGGCTTCGTCAGGTGCAAGCGCATGTTAGACCGCAACTCAATCAGCAGTCGACTGCGCAACGACTCCATTGCGACTACTTGAGCCTTGCTGATCGGTATCGCGACCGTCGCCTGTTCAGCGACTGCATCGGTCACTTACGAAGCTGCCTGACTGTGAGGGAACCGTCGTCCCACACGACGAACTCCAGACGCTTCTCTGGATCGGTCGGCACGCCCAAACCACGACCATCCAAACGGCCGAAGTCAGTCGACGACGTCACATGAACGTCGCCCTCGAGCGAGACGGTGACACATTTGGGAAGGGAGCGTTGTACTTCGACGTGCTTCGCCGACGCCTGGAGTTCGAGAACCCCGTCGCGCGGCCCAGCGTAGACCGACACCGCATCATCCCCGTTCGACTGCTTCGTAACCGACACAACCGCCCAGACGGGCCTTGGTGCGCGGCGGCTCGAAAGCGCCCAAGCACCTACCGACATGAAAACGACGAGAAGCGCAGCGATGGCAACTTGTCGACGATTCATGAGCCAGTCTCCGTTGTCGGTCTTACTCAGATTCGACAGGATCATCGTGCCAGTCCTCGTGCTCGCAGAATGATCCTGTCGCTGTACTAAGGAGCATGGAACGCCCGGAGGCCTCGCGCAAGGAGCAAGGTTCAACGGCGTAGCGCGGGGGTGTTCACGGTCTTCCAGCCGCCCGCGCGATTCGTCGCGCGCCGCCGCGACGCCCGGCTCAAGTCCTCAGTTCCGCGTCGAGCAGCGCAGCGACCTCTGCCTTGACGGAGTCCGCGAGCGTCGGCCACGCGGCGACGAGGCGCGCGAGCAGCGGGTCGGCACTGCCGATTCCACTGCCACCCGCCTCACCGCCCCCGGAAACGGCGCGATTGCTGATCGGAAATTCCCCGAGGGCGTGAGCCGCGGCCCCGCGGAGTGCGGTCGTCTGCGGTCGTCTGCGGGCGTGTGCGTACTGTCCATTCCACTGACCATCGTTTTCGAGCGCGCGTCGTCGGTGCCGGTCGCCGCCTGCGCGTCCCGCTGAGCCTCAGCGGCGTTCGGCAGCGGCGGGAGGGCCGCGAGGCCGCCGCGCAGGTCGTCGACGCGCAGGAACGTGTAGTACTTCATCGTGAGGCCGATCGAGCTGTGGCGCATGAGCTTCATCACGACCTGCGGCGGGACCCCCTGCCGCGCCAGCTCGGTCGGCGCGAACGACCGCAGCGAGTGCAGGTCGAGGCGGCGGCCGTCCGCGTCCGGCGAGACGATCCCCGCCGCCGCCCAGGTCGCGACGCGTTCCCGGTCGATGGCGTCGTTCCGGCGCTCGTCGAGCTTGTGGAGCTTGGCGACGGCGTCCGCGCGCTCCTGCTTCGTGGCCGTGGTCGACGTCGCGGCGGCCCGCGCGATCGCGTGGTCGATGCCGGGCATGAAGACGTACGCGCTCCCGAGGACCGCGCCCTGCGCGTCCTTCAGCCGCTTCAGCTCAGCGAGCAGCGGCGCCGCGATCGGGAGCACGTCGACCCGCTTCGCCTTGCCCTTCGCGAGCGTGAGCGTCGCGGCCTCGAAGTCGAGGTCGCCCCACGTCAGCCGCACCGCGTCGGAGCGCCGCTGCGCGGCGTAGGCGAGGAAGGCGAAGAGCGCCTTCGTGCCGCGCCGCTCGGCCGCGTCGAGGATTCGGCCGAACTCCTCGGCCGTCGGCTCGCGGCGCTCGTAGCGCCGGTCGCGGTCGACGTTCTGGTGCTCGATCGCCCTGCACGGGTTGGCCGCGATCCGGCCGTCCCGGACGGCCCACGACAGGAACGACGACAGCAGCGCGAGGCGCCAATTGCAGGTCCGCGCCGAGCGGTTCGCCGCCTTGAGGCCGTGCACGTAGCGCTCGATCGTGGACGGCACGATCTCCGACAGCTTCGCGACGCCGAGAGTCTTCGCGATCCCGCCTTCGCCGTCCTCGCCGACCGCGAGGAAGCGCCGCGCCGCGTCGAGCGTCGCCTTCGAGCGGCCGCGCGTCTCCAGTGAACGCACGTAGGCCGCGACGTGGTCGTCGAGCTTCATCGCGTCCTGGTCGCGACGCCGGACCTGCTCCGCCGACACGATGCCGGTTTCTTCGTGCATCGCGTTGCGTTCAAGCTCCGCCGCCTTCTCCGTCGCGATCTTGTAGTTTCGCGTGCCCGCGGCGATGCGGCGCCGCTCGCGGATCTTCACCTTCCTGCCGTCGGCGAGCGTCTTCGTGCCGGTGACGACGGTGTATTCGATTTCGTAGGACTCTCGGCCGGGTCGCTTGAAGACTGACGCCACGTCACGCCCTCCGCTTCGCCTTCTGAAACTTCTTCGCCACCCGCCGCTGACGCGCCACGTCAACGCTGAGCCGCAGCCCGAGGATCGGCGCGAGCCGGTCGAGCGCGGCCGACGAGATTCCGCTCTCGCCGTGCACGAACTCGAAGATGTTCGACTGACCGACGCCGATCGCCCGCGCGATCATGGAACGCAGCAAGCCGCGCTTCTTCGCCTCGAGGACCGCGTACCGGATTTCGTCCGTGAACGTCTTCGACTTATGCATGGCAGAATCATCCTTCGGAGTGCCGGCGGGCGCAAGCGCCGATTTCGGGTCGCCCGTCGAGTCGATCGCGATGGTCGGAACGCGTCCTAGACCAACGTCGCGCGCGCGTTTTCTCGCGATCACGGTTTCGCCCCGGTGTCGCCGCTCGCCGGCGGGTCGATCGGGGGGCAGACGCGCAACGCGTCCGAGAATGCATCGTTGGCAAGCCGCGCCGACGCGCGCGCGGTCTCGCGGATCAGGTGGTCGAGGCCGCGCACCTGCGCCTCCAGGAGCTCCACGAGAACTGACGAGCGGAGAGAGTCTTCGTCGTACTGCTTGAAGGAGGAGAATTCCCGCTGGTGCACGTCGAGCAAGGCGCGCGAGGCCCTCAGCCAGCTGTTGAACTTCAGGAGTGTCTCGGCGCGCACGAAACGAGGATCGTCGCTTGGCACGGGGAAGGTGGTCGGCGCGGTCATGTTCTCTCTCCTCTGTGGTTGGTGCTGCACTGTCCATTCGACTACTGAAACTGTGGATTCCCCGGGAGACGGCGCGACTACGCATCGGGGCGAGCTTGGGGGACGTGGCGGATGCGGTCGAGGTAGTGCTCGGCCTTCCGGAGCTCGGCGAGCAGGGCGGAGGCGACGCTGAGGTCGTTCGACCAGACCTGCAGCAGCGTCCTCTCGTGATGCGTGGTGTGGCCACGACAGCGCAAGGTTTCGGACCGAACGCAGATCGCGCGCGCCGCACGCGTCCCCACCGCGATCGCCTCGCGGACGATGTCGATCGGGTCGGGGTCGGCGGGGAGGGTCGGCTCGGTCACGTCGTCGCCTCCTGCAGCCACCGCGTGAGGGCGACGCCGGCCGCGTGCACGACGGACTCGTCGATGCGGCCCTCGGCCGCGCCCCGACGCGCGCGGTGATGCGCGAGGGAGGCGGCTCTCTCACGGGTCCCGCCGGTCTCGAGGATCAATGCGGCCAACCAGGTGAATCCCTCGGCGGTGGTCGGGTCGTTCGTCATGTCGGTGGGGTCATCCACGTTTTTGCTCTCCGTAAGCGGCTTCGTTCGTTCGTGTCACGGATCGCCGATCCGTCGGCGCCCTGGGGAAATCTCTGGATTGCTACCGCGCTTCACGTCCTCGTCGTCGTCCTCCGGAGACGTTTCTTCCGCGATGAACGGCCGCAACCGGACCTCACGCTCGACCGCCTCGGCCGCGCGGAGGAGCGCCTGCGCGGCGACGATGCCCTGCCCCGCGGCGCGGGCGGCACCGGCATCGCGACGGCGGCCCGCGCCTCGCAGCGCGTCCTCGCGCACCACGGCGCTCGACAACAACCGGCGGGCGGCGGCGACGGCCGCGACGGCGGCCTCGAGCGGCGTGGCGTCGACGTCGAAGAATGGGGGCGTTTCGGCGGCGATTCGGGCCATCAGGGGACCGCCTCGGACGCATCGTCGGCGGCGACTCCGTTCTTCCGTTCTGCTCCGTTCTGAGAGGCCGGAACGGAGTGGGCTTCGACTCCGTTCTTCCGTTCTCCCCCCCTAAAGGGGGGAACGAAGGAACGGACGAAGCGCGCGGGGTGTAGCGGACGGGACACTCCGTTCTGGCGGACCTCGCCGTCGTCGCGAAGCGCGTTGAGCGTGCCGAGGATGTCGGCGTCGGAGCCGGTCACGCGGTCCTTGACCTGGTCGCGCGTCAACCCGGCCTCGCCCGCCTTCGTGAGCTCGTCCAGGACGCGCTGGCGCAGTCCGGCCGCCTTTTCCTCAGCGGGAGTCGTCCGCGGCCCTCCGGTGAGCGCGATCGGGCCGTCGCGGCCCTCCTCGTGGTAGGTGACCCTGAGACTCGTCGGAGTCGTTCCGCGCCTCTTCACCTGGATCAAATCGATCGTGACGTCGTCGACGCGCTGCGCGACCCACACCGTCGAGGCTTGCGTCGCCCACGCCGTCGAGCCGCGCAGCAGCGTCAGGAGGTCGACCTTCACCTCGCCGGGCTTCTTCAGGTGATGCAGGATCACGAACGTGACGCCGTACTTATCGCGCAGCCGGAAGAGGCGCCCGAACACCGGCCCGACTTGCTCGGCCGAGTTCTCGTCGATGCCGCCGAAGACCTGCGTCGCGCTGTCGAGCACGACGAGGAGCGGCCGCACCTTCGCGATCTCGCGCTCAAGGCGAGCGAAGCCGTCCGAGCTCGCGACGTTCACGCCTTGCCCGCTCGCGACGGACAGGTCTCGGACTCCATTCGCTCCGAGCCGAAGGAAGAGGCGGGCCGTCTGCGCCTCGCCTGCCTCCTCATCGAACCAGAGCACCGGGCCCGTGGTCGCTGGTGTGATGCCGCACCAGGGGTGCCCGCTCGCGAGTGCAATCGCGAAGGCGGCCATCGTCGTCGTCTTCCCGGAGTACGCCGGACCGCCGACGATTGCCACGTCGCCGCGCTCGATCCAACCGGGCACGAGCCAGTCGATCGGGGGAATCCCGTTCGCCGCAATCTTGTCGAGGTTCAGGTACGCGAACGAGCTCGACGGCGAGGCGGCGGCCTCTAGCACCTTGAGCGCGTCGCGCCGGATCTCCGCGACCGGGCGGAGGCTCATGGCCCCCTCATGCATCAGCGCGGCGCACCGAACGAGGCACCGCAACTCTGACCGCTCGCGCACGATTGCCGCGTGGTTGACGATGTTCGCCGCCGACGGCACCCGCTCGAGCAGCCGCGTCAACTCGAGCGCGCCGCCGATCCGCTCGAAGTCGCCGCTCCGTTGCAAAGCATCGCCGACGGTCATCAGGTCGATGGCGATTTCGTGAGCTGCGAGAGTCGCGGTCGCCGAGAAGATGGTCGCGAGCTGGGGGACGAAGAAGTCGGCGACGTCGAGGCCGTCGCGGATCGCGGAGAACGCTTCGCGGCCACCGAGAAGAAGCGACCCGACTACCGCCTCCTCGGCCGCGCGATTGTGCGGCGGGTCGGGTCGGTCCGTTGCCGGGCTCACGGTGCACCCCCCGCCGATACTCGATCGGCCGCCGTCCCTGGAGGATGCGACTTGGACGCGGCTTCGGACGTGCGCTCGGCCCACGCCTCCAAGTCGGCGACCCGGAACAACCGCACGCGGCCGGCGACCTTGAAACTCGGGATCGCTCCGTCCCGCGCGAGCTGCTCGACCATGCGCTGCGAGACGCCGAGGAGCGCCGCGGCGCGCGGCGCGCGGACGGTGATCGGGCGAGGCTCGAGCGGCTCGTCGCGCTTCATGACGCGCCCTCGACGCGCGCCCGCGCGATCGTCGCGTCGAGCTCGGCGAGTTCGAAGCGCACGAAACGCCGGTCGAGTCGCACGACGCGAAGTAGCCCGCACCACACAAGATGTCTCAGGGTTCGCTCGGCGACTCCCAGGTAGGCGCTCGCGTCGCGCGCTCGGAGAAGCTTCGGGACGACGCCGGACGGCGTGGCCGGCGGCGCGGGCGAGCGGAACAAGGCGCCGCAACGAATGCGCTCAATTGGTGACACGACTGGCCCTCCAACCGGGGCCGGTGGTGTGACCTTGGGTGTGACCTACTTTTCGGGCGTTTCCCCTCTCACGGGCCGCGAAAAGTGTGACCTAAAAGTGTGACATTCTCGGTTCAATCCTCGACCGCCTCGTCGCCGCCGCCGCGTTCGATCGCGCGCCGTTCTCCTCCTCGACGCTCGTGCCGATCGGTCCGCGGTCCGCTCTTCGTGATCGCGTCGCGTTCCGCCAGCTCGTCGAGCCGGCGCGCTTCCCGGAAGAGCGGGTTGCGGGCGAGCGTTTCTCGCCGGCACCCGACTGCCCTCGCGACGGCGGTCGTTGAGGTGCCGGGGTGCTTCACGAGGTATTCGGCGCCGCGCACGACGCACGACGCACCTTTGCGCTTCTTCTCAGCGACGAGCTGCGCGAGCAGTTCGGCGGACTCTTGACGGATTCGGTCGCGCTCCAGTTCGGCCGCGCGCCGCTCGTCCTCGAGCTTGCGCTGCGCTTGGGCACCGCCCCAAATCGATGCTAAGTGGAGTTCCTGGGCCGGGCCGAGCGGCACGCTCGACATTCCGCCGTCGGCGTGTTCACTGCCGCCTAACATGTCGTCGTCTCCTAGCCTTGGGGGCGGGGGGCGCGGCCGGTTCTTTCGACGGCGTCGGTCGCGTGCCTCCGCTTCTTGAGATTCTGCCCGGTGAAAGCGAGGTCGTCCATGGTGGTCGAACGAGAACCCTGCTCCTGCCGCGCGCTCGGCGTGCCTCCCGTCATGTGCGCCCGATGCGGCGGGACCGGTGTCGTGGCGACCAGGACCTACATCCCCGGCCAGAAGCGGTCCGATGCCGACGGCTACACGGAAGCCATCGCGAAGGCCTCGCGTGATATCGATGCCCGGGACGCGCGCCGGGCCGCGCGGCTCCGAGATGCCGAGTCAGATCCCATGCACGCGTTCGCGAAGGCGTACGGCACCGCCGAGCCGCTGGCGAAGGCGCTCGCACGGCGGGAGGCCGCGCTCAACGGACTCGCGGAGATGGCCGGAGAGGTGCAGCGCACCTCGGCTTTTTCCGTTTCGGAAGCGCAGGCGATGGATCGCGTCTTGAAAACCGCGAAGGGTCGCGAGCTGTACGCCGAGCTCGACGCGGCGTCCTTCGACGCGGTGCGCAAGATGGACGGCTTCTGACAAGCGCCCGTGAGCGACGAAACGCCCGCGCCCCCTCGGAAGAAGTGCACCGCCCTAGAGCGACGGCATCGTGTCGGGCTGCTCCAGGAAGCGATCGCGAACGGTGAGGGTCCATTCCCAGCCGCGCGGAGACTCTGCAAGAGCTGGGGGATCTCGCCGCGCCGCAGTGCCGCGCGGTACGCCCGCCTTGCCTTCCGCGCGTGGGAGGCCGATCGCCCGCGAAGCGGTGACTACCTCGGCTGCGCCATCGCACGTCGCGAGCTGGTCTTCCGCCTCGCGCTCGCGTCGGGCGACTTCTCGACCGCGCTCCGCGCGACCGTGGCGGCCGACGAGCTGCTCGGCGTCGGCGAGCGATCCGACGGCGATCGCGACCGCGCGCTCGCCCGGGTCGTCGCCGACCTGCTCGACGTCGTCCGGTCGGGGAGCACCGACACGGGCACGTTGCTCCGCATTGTCGGCAGGCTCGAAACGGCCTTGTCCGGCAAACCGATGCCGATCGCGCCGCTCGATCTCAACCTGACCGCGCTCGACGACGACGCCCGACAGAAACTCCGTGCCGTGGCGACCTCGTTGCTCGAGCGGCGCGCGGGCGACTCGAGCACGAGGAACGCGAGCGCGAACGGGACGGCGTCGTAGGTCACCGCATCGCGGCCGCGCATTCGGCGACCCCGAGGAGGATGACGGCGGCGACCAGCAGCAGGAGCAGCGCCCTCGCGGCGGCGACCATGAGTCGCATCGGGATCACTCCGCCGAGTCGAGCAGCGCCGCGACCCGCGCGCGCGTCGCGACGTTGAGCGACGGCCACACGGCGACGAGGCGGTCGAGCAGCGGGTCGGGCGCACTGACCACTCGACTGTCCACCAGACCCTTTTCCCCCGGAATCGGCGCGATTGCTGATCGGGGCGCGGGCCCGATAATGGCGGCCCCTCGCGCGCGCCGCCTCGGCGCGCCGGCGGGACGCGTCACGACGAGCCCGGGGAACCGACTGTGTATCCGCTCCGCAGCATCCAGTTCTTCGCCGAGTTCGTCCACGCGCCGATGCAGCATGCGGCGGCCGACCTGCAGCGCACGCACGGCAAGCTCTTCGAGAACGACGCGGCGCGCTACGCCAACTTCCAGCTGATCCAGGGCGGGGCGCAGCTCACGAACCCGGTCCAGCCGCCCGGCGCGCCGCAGCCGCAGCAGGGTCCGGTGTCGGCCGCCTGGCTCCTCCCCGACCGCGTGCGCGTCCAGGAGCAGCTCACCGGGGTCGCGCGCGACGACTTCGAGCGGCGGATCGACGCCGTCGCACGGATCGTCCTCGCCGAGCTCAGGATCCCGCACTTCCTCGCCACGCAGTACGTCGTGCAGTCGCTCGTCTCGCCGCGCGCCGCGACCAGCGCGATCGACCTGGTCGGCCGCTCGATGCTCTCGCTCCAGGCCGACGACCTCTCGCTGTTCGAGCGGCCGCCGCTGCTGCTCGGCGTGCGCATGACCTTCCCGACCTCGCCGATCGACGAGGGGCAGTTCCACTCGCGCATCGAGTCGATGCAGCGCGACCCCAAGACGATCTTCATGGAGAACGTCGGCGTCTTCCGCTCGAAGATCGAGCCCGACGCGCTGGGCCGCGTCGTCGCGCAGTTCGTGCAGACCTACGATTGGGTGCAGGAGCAGCTGGTCGGCTACCTCGGGCGGGTCGAGAGCCGGCCGGCGCCGTGACTGCGTCGCTGCCGCGGCATCGGCGGCGGCGCCGCCGCCGGTGGTCCTTCCCCCCCGCCGCCGCAGCGCTCCTCGCGCTGTCGGGGTGCGGCGCCGCCGACACTCCGGCCGCTGCCGTGCCCGGGCCCGCCGTCTCTCCGCAGGAGCCTCCCGCCGTGACCGCCAAGACGAACCGCCTCGCGCAGGAGACGTCGCCCTACCTGCTGCAGCACGCCCACAATCCGGTGGATTGGCATCCGTGGGGGAAGGAGGCGTTCGAGCGCGCGAAGAAAGAAGACAAGCCGATCTTCCTCTCAGTCGGCTACTCCGCGTGCCACTGGTGCCACGTGATGGAGCGCGAGTGCTTCGAGGACGAGGGGATCGCGACCCTCATGAACGACCTCTTCGTCTGCGTGAAGGTCGATCGTGAGGAGCGGCCCGACGTCGACGAGATCTACATGAAGTCGGTGCAGCTGCTGACGCGCAGCGGGGGCTGGCCGATGTCGGTCTGGCTCACTCCCGACGGCGAGCCCTTCTTCGGCGGGACCTACTTCCCGCCGCGCGACGCGCATGGGCGGCCCGGATTCCCGCGCGTCTGCCAGGAGATGGGGCGGATCTGGAAGGAGGAACGGCCGCGTGCGCTCGCGGCGGCGCAGGAGCTCACGGCGAAGATCCGCGAGATCTCCGTGCCCGACGCCGCTCGGCCGGAGGGCGAGCTCCCGGCCGGCCTGCCCGAGGACGCCGCCGCGCAGCTCCTCAAGCGGTTCGACGACGAGCAGGGGGGCTTCGGCGGCGCGCCCAAGTTCCCGCATCCGATGGACCTCGCGCTGCTGCTGCGCGTCGTGGCCCGCAAGGGCGACGAGAAGGCGAAGCACGCCGCGCTCTTCACGCTGCAGAAGATGGCGGCCGGCGGCATGTACGACCAGGTCGGCGGCGGCTTCCACCGCTACTCGACCGACGAGCGCTGGCTCGTGCCGCACTTCGAGAAGATGCTCTACGACAACGCGCTGCTCGCCTCGACCTACCTCGACGCGTGGCTCCTGACCGGAGACGGGGAGCACGCGCGTACGGTCCGCGAGATCCTCGACTACGTGCTGCGCGAGATGACCGCGCCCGGCGGCGGCTTCTATTCGACGCAGGACGCCGACAGCGAGGGCGAGGAGGGCAAGTTCTTCGTCTGGACCACGGCGGAGCTCGAGGAGGTGCTCGGCGCCGACCTCGCCGCCTGGGTCGGCCCGTGGTTCGGCGCCTCGCCGTCCGGCAACTTCGAGCACCGCGCCAACGTCCTGTCGCGTCCGTGGACCGTCGAGGACTTCGCGAAGGTGAGGTCGATGCAGCCCGAGGATCTCCGCGCCGGCCTCGAGGTCGCGCGCCGCAAGCTCTTCGAGGCGCGCGAGAAGCGGGTCAAGCCGGCGCGCGACGACAAGATCCTCGCCGACTGGAACGGGCTCATGATCGGCGCGTTCGCGCGCGCCGGCTTCCACCTCGGTGAGGCGCGCTACGTCGAGGCGGCGCGCAAGGCCGTGGCGTTCGCGCGCGCGAACCTCTGGCGCGACGGCCGGCTGCTGCGCTCGACCAAGGACGGAACCGCGAAGCACGCCGGCAACCTCTCCGACTACGCCTTCCTCGCCGACGGGGTGCTCGACCTCTACGAGGCGGGCTTCGATCCCGCCGACCTCGCCTTCGCACGCGACCTCGCGCGCGCCGCCGTCACGAACTTCTGGGACGAGAAGGAGGGCGGCTTCTTCACGACCGCGCACGACGCCGAGCTCCTGATCTCCCGCTCGAAGGAGGCGTACGACGGGGCGACGCCGTCGGGGCCGTCCGTGGTGGTCGGAGTCCTCGCGCGCCTCGCCGAGCTGCTCGGCGACGACGAGCTGAGAGCGAAGGCGGAGCGCACGCTCGCGCTCTACCGGCCGCTCCTCATGCAACAGCCGCTCGCCGTGTCGCGCATGCTCGCGGCGGTCGCCTTCCTCCAGTCGGGGCCGCGCGAGATCGTGATCGCGACGCCGACCGTCGAGGCGGCGGCGGGGCTGCTCGACGTGCTGAGAGCGGGCTTCGACCGCGACCGCGTCGTGCTCGTCCGCACCGACGCCAACGGTGCCGCCCTCGAGAAGATCGCGCCGACCGTCGAGTTGAAGGGCCCGGTAGGGGGCAAAGCCGCTGCCTACGTCTGCCGCCACGGCGCCTGCCAGCTGCCGATCACCGATCCGGCGAAGCTGGCGGAGCTGCTGTCGAAGAAGGAGTGAGCGGCGCGTCGGCGGGTCCGCGGCGTCCGCGGCGCTTGCGGTCGGACGGCGGCGGGCGCGGGATCGCCTTCATCCGGCGATACGACCGCACTCCGATCCAACCCCAGAAGACCGCGAAGCCGGCGAGCAACGCGTCCTTCTTCAGTTCGTCGGGCCAACCGGCGTACCCGACCCGCATCGGATCGGCGGGGTCGTAGACGATCTGCAGTTTCGTTCCGACGGGCGGTTGGTCGAACGAGAGGCTGCTCGGGTGGTTGGTCTCGATGGCCGCGCCGTCAGGGGTCCGGAACCGGATCCTCGAGCGCGGCGAATCGGAGATCGTGGCGGCGCGGATCTCGAAGACGACGGCGTCGGCGAGCTGCCCGCGAGCGAGGAGTTCGCGGTGCAGCTCGAGGCCCGAGAGGCAGGCCACCGCGAGCAGGGCGCTCGCGAAGAGGCCGAGACTGGCGGCGAACTTGAGCTGACGCCGCTTCGTGGACGGATCCGCGTCGGGTCTCGGCTCCGGCCGATTCCAGCGGCTGGCGCGGAGCGCCGTCATCGACTCGACCGCCGCCTCGCGCTGCGCCGGGCGGGCTTCTTCCTCGCTGCGGCCCGCTTCGGGGACGGGCCGTAGGCCGCTTCGAGGGCGGCGAGGTCGAGCTTCTTCATCTGGAGCAGCGCCTGCATCATGCGCGCGGAGCGGGCCGGATCCTTGTCGGTCACCATCTTCCAGAGCGCGGTCGGGACCACCTGCCAGGAGAGGCCGTAGCGGTCCTTGAGCCAGCCGCACTCGATGTCGCGGCCCCCGTCGCCGAGCTTCGCCCAGAAGTAGTCGATCTCCTTCTGGTTCTTGCAGTTCACGACGAACGACACCGCCTCGGTGAACTTGAAGGTCGGCCCGCCGTTCAGCGCGACGAAGCGCTGCCCCGCGAGCTGGAAGTCGACCGTCATCACCGATCCGACCGGACCCATCCCGCCTTCGCCGTAGCGCGCGATGCCGAGGATCTTCGAGTTCTCGAAGAGCGAGACGTAGAAGCGCGCGGCTTCCTCGGCCTGCGTGTCGAACCAGAGGAACGGGGTGATCTTCGATCCGGCGGCGAGTCGCATGGCAAAGGGTCCTTTTCTCGAGGTGCCTTCGGACCCTGGCACGATACTGCCGGTACTCCTCCCCGAGTTTCCCCTCGAGGTGGTGCTCCTCGCGCGGCGCCTACTTTCCTCCTGACGCCGTCGGGGCCGGGCGGGCGCCTGCCCGCACGTCGAGGCGGGCGCGATCTCCCGCGATCTCGAACATCGTCCCGAACGGCTCGTTCAGTTTCGCGACCATCGCGGCCAGGTCCGCGGGGTCGGCGACCCGCGGCTGGAAACGCACGACCTTGTTGTCGACCTCGAGCGGAACGAGATCGATGGCCTCGATCCGCGCGTCGCGCACCGTGATGTGCGCGAGCCAGCTGCGGCTCGTCGTCGGCGCGAGCTTCTCGAAGCGGCCCGGCGACCCGAACGTGAAGTTCCCGAGCGAATAGAGGATCGGGACGCCGTGGCGCAGCTCGACTCCCTGCGCGACGTGGGGATGGTGTCCGACGACGAGATCGGCGCCGAGGTCGGCGGCGAGGCGCCCGAATCGGCGCTGCTTCTCCGTGACGTCGGCGTAGTTCTTCCCCCAGTGGCAGCAGACGATCAGCACGTCGACGCGCGGTCGCATCGCGGCGATCGCCTCGCGCAGCGTCGCCCCGTTCAGCTCGGAAACGCCGGGCGCCTCACCCGCGGCGAAGTAGTGCGGGTAGGTCGTCCCGTAGGGGCCGTACTTCTGGAAGAAGCCGAGGAAGCCGATGCGGAGGCCGGCCAGCTCGACCTCCGACCCGGCCAGCGCCTCGCGCCGGCTGGCGCCGGCGCCGTAGTGACGGACCCCGGCGGCGTCGAGGTGCCGGATCGTGTCGGCGAGGCCGGCGTCGCCGTAGTCGAGCGCATGGTTGTTCGCGAGCGACACGAGGTCGACGTGCGCCGCGCGCAGCGCACGCGCCGCCTCCGGCCGGCACCGGTAGGTGTAGTCCTTGTCGCGATCGAGCGGAGTCGGGCTCTCCGTGATCGGCCCTTCGAGGTTGCCGAACACGAGGTCGGACCCGGTGAGCTCCTTTGCCAATGCTCGGAACGGGAAGTCGTAGCCCTCCCGGTCGAGGACGGGCTGCGCCGCGTCGCCGAGGAGGATGTCCCCGACGGCGGTGAGCCGGATCGCCCGTTCCTGTTGCACGCCCGCGCGCGGGCCGTGCGGAGTCGGCGGGTGGGTGCACGCTGCGGTGGTTCCGGCCGCCAGCAGCAGCAGACCGCGCATCCCAGGCGCGTTTCGACGCGACGTCCTGCACTTCATGGCCGTCCCTCCGACGAGCGGTCGCCTGCGTCGACGCCGATGCCGCGGAGCGGCGAAGCCTCGGCGCCGGTGGCGGGCCGCGGCTCGAGCGCGACGACCCGATCGCAGCGCGCCGCCAGTCCCGGCTCGGTCGTGAAGAGGAGGATCGTCGACTCCGTCCGTCGCGTCTCGAGCTGCTGCCAGACGTGTTCGACGGTCTCGGAGTCGAGCCCCGCGAAGGGTTCGTCGAGCACGAGGACGGGACGCTCGACGAGGAGGGCGCGCGCCAGCGAGACGAGCGCGCGCTCGCCCGCGGAGAGCCGGCGGCCGCCCGGTCCGACGCGCGCGGCCATCCCCTTCCGGCGGCGCGCGACGACTCCTTCGAGCTGCGCGTCGCGCACGCTGCGATCGACCGCGGCCGGGGAGGCGCCGCGCCGGCCGAAGCGCACGTTCTTGCTCACCGACCCCTGGAAGAGGGGCGCGGACGCCGCCGACCACGCGACCATGCGCCGCAGCTCCGCGGTCGGCCAGCTCGCGACGTCGCGGCCGTCGATGCGGACCGTCCCCGACGCCGGCCGCCGGAAGCCCAGCAGGTATTCGACGAGGCGGCTCTTGCCCGAGGCCGTCCGGCCGAGGACCGCGACGATCTCGCCGCGCTGCGCGCGCAGGTCGAAGCCGCCGTCGACCGCGTCGTAGGAGACGGCTCCGCCGGGGGCGACGGCTCCGCCGGACGCGGGAGCGTGCGCCCGATCCGGTGCGGCATCGGGCTCCGGCGTGCGCTCCAGGAATCCGACCACGCGGGCGATCTGCACGCGCGACGTCTGCGCCGCCTGGTTGGCGAGGACGATGCGGCGGATCGACGGGAAGACGTGGTGGAAGAGCGAGTAGAAGCCGACCAGCGTGCCGCGCGTGACGACGCCGTCGACGACGAGCCATGCGCCGTAGCCCATGACGAGGAGCGTCGCGAGGCCGTTGAAGGCCTGCGAGATCGCCTCGCCGTGCGCGGCGACCGTCGCCTGCTTCACGGAGTCGGCGAACATCCTCTGCGAGCGCGCGCGCACGCGGCGCGTCTCGTGGACCTCGCGGCGATAGACCTTGATCGCCTCGATCCCGCCGAGGTCGTCCTGGATCAGCCCGGAGAGGCGCGCGCGCTGGTCGCGGATCCGCGCATTGAGCGCGCGGATCCGCGGGTTGAGCCGGCGCACCAGCTCGAACTGGATCGGCGCGAGCAGCAGCAGTCCGACGCCGAGGCGCCACTCGAGGAAGAGCGCGGCGACGAGCAAGGCGACGACCGCGAGGCCGTCGGCGAGGAAGTCGGCGATGCAGGTCGACACGAAGCGGCGGATCGCGGTGAGGTCGTTGACGAACCGGAGCAGGATCCGGCCCGGCTCGCGGCGACGGAAGAAGCCGAGGGGGAGGCGGACGAGGTGCGCGAAGAGTTCGATGCGCAGATCGCGCGCGACGCCTTGACCGGCGATCTCGGAGGAGCGCCGCTGGACGAAGCGGCCGCCCGCCTTGACCGATTCGATCCCGGCCAGCACGGCGAGGACGGAGAGGAGGCTCGACCCGAAGCCGTCCGCGCGGCGCAGCGTGTGGTCGAAGAGGTGGCGGATCGAGAGCGTGATGCCGATGTCGGCCGTGCTGCCGGCGAGACCGCACAACGCGGTCAGCGCGATCCAGCGCCGGTGGCGCAGGACCACGACGCGCAACGGGGTCGGCAGGAACGGCAATGGGGGGACTCCTCCGGGCCGCGCGGCTCAGAATCTCATGCGGACGCCGAGTCCGACGAAGCGGTACTGGTAGTCGACGTCCTGGTCCTCGAGCGTGGTCGCCGCGTCGCGATTCGACTGCTCGCGCGCCCAGCCCGCCGAGGCGTACGCCTCCGAGCCGGTGAGGAACGCCCACTTCAGGTCGCAGCGGAGCTCGTGGGCGCGATCGAGGCGGTCGCGATAGGTCGAGTCGAACGGCTCGTCCGAGAGGTAGTCCTGGACGCGCATCGTCCCGCGCACCCCGATCGACCAGTCCGTCGCGAACTCCCACGAGAGACGCGCCCCGAACGTCTGCTGATTCCTGGAGCGGTCGACCCGCTCGACCGCGCGGACGTCCTGGTCGACGCGGTCGCCGTCCCCGTTGAAGTCGACGTCGAAGTCGTCCTCGTCGCGGATCATCGGCTCGAAGCCGTGGTCGGTGCGGTCGCGGTCGAACCGGTACTCGACGCTCGCGTCCCAATGGGTGAAGACCTGCGCGGCGAGGCGCACGCGCGCGGAGACTCGCTCCATGTCGCGGTTGGAGAAGGGCGCGTAGTACCAGCGGCGCGCGGCCCCGACCTCGGCGTCGAGGTCGACCCGGCGCACGCCGAGCGTGCGCCAGACCTCCCAGCTCTCCTTCGAGCGCCGCCAGAGGCGCTGTTCGAGCGTCATGGAGGCGGACCACTGGTCGTAGACGCCGGGCTCGTAGCGGCGCTCGTCGTCGCTCACGCTGCCGACCAGGTCGACGGCGTCGGCGAAGTAGTTCCCGACGAAGACGTCCTTCCGGTATTCGGTGTCGAAGGCGAGGGTGGTCGCGGGCTGCAGCTCCTGGCTCATCTCGAGGAAGAACTCGGGGTGCGTCTTGCGCGGATTGTTGAAGTACTCGAGGAGCCGGATGCCGGGACTGAGGCGGAAGTCGTCGCCCTCGGAGTCGGTGAACCTCCTCCGCAGCGCGAGCTCGGCCTCCAGGAACACGTCCTGGGGCGTGTTCATGTCGTCGAAGCGGCCGCTGGTCCGGTCGGCCGGGACGTCGGCGCGCAGGCGGTCGATCGAATCGTCCGAGAGCCGGAAGACGTTGGTGTCGTAGGTCGCCTCGACCCTCGCCTGCAGCGTCCAGTCGTCGACGACCGGCGGCTTCGGCGCCGGCTCGAGCTCCGACTGGCCGGCCGCGTCGCCTGCGACGGCGAGGAACGCCGACGTCGCGACCAGGCAGCAGCGGTTCCGCAGCGAAGCTCCGCCGCCGTTCACGGGACTTGCAGCCAGTAGCGGTAGGGCAGCGCGACGTGCTCCCCGGTGGACGACGCGATCTCGCCGTGCACCTGGACCTCGACCGTGCCTCCCGCGAGCGGCGCGTCGGGGACGAAGACGATCGTGTCGGCGACCACGCTCCAAGTGCCGGTGGCGGCGCTGCCGTTCAGGAGCACGACGAACGTCGCGGCGTCGACGCTCGCCGGATCGAGAGCGCGCGAGAAGCGGGCGCGGATCTCCGCGACGGGGCCGGCCACGGCCCCCGGCCGCGGCGTCATCTGCGCGACGACGAACGGGACCCGATGGAGCGAGCGGAGCGGCACGAAGGTCTCGAGCGTGCCGCCCAGGATCCCGATGTCGCTCGTCGTCCCGTCGCCGTCGTGGTCGAGGGGATCGCCGGCGTCCTGCCAGCCGCTCGCGGACTGGAGGCGCGGATCCTCGACGACGAACGGGCCGTCGAAGCGCGCGACCAGGCTGCCGGCGGACGGCGGAGCGTTGCGCGGCGGCAGGTAGACGACGCCGCCTCCCTGCACGGATTCGACGCGCCGCGCCACGCCGTCGTCGTCGATCTCGATCCACGCTCCCTCCGCCAGCGACACACCAGGAGGGAGCCCGAAGCGGTCGCGATCGCTCCCCGCTGCGAGGAGGTGGAAGGTCTGTACCGGAGCCACGCGCACGCCCGGCGCGCCCTCGAGGTTGCCGACGCCCGGGAGAGGGAAGTCGGCGAAGGAGTAGGTGGCGTCGACCGCGGTGGGTGCGCTGCACAGCCACAGCGCCCCGTCGACGAGGAGGGTCGAGCCGTTCCCCGAGATGCTCGCGCCGCCCGAGCCCGTGGTCGCCACGTGCGACAGGATCGTCGGGACGTGGTTCTCGACGCAGAGGCCGTCGCCCGTCGATCCGATCTCCCAGTGGTTGGCCACGACCACGGTCGCCCGCGTGCTGGCGCCCGCGATCTCGACGCCGCACTCGCGGTTCGCGGAGGTCCGGTTTCCGTCCAGCACGAAGAGCCCGATCGAGTCGGCGTCGACCCGGATCCCGTCCTCGCCCTGGCGCGCCGCCGTGGTGTCGCGGAGCACGACCGAGGTCGTGATCCGGTCGGCGGTCTCGAAGTCGAAGTCGACGAGGAAGCCGCGCCGCCGGTTCTCCGTCGCGAGGCAGCGCTCGACCAGGACCTCGATCACGCCGTCGATCGAGGTGCCGCCGACCGCCGGATCGAGCTCGTCGATCTCGACCTCGAGCCCGTCGTTGTCGTTGTGGCGGAAGATGCAGTCGCGGATCCACAGCTCGCTCTTCCCCGCGGGCTGGACGGAGAGCTGGTCGAAGTGGACGCCCTCGTCGTCGTTCTCCGTGAAGCTGCAGGAGGTGAGCTCGGCGACGAGCGACCCGTCGGCGAAGAGCCCCTCGTCGCCGCACGCGTTCACCACGACCGCGCGCAGCCGGAACAGCGACGCGCGCGTCTTCGAGGTGCAGCGGATCCCTTCGCGGACGCTCTCGTGGATCGTCCCGTTCGACCATTGCAGGTCGGACTCGGCGACGACGATCGCCTGGTCGAGGCGCCCGTCGCAATCGACGTCGACGCCGTCGACGAACGTGGGGGCCGCGGAGTTCGCGACCGCGACGGCGATCCCGCCCGCGGCGGCCGGGCGCAGCTTCGTGGAATGGAGGGCGCGGTCGCGGCTCGAGAAGAGCGGGTCGTAGCCGCCGTAGAGGTGCGCGTCGCCCGGCAGCACGAGCGACTCGACGTACGTTGCGCCGGCGACCAGCACGTTGCCCGGCTTCGCGGAGGCGAGGATCGCCTGCAGCGCCGCCGCGATCGTCCGCAGCGGGGTCGCCGACGACCGTCCGTCCCCCGCCACGAAGGAGTCGGCGTCGACGTACCACGCGGTCGCCACGACTCCGTCCAGCGCGATCTCGTTCCGATCGACGTCGGACGCGTCGACCTGCGACTCGGCCTGCACCACGACGGAGACGCGCGTGCCCGATGCGAGGCCGTGCAGCGTCGTCCCCGAGGCGCCGGGCGCGGTCGTTTCGAGCGGGAGCGAGAAGTCGAAGGGCGCGCCGTCGAGCGCGACGTAGACGCGGTAGGCGATGGTGCCGCTCGCCGATCCGTCGAGCCCGAGGATCGGCTCCCATGCAACGTCGAATCCGTCGGGCAAGGGAGAGAGCTGCCCCACGCCCGCGAAACCGGCGGCGCCGGCGGGACGCGCCGCGGGAGGCGGAGGGAGCGGCTGCGCAAAGATCGACTCGACGTCGGAGTGGGTGGCGCGTCCGCAGCCGATCAGGAGGAGCGCCGCCAGGGCTCCGGCGACCCGGCCCCGCCGGCGGCGCATCCGGCGGGGAGATCGGGCGCAGGCGGCGTTCGGCTCGCTCGCTCCGGCGTGGGGCAGGACGTTCCTCCGCGGCTCGTGGACGGCGGGGCGGACGCTCCGCTCGGGATCGCGCTCAGTTGAAGGTGACCGGATCGGTCTCGGCGATCACCGCGAGGCTCTGCAGGTCGATGACCACCGCGGCCGCGTACCCGTGGGAGCGGAGCGGGAGGTCGAGGGTGGTCGCCGACCCGTTCTGCACCGTGTCGGAGACCAGCGGGATCGCCCAGCCCTGGAGCAGGATCAGCGAGAACGAGTCGAGCGTGAGGTTCAGGTTCACGCCGTTCGGGAGGAGGAACGGATTCGTCCCCGTGAGCGAGAAGACGGCCAGGAACAGCTGCCCCTCCTCGGACGGAGACGCGTCGCTCAGCTGGAACGCGAAGTTGCGGCCGTGCTGGACGGCGGTCAGGTTGGGGAAGTGCTGGCCGTTGACGTAGACGTCGTTGTTGGTGCCTCCCGCCCGATTGTCGACCCACGCCCCGACGACGTCGCGACCGTGGGTCACCGCGAACGCCTCGTTGTCGGCGTCGAACGACGCGCCGAGCGTCGTGCTCAGCTTCTGCGTCGCGAAGGTGCCGGGGGCGCCGTGGTCGGGACTGACGGCCAGCCAGACCTGGTCGACGAGCGCGATCTCCTCGCGAAAGAGGACGAAGACCGAATCGCCGCGCGAGCGCAGGTGGGGCGACTCGTCCTTGATCGTCCCGACGTCGGAGTCGATCGCGTACTCCGACGCGAACGTGGCGCCGCCGTCGGCGCTGACGGCGATGAAGAGATCGTTCAGGCCGTTGCGGTCGTCCGCCCAGAGCGCGTAGACGTGGCTGCCGGAGGCGGAGACGCGCGCCGAGTCGGCGTCCTTGCCGAGCGGCGCGCTCCCGAGCTTCTTGTCGAGCGTGAACGTGGCGCCCGAGTCGGACGACGACGCGTAGAAGACCTGGTCGGCGAGGGCGACGTCGTTGCGGTCGTCCGTCCAGACCACGTGCACGCTCGTCCCCTCGACCGACATCGAGGGGCTGTCGGCGTCGGCGAGCGCGCCGCTGCGGTCGAGCAGCTTGTCGGTACCCCAGGTCGCGCCGCCGTCGAGCGTCCGGTCGAAGTAGACGCGATCGTTCCCGGCCCGCTTGTCGATCCAGACCAGGTAGGCCGTCGAGCCGGTCGTCTTGAGCTCGAGGTCGTCGCTGTCGACCGTTCCCGCGGCCGTGTCGTTGACGCGGACCGGGTTCCCCCAAGTCGCGCCGCCGTCCGTCGACGACGCGACGTAGACGTCCTCGCTGACGGTCGGATTCGCCGCGTCGTCCTCGAAGCTCACGTAGACGTTCAGTCCGTCGACGTGGACCGTGAGCAGGTCGGAATCGCCGGCGTCGCCCTTCAGGTTGCCGGAGACGTCCGCGATCGAGCCGAAGGTCGCGCCGCCGTCCGCGGAGGCGACCGCCTGCACGTCCTGCGGCGTGAGCGAGGCGCCGTGCAGCCACGTGACGACGACGCGATCGCCGTCGGCCGAGACGTCGGCATTCGAGTCGTCGACCGAGTCGGTCGTGCTGCTCAGGGGGACGGGCGAGGACCACGACCGGCCGCCGTCGTCGGAGCGGCTGAGGTAGATCTCGTTCGTGGTCGCGGGAGCGACCGCCGTCTCGGTCCAGACCACGAAGACGCGATTGCCCGACGCCGCGACGTCGGTCGAGTTCGAGTTGGTCAGTCCGGCCGGGGAGATCGACAGGTCGAGCTGGGTCTCGCCGCGCAGCCCGCCGGCGCGCGCCGCCGACGCGAGCGCGCCGGCGAGCAGCAGGGCGGAGAGGAGCGCGGGACGGATCGGGTGCGGAGTCATGACGGGAGTCCTCGTGGAGCCAGCGGAATCGATTTCGCCGCGGGCAGGACGCGGATGCGGGTCAGCGGGACGGAGGCCCCGGGACGCGGGGCGGCGCGGACGGGCGACCGACGCCGTCGAGGTCGACGGCGTCCTCGCCGTCGCCGATCGGAACGACGTCGGCTCCGACGAGCGCCGCGGACGGGGCGCGCTTCTCCAGGCCGAGCCGCGGCAGCAGGGCGCCCGTGGCGAGCGCCAGCGCGTTGAGGCACGGGACGCCGGGCGTCGCCTCCTCGCACTCGCGCATGCCCAGGACGCTGCACGATACGAGGCCGGAGCTCGCCGCGACGTCGAATCCCCACGCGTGCAGCATCCGGACGCCGCTCTCGACCGAGAGGCTGTCGACGCCGGCGAACAGGACGTGGTCGACCTGCGCCGCGAACTCGGGATCGGTGAGCAGCGCCCGCGTCTCGCGCTGGAGCAGTCCGTCCGCGATCTCGAACAGGACGACCTCGGGGTCGACCTTGGCGAGCTGGGAGAGGAGCGTGCGGTGGATCGCCTTCAGTTCGTCGAGGGAGAGCAGGTAGGTCGATGGGTGGCCGCAGTCGGAGAAGTCGCGGATCGCGAGCGCGCCCGCGTCCTTCATGAGCCACGTGTCCTTGCTGCAGGCGGTGCCGGTGATCTTGGCGGCGGCGACGCGGTAGCCGAAGTCGGCGAGACCGCGCACGGCGTTGGCGACGGTGGTCGTCTTGCCGGCGTTCATCGACGCGCCGACCACGACGATCGACTTGGGTCGCCGCGCCGGCGGGTCGAGCGTCGGCAGCGCGTGGCGCCGCAGGTTGATCTTCTCGCCGCGCTCGTCGAGGACGTGGCCGACGTAGCGCAGGCAGGTCGGCGGCTCGGGCATCAGGTCGTTCTTGCTCACGACCTGGCCGCAGACGCCGCCGACGCTCAGCAGGTGGAAGTCGTCGGAGCGGTCGCCGACGTAGCCCTCGTACTGGTCGGTCGCGTACCGATTCCCGTACGCGCCGACGACCACGTCGCCGAGGAAGAGTCCGATGCGCTGGCTCGACCGGCTCTCGACCGCGGTGTGCTTGCCGATGGTGACGACCCGCCCGGCGACGAGGTCGCCGGCTTCGGGTGCGGCGTGCACTTCACCGAAACGAGCCATGGCATCGCGCGGAACGCGATGGGTGACGAACGCCAGCTTCGGTGGCGAGCTGGTGGCGTCGCGCGAGTTGCCGACCATCGAACGGGGCCTCCGTGATCAGCTGGCTGAGTTGTTTCAGGGGGTGGTTGGGGTCGAACTCCCGCTCGAGGCCGACCAGGCACGCGGCGAACGATCTTGTCCGTGCGATCCGGGGCGCGGAAGCGGTCAATTCGCGTCGCGCCTCCGGGCTCGAGGTGCCGGTTGCGCCGTCATCGGCTCGATCAATCTCAGCGCGCGGCGGGTCGACTCGAAGCTTGGACGACCCTTCCAGGCTTTCTTCTTCGAGGCTCTCTTTGCGATCGCCTCGACCTCTCGCTGTGCCCCGGGTCTTCCGCAGAATCCGGGACGGCGGTGCTCGCGCGGAGAATCGGGCGCGCCGCGCACGGATGGCCTCGTTCGCGGGGCCGTAGGAGTCTGCCGAGGCGTCGAATCGCGCCCTCTCTGCGCGCCGACTCACTTCAGCCACTGGACGTCGATGCCGGTCCGCGCGCGCAGCCGCTCGAACTCCTCCGGCGTCGGGCAGCCGATCAGGCAGTCCTGGCCTTGGAGGTCGACGAAGGAGAAGCGGCGGGGCGCGCCGCGCGCTGCGTGGAGCCCGACGAGCTTCGTGAAGACCGATTCATCGACCCAGTCGTCGTTCACCTTCAGGTCGAGGTGGTGGCGCTTCCCGTCCAGCGTGAACTCGAGCCACGCCTCGCCCGCCTCGACGTCGACGTGGTCCGTCACGTCCGCGAGCGGCAGCGCCCCTTTCGCGAACGTGCTCATCCGCGCCGCGATCCTCGCGTAGGCGCCGTGGTCCTCGATGCACTCGGTGTCGAAGTGCCAGACGTCGTCGGAAAGGTATGGGCGCGGCACTTCCTCGGAGTCCTCCGCCTCGCCGCCCAGCACGACCAGCGCGAGTCGGAACGGATCGCGTTCGTACTGCGGGCGGGGGAAGGAGTTCACGAGCGACTCGATCCGCGCGCCTGGACGGAGCTTCACCCCGCACTCGGCGAGGATCTCGAGCTGCTGCTCGAGCGATGGAACGCGCGCCGGCTGCGGCGCCTTCTTCCGCCACTTCCACATGGCGTTTCCTTGGTGCGCTTCCCCGGGAACGCGGCGCGCGCGGCCGCGGGAGGTCACGGCAGGAACGCCTCCGGCTTCTTCAGCTTCCGCGGCAGGTACTCGTCGATCACGTAGTTGAGACCCCACTTGGTGAGCGCCTGCTGCTCGGCGCGGACCTTCATGGTGAGCATCTGCTCGAAGGCCTTCACCCACGCCTTGTTCTTCCGGAAGAACGGGTCGTTCTTCAATGCGTCCTTCGCGCGCTTCTCGTCGATCTCCTGGAGCGGGTGGGTCGCGTCCTGGAGCTTGAAGTCGAGGATGTCCTGCGGCGTGACGCCGAGGAAGCGGGCGCGCGGCACGCAGAAGAACTGGTTGATGTGGGCCGCGTTGCCCGAGCCGACCTTGAGCGTCCGGTAGATGTTGGCGATCCCGTACGGATCGCAGTCGACGAACGCATAGACGGGGATGTCCAGGTCGTCGGAGAGGCGGCGGATGAAGCGGCGCGTCGAACGCGTCGGCACGCCGGCCATCGAGACGATGATGCAGTGGGCGTGCTGCGGATAGGCGTGGTACTGCAGGCGCTGGAACATGCCGCCGGTCTCGATCGCGAGGATGAACTTCGCGCTCGTCCGGAACTTCAGGTGCTCGACCGAGGAGGGGATCGAGTAGGCGCCCGTGCCGAACCTCGTGCAGTCGATCTCGATCGGGTCGTGGGTGTTGGGATCGCGGTCGATGACGATCAGCTCGCCGGCGACGGCGCCGCCGTGCTCGTCGGGGACGTAGCGCAGCTGCTCGCGCGTAACCCCTTGGAGGCTGAACATCGCCTCGACGTCGTCCATCACCGTGTCCGATTCGGGCTGCTCGAGGAAGCGCGCCTCGCCCCAGTTCTTGCTGACGTAGTAGGCCTCTCGCTTGGTGGCGTAGTTGTTCTCGGCCACCATCTGCTTGCTGAGCGCCATCAGCTTCAGCGTCTGCGCGAAGGTCTTCACCGAGTTCACGGTGAGCGTGCGCGTGCTGATCGAGTCGCCGAGCTCGAAGAAGCCCTTCTTCGGGTCGTATTCGACGTTGGTGAGCGAGCGCACCGGGAACTTGAGGTCGGGCTGCTTCTTCTTCTGGATCGACTCGAGCACGCCCGTCGCCGCGCGGTCGATGCACTTCGTCGTGACCTTGTCGAGCTCGGGGTTCGCGCTGACCCGCTTCTTGTCGTTCTTCGCCAAGTTGCTTCTCCTCGCCGTGTCTGCGCGCTCAGACCATCGCCTTGCGCGTCGCCTCGAGGACGTCGCGCAGGTTGGACGAGGTCTTCTTCGCCGTCGCGTCGTCGAAGGTCAGGATCTCCTGCAGCGCCTCGACGACGGTCGGCAGGAAGAGGTCGATGTAGTTGCGCTTCTTGGTCTCGTCGGCCTCGCGGTGGCGCTTGCGGATGTGGGTCGCGATCTTGCGGCCGATCTCCATCAGCGCGAGGCGGATCTCCTTGATGATCTCGGGGTAGTGGGCGATCGCCTCCTTCGCCTCGGACGTGAACGGCACCCACGCCGAGCAGAGGTGGACGACGAGCGCCATCGGGCCGACCGGCAGCGAGTCCTTCGGCTGCGACAGCATGTAGTTGCGCCAGTCGGTGGTGATGATCGCCTTGGTCGTGCAGCAGGCGCCCTGCTGGTAGAGCAGCGGGACGCGGTTGGCGAAGCGCATCAGCCGGATCGGCTCCTCGAGCGGCAGCTTGCCGCCGTACGCGACGCCCACCTCGACGGCGAACGGATTGCCGCGGTAGATCTTGGGCGGCCGCGTCTCGGCCAGGTACAGGTCGGCCTCGAGCACCTTCTTCATGCCGGCGATCAGCCCGGCGTCGCCGATCGGCACCAGGCAGTCGGTCGCCGGCGCGAGGATCTTCACCTCGCCCATCGCATGGTGGATCTTCTCGATCTGTTCGGGCTCGACCTGCGTGATCCACATCTTGGGCGAGACGCCCGCCTTGTCGCAGATCTGGTGGGCGACGCGCGGGCTCACGCGTGAGAAGTCGGCCTTGAGGAAGGCGCCGAGCTGCTTGCTCTGCGTCGTCTTCATCATGTTGCCGAGCATCCCGACCTCGACGCCGTAGGGGTGGGGCTGGATCTCCATGGGCTGCGCCGGCAGCGTCTTCACGCCGCGCTCCCACCGGAACTTCTGCTTCTCCCAGTCGACGTACTCGATCGTGGCGTGGGGGTTGGCGATCGCGGTGTGCTGCAGGTACTCGTCGACCGACTGGCGCCCCTTCTGGACCTTCGCCTCGAGCTCGAGCTCGATGCGCGTCCCGTGGTCCTTGTCCCAGTCGGTCTCCATCTCGCGCAGCACTTCGGGCTTGTTGCGCGCGGTGTCGATCTTGAGCTCGACGTAGTGCGCGGAGTGCTTCTTCGAGATGCGCGAGATCACGGAGAGCGGCTTGCCCGTCGTGAGCTGGCCGTACATGGCCGCGGCCGAGATGCCGATGCCCTGCTGGCCGCGCTGCTGCTTCAGCACGTGGAACTTCGAGCCGTAGAGCAGGCGCGCGAAGACCTGCGGGAGCTGCTGCTTCACGATCCCTGGGCCGTTGTCCTCGACGACGACACGGAAGCGGTCCTCGCGCGCGGTCGGAAGGATCTCGATGCGGATGTCGGGCAGGATCCCCGCCTCCTCGCAGGCATCCAGGGAGTTGTCGACCGCCTCCTTGATGGCCGTCAGCAGCGCCTTGCGGGGATTGTCGAAGCCGAGCAGGTGGCGGTTCTTGGTGAAGAACTCCGAGACGGAGATCTCGCGCTGCTTCTGGGCGAGCTGGTGCGCGACGGTCCCGTTCTCGTCGGCGTGCGCCTTCTTTTCGGGCGCGGGCGCGGCGGGAGCCGCGGCCGGCGCTTTCGCGGCGGGCCGCTTCGGCTTCGCCGTCGCCTTCGCTTTCCCTTTCTCCGGCTTCGCGGCCGCGCCCTTCGGCCGGCGTTCCGACGTCCGCTCGTGCGCCAAGACGGTGCCCTCGGATTCCACGCTTCCGAACAGCCCGCGCTGCTCGGTGACGTTCGACGACATCGATCCCTCCCCTCGGCGTCGGACCGGCGGCGCGTCCCACCGCCAAGCGGGAGCTCTCCGCGACGAAGCCCGGAATATAGACGCGCGCGCGTTTCAGCGGTAGCGATCGAAGGCGGCGAGGACGCGCAGCAGGAGCAGCAACGGGTCGGGCAGCTCGAAGGCGTAGCTCGCGCTGCGCGAGCTCGCGAGCATGTTGAGCTTGTACTCGAGCCGCCACTCGTCCCATTCGAACGGGGCGCCGCGCCGCGCCGCGAGGAAGGGCGCGAGGATCACCTCGAGGAAGAGCTGCAGCTGGACGCCGAGCGCGTCGAGATCCTGGGGCCGGAAGCCCAGCGTCAGCGCATGCGCCCGCAGCGCCGTCTCGTCCCATTCGGCGACCGCGTCGACGAGGCCGCGCAGCGCGTCGCGCAGCGGCGGCGCGAAGCTCGCCGCGCAGCCGAAGTCGACCACCGCAATGTGAAGCTCGCCGCCCTCCTCCCGGCAGAGGAAGTTGCCCGGGTGGGGGTCGGCGTGGAGGCGGCCGAGCTCGAAGAGGGAGCGGTGGTGCAGGGCGAAGAGGAGCTGCTTGAAGCGGCCGCGGCGCGCGGGGTGGGCGCGCAGGAAGCGGTCGGCCGGCTCGCCCGGGACGAACGAGGTGACCAGCGTGGTCCGGTCGGAGCGGTCGCGCTCGAACGCCGGGACCGAGAGGAAGCGCGCCTCGGGAAAGGTCGCGCGGCCCAGGAAGGCGGCGAACTCCTCGAGCGCCTTCCCCTCGGCCTCGAGGTCGCACTCGCGCCGCATCTCCGTCTCGAGCACGTCGAGGTAGTGCCGCCCGCGCGCGAGCGGCTCGGCGAGGACCTTGGGCAGCGGGAACGCGAGCGTACGCAGCAGTCCGCGGGCGATCGTGAAATCCTGGCCGAGCGCGCGCTCGATGCCGGGGTAGAGCAGCTTGACCGCGACCGGTGCGCCGCCGAGCCGCGCGCGGTGGACCTGGCAGATCGACGCCGCCGCGAGCGGCGCTTCGTCGAACGACTCGAACCGCGCCAGCCGCTCGCCGAACGCGGCGTGCGTCTCCTCGGGATCGAGCGGCACGCCTTCGACTTGCAGGAACCCGAAGTCGTCGAGCCGCCGCGACGTGTAGGCGAGGAACTGCCCGAGCTTCTGCGGCAGCCCCTTCATCTCGCCGAGCCGGCGCGGCAGGTCGCGCGGCTGCGCTTCACGCCGGAACTTGCGCACACCCCAGACGAAGAGGACGGCGAGCAGGCGCATCCACGCGAGACGCCGCGGCCACGCGCGCAGGTACCGCAAGCGCGCCGCGACTCAGATCGGGTAGCGCGAGAAGAGCTGTCCCCAGCGCTTCTGGCGTTGGAACTCGTCCATGCGCTTCTTCCCCTTCACCGGCCACCAGTAGTAGTCGTGATAGAAGAAGCTGCCGAAGACGAAGAGGTTCACCAGCGGCGTGTGGAAGAACAGCTTCTGGAGGACCTTGAGCGGCGAGAACCAGAGCAGGTCGCCCACGTGCGACGCGAGGTTGTCGCCCACGCTGAAGCCCCAGCTCTCCTTGGCCGCGTCGACGTCCCCGACGATGTCGATCTCCTCCATCCGGCCCACGCCGAGCCCGCGCTCGTGCGCCATCCGGATGAAGCCGATCGACATCGGGTCGAAGCCCATGAGCTTCGCCGCGACCGCGTCGACGGCGACCTGGTCGTCGGAGGCGAGGATCACGTCCTTCTCGACCGGCCGCATGGTGCGCGGGCCGGGGCCGTCGCCCGCGATCGTGCCGTCCATCACGCAGAAGATCCCCTTGTGGATCTGCTTCTGGATCGCGAGCAGGTCGACCAGCGTCTCGTGGATCCAGGTGTGCGTGTAGTGGCGGCGCGTGTTGAGCAGCCCGCCGAAAGCGTTCTTCATCGCGCCGGTCGTGGTCGTGTAGATGTGGCACTTGACCGTCGGCAGGTGGAGCACCGACTTGCCGAAGAAGAAGTCGGGGACGCGGATCCCCTCGGGGAAGATCTTGTGGAGCGCGAGCATCTTCTCCTTCGGCTCGATCACGACCCACTTCATGTGGTCGGGCCGGAAGTTGAACAGCGCCGGGATCCCGTGCTCCTTCAGGATCGGCGAGAACTTGTTCAGCCGCTCGCCCTTCTCGGCGTTGGTGACGACGGTCCGGTTCTGGACGCAGACGAGGTCGCGGTAGCCGTCGCCGCGGAGCTTCTTCACGACGCCCTCGAGCTGCCACGGGGTCGTGTTCGCCGAGAGGTAGGGGAAGTGCCACGAGATGTTGTCCTTCAACATCACCGTGGCGTCCTGCGGCAGGTGCTTCTTGTACTCCGCGAGGTCCATCAGCCGGCCGTAGTCGTCGAGCACGCTCTCCGGCTTGGTGCGCAGGATCGTGACTTTCGATCGCGGCATGGGACGGACTTCCTCGGAGGCGGCGCGGCGCGGATTCCCTGATCGGCCGGGCGCTCAGACCGTCTGAACGCGCGCCGTCAGGAAGGGCACGTCGTGCCGGTTGCAGAGGTGGTGCGTCGCCCCGATGTCGCGGAACCGCTCCAGTCCCTTGATCTCGCGTTCGCCGAGGTGGTAGCGCAGGTTGCGCGTCAGGTACTGGTGGAGCCCCGCGACGGGGAGGTCGAGCTCGCCGGCCGCGACGGCGGCGATCTTGCTCCGCTCGAGCAGGCCGCGGTCGCGCGCCCGCATCAGCAGCGGGATCGCCGCGTCCAGCACCTTGCCCTTGCGGCACGCCCACACCGCGTAGACGAACGGCATCCCGGTGCGGTCGGTCCAGAACCAGCCGAGGTCGAGCGTCTCGAGGGCGCCGGCCTTCGCGCGCAGCGCCGCGTCGCCGATCAGGAGCACCGCGTCGGCCGCGACCTTCTCGGGCTCGAGCGTCGCCGGCGTCTCGTGGAACGCGACGCCGGGTTTCTGCAGGAACTCGAGGAAGACCATGCGCGCGAGCGCGGCGGCGGTGCGGCTCCCCGAGTCGAGCGCGACCTTCTCGACCTGCTCGAGCGGCTTGCGCAGGAAGAGCTTCACGCTCTTGATCGGGCCTTCGGAGCAGATGCCGATCTCCGGGACGATGCGCAGCTCGGGGGAGCGGAAGCACTCGATCGAGGAGACGAGCGCGACGTCGAGGTCGCCCTTGCGCAGCTGGGCCGCCAGGTCGGACGGCTTCGCTCGCACCAGCTCGACGCCGCGTTCGCGGTCGAGTCCGTGCACGAGCGGGCGCGCGTTCACGAAATCGACCACTCCGATGCTGATCTTCGACATGGGTCCTCTTCGTGGCTGCGGTGGGCGGGGCGGGTGGCCTGGGGAGGGGGCGTGGATGGAGCTAGGCCGGGACGGCGCGCGAGCAGGTCGTGTCGCGCTGCCACGGCTCGCGTCCGGATTCGCGGATCAGTCGGATGAGCTCGCCGCGCGTGACCCCGAACGGGGAGGTCGCGCCGGCGTCGTGCGTGATCTTCTCGTCGACGACGGTGCCGTCGATGTCGTCCGCGCCGTAGCGCAGCGCCACCTGCGCCACCCCGAGCCCCTGCATGATCCAGTAGGTCTTCAGGTGCTCGATGTTGTCGACCATCAGCCGCGACACCGCGATCGAGCGCAGGTCGAGCAGGCCGGTCGGGCCGGGCAGGTGGGACAGCTCAGTGTGCTGCGGATGGAAGGCGAGCGGGATGAAGGTCATGAAGCCGCGCGTCTCGTCCTGCAGCGCGCGGATCTTCACCATGTGGTCGACGAGCTCGACGTCCGTCTCGATGTGGCCGTAGAGCATCGTCGCGTTCATGCGGACGCCGTGGCGCTGCACGCGGCGCGCGACGTCGAGCCACTGCGCGGGCGAGAGCTTGTCGGGGAAGATCTCGGCGTGGACGCGGTCGCTCAGCACCTCGACGCCGCCGCCGGGGCAGCTGCCGAGCCCCGCGTCGAGCAGGTCGTCGAGCACCGCCTCGAGCGTCTTCCCGGAGATCCGCGCCATCCACTCGACCTCGATCATCGTCCACGCCTTCAGGTGGAGGTCGGGACGCTCGTCCTTGATCGTGCGCAGCAGGTCGACGAAGTAGGTGTACGGCAGCTTCGGGTCGATGCCGCCGACGATGTGCACCTCGGTGAGCTCGGGCTCGTACTCGTCGCGCACGAGACGCCGGACGTCGTCGAGCGACATGCGGTAGCCGGTCGGGTCGTTCGCGCGGCGGTAGAACGCGCAGAACTTGCAGTCGTAGACGCAGAAGTTCGACGGGTTCAGGTGGCGGTTCACGACGAAGTAGGCGCGATTGCCGTGCAGCCGCTCGCGCACCTCGTTGGCGAGCCGGCCGACGCGGTGGATCGCCGGCGTGCGCATCAGGAAGACGCCGTCGTCGCGCGTCAGCCGGCCGCCCCCGCGCACCGTCTCCTCGATCGCGCGCAGTCGCGCCTCCTGCTCGCGCGGCAGCGTCGGGTCGGCGCGCCGCGGGGCGCGCGCGCGCGCCTCCGGGCCGCGGTACGCCGGCGTGGCGGAGGGGCCCATCAGTCCAGGATCTCGTAGTGCATGTTGCGCCGCTTCGGCGTGAAGCCGGCGGCGCGGATGCAGTGCTCGATCTGCCCGATCGTGATGAGGCAGCGCGTCCCCGCCGCCGAGACGACGTTCTCCTCCAGCATCGTCCCGCCGAAGTCGTTGCAGCCGAAGAAGAGGGCGAGCTGGCCGAGCTTGTCGCCCTGGGTCACGAACGACGTCTGCTGGTTGTCGAAGTTGTCGAGCATGAGGCGCGCGACCGCGTTCATGCGCAGGAACTCGTTGGCGCCGCTCTTCACCAGGTCGAGCTCGCTCCCGCCGGGCTGGAAGGGCCAGCAGATGAAGGCGGTGAAGAAGCCGTGGGAAGCGTCGCCCTCCCGGCGCGCGAGCGACTGCTCCTGCAGCTCGCGCAGCCGCAGCAGGTGGTCGATCCGCTCCTCGGGGCGCTCGACGTGGCCGTACATCATGGTGGCGGTCGTGCGCATGCCCTGGGCGTGCGCCTCGCGCATGACGCCCAGCCACTCGTCGGTCATCGCCTTCCCGGGGGCGATCTCGCGCCGCACGCGGTCGACGAGGATCTCCCCGCCGCCGCCCGGGATGCTGTTCAGGCCGGCGCTCTTGAGGCGCCGCACCACCTCCGCGACCGACAGGGAGGAGAGCTTGGAGACGTGGACGATCTCGGAGGGGGAGAGGCCGTGGATGTGGAGGCGGGGGTAGCGCCCGCGCAGAGCCCGGAAGAGCCCCTCGTAGAACTCGATCCCGAGCTTGGGATGATGGCCGCCCTGGAGCAGCACCTGGACTCCGCCGCGGGCGATCAGCGCCGCGTCGACGCCGGGAACGGCGAGCAGCTCGTCGACCTTCGCGAAGACCTGCTCCTCGGTGAGCACGTAGCCCTCGGGGTCGCCGGGGAGCCGGTCGAACGCGCAGAACGAGCAGCGCGCGACGCAGACGTTGGTCGGGTTGATGTTGCGGTCGACGATGTAGGTGATCGTCGGCTCGGGATGCTTGCGCCAGCGGACCAGCGAAGCGAGCTCGCCGAGCAGCGTCAGGTCCTCGCACCGCAGCAGCGCGAGACCGTCCGCGCGCTCCAGTCGTACGCCGGCCTCGACCTTCGCCGAGATCGCGTCGAGGTCGGCGGTGGGGTTCGAGGCGACGGCTTGGGTCATGGTCTCGCTGGAAGTCCGGTCGGGGAAGGCGGATAGGATAATCGGCCCGATCGATTCGGCCAAACGTCGTGCGTTGAAACCCCGGGAGCGGGCCTCTAAAAGGCCGCGCCGCTCGCGACCCGGAAGAGCGGCAGATCCGGTCGCACCCCGCGCTCCGGCGCAGAGAAGGCAAGCTCCCGATGGCCGAAGACCTGATGTCGAAGATCGTCTCGCTCTCCAAGCGGCGGGGCTTCGTCTTCCCCGCGAGCGAGATCTACGGCGGCATCGGATCGTCCTGGGACTACGGCCCGCTCGGCGCCGAGCTCAAGCGCAACGTGAAGGACGCCTGGTGGCGCTCGATGGTCTACGAGCGCGACGACATCGTCGGCATCGACTCCGCGATCATCCAGCACCCCAAGGTGTGGGAGGCGTCGGGCCACGTCGAGAACTTCACCGACCCGCTCGTCGACTGCCGCAAGTGCAAGAAGCGCTTCCGCGCCGACCACCTGACCGACTGGAAGATCTGCCCGGAGAAGGGGTGCGGCGGCGAGTTGACCGAGGCGCGCCGCTTCAACCTGATGTTCAAGACCTTCCTCGGGCCGGTCGAGGACTCGGCGGCGACCGCCTACCTGCGCCCCGAGACGGCGCAGGGGATCTTCACCAACTTCGTGAACGTCCAGCAGGCATCCCGCAAGAAACCGCCCTTCGGCATCGCCCAGATCGGGAAGTCGTTCCGCAACGAGATCACGCCGGGCAACTTCATCTTCCGCACGCGCGAGTTCGAGCAGATGGAGATGGAGTTCTTCGTGCCGCCCGCCGACTGGCAGAAGTGGTTCGACGAGTGGCGCAAGCTGCGCCGGCAGTGGTACGCCGACCTCGGCGTGAATCCCGCGAAGCTGCGCATGCGCGACCACGCCAAGGACGAGCTCGCGCACTACAGCAACGGCTGCACCGACGTCGAGTACGAGTTCCCGTTCGGCTGGTCGGAGCTCGAAAGGATCGCGTCGCGCACCGACTTCGACTTGAAGCGCCACGCGCAGTTCAGCGGCAAGGAGCTGCAGTACTTCGACGAGCAGACCAAGGAGCACTACGTGCCCTGGGTGATCGAGCCGGCCGCCGGCTGCGACCGCGCCGCGCTCGCCTTCCTGGTCGACGCCTACCGCGAGGAGACGGTCGAGGGCGAGACCCGCGTGGTGCTGTCGCTGCACCCGCGACTCGCGCCGACCAAGGTCGCGATCCTGCCGCTCGTGAAGAAGGACGGCATGCCGGAGCGCGCCCACGCCATCGAGAAGATGCTGCGCGCGCGCTTCACCACCTTCTACGACGAGTCGGGCGCGATCGGCCGGCGCTACCGCCGCATGGACGAGGCGGGCACGCCCTTCTGCCTCACGGTCGACGGGCAGACCAAGGAGGACGGCACCGTCACGCTGCGCCACCGCGACTCGATGACGCAGGAGCGCGTCGCCGAGGGGGAGCTGGCCGCGCGGCTCGACGCGGCGATCGCCGGCTGGAAGCGGCCGGGCACTTGAGTCCGGACGGCGACGGCGTTGCGGTCGTTCGCGGGATCGGCATCTCGCCGGGCCTGGCGATCGGTCCGGTCTACTACCTCGAGAACGAGATCGGCGAGGTCCCGCGCCGCGCCGTCGCGGCGGCGGAGGTCGAGGCGGAGATCGACCGCCTGCGCGACGCGCTGCGCGAGGCCGAGGAGCAGTTCCGCCGCCAGAAGAACGCGTCGGCGGCCGGCCTCACGGAGGCGGAGCGCGGCATCTTCGATGCGCACCTCGCCTTCTACCAGGACCACCTGCTGCGCGACTCGGTCGAGAAGCGGGTCCGCGAGCAGGGGCTCAACGCCGAGGCGGCGCTCAAGGACGAGATCGACCACCTCGCGACCGTCTTCGACGGCATGGACCGCACCTTCCGCGAGCGCGTCGCCGACGTGCGCGACGTCGGCAACCGCGTGCAACGCGTGCTGCTGCAGAAGCAGCAGGCGGCGCTCGTCAGCGGCTGCTCGGTCGTGCTCTACGCCCGCGAGCTGCTCCCCACCGACACGCTCACGCTCGACCGCTCGCGCCTGCTCGCGATCGTGACCGAGGTGGGGGGCGAGGCGTCGCACGTCGCGATCCTGGCGCGCTCGTCGGGGATCCCCGCGGTGAGCGGCGTGCGCCGGCTCGAGGCGGTGGCGCGGCCCGGCACCGAGCTCGCCGTCGACGGCACCAAGGGCGTGGTGGTGGTCGCCCCCGGCCAGGCGCAGCGCGCGACGCTCGATCGCGAGCGCGAGGCGTTCGCGGTCGAGCGCCGCCGGCTCATGAAGGCCGGCGCCGAGCGCAGCGGCGCCGAGCGCGAGCGCGGCGTCACGCTCCTCCTCAACATCGAGAACTTCGACAACCTCGACCCCGGCATCCTGCAGACGTGCGACGGCGTCGGGCTCTACCGCACCGAATTCCTCTTCATGGGGCGGCAGACCTTCCCGTCGGAGGAGGAGCAGCACGCCTTCTACAAGGACGTGCTCGCCCACCTGAATGGGCGCGAGGTGACGTTCCGGACCATCGACGTAGGGGGCGACAAGCCGCTCTCCTACCTCGTCACGCCGCGCGAGCAGAACCCGGCGCTCGGCTGGCGCGGGATCCGGCTCACCTTCGACTGGCAGGACCTGCTGATCCCGCAGCTGCGCGCGCTGCTGCGCGCGGCGGCGCACGGGCCGCTCAAGATCCTGCTGCCGATGGTGACCAACGTCGACGAGCTGGTGAAGGCGCGCATCCTGATCCGCCAGCTCGAGGAAGACCTGCGCCGCCAGAAGCTCCCGTTCGGGGAGAAGGTGCCGGTCGGCGCGATGGTCGAGGTGCCGGCCGCGGCGCTCGCGCCCGAGGCGCTGCTGAAGGAGGCCGACTTCCTCTCGATCGGGACCAACGACCTCCTGCAGTACCTCTTCGCGGTCGACCGCAACAACCTGCAGGTGGCCGGCCTCTACCAGCCGCTCCACCCGGTGGCGCTCGCGCTGTTGAAGCGCGTGATCGACGCGGGGGCGAAGGCGAACCGCCCCGTCACGGTGTGCGGCGAGATGGCGGGCGAGCTCCTGCCGGTCCTCGCCCTCTACGGGCTCGGGCTGCGCCGCTTCTCGATGGCGCCGGTTCGGCTCGCCGAGGCGCGCACGATCTTCCGCCACTTCACGCCCGACGAGGCCGCGGCGGTCGTGCGCAGCGTCGAGGCGGCGACGAGCGAGTCGGAGGTCGAGGCGCTGCTCCAGGCTGCCGCGCTCGAGCGCGTGGGTCCGGGCGCGCACGCGTTCCTGCGGAGCTGAGGCCGGAAGCGAGGCCGGAAGCGTTTTCGCAGTACCGCCCTCCCCGGCGGAGCCGAAGTACGTCGGGGAGAGCGGCCCGATGGTCGAGCGCATCGTCATCGTCGACGACGAGGAAGGGATCCTGGCATTGCTGCGCCGGGTCCTGCGCGCGCCGGGCCGCGAGATCGAGGTCTATCCGACCGCGGCCATCGCGCTCGCGGCGATGCGGCGCGTGCGGCCCGACCTCGTGATCACCGACCTCAACATGCCCGGCATGACGGGCTACGACTTCATCCACGCGGTGCGCGAGCAATTCGGCCCGCGCATCGGCGTGGTCGTCATCACTGCCTTCCCGACCATGGTCTCCGACGCCGACGCGGTCGAGAACGGCGTCGGCGCCTACCTGCGCAAGCCGTTCACCGACCTCGACCTGCTGCGCTCGACCGTCTCGGAGGTGATCGAGGCGTCGCGCCGGCTCCCCGACGAGGAGATGCCGGAACGCTATCGGCGCCACCTCGCCGCGGCCGACACCGCCGCGCGCCGCCAGCGGGCCGGGCTCTCGCGCGCCGACGCGGTGCTCGACCGCATCTCCGACGCGATCCTGATCGCCGACCGGCAGGGCCGCCTGCTGCAGGTGAATCCCGCGGCCGCGCGCCTGCTCGGCGTCGACGGCGAGGAGTGCCTCGGCCGGCCGCTGCGCGAGCTCGGCGTCGACGCGCAGCTGCGCAAGGCGATCCTCGACCCGGCGCCGCCCGACGACGCGGAGCACCGCAAGGTCGGCCGGCGCGTCGTCCTCGAGGCGTCGGGCCGCACCTGTGACGTGACGACCGCGCTGCTCGTGAACGCCGACGGCGGCGCGGCCGGGATCTTCGCGGTCATCGAGGACGTCTCGGCCGAGGTGCGCGTGCAGGAGCTGAAGCACCACTACCTCACGGTGCTGGCGCACGAGCTCCGCACGCCGATCACCTCGCTCACCAACTTCGCGGCGGTCTTCGAGAAGCTCGGCTTCGCGCCGATGACGGCGCGCCAGCAGCAGATGGTGACCGGCGTGCGCAGGCAGGTGCAGCGGCTCGAGCACCAGGTCGACAAGCTGATCCTGCTCGCGCGCCTCGAGCGCGGCGACTTCGGCGCGCGCAGTTTCCCCTTCGAGGTGGGGCCCGCGGTCGAGCAGGCGCTCGCCACGTGCCAGGCCGACGCCCTCGAGCGCGGCATCGCCTTCACGATCGAGACGCCCGCGGGAGGCGCGCCGATCGTCGCCTCGGGCGACGCCGACGACTTCCGCCGCGCGCTCTTCGAGGTCGGCGAGAACGCCGTCAAGTTCACCCACAACGGCGGCAGCGTGCGCGTCACGGTCGAGACCGACGCGCGCGACGTGTTCGTGCGCGTGGTCGACACGGGCATCGGGATCGAGATGCGCGACCAGGCGACGATCTTCTCGACCTTCAAGCAGCTCGAGGACCCGCTGACGCGGCGCCACGCGGGCGCCGGGCTCGGACTCGGCCTCGCGCGGCGGATGCTCGAGGCGGTCGGCGGGCGCATCGACGTGACGAGCGCGCCGGCGCGCGGCTCGACGTTCACGCTGCGCGTCCCGCGGGCGAGCCGCCCGGCGTGTGGAACGCCACCGGCCGCCGCCGCATCCATCGCCGCATCCACCGCCGGCACCGGCCGCGGGAAACCCGAGGAGGTCACGGCGTGACGGAAGCCCTACGCGGAATGGATCGGAGCGTGCTGATCATCGACGACGATCAGTGGATCGCGATGTCGACCGCCATGGTGCTCGAGGCCGAGGGCTTCACCGTCCACTCGGCGCTCTCCGGTCCCGACGGGATCGAGAAGGCGCGCGTCCTGCAGCCGGGCGTGATCCTGCTCGACATCATGATGCCGGGCATGGACGGCTGGGAGACGCTCGAGCGGCTCAAGGCCGACCGGCAGTGCTCTGCGATCCCGGTGATCGTCTTCACGGCGCGCGAGCACCGCGAGGGGCCGGGGAAGGCCACCGAGCTCGGCGCGGTCGAGTACTTCCGCAAGCCGTTCCGCCCCGACGCGCTGGTGCAGACGATCCGCCGCCACCTCGACGCGGCGTCGGCCGTCGCAGGCTGAGCCCCGTCACTTCTCCGATGGCGCCGGCGCGCGTCGCCGGCGCCGCCGGGCCCACGCACGCTCGCACGCGCCGCGGAACAGGCGGAACTGCTCGGGCGCGAGCGGGCGGCGCGGCCCGAGCTGCGGCGGCAGCGGCTCGGCGAGGAGCTCGCGGCGCAGGTCGCGCGGCAGCTCCGAGCCGTCGCGCCGCGCCTGCAGCGCGAGCTCGAGGACGAGTGCGTCGCTTGCAGCGTGGCGCGTCGCAACGAGGAGTGCGACGGCCGCGGCGCACAGCACGGTCGTCGACACCGCGTCGGTGCGCACCTTGGACGCGAGCAGGAGCGCCCCCGGGACGAGCAGCGCCGCCGTGAAGGCGATGCGGGCCGCGAGTCGCGCGGCGACGAGCTGCGGGAGGCGGCGCGCCAGCGACGCCTCGAGCAGGACGCCGCCCGGCAGCGGGCGCACCGGCAGGACGAGGCCGACGAAGGTCAGCGCCGCGAGCGCCGCCGGCCCCGCGGCGCGCGGGTCCGAACGGGCCCGGAGCGCGGCCACCAGCGTCAGGACGAGCCACGCGACGAGGCGCGCGGTCGCGGCCTCGGCCGCGCCGCGGCCCATCCAGCGCCGGACCGGCCAGACGGCGAGCTCGGCGACGACGCAGCCCCAGGCGACGAGCGGGAGCCAGTAGGGGGCGCTCGCGACGAGGGACGGCAGCTGGCCGCCCGGCGTCTCGTGGACGGAGCGCGCCACGACCGCCGCGACGAGCGCGACGGCGAGCGCGATCCCCGAATCGAGAAGCTCGGGACGTCCGAAGCGGCCGGCCATGAAGCCGGCACGATAGCCGGACCGCGTTCAGCGCTTCGGGACGCCGAGCTCGACGCGCTTGGTGTCGCCGCTGCGCAGCTGCAGGTCGGCGCGCTGGCCACCGTCGCCCTCGGTCGCCATCGTCCAGGCGCCCGGCTCGAGGCCGCGCAGGCAGCAGTTGCCCTGTTCGTCGGCGACGAAGCGCAGGTCGAGCGAGCCGTCCTTGCGGGTGAGCCGCGCCATGCTCTGCGGCACCGGCTTTCCCGCCGCGTCGTGCAGCGTGACCGAGACGATCGCGCCGCCGCCGAGCGTGAGCTCGCCGATGCGCGTCGGGCGCTTCTCCTCGACGACGAGCGGCCCGAAGGTGCGCGGCGGCTGGCCCTGCATCTCGATCACCAGCGTCTGCGTGCCGGGCGAGAGCGAGGAGAGGGAGAAGCGGCCGTCGTCGGCCGAGAAGGCGATCTGGCGCGCGTCGGCGGGGAAGAGCTCCTGGATCGCGGGCGGCGGCGGCGAGAGCCCTTCGAACGCGGTGACGCGCGCGCGCGCCAGCGGGGCGCCGCGCGCGTCGACGAGCCGGCCCGAGAGCTCGGCGCCGTCGCCGAACGGCAGCAGGAGGTCGTCGACCGGCTTCTCGAGCGTGAGGTCGAACGGCGCCGAGCGCACCGGCGCGTAGCCGTCCGCGAAGACGCGCACGACGTAGGTGCCCGGCCCGAGCCCGTCGAGGCGGAAGCGCAGGTTGACCGGATCGGAATCGCAGCGGAAGACGCCGTCGAACGGCTGCAGCCGGCCCTTGTCGTCGCGCCGCAGCAGCGAGACCTTCGGAGGCCGCGAGAACTGGGTGACCGGCACCTGGAAGCGGCCGGCGACCACGCCGCCCTGCTCGCAGACGAGCTCGACCGGGTCGCCGTCGGCGTCCGCGAGCATGTGGCCGTTCTGCACCAGGCCCGTCGCCGAGATGTCGACCTCGTAGGTGCCGCGCGGCACCGGGCCGACCTTGAACGTGCCCCCGGTCTGGATCTGCGCGCGCCACGTCTGCTCGGCGGTCGGCTTGGGGTGGACCATGCGGACCACCACTTCGCCCGCGTTGATCGGGTTGTGCTTCGGATCGACGACGGTCCCGGCGACCCACGACGTGCAGCGCGGGAGCGTGACCGAGACGGCGGCGTCGCCCTCGGACGCCCCGTCGATCGAGAGCGAGCTCCACGCGTCGGCGTGGCCGGCCGCGCTCACCTGCACGCTGTAGGTGCCGCTGTCGACGCCGCGCAGCACGGCGCTGCCGTCCGCGTCGGCGCGCGTCTCCTGCGGGCGCCGCTTGACCTGCTCGGGGTCGTTGGTCGCGTCGACGAGGCGGACCTTCGCGCCGCCGAGCGGGTTGAAGTTCTCCGCGGCGACGCGCACGCGGACGTTGAATCCGGGGCGCACGACCAGGTCGCCGGTCTCGACGTGCGGGACGGTGCCCGGGGCGAAGCCCTTGCGCTCGCTGCGGACGCACGCGGCGGCGACCGCCTGCAGGAATACGGCTGGCTGCGCGACCTTCGCCGCCAGCCGGAAGTGGCCGGTCGCGTCGACCGGCGCCGAGGCGAGGTGGTGGAAGCGGTCCGACTTCTTGTCGCTCGAGGGGGCGAGGAGGTGGACCGTCGCGTCGCGCGGGACCTCGCCGCGCACGTCGACGACGCGCCCCTCGAACTCGACCTCCCAGGGGCCCTCCTTGGAGGGCCGGTCGGTCGCCTTGCGCGGCTTCGCGCCGTCCTTCGTGGGGGGAACGGTCGGTTGCGCCGCCCCGGGCGCGACCGAGGCGGTCGTGGGCGTCGCCTGCTTCTCCGCCGACGCCGCGCGCCGCTTGTCGATTGCCGGCTTCAACATCACCAGCAGGAGCGCGAAGGCGATCATGAAGGTGAGGAAGGCCGAGAAGAACACGAACAGCGGCGCTCGGCGCGACTGCATGGGACGCTCCGTCGAAGCGGGGGGCGGGCGCAAGGGTGTCGAAGGGCGCATCGACCGGCCGCGAGTCCCGGCCTTAGCTGGCGCCACTCGCACGCCCCGAAAACATTTCCTCTGGCCGCCGATGCAGGGGAGTTCCTGCGTGGAAGGGCGCCTCCGCATGCGGGCGCGGCAGCGGCGTGCGACGGCGCGACGGCCGCGACGCAACGGCGCCGCGCGACCGGCTAACCGAACAGCGGGATCAGCGTCGACGCGAGCTTCTGGTAGAGCTCGCCGGTCGCGCGGCAGTCGCGAAGGCAGTAGTCGGCGATGAGCTCGATCTTGCCTTCCTTGTAGGTGCGGTCGACCTGCGAGCCGTCGAGCAGCACCTTGGGCGACTCGATGCCGAAGCGGCGGCACCAGTATTCGAGGCTGTAGCGCTCGCGCCACGCGCCCTGGAAGGAGAGGACGTCCATCAGGTCGCAGTGGCTGCCGAAGTCCCACGGCTTGCCGGCGAGGTTGCGCGTCGGCGCGACGCCGAGCATCGCCGAGCGGATCATCAGGATCGGCCCGTCGTAGCCGCGGCCGTGGAAGCTGACGAGCCGGCCGTAGCGCTCGACCTTCTGCCAGAACGCGGTGAGCAGCTCGCGCTCGCTGCCGCGGAAGAGGAAGGCGCCGTCGCTGCGGTCGGGCCACGGCGCCCACTGCGCCCCCTCGCCCTCGCACAGCACCGCGCCGCGCTGCTCGTCGAGGTTCCACATCCCGATGCAGATCACGCGGCCGCAGCCGGGGATCAGCGCGAGCCGCTGCGGGACCTTGGCGCGCTCCTCCTCGCTGCGCGTGCGCTCGAGCAGGTAGCCGCGCGTCGCCTCGTCGAGCTCGTTCCAGTCGTGGCCGACCACCTCGATGTCGAAGGCGACGGTGGCGCCCGTGGCTCTCGCGGCGGCGCTCATCGGCGGCTCACGACGCGCCCGGCGCGTCGGGCCGCTCGATCAGCCCGCAGCCGCGCGCCGGCTTGCCGCGCACCGGCAGCGACGGCGCCGCCTTCGAAGAGCCCCGCACGGCCGGGGCGGCCGGCCGGCGCTTCGCCCGCCTCGCTCCGCAGCGCGGGCACGCCGGCCGCGCGCGCGCGCCGGTGACGCGCGCCTCGAACTCGCCCCCGCAACCGCCGCAGACGTAGTCGAAGGTCGGCATGGCGACTCCTTTTACCGGGGGCGGCGCCGGCGGCGGCAGGGAGAGGAGCGGACGTCGAGAGCGGGGGTGAAGAGGCCGCGGGGAGAAGGCTTCGTGCTCGAACGCGCGACGGGCGGGAGCGGGTCGAGAGGGCGGAGGGGAAAAAGGCTCGATGGACGGGACACGCTCGCCCCAAACCAAAAGTTGAACGGGGGGCTCGCTGCGCTCGGCGCATTCGAATACGACTCGCAGCAGTTCCGTGATCGACCGCCTCACGCAGCGAGCCACCGGTCAACGTTCATTGTTGCGAGCGTGTCCCTTCCCTCGACCTTTTTCCCCTCCGCCCCTTCGGCACCGTTCCAGACCGTCGCGCGACGACACGAAGCCCTTCCTGCCCGCGGCCTCTTCTCACCGTTCTCGAACGACGTCCGACATTCTTGCTGTGCCGCGGGCGTGGGACGGTGCAGGACTTGTCGGCCGCTCTTCTCCGTTGGACGCGCCGTTCAATCGAGAGAGTGTCACGCCTCCGGCTTGGTCGACCCTTTCACAAGTTCGGGCCGTCTTCGCAGTCCGACGACGGATGCCACATCGATCAGTCGACTTCCGATGAGCTCGCAGGTGTTCCGATGACTCGATGACCGATGACGACGTTTCGAGGCTCTCACAGCGATTCCGTGAGTCGGGTCGCTCTGCAGCGAGATGACGTGGCCTCCCAACGCGGACGCGGGAGCGATCACGGACTCCGCTCGACCGCGATGCGACTCCAACCGGTGTACCGCGGCGATCCTGCCGGCGCGGTCCCACGTCCGTAGCGCAGCAACGACGTCGGACGTCGTGCGAGGACGTGGCAGAAGAGGCCGCGGGGAGAAGGCTTCGTGGCGAGAGGGGCTCGCGCGGCCGTCTTCTCGCGTTCAGATGAAATCGACGGTCCCATAGGCCGCGCAGGCAGCCGCAGCCGCCGCCGTGCAGATGAATTCGGCGGCGGAGGGCACCCCGATCCGCCACGAAGCCTTGCTCCCCGCGGCCTCTTAACCCCCGCCCTCGACGTCCGCTCCAATCCCCTCCTGCCCCTTCGACGTCCCCCCTCGCCCGTCACGCCGTCACCCCGGCTCCTACCGCAGGAACGTGACGCGCGTCAGCGACCCGCGCCCGCGCGAGCGCATCTCCACGCGCTCGTCCGCGTTCAGGTTCACGCTCCCGACCGCCGTCCACTCCTCGTAGGGCGTGCCGAACGGGACGACGAAGCGGGTGCGCGCCGCCGGCGTGGTGAGGTCGACTTCGGCCGCCTCGCCCGGCTGCAGCGGATCGCGGCCGCGCAGCCAGACGTAGACCTGGTAGCTGCCGCTCTTCTCGACCTTGAAGGTCGGGCCGTAGAGGTCGCCCGAGGTGAGCGGCGGGATCTCGATCACGATCCCGGTGCCGAGCGGATCGAAGCGCCACGCCGCGTCGAAGAGCGAGCCGTCGCCCGCCGGGCGATGGGGGAAGCCGAGACCCGTCTCGAAGCAGGTGACCGCGTCGACGCGCAGCCCCGGCGTCCGGAACGTCAGGACGAGGCGGTGCGCGCCGCTCGTCGCCGGCAGCGGAGCCGGCAGCCGCAGCCACTGCCAGCGCGTGTCGGGCGCGATCGAGAGCGCCTGCGCGATCCCGTCGTCGAGCGCGAGGTCGAGGCGGGCCGCCGCGACCGCGCCCTTCGCCGCCGCGGCGTGCAGGACATGGATCCAGACGTCGGTGCGGCCCGACCAGAGCGGCTCGAAGGGCAGCTCGGCGCTGCCGGACTCCTTGCCGCCGACGGTGCGCCCCTCGGGCCAGACAAGGCACTCTTCGGCGAGCGCGGCCGGGTCACGCAGCCGCACCACCGGCTCCGCCGTGCGCAGCGCCCGTTTCGGCTCGAGCGTGATCCCCTCGATGCGGTGCGGGAGCATTGTGCAGCGCAGCCTCGGGTCGGGCGCGCCCGCGACCGGGGCGAGCTCGAGCTCGACGACGTTCTTTCCGGCGGCGAGCGGCAGCGTCGTGGTGAGGCGCTGGCGCGCGGCGTCGAAGCGGGCGAGCAGCTCGACGCCGTTCACGCGCAGCGTGAAGCGGCCGCCGCCGTCGATCTCGAGGCGCGCGGCGCGCGGGTCGACGAGCGGCAGCTCGGTGCGCAGCAGGAGCGGCCGCTCCGGGTCGAGGGCGACGAGGCGCGAGAGCGGCAGCTGCTCGCCGACCGACTCGTCGGCGACGAGGTCGCCGAAGCCGAGCGCGCGCTCGTCGTCGACCTGGTGGGCGGTGAGGTCGATCGGCGCGCCGGGCCGGTCGACGAAGGCGAGCCGCCAGCGGAAGGCGTGCACGCGCCACGGCTCGAGCGCCTCGACGCGGGCGCGGTCGCCGGCAATGCCATCCTTCCAAGTCGCCGCGAGGTCTTCCGCCTCGAGCTTCGCCGCCTCGTTCGCGGCGCGCGCGAGGCCGGCGTCGACCTGCGCTCGTTCGCCCGCGTCGGAGAGCAGCAGCCAGCGGCCGAGGTGGAACGCGGCGGAACGGCGCGCGGCGGCGATGCGCGCGACGCGGACGAGGTCGAAGGCGGCGAGGACGCCGCCGCATTCGGGCCCGCCGCTCGGCGCGGCCGCCGCGGCGATCGCATCCATTTCGCGCGCGGACGCGTCGGTTTCGCCGTCCTCGCCCGGAGCGAAGGCGCCCGGCGAGAGGCGCGTCTCTTCGAGGTCGAGCCACGGCGGCGCACGGCGCAGCGCGCCGGGCGGGTCGGGCGGCGGCGCGCCCGCCCAGGTGTTCGCGAGCGCGTCGCACCGCTCCGGCGTGGCGCCCGCCAGGTGGCGCGTGAGGTTGCTCGCGAGGCGCGACTGGAGCCGGAGGCGGTCGAGTGCCGGGCCTTCGATCCCGGCGCGCTGCGCGGCGTCGCGCACGCCGTCGTCGCCGCCGGCGCCGAACGCCGCGAGATCGAGGCGCGCCTGCCGCAGGCGCAGCTCCGCCGAGGCGGCGAGCAGCGGCCGCTCGGAGAGCGTGAAGGGCGGCCCGTCGCTGCGCCACGCCGGATCGCACCAGAGGAGCGTCGTCACGGCGGGCCGTTCGACGCGGAAGAGCTCGAGCGCAAGGCCGGTGCCCTCGATCCAGATCGCGTGGAACGAGGGCGCCCCGCTCTTGCGCGCCACTTCGATCTCGGCCGGCGCCGCCGCGCCGAGCGCGACGCGCAGCGAAGGCTCGAGCGTCTCGGGCAGGAGCGCGGCGAGCGCGGGCGGCAGCGCCGCGCGCGCGAACTCGCGCGCGCGCGGCTCGGGCGGGAGATCGGCGGCGAGCGGTGCCGGCAGCCAGAGGAGCAGGCCGTCGAAGCGCTGCGCCGCGAGCTCGCGCGCGAGCTCTTCGAGCGTGAGCCCGCTCGAGGCGGTCGGCGCCTCGCCGCCGTTCGCGCGCAGGTCGACCTCGTACCAGCGCTGGACGGACGGCGCAACCAGCGCGATCGCCGCGACGAGGGGACCGAGCATGGCCTCAGCCGAGCTCGGCCAGGATCTCGTCGATCTCCTCGACCGGCGCCTCGTGGTGCTGGGCGAGGGAGTGCGTGCGGCCGGTCGCGAGGAGGGGCCGCGCCTCGTCGACGCGGCCGAGCCGGATCAGGCAGCGCGCGCGCAGGATGTAGGCGACGACCCAGTCGTCCTTGAGCTCGAGCGCGCGCTTGAAGTGGGGCTCGGCGTCGGCGAAGCGCTCCGCCTCGAGGAGCGCCGAGCCGAGGCTGAAGCGGGCGAGCTCGTTGTCGGGACGCTTCGCGACGATCGCCGCGAACTTGTCGATCTTGGCCTGCAGGTCGTCGGGCGGCATCGCGGGCTCCCCTTCAAGACGGGGGAATCTAGCATGCGCCGCATGCGAGAAGTCCGACGCACCGCGTGCACGCGCGACTGTCCCGACGCCTGCAGCATGCTCGTCACGGTCGAGGACGGCCGTGCGGTCCGACTGCAGGGTGACCCCGACGATCCGGTGACGCGCGGCTTCCTGTGCGAGCGCACCAGCCGCTTCCTCGCGCGGCAGTATTCGGCCGACCGCTTCACGCAGCCGATGGTCCGGCGCGGCGGCGCGCTCGCGCCGATCGGCTGGGACGAGGCGCTCGACCTCGCCGCCGAGCGACTGCTCCGGATCCGCCGTGAATCGGGGCCGGCCGCGATCCTCCACTACCGCTCCGGCGGCTCGCTCGGGATCCTGAAGAACGCCGCCGACTTCCTCTTCGAGCGCTTCGGGCCGGTCACGAGCAAGCGCGGCGACATCTGCTCGGGCGCGGGCGAGGCGGCGAACCTGCTCGACTTCGGCCAGACCGAGTCGAGCGACTTCTTCGACCTGCTCGAGGCGAAGCTGATCGTGCTGTGGGGCAAGAACCCCCACACGTCGGGGCCGCACCTGCTGCCGGTGCTGAACGAGGCGAAGCGGCGCCGGGCGCGGCTCGTCCTGATCGACCCGGTGAAGACGCGCGCGGCGGCGCTCTGCGACGACTTCTTCCAGCCGCGCCCCGGCGCCGACGCGGCGCTCGCCTTCGCGGTCGCGCGCCGCCTCTTCGAGGCCGGCGGGGCCGACCCCGACGCGACGCGCTGGAGCCACGGCGTCGCGGAGTTCAAAGAGCTCGCGTTCGCCCGCTCCTTCGACGAGTGGTGCCGCGAGGCCGACGTGCCGGCCGACGATGCGCGCCGCTTCGCCGACGCCTACGCGACGATCCGGCCTGCGACGATCCTGGTCGGGTGGGGGCTCGCGCGGCGGCGCAACGGCTGCGGGACGGTGCGCGTGCTCGACGGGCTCGGCCTCGTGAGCGGCAACGTCGGCGTGCGCGGCGGCGGCGTCAGCTACACGTGGGCGCGCCGGCGCGCCTTCGACCTCTCCTTCGTGGAGGGGACGGCGCCGCGCACCTTCCCCGAGCCGCTGCTCGGGCGGGAGATCCGCGACGCGCGCGACCCGCCGATCCGCGCGGTCTGGGTCACCGCGGCGAACCCGGTCGCGATGCTGCCCGACAGCGGCGTCGTGCGCGACGCGCTGGCGTCGCGCGAGTTCGTCGTGGTCGTCGACACCCATCCGACCGACACGACGGACGTCGCCCACCTCGTCCTGCCCTGCCCGACGCTGCTCGAGGACGACGACGTGCTCGGCGCCTACGGCAACAACTACCTGCGGCGCGCGCAGCCGGCGGTCGCGCCGCCGCCCGGGGTCCGCCACGAGGTCGCGATCCTGCGCGGCCTCGCCGAGCGGCTCGGGCTCGCCGCCGAGTTCCCGGCGAGCGTCGCGGAGTGGCAGCGGCGCGTGCTCGCGCGCGTCGCGCTGCACGGGATCACCGCCGACTCGCTCGCGCGCGGCGCGGTGAAGAGCCCGTTCGTGCCCGCCGTCCTCTTCGAGGGGCGCCGCTTTCCGACGGTGGACGGCAAGGCGAGCCTGGTCACGGCGGCGCCGCCACCGGCGCCGGTGCGCGACGCCGAGTTCCCGCTGCTCCTGCTCGCGATCTCGACGCCCCAGTCGCAGTCGTCGCAGTGGGCGGTCGACCTCGGCGACGCCGCGGCCGAGGTGCGCGTCCATCCGAGCGCGGCGGCCGACTTCGCCGACGGCGCGCCCGCCTCGCTCGAGAGCCGGCGCGGCGCGCTGCGCGTCACGGTGCGCCACGACCCGGCGGTGCGCCCCGACGTGGCGTGGATGGCGAAGGGCGGGGCGCTGCGCGACGGCCGCTGCGCGAACGTCCTGGTCGAGGCGGTGCTGACCGACGGCGGCGAGGGGGCGAGCTACTACGACGAGCCGGTCCGGCTGGTGAGACGGTGAGACGCGCTCAGCGCCGCTCGTCGTCGCCGTAGCTCGCGGCCGTGCGCACGGCCGCCGCGTCGCCGCGCGCGAGCTCCTCCTCGGCGAGCCGCTGCAGCTCGTGCACCGTGACCAGCAGGCGCTGCGAGCGGACGCGGTTGGGCCCCTGCTTCTTCAGCAGTGCGACGGCGTGCCCGTCGACCCAGCCGAAGATCGTCTCCTCGGCGGCGAGCGCGACGGCCGGCAGGTCGGCGTGCACGGTCGCGCCGTTCGCGAGGCGGACCGCCTGCGACGCCGCGATGTCGACGCGCGGGAAGTGGCGCAGCGCGTTCTCCAGCGGGAGCATCAGGCCCGGCGTGAGCGCCTCGGGGGCGATCGCCTCGGCGAGCTCGAAGCCGCCCGACTCGGTGCGCGTCAGCTCGGCGAGGTAGCCGCCGGTGCCGAGCGCGGCGCCGAGGTCGCGCGCGATGGAACGCACGTAGGTGCCGCCGGCGCAGGCGACGCGCAGCTCGACGTCGGGCCACGCGTACCGGGTGAGCTCGATCTCGTAGATCTTCACGCGCCGCATCGGCGCGTCGATCCCCTGGCCGCGGCGCGCGAGGTCGTAGAGGCGCTCGCCGTCGACCTTGACCGCGCTGTAGCGCGGGGGGCGCTGGTCGATCTCGCCGCGGAACGCGGCGAGCGCCTGCACGAGGGCTTCGTGCGTCGGCGGCGGCGGCAGCGGCTCGATCGGCGTGATCGGCCCTTCGGCGTCGTCGGTCTCCGAGTTGGCGCCGAGCCGGATGCGGGCGACGTAGACCTTGCGCGACCGCGCCAGCAGCTCCTGGAGGCGACGTGCGCGCCCGACCACGAGCACCAGGACCCCCTTGGCGAGGGGATCGAGCGTCCCGCAGTGGCCGATCTCCCGGGTCTTCAGCACCTTGCAGGCGGTGTCGACCGCGTCGCGCGAGGTGATCCCGGGCGGCTTGTCGAGGACGACGATTCCGTGGGGAGCGGACATGGGGACTCCTTGGCGAAGGCTGGGTTGAACGGGCCCTTCGCCGGGGCTCGGGGAACCGAGTCTTCTACGGAATCGTGCGGGCAGGCTCAACGGCGCCGACCTAGCCCGGATAATTCACGAGTCCCTACTGCGGCTAGGTCTGTTCGCCCATGCCGTCGTCGGAAACACGCGTTCCTTCCTCAGCGGGTCCTCAGACCCGCATCGTCGGAGCCGCGCGTTCCCTTCTCGCCCTGGACGAACATCCCGTCGCCTCGCGACGGGGCTCGTGAATAATCCGGGCTGGGGAGCGGCCGCAACCGAGGGGCGGAGGCTTCGTTTCGCAGCTCTGGCTCGGAAGAATCGGTCGCACGGCCACGAATGAGGCCGCCGATGAGGCCAATGATGAGGATGGTCGCGGCCGCGCACCGGCGGCCGACGGACGGAGATCACGATGGGCGAGGCGATCGTCGCAGGCCTTCTCTTCGCGCTGGCGTTCCCATCCTCCGACGGGGGGGCGGACCCGGCGGCGGCGGGGCCGGCCGCGGGCGCTCCGGCGCTGCGTCCGACGCTGCAGGAGATCTTCGAGCCGCCGCGTCTGATCGGCGTCCGGCCTTCGGGGCCGGCGCTCTCGGCCGACGGCCGCTACGCGCTCTGGCGCTGGTCCCAGAAGGACGCCGAGCGCCCCGAGCTCGACTGGTGGCTCGCGCCGACCGACGGGAGCGCCGAGCCGCGCGTCCTCTTCCCGGCGAGCGCGAGCGTCCAGGCGACCTGGGGGCCGCGCGACAGCGAGCTGTACGTGGTGCGCGCCGGCTGGATCGAGCGGATCGACGTGGCGTCCGAGCGGACGTCCCGGCCTCTGTTCGAATGCGGGCCGAACGTCTCGCGCCTCGCGTTCACGCGCGACGGCGAGCGCGTCGTCTTCGTGGCGGGCGACTCGAACGAGCTCTGGGTCCTCGACCTCGAAAGCGGCGCGCGTCGCGCGCCGGCGCACGCGCTCAACCTGCGGCAGCGCTGGTTCCAGGTGCTCGAGGAGGCGGAGCAGATCGCGCTCTTCGCCGCGCCGCCCGACGGCGACGACGGCAAGCCGGTCGTGAACGATCCGGTCGACGTCCCCGCCCCGACCGGAAGGGCGGAGCCACCGCCGACGCGCCGCGGCGGCCGCGAGGGCCGAGAGAGTCGCGAAAGCCGCGACGTCCGGGAGGTCCGCGATGGAGCGGAGCCGCCCGCCGGCCAGGAGGGGGCGACCGCCGAGACGCGGACCAAGCGCGTCCTCTGGCTCGTGCCGCTGAACGGCGGTGGGGCGCCGCACGCGACGAAGATGCGCGACGGCGACCCGATCGAGGTCTCGGCCGACGGCCGCTTCGCCTGCCGCCGCCACCTCGACGACGACGTCAAGCGCCAGCTCGTCGTCGCCGACTACCTGACCGACACCGTGACCACGGTGCCCGTCCGCAACTCGCTCGCGGGGGACCCGCCGTCGAAGGTGAGCCTCGAGCTCTACGACCTCGAGAAGGACGAGGCCTTCGCGCCGCCGGTCGACGAGGGGCGGCGCTACTTCATGCTCGACACCGACTGGTCGCCGACCGGCGCGCGCCTGCTGGTGCACCGCCTGAGCGGCGATTTCCATTCGCGCCAGCTGCTGGTCGTCGACCCCGACGAGCGCCGCTCGTGGCCGCTCTTCTCCGAGCGCGACGACGCGTGGGTGGGCGGGCCGATGCTCTATGCGGCGTGGCGGCGCGACGGCGCGGAGGTGCTCTTCTCTTCGGAGCAGACCGGCACCTGCCACCTCTACTCGGTGCCGGCGGAGGGCGGCGAGGCGCGCGCGCTCACGAGCGGCCCCTTCGAGGACCTGCGCATCCGCCGCATCGACGGCGAGTTCGAGGACGGCGAGCGCGCGGTCGTCCTCGCCAACGACCCCGATCCGGCCGAACGCAACCTCTTCCTCCTCTCGCTCATGACGGGCGAGCGGCGACGCCTCGACGCGCCGCGCGGCTGCGTCGGCGACTTCACCGTCGCGCGTGACGGCTCGCAGGTCGCCTTCCTGCACGAGCAGCTCGGCGTGCCGAGCGACGTCTGGAGCGTCGCGACCGAGGAGGGCTCCGAGGCGGAGCAGCTGAGCGACACGCTGACCGACGCGTGGCGCAAGCTCGCCCTGTCGCCGCCGCAGATCGTCGAGTACGAGAACCCCGCCGACCACGTGCGCGTGCGCGCCTTCCTCTACAAGCCCGAGCCGTTCGAGCGCGGGCGCAAGTACCCGGCGGTCGTTTTCGTGCACGGCGCCGGCTACCTGCAGAACGTCACGCGCTCGATGAGCGAGTACGCGGTGAACATGCTGTTCCACCACCGTCTCGCGCGCATGGGCTTCGTGGTCCTCGACGCCGACTACCGCCAGAGCGCCGGCTACGGCCGCAAGTTCCGCACGGACATCTACGGCTTCATGGGGGGCAAGGACCTCGACGACGAGGTGGCGGGCGTCGACTACCTCGAGTCGCTCGGCTTCGTCGACACGAGCCGCGTCGGGCTCTACGGCGGGAGCTACGGCGGCTTCATGACGCTGATGGCGCTCTTCACGAAGCCCGACACGTTCGCGTGCGGCGCGGCGCTTCGCTCGGTGACCGACTGGCGCAGCTACAACGCCTCGTACACCAACCCGCGCCTCGGCGACCCCAAGCGCGACGCGGAGAACTACCGCCGCTCGAGCCCGATCGACCACGCGTCCGGGCTCGAACGGCCGCTGCTCCTGCTGCACGGCATGAAGGACAGCAACGTCTTCGCGCAGGACACGATCCGGCTGGTGGAGAAGCTGATCCGGCTCGGCAAGGAGTTCGACGCGATGCTCTACCCGAGCCAGGACCACGCCTTCACCGACCCGAAGAGCTGGATCGACGAGTACCGCCGCATCGAGCAGCTCTTCGTGCGCGTGCTGAAGCCGGCGGCGCCGACGTCGACGCCGTCGCGCGGCGCCACCATCCCTCCGACCACACCGCGGCCCGGGCCTTACTAACGAGCGGACGTCGAGGGCGGGGGTGAAGAGGCCGCGGGGAGCAAGGCTTCGTGATGGAGCGCGCGACGGGCGGGGGCGGGTCGAGGGGCGGAGGGGAAAAAGGCTCGATGGACGGGACACGCTCGCCCCAAACCAAAGATGGACGGGAGGCTCGCTGCGCTCGGCGCATTCGAATACGACTCGCAGCAGCTCCGTGGTCGACCGCCTCACGCAGCGAGCCACCGGTCAACGTTCATTGTTGCGAGCGCGTCCCGTCCCTCGACCTTTTTCCCCTCCGCCCTTGGACCACCGTTCGAGACCGTCGCGCGACGACGGGAAACCTGCTCCCCGCGACCGATTCGCAACGTCCTCGAACGACGTCCGACGTCGTT